>JACXTT010001310.1_pt1 | contig 41797 bp, 46 predicted proteins | sample 9270951 | NCBI WGS metagenome assembly JACXTT01 (sample SAMN15532306, study PRJNA645909) | rock metagenome | isolation source: weathered quartz diorite | place: Puerto Rico | collected 2017-06-21
GACCAGCCGCCGGTGGCGCGCGCGCTCGCCGGCGGCGAGGTGATCCTGCCGAACGTGCCGATGCAGTTCGACGCCACCCAGAGCCACGATCCGGAGTCCGACGACATCACCTACCACTGGGACTTCGGGGACGGGACGACGTCCGATGAAGCCCGGCCCGTCCACGTCTTCGGCGGGGGCGGTGGTGACGTGACCGTCCAGTTGTCGGTCAGCGACGGTCAGCTCGACGGCACCGACCACGTGAAGATGCTGGGCATACCCACCATCTGTCCCACCTGCACGCCGGGCATCATCAATGTGAAGGCCACCTCCGCCCTCGAGTTCGGCGGGGTGCCGCTCGGCCAGACCTCGACCCTCGCCTTCACGGTCACCAACACGGACACGAAGCCCACCAGCGAGCTGCGCGTGAACCTCGGCACGTCGTCCGGCGCGTTCGCGACCGACACGACCGAGCTCGACCTGCACGCCAACGAGAGCGCGACCGTGAACCTCACCTTCGCGGCGAGCGCCGCGGGCCATCAGTCGAGCCGCGTGACGATGGTCTCGTCGTCGTCGAATCAGCTGGTCGTCGACCTGGTGGCGCACGGGTACGGCGGCGCCGCGCCCGGCACGGGTCCGATTCCGATGGCCGATCCGGCGTTCTTCAACGGGAACCCGAGCACCCAGGGCCTCTTCCCTAGCGGGCTCAGGCTCGCGCTCGACGACTCGGTCCACACCTGTCTCAACCCGGCCGGCGCCGGGACCGGTGATTACTGCCTCACGGACGCCGACTGCTCCATAAACGGCGGGACCTGCCCGACCGTCGGCACCTGCATCCGCGGTGATCGTGCCGGGCTGCCGTGCAGCACGACGGCGGACTGCCCGAACGGCTTCGGCTGCACCTCCTCACTGCCCTTCCTCCCCGTCGACATCTGTGGTGATGGCGCCGGCGGCGCGATCCTGCTGAGCGACGACGGCACGTTCACCGACCAGACGAACGCCGACGCCGAGCTCGCCATCACTCTGATGCACGTCACGTTCGACGCGAACGGCCAGCGGACCGGCGCCCAGCTCCTCGGCCGGCTCACCTCCGGCACGACCCAGATGAGCTGCGACAGCCTGACACCGGCCCAGGGCGGCCAGGCGTACCTGGCGGAGTATCGTGCGGTGACGAGCCCCCCGAACTGCTTCCGCGATGCGCGCGAGGCGCTCGTGGCCCGTCGCAAGACCACCGGCGCCGACAACACGCTCATGACGCGCATCGACGCCGCGGAGGGCGAGACGGAGTGCGACGACTACGATCCCTCGACCGACCTCAAGGTGACGCCCGACGGCTCGACCGCGTTCGCGAGCCTGCCGAACACCGGACTCTGGCGCATCCGGCCGTCGCCCCTCCTCATCGTCGGGAACTTCGACGATTTCTTCGGCATCCATCCCGACGGGAGCGTCATCGTCGTCCGCACCGCCGATCTCGGGCCGAACGGCGTGCTCCGCGTCTACAAGATCGCCCCCGATCAGGCGGTGAACGGCGCGGTCAATTTGAGCGAGCTCACGCCGTGCGCGACCTTCGAGGTGCCGAACAATGGCGGCCGGACGCTGGTCGATACGACGTACGCCGCGGACCGCGTCACCCCGGGTTCGAGCGACGCGACCATCCTCGTCAGCTTCGCCGCCTTCAACGCGCAATCCCCCGTCTCGCGCGAGCTCGGGGTCCGCGGTACGGTCGCCTTCTCCTCGCCGGCGCTGAGCGACACCTGCACTCCAATCGATTTCGTCGACCTCGAGCTGCTCGAAGACCTGGCATTCTGATCCTAGGCATCGCCTCTGCCTTGCCACGCGTCGCCGCGGCCGTCATGGTGCGCGCGCATGACGCTCCGGCCGACGCCGCCCCTCGTGAATCAGGTGCCGCGCCTCCTCGCGCGCCGCGGCATGACGTGGGGCGAGCTGGCCCGGCGGACACTGCTGCCCGCATCCGTCGTCGCCCGGCTGCGCGCGGCCGACACCAATCCACGCCTTGCGGTCGCGGAGCGGGTCGCCGCCGCGCTCGGCGTCCCGGTGGAAGAGCTCTGGACCCTGCGAGCGCCCCCGAGGGCGCGGTGACACGGAACGCGGTGGCCCGCCTCGCGGGGCAGAGAGACTGGACCGACGCGGAGCTCGCGGCACGTGCGGGTCTCGACCGCGCTCACGTGAACCAGGTGAAGAACGGCCGGGCGCTTCCGACGGTCGCCACCGCGCTGACCATCGCCCGAGCGCTGGGCGTCCCGGTCGCGGTCGCGTTCCCGCCGGGGACGAGCGCGCGCCGCACGCCCGTCCGCCGTCGGTGACCGCCGCGGGTCGCGAAACGGCACGCCAGGCCGCGCTGTTCCTCGCCGGCGCCGTGGTCGGCACCCTGCTCGACCGCATCCACGTCGCCTCGGGAGTGCTGTGGTATGCACGCCCGCGCATCGCCGGACAGGCCCTCTGGGTGCCGGGCGTCTTCGGCGTGGGGGCACTCCTCCTCATGGCGGGTCATCGCATCTTCCCGCCCCGCGGCGGTCGCGTGGAGGCGGCCACGCTGGTGGCTCCCGCGCTCGCGCTCGGCGCGGCGTACGTTGCAACCGCCCTCTTCGGCGCGCGCCCGGTGCTCCTCGCTCTCGGTCTGGCGCTCGCGTGGGCCGCCCGCCTCGCGCCCGACCCGACGTTTGACAAGCTCGCCGTCGGCGCGACCTTCGCCCTCGCCGGGCCGCTGGTCGAGGCGGCCCTCTCGGCAACCGGCGGCTTCTTCTACCGCCGCCCCGACCTGCTCGGCGTGCCGTTCTGGCTCCCCGCGCTCTACCTCCACGTCTCGCTGCTGACGCGACAGATCGCCCGCGTGTTTCCCTGACTACATCATGTCCCCGTTCATGAGGACGTAATTCGCGGGCGGCGCGGTGCCGCCGCCGCGCACCATGTAGTGACAGGCGCGGAAGACGCGGAAGCCGAAGCCGAGAAGTCCGTCGACGAGCAGGCGGTCGACCGACGGGACGAGGGTCCGGAGGGTGCGGCCTGGGGCGCCCAATTCTGCCGCGAGGGCGGCGAGCAGGAGCAGGAGGGCCTCGGGATCGTCCGCCGACGCCGAACCGAGGAACGCCATCGTCTCGAGACCGATGCCCATCGCATAACCGACGAGCGCCGAGCCCGCCTCGGCGACGAGGACCCGTCCGCGCCCGAGGTAGAGGTCGATGCTCTGCGTCCGCTGCGCGCCGAAGGCGCGCGCGTCCCGGGCCCCGACGCGGGCCCGGTCTTCGGCGACCGCCGCACGAACGGTGAGGCCGGGCGGCACGCGGGGTGCCGCGAGCGCGACCCCGGGCGGGAGCTCCAGCTCGAGCAGCGGCGCGACGACGCGGAAGCCCGTCCGCAGGTAGAGCCCGAGCGACGCCGTGTTGAAGCACTCGTGGACGAGGCGGACCTGCGGCACACCCTTTCCCGCCACCTCGACCAGCCGTTCGATCAGTCGCCGTCCGATACCGCGGCCCTGATGCCGTGGATCGACCGCGATCGGCCCCACCGTGGCGACCGCGCCGCGCGGGTGGAGCCAGGCGACGCCCACCAGCCGGTCGTCCTCCTCGGCGACGATCCCACCGAGCGGGTCGAAGTCGAGGAGGTGTCGGACGTAGCGCCGGCTCTCGGCGGGCGTGCTGACGACCGGGGCCATGCCGTGCTCGAGCGCCGTCCGGTAGAAGGCGAGGAAGTTCACCTCGCCGGCCGCGTCGACGTCGCGCGGCTCCGCCGGGCGGATGACGAGCCCCGGCACTACGAGCCCTCGCGACGTCCCTTCGTCGGTGGTGGCTCTGGCGTGACGAAGAGCATCCCGGTCGGGCGCGCCGGACCCGTTTCCCCGTGCGGCCAGCGGGTGCGGTCGAAGCTCACCCCGACCTCGCCGGTCAACTCGTCCTGGAACGCGGTGTCGACGCGCAGCCGGCCCGTTCCGGGATCGAGACGCAGCATGTAGATGCGGTGGTCGCCATCCTGCGTCAGTCCCGGCGCCTGGACGGTGTAGTCCGAGACCGCGACCCGCGTGCCGTCGGCGCTCATGGCGAGACCGTGCGGCGCACCGCGACGCGGGCGATTCGCGTCGAGCGGGTCGCGGTCGAGACGCACCGCCGAGACGAACTTGGGATGCCACGGGTCCGTGACGTCGAGCGAGGCGACCCGGTTGAGACCCGTGAGTGCCTCGATCCAGAAGCGATCGTCCGGCGTGACCGCCGCACCTCCGCCGAGCGCGCCGGCCCCGAAGTCGAACACGAGCTTGAAGGCGGGGCTCGGCGCCCCGATCGAGTCCGACGCGTACAGTCCGCCCCCCTGGTCCGTCGCCACGTAGACGAGCGGCTGGCGATGGAAGAAACGGGCCGTCACCGGACCGAGGTTCTCCTCTCCGCGTGAACCGGCCTCGAGGACGACCGTCTTCACGGGGGCGCCGTCTCCCGGCTTCCATATCTGGACGCTGATCCCCGGCAAGCGTTCGCCCTCGGCCGTCGCGCTGTAGCCGTGCCCCGCGTTCGTCGTGACCAGGTGGCTCGCGTCGGGCGCGAGGGCCGCCCCGTAGGGGGCGAGGATCAGGTGGCGCGCCGCGGGATCGGCGGCCGACAGCTCGCGCACGAAGCTGCCGTCGGCGTCGAGCTCGACCAGGCCGCCCGGCGCCGCAAGGAGCTGCCGCGGGTCGCCGCGGTAACCGGCCGGGTCGGAGCAGGTTGCGAGAACGTGGCCGTTCGGCAGCGTCGCGTACTGGTGCGGGGCGCGCAGACGCCGCCCGGGGCCGGGCTCGTCGACGTGGACGAGCCGTCCCGCGAGCGGCTGGCGGAGATCGAAGACGAAGGTCCGGTCGGTCAGGAGTCCGCTCGCGAAGATGCGCCGATCGCCGCGCGGCTCGGCGTTCACGTCGTGCGGCTCGTTCCCGCGCGAGCGGACGGGGTAGCTGCGCAGGACCTTCCCGTACGAGGGCGAGGTCGGATCGGCGTCGATCACCGCGAGGAAGTCGGCGTTCTCTCGGTCGGCGTCGCCCGCCCACACGACCAGGAACGGCTCGCCGGTGAAGAGCGGCACCTCGGGCCGCCGGGCGCACCCGGCGAGGGTCGCCACGACCGCGACCACGGCCGTCCAGGCTCGCATCGGCACGCTAGTGTGGGGGGGACACCACACTAGGTGTAGAGCCCGCCGTTGGGGCTCACGACCTGCCCGGTCACGAAGCTGGCGTCGTCGGAGACCAGGAAGAGCGCGACGGCCGCGATCTCCTCCGGCGCGCCGGTGCGCGCGAGCGGCGTGCGCATGAGGACCATCTGGCGGACGAACGGCGGCGTGTCGGCGGTCATCGGCGTGTCGATCAGCCCGGGCGCGATCGCGTTGACGCGGATGTTCGCGCGGCCGACCTCGAGCGCGATCGATTTCGTCAGCCCGATGATCCCCGCCTTCGCCGCTCCATAGTGCGCGGCGCCGGGAATGCCCGCGAGTCCCGCGACCGACGCCATGTTCACGATCGCGCCGCCCCCGCGCTCTTCCATGATGCGGAGCGCGGCGCGCGTGCAGAAGAAGGTCCCGCAGAGATGGATCTCGAGCATGCGCCGCCACTCGGTGTCGTCCATCCGGCTGGTCACACCGAGCGAGCGGCGCTCGCCGCCGAGGATCCCCTGCACGGCGCGCTCGGTCTGTTCGCGGAGCTCCGGGCTGAGCTCCCCGATGCCGGCGTTGTTGGAGAGCACGTCGACCGTGCCCCACTCGGCGACGACCCGCGCGAAGAGCGCGTCCACCTGCCCGCTGTCGGCGACGTCGGTCGGCACGGCGATCGCCTCGCCGCCGGCGCGCCGGATCTCGCCCGCCGCCACCTCCGCCCCCTCGCGGTTCAGGTCGGCGACCGCGATCCGCGCGCCCTCGTCGGCGAAGCGCCGCGCGATCGCTCGTCCGATCCCGGATGCCGCGCCCGTGACCACGGCAACCCGCCCCCCGAGCCTCGGCATCGGGCGCGTGTCTAGACCGGATCGGACGCGCAGTCCAGCGTGGTCGCGATCCGGCCGCGCTTCAGAGCCGCGTCGCCTCCGCCGTCACCAGCCCCGCACCGAGGTACTGGGCGCGCGCTGCCTCGTCGGTCACGACGACGCGGCGCGCCTCGGAGGCCACGCCCTTCTGCCAGAGCCCGCCGAGCATCGGGTGGCGGCCAGCGCGGTAGCTGTAGAAGTAGTAGAGGTGCTGACGCACCATCGCCGCCCGCGCCGCCCATGTGAGCCCCGGGACACGGTGCAACGTGAGGAGTGAGCGAATGGTCCGCGGGGCCGAGTAGAAGGTCAGGTACGCGTCCCGATACGCCTGCACCACCTGGGCGCGCGTCATGCGAGGGTGCTCGGACACCATGTGCTGCGAGTCGTACTGGTTGAAGTCCCAGTCGGCGATCGTGCCGTCGCGCACCGCCTTGTCGTGGTCCTCGGTGCCGGGAAGTGGCGTCACGACGAAGAAGGATGCGAGGTCGACGCCGACGTCGAGCAACCATTCCGCCGACTGGCGCCCGCACTCGGGGCGGTCGAAGGGAAAGCCGATCATGTAACCGCAGTGGACCGCGACGCCGTGTCGGTGCCAGTTCCGGCACACGCGCCGGTACTTCTCCTTCACGCCCGCGAGGGCGGACGCCGCGGCGGCCTCGTCCTTGTGCCGGCGGTGCTCCTTCTCGAGGTTCTGCACCTTGGTCGTGGCGAGCAGGTTCTGCGGGTTGAAGGTCTCGAACCCGACGAACGCCGAGTAGCAACCGGCCGCCGCCGCCAGCGAGAGAAAGCGCTCGCACTTCACGCGCTGCGATGACGGCTTCTCGCCCGACGCGAGGTCGCCGAAGGCCGCTGCCTCGGCGTCGACCTGCATCATGAACGAGAGCTCGTTCCCCTGCCGTCGGTACTCCGCCATGCCCTCGAGGATCGGTTCCCACGAGGGACTACGGAAGAAATCGTCGTCGACGATGAAGAGCGAGGTGATGCCGTGGTGGCGGCCCGCGTCGCGGATCCAGCGCACCACCGCCTCCGGGTCTCGCGAGCGCATCGTCCGGCCCATCACGTTCTTGACGCTGCAGTACGAGCACGTAAACGGACAGCCGCGCGAGGTGTCCAGCGTCGTCATGCTCGCCGAGGCGAAGCGCCGGAGGTACGGGTCGGAGATCGCCGGCAGCTGCGCCTCGGTGATCATCGGCACCATGATGTCGGCGCCGCCGGTCTTGGCGCGGATGCCATCGGTGACGCTGTAGCTCGGGCGGACCTCGCCGCGGAGATGGTCGTCGAGGATCTCGGCCCACAGCGTCTCCGCCTCGCCGACGACCGTCGTGATGCCGCAGCTCTCGAGGAAGGCGCGCGACTCGGGATAGCCGCTCACGTGGAAGCCACCGAAGAGCACGGGAAAGCCGGCCCGCCGGAACTGGAGCGCCAGGTCGCGGCCGCGCGGGTACTGGTTCGTCTGCACGCCGGCGAGTCCGATCAGCACCTCGACGCCGTCCTCGAGCGCCTTCTCCTGGATGGCGCGGATCGTGGCGGGGACGATCGGGCCGTCGACCTGCTCGTCCCAGAGCACGGTCTCGACGTAGACGCCGTCGTCGCCCCGCAGCCGATTGTACGACTCGTTCAGCGCGGCGAGAACCGTGAGCGTGTTGTTCGGCAGCACGCCTCTCCAGAAGTGGGCTACGCGGCCGCGGTCGTCGTACTTGGAGGGCTTGACGAAGTAGACACGGACGGTGCGGCAGAGGATGGGCGCCGCGCCCGGCGCGACGAGCGGGATCGCGCTCGTGAGCGGCGCCAGCTGGCCCGCCTCGCGGGCGGCGCGGCGGTAGAGGCGGAGGGCGAGACTCAGCAGGAGGAGGACGGTGGCGGCGAGCAGTGGCGCGGCGAGCGGCATGGCACCTCCCGTGTCAGTGGTACATCTCCATCAGCTCGATGATCCCGAGGCTCTTCATGCCGTCGAAGAGGTAGCCCTTCACCTCCTTGACGGTGGCCATGCCGAGCGTGTCGCGGGCGATGTTGCGCGCGGCAGCGTACGACACGGACCGGATGATCCGCTTGATGACGGGAATGAAGAACGGTCCCATCGACAGGTCGTCGAGGCCGAGGCCGAGGAGGACCAGCGCGCAGAGCGGATCGGACGCCATCTCACCGCACATCCCGACCCACTTGCCGGCGCCCTTGGCGGCCTGCACGACCTCGTGCACGGCACCGAGCACGGCGGGATGGAGCGGCTCGTAGAGCGGCGCGACCTTGCGGTTGTTGCGGTCGACGGCGAGGAGATACTGGATCAGGTCGTTGGTGCCGATCGAGAAGAAGTCGACCTCACGCACGAGCTGATTCGCGAGCGCGACCGCCGACGGGACCTCGACCATCATCCCGACCGGTACGCCGGCCTCGAACTCGCGACCCTCACGCCGGAGTTCCTCCTTCGCCTGCTCGAGCAGCTCCTTCGCACGGCGGATCTCCTCGACGCTCGAGATCATCGGGAACATCAGCCGGACCCGGCCGAGCGTGGCGGCGCGCAGCACGGCGCGCAGCTGCACCTTGAAGAACTCCGGCATCTCGAGCGAGATGCGGATCGAGCGCCAGCCGAGGTACGGGTTGTCCTCGCGCGGCACCTGCATGTACGCCGGGAGCTTGTCGGCACCCACGTCGAGGGTCCGGATGGTGACCGGCCTGCCGTCCATGTCCTGCACGACGCGGGCGTAGAGCTGATATTGCTCCTCCTCGTCGGGGAACTCGCGGTAGGTGAGAAAGGGGAACTCCGTGCGGTAGAGTCCGATGCCCTGCGCGCCGTGAGCATGCGCGAGGTGGAGGTCGGCGACCAGCCCGATGTTGGCGTAGAGCGACACCCGGCGGCCGTCGGTCGTCTCGGCGGGCACGTTTTTGAGACTCTCCAGCTCCCGGTTGAAGGCACGGTACTCGCTCTCGAGCCGGTCGTACTCGCGGGCCACGTCGTCCGGTGGATTCACGTAGATCACGCCCGAGTTGCCGTCGACGACCAGGTCGTCCCCTTCATGGACCACGTTGCTCACGTGCTCGACGCCGACGACGGTGGGGATCTCGAACGACTTGGCGAGGATCGAGGCGTGCGAGGTCACGCCGCCGGTCGCGAGGACGATGGCGCGAAGGTGCTGGTGCTCGATGAGCGCCAGATCCGACAGCGTCAGCTCCTCGGCGACCAGCACGCTGTCCTTCTTGAGGGGCCGCTCGGGCTCGGCGACGCCGAGCAGGTTTCGCAGGATGCGGAGCCCGACGTCCTTCACGTCGATCGCGCGGTCGCGGAGGTAGCCGTCCGACATGCGCACGAACTGTCCCACGTACTCCTCGACCACGCGCTTGAGCGCGGCCTCGGCGACCAGCCCGTCCTCGATCGCGTCCTCGACCTTCGCGATGAAGCCCTTGTCGTGGAGCATCATTCGGTGCGCGTCGATGATCGCCGAGTCGAACTCGGGCATGCGCGCCGAGAGGCGGCCCTTGAGTGTCTCGATCTCCGCCCCCGACTCCTTCATCGCACGTCGGAAGCGGCGTTTCTCCTCCTCGGGATGGTCGGCGCGCCCGTCCTCGATCAGCTCGAAGCTGACCGCCGGCTGGAGGAGATGCGCCTCGCCGCGCCCGAAGCCCGGCGCGGTCGCGAGGCCGTGCAGCCGCGCCCGGCTGCCGGCCGCCACGTCCGCGGCGTGCTCGTCGGTCTTCTCGTACGCCTGGAGACGCTTGATGGCGGCGACCATCCGCCGGCGGTAGTCGCGACGCTCCTTCTCCTTGCTCTTCAGGTCCTCGAGCAGGCGCGCTTGGACGATGATCCCGCCCACCTGGGTCGCGATCGCGCGGAGCACGCGGATCTCGTGGGGTGAGAACTTGCGGCGGCGGAGCGTCTGCACGACCAGCACGCCGATCGGCGTGCCGCGCTCGACGATCGGCACCCCGAGGAAGGAGTGGTACTTCTCCTCGCCGGTCTCGGGGAAGAACTTGTAGCGCGGGTGCGTCAGGGCGTCGACCGCCATCACCGGCTCCATCTTCTCGATGGCCATGCCGGTGAGGCCCTCCTCGACGCTCATCGTCACCTTGCCGACCGAGCTCGGCGCGAGGCCGGTCGTCGCCCACAGGGTGAGACGCTGGGCGCGCGGCTCGAGGATGTAGAGCGAGCAGACGTCGGTGTTGGCGCGCTCCGCGACCACCTCCGTGATGCGCTGGAGCGTCTCCTGGAGATCCTCCGAGCGCGCGGTGATGGCGCTGATGTCCTCGAGAACCTTGAAGCCGTGGCTGCGGCTCGCCGCCTTCGGGTCGCGCCGGCGCGCCTCGGCGGGCTTGCGGGGCTCGGCTTCCATGACGGGGCCGCTCGATCTTAGCGGGAGTCCCTCTGGGGGTAAATGCGGACCGGAGGATCAGGCGCGATAGAAGCGCGCGATCGCGTCCACGACCGTCTCGACCTGCAGGCAACGGAGTGCGGGATGGATCGGCAGGGCGAGCACCTCGCGCGCGGCGCGCTCCGCCTGGGGGAACGCGCCCGGACGAAGGCCGAGGTCCGCCAGCGCCGGCTGGAGGTGGAGCGGCGCGGGATAGTAGATCATAGTGCCGATCCCCGCCGCCGCGAGGTGGCCGCGGAGGCGATCGCGGTCGCGCGCCCGCACGACGTACTGGTGGAAGACGTGCGCCTCGCCGGCCGGCGCGGGGGCGACGAGCGGCGCGCCATCCCCCGTGAGACCCGCCCCGGCGAGGAGCGTCCCGTACCAGCCGGCGATCTCGCGCCGGCGCGCGTTCCAGGCGTCCAGCCGGCGGAGCTTCACACCGAGCACGGCGGCCTGGAGTGCGTCGAGCCGGGAGCAGGTCCCGAGCGACCCGTGGACGTATGCCGCGGTCTGCCCCTGATGGCGCTCGCGCCGGACGTGCGCGGCGATCCCGTCGTCGCCGGTGAGCACCATGCCCCCGTCGCCGAGCGCGCCGAGGTTCTTCGTGGGGTAGAAGGAGAGGATGCCGGCGCGCCCGAAGGCACCGGCCCGCACGCCGTCGACCCGAGCCCCGACGGCCTGGGCCGCATCCTCGAGGAGCCAGAGCCCGTGCCGCGCCGCGAGCCTGCCGATCGCCTCCAGGGGGGCGAGTCGCCCGAAGAGGTGGACCGGCACGATGCCGGCGACCCCGTCACCGGCATCGTCGATCGCCGCCGCGAGGGCCGCCGGATCGAGGTTGAACGTCGTGGGATCGATGTCGGCGAAGACGACCCGGGCACCCAGCCGGAGGACCGTACTGGCCGTCGAGAAGAAGGTGAACGGCGTCGTCGCCACCGCCCGTCCCGGGCCGACGCCGAGCGCCGCCAGGGCGAGGAGAAGGGCGTCCGTTCCCGACCCGACGCCGATCGCGTGCCGCACTCCCGCGTACTCCGCCAGCGCCGCCTCGAAGCGCTCGACGTGCGGGCCGAGGATGAACCGGCCGCTCGCGACGACCTCCTCGATCGCGGCCCGCACTTCGCTACCGATCGCGGCGTCCTCCGCGCCGAGCTCGAGGAAGGGGACCGTCACGTCGGGGGCACCGTGAACGCCACGGCGGCGTAGCTGACGGTGTGTTCCCAGTCGCCGGTCACCTCGAGCGAGGTGGTGTACGCGATCCGTTCGCCACGCGCCTCGGCCGGCAGGGCGCGAAGCAGGACGTCGATCGGGTCGCGGCCGCAGATCGTGTCCCCCGTGGCCTCGACGTGACGGAGGAAGCCTTCCGCGTCGCGAGCCACGATGTGCTCGAGGGCACGATCGTCGAGCGCACGCACTGCGGCCGCGACGGTGGCGGCGTCGGTCGGCGGCACCGGCAGGTAGTCGAACCGCCGGCCGTAGTGCGTCAGGTCCGAGCTCACGACGAGGAGCGTCTCCGGCGCGAGGAGCGGCGCGAGCGCCGCCGCGAGCCGCTCCGCATCGCCGGGCTCGAGCGCCCCGACGAGGACCGGGACGAGCACGGCCTCCGGCGCGAGGCCCTGGAGGAGCGGCAGCTCGATCTCGAGCGCGTGCTCGCGCATGAACACCGCGGGATTCGGCCGCGCGAGCGGACAGCCCGCGAGCATCGACACCCCGGCGGTGTCGATCGGCATCACGCCGAGGGGCGTCCGGTAGCCGCGCATCGGGAGAAGCGCCGCGCCCCGAAAGCGCGCGAAGTGACTCGGGGCGAGCACGACGAATCGCCGGTAGGCGCCACCCGCCGCTCCCAGGCCACGGCCGGCCGTGGATCCCGAGTACTGGTACGCGGCGTGCGGCAGGATCACCGCGACCACGCCCGTCCGCGCCGGGCCCCCCGCGGCGAGGAGATCGTGCACGGCGCGCCCGAGCGTCGCGGGGTCGCCGGGGTACCAGCGGCCCGCGAGGTGAGGCTCCTTCACCGAGGGTACCGGGTCGCTCAGGCGGCTTTCTCCTCCGTGCCGAAGCGGAGCCAGAGCCCGCGTACGTCCGGCCGCGCGAAGCACGCCGGACAGCTCACGATCTCGACCGGCTCGACAAGGCGGCGATAGGTGATCGGCGCCTCGTCGTCGCGTCGGCGCACCGTCGCCTCCTCGGTGGGTCCCGTGTGGAGGACATAATGTCCCACCGTGTAGCCGGTGCGCGTGTGGCGCGTGCCCTCGACCATCGCACCGCATCGCGTGCAGCGGACGCCGCCGCTGTCGGCGGGACGGGCCTGCTGCGGCATCGAGGTCACGTGTAGAGAGAAAGCCGCGAGCGAGTCAACCGCGAATGCGGCTCCGCCGCTTTGACCGCCCGGACCTCGCCCGCTAACGTGCCCGGCGGCGACGATGGCGAGGCGAGGGCGGCGCACGGGGATCCTCGGACGGATCGTCCGATGGACCGCCGTGGCGGGGGTGCTGGCGGCGGGCATCGTGGGGTTCGTGCTCTGGCGCGAGGTGACCGCGGACCTGCCTCCCGTCGACCAGCTGCTGCACTACCGGCCGCCGGTCGCGACCCGCATCTACGCCGACGACGGAGCGCTGATCGGGGAGTTCTACGTCGAGCGCCGCTACCTCGTGCCACTCGACCAGATTCCCGAGCGGGTCCGGCTCGCGTTCCTCGCCGCCGAGGACGCCGAGTTCTACCGCCATCGCGGTGTCGAGCCGCTCAGCATCGTGCGCGCCTTCATGAACAACGTGCTGCATCACCAGGTGGTGCAGGGCGGCAGCACGATCACCCAGCAGGTGGTGAAGCAGCTCCTGCTCACGCCCGAGCGGAGCTACGAGCGGAAGATGAAGGAGCTCGTCCTCGCGCTCCGGCTCGAGACCAAGCTCACCAAGGACGAGATCCTCTACCTCTATCTCAACCACATCTACTTCGGCGGCGGCGCGTACGGCGTGGCGGCCGCGGCGCGCGAGTTCTTCGACTGCGGGGTGGAGGACCTGACCGTCGCGCAGGCGGCGCTCCTCGCCGGCCTGCCGCAGGCGCCGAGCCGCTACGACCCGCAGCGCCGCCCGCAGCAGGCGATCGCGCGCCAGCGCTACGTCCTCGAGCGCATGCGCGAGGAGGGGTTCATCACCCCCGAACAGCAACGGGCGGCGCTCGCCGAGCAGCTCGCCTTCGCCCCACGCCGGCCGGCGACGTACCTCGCCGCGCCCTGGTACGTGGAGCACGTCCGGCGTCTGCTCGAGGAGCGCTACGGCGGCACCGCTCCGTACCAGCTCGGCCTCCAGGTCTACACCGCGGTGAACGTCGGCATGCAGCGCCAGGCGGAGGAGGCGGTGCGCGCGGGGCTCCGCGAGCTCGACGGTCGCCAGGGGTTCCGCGGCCCCGTCCATCACGTCGACCCGAAGAAGATCGACGGCTTCCTCGCGCGCGAGGCGGCGAGCAAGCCCCTCGACGCGGGCCGCGCCCGCGGCGTGGTCGTCGACGTCCGCCCGACGGGGCTCGGGGTCCGCACCGCCTGGGAGCAGGGCTTCCTCCCGGCCGCGGCGCTCACCTGGGGGACACGGAAGCTCGCCCCGACGGCCTTCAAGCCGGGCGACGTCATCGCGGTCACGGTCACCGAGGAGGCGGTCGGCGGCTCCGCGCGCTTCGCCCTCGACCAGGAGCCGCAGGTCGAGGGTGCGCTCGTCGCGATGGACCCGTACACCGGCGAGGTGAAGGCGATGGTCGGCGGCTACGACTTCCGCCGCAGCCAGTTCAACCGCGCCGTCCAGGCGAAGCGGCAACCCGGGTCGGCGTTCAAGCCACTCATCTATTCGGCCGCGATCGAGCACGGCTACACGCCGGCGTCGATCGTCCTCGATGCACCGATCGCGCTCGAGAACGGCAACCAGCCGCCCTGGATGCCCCGCAACTACGAGGAGAAGTACTTCGGGCCGACGCCGCTCCGCTACGCGCTCGCCCGCTCGCTCAACACCGTCACGGTCCGCCTGGTCGACGCGATGGGGATCAAGCCGGTCCTCGCCTCGCTTCCCCGTTTCGGGCTCCAGGGGCCGCTGCCGCGGAACCTGTCGATCGCCCTAGGGAGCGCGGAGCTGACACCGCTCGAGCTCGTCCGTGCCTACGGCGTCTTCGCGACGCTCGGTAAGCGGTTCGACCCGATCTTCATCACGCGAGTGACCGACCGGGAGGGAAATCCGCTGGAGTTCGCCGGCACGCGCCCGCACTTCGAGCGCGTCATGACCCCGGCGACGGCGTACGTCATCACCAGCATGCTCGAGACCGTCGTGCAGCACGGGACAGGCCGCAAGGCGGCCGAGCTCGGTCGCCCGGTCGCCGGCAAGACCGGGACGACCAACGATACGCACGATGCGTGGTTCATCGGCTTCACCCCGGATCTGCTCGCCGGCGTGTGGGTCGGGTTCGACGCCGACCGCTCGCTCGGCAAGCAGGAGACCGGCGGACATGCGGCGGCGCCGATCTGGACCGGCTTCATGAAGGCGGCGCTCGCCGATCGGCCGGTGGTCGATTTTCACGTCCCGGAGGGTGTCAGCTTCGCGCAGATCGACCGCGCCACCGGGCTCCGCGCCGTCGCAGGGATGGACTCGGAGCTCGAGGTGTTCGTCGCGGGGACGGAACCGAAGGAGTCGGCGGGCACACCGGAGGAGCCGAAGGAGTCGCCGGGCACGCCGGAGGAGCTCCAGCCGACACCGGCAGCGGTGGAGGACGGCGTCCCGGACATCTCCGACTAAAGTCGCCAGTACGGCGCGTGCGCTGCGCGCACGCGCGCGAGCGCGCGCTCCGCCCGCCCCGCCTCCCCGGTCGCGGGCGGAATCCTCGAATCATCGTCGCGCATCGCAGCAAGCGTCGCATCCACGCCCTCGACGATCGCGCCGAGGTCGTAGCCGCCCTCCAGCACCGCGGCGACCCGGCCACCCGCGCATTCTTCGGCGAGCCCGACGCAGGCACGCGCCATCGCCGCGAACCCGGCCGGCGTCACTTCCATGCCGCCGAGCGGATCGCGATGGTCGCAGTCGAACCCGGCGGACAGGAGGACGAAGTCCGGCGCGAACTGCCGCACGATCGGGACGACCACCTCGCCGAAGGCGCGCGCGTACTCGGCGTCGCCGAAGCCGGCCGGGAAGGGCAGGTTGACCGTCCGGCCCGCACCGGCGCCGCGCCCGACCTCCTCGGCCGCGCCCGTCCCGGGATAGAAGGGGTACTGGTGCGTCGAGACGTAGAGGACGTCGGGATCCGCCTCGAAGAGATGCTGTGTGCCGTTGCCGTGGTGCAGGTCCCAGTCGAGGATGGCGACGCGTCGCATGCCACGGGTGCGGAGCCAGGCGGCGGCGACCGCCACGTTGTTGAACAGGCAGAAGCCCATCGCCCGCTCGCGCTCGGCGTGATGACCGGGCGGACGGACGAGGGCGAACCCGTTCCGCACCTCGCCCGCGAGGACCGCCTCGCAGAGGACGAGGAGGCTGCCCGCGGCGAGCCGCGCCGCTTCCCACGACCCGGGTGAGGTGGTGGTGTCGGGATCGAAGGCGACCCGGGGCCGGCCGGCGGTCGCGGCCACGCGCGCGACGTGATCCGCCGGATGGACGAGGGCGAGCTCCTCCTCGCGCGCGGGGCGCGCGCCGAGGGTCACGAGCCCGCGGGCGTCCTCGAGGTGGTCGAGGAGCACGCGCAGGCGATCGGCGCGCTCCGGATGGCCCGGGCCCGGGTCGTGCGCCAGCATCCGCCGGTCGGCGACGACGCCCGTGCGCTCCGCCACGGGCCGACGATAGCAGAGGCTTTTCACCCCGTGAATTGACACCTCCGATCCTTTTCCCTACGCTCGCCGCGATGTTCGGCGTCGGGATGCCCGAGCTGATCGTCATCCTCGTGGTCGCTCTGGTGGTGCTCGGTCCGAAGCGGCTGCCCGAGGTGGCGCGCACGCTCGGCAAGGCGATGGCAGAGTTCCGGCGTCAGACCGCGGACGTCATGGAGGAGTTCCAGGTGACGGCACTTCTCGACGACGAGCCGCAGCGGAAGGCGAAGTCACCGACCCCGCCGACCCCGCCGAGCCCGCCCGCAACGCCGGCGAAGCCGCCCGAGTCGGCCGACGCCTGACGTCGGTCCGACCGGCGCCATGGGGCCCGCGTCCGATGTGCGGATGCCGCTCACCGCGCATCTGGAGGAGCTGCGCTGGCGGATCGTGCGCGCGCTCGCGGCGATCGCCGTCGCGTTCGGCGTGTGCTACTGGTTCGCCGAGCCGATCTTCACGTTTCTGATCCGGCCTCTCGCCACTCTCCGGCCGGGCACCGGCCTCGTGATCGGCACCGGCGTCACCGAGGCGTTCTTCACGAAGCTCAAGGTGTCGTTCATCGCCGCGCTGTTCGCGGCGAGTCCCGTGATCTTCTTCCAGGTCTGGCGCTTCGTTGCACCCGGTCTCTACGACACCGAGAAGCGCCTCGCCCTGCCCTTCGCGATCGCCGGCTCCTTCTTCTTCGTCATGGGAGCCTCGTTCTGTTACGCGCTCGTCTTCCCGGTCGGCTTCCGGTTCTTCCTCGACGAGTACGCCTCGATCGAGGTCGCGCCCCAGATCCGGATCAGCGAATACCTCACCTTCGCCGCGCGCATGCTGCTGGCCTTCGGCATCACCTTCGAGCTGCCGGTGGTGACCTTCTTCCTCGCCCGGCTGGGGGTGCTGACGCACCGGACGTTGCTCGGCGTCGGACGCTATGCGATCGTCGTTATCTTCATCGTCGCCGCGGTGTTGACGCCGGGACCCGACGTGGCATCGCAGCTCCTCATGGCGGCGCCGCTCCTCGTGCTCTACGGTCTCAGCATCGTCGTCGCCTGGCTGGTCGGGCGGCCGGCGCGCACGACCGTGCCGGCTGCCGACACGGGTTCCTAGGCGTCGTCGGTGCCGAGCCAGTCGCCGGCGAAGCCGGCGGGCGGCTCGCATTCCGCACACACGCCCTCGGCGATCAGCGCGGCAACCACCGCGCGCGCGTCCGGGAGGAAATCCGGCACGGCGAGGACGACGAGACGGGCAGCGTGTCGATCGAGCGTCCGCACCACGGCCACCCCCTCGTAGGACTCGAACACGAACTTGACGTATGCGATCTCGCGCGGCGGCAGCGCGAGGCAGATCGGCACGACGTCGTCCACGGGTGCTCCCTAGCACGCGCCCGTCAGAAGCTGTAGCGCGCCTGGATGACGACCTCGTCGTTGTGACCGAACTGCCCGAGTATCGAGGTGCGCGGTCCCCCGATCGCGAGGTAGCCGAGCCGGAGCCGGAGATCGTCGCGTGCCTGGTACGAGACGCGTGGAAAGAAGAACCATCCGCCACGCTCGAGGGCATAGATCCCCTTACCCTCGAACTCGAGGCGATCGGCGAGGACGCGCTTGCGCAGGATCGCGGTCAGGCGGGTCTCGGGATCGGCGATCAAGAGTCGCGGCGCCGGCTCGAGCAGCACGATCTGGTTCAGCTGGAGGAGCGGCTGCCAGCCGTCCACCAGGTAGTCGGCCCCGACGCCCCACTCGACGGTGTCGAGCGACGGGAAGAGCGTCCCGAGCGGGACGCGCACGGGACGCCCGGGCGCGGCAGCGAGCGCCTTCAAGACCGGGCGAAGGGGAATTTCTCGAGCGAGGTCACCGGCGGGCCGAAGGTAGGTATGGTCGTCGAACCAGGCCGCCTCGGCGCGCACGGTGAAGCCACCGAGCACCGTCGCAGCATCGGCGCCGTTCATGTGGATCGCGTCGTGGGCCTGACGGAGGACCGCCCTCGAGCGGACGCGCAGGGGCTTCGAGGAGAACAGTGTCGCCGTCGAACGCAGGTCGGTGTCCGGCCCGGTCTCGGGGCCGGTGTAGTGGTAGAGGTCCCAGTCCATCTCGCGCCATGTCCCGCCGATCCGCACCGCACCACCGCCATCCGAGAGCGATCGCGGCGGCCGATGGTTCAGCGTGTGGAGCGCGATCGGCACGCGGAGATCCTCCGTCGCCGGAACGCCGAACCGCTGGAGCGCCTGCTTGCTGACGAGAAACACGTCACCGGGCGCGCTTGCCGACGGGAACCAGCGCTCCTCGATCAACGCGAGGCGCGGCGGCACCGCGATCGGGATCCAGACGAGCGTCGCGCGCAGCCCGCTCAGGTCGAGGCGGGGCAGGTCGGGAAGATAGTAGGTCCCGACCGCCATCGGAATGCCGATCTTCCGCTCTTCGACGTCGTCGACGATCGGGTCGTGGAAATCACGCGGGTTCAGCAGATCCGTCGGCGGCACGCCGTCGAGCTTGCCCCAGGCGACCTTCTGGATGCCGAGCCGCAGGTCGGCGCTGTGGAGCCGGACGTCGCCGTACGCCTCGTTCACCTCGAGCGACGGCGAACGGTTCTGGTACTCGTGGTTCAGGTTGAACACGCCAGGATGACCGCCCTCGTAGGGACCACCCACGCGCGTGCGCACGTCGAGCCGCCCGTGCAGCCATCGTGCGGCCTCGCCGTCCAGGTGGAGGTCGAGGAGCGCGCGTGGTTGCTGGCGGGGCGAGTCCTCGGTCGCCGCCACGGCGAGGCCGTCGAGCCAGCCCCCGACGGCGAGACGGCCGCCGCTCCCCGGCACCTCGAGCGCGCGCGCAGGCGTGGCCAGCGCGAGCGCGAGACCGACGACCGCCGCGATCGCGTTGAACCGCCGGGGACGCCTCTCTATACTCCGCGCATGGACCAGCAGGGGCTCGAGAAGGATCTCGACCGGCAGATCGCCACCACGCATCGTCGCTTCGTGAAGGCGATGGACGGCCGGGCGCCGGCGATGAGCCTCGAGACGAAGGAGCGGTACTTCGCGGTGCTGTCTGCGCTCGTCGGCAAGCTCGAGAAGCCCGACAAGCCGATGCGCGAGATCATGCAGGAGATGATGGCGGAAGCCGCGGGCCTGATCCTCCAGGAGCTGCAGAACAGCTAGCGCCGTCGGCCCGGGGCCCACCCCGCCTCCTGCATCGGCGCCTTATAGCCGAGCACGAGCGAGGGTGGCCAACCCGCGCGACCGTCCGTAGAATCGGGCGCCTCCATGAAGACGACGTTCCGTCCGCGGCTGCTGAACGGGCAGACCGGCGATCCTGCGCTGCTGGTCGCGCTCCGCTGGCAGGGCCGCGCCGTGCTCGTCGACCTCGGACGCATCGATCGCACCCCGGCGGCCGTGCTCCTCCCGATCGAGGCGGTGTTCGTGTCGCACGCCCACATGGACCACTTCATGGGCTTCGACCAGCTCCTGCGCCTCTTCCTCGCACGCGACGCGACCCTCCGGGTCTACGGCCCCGACGGGATCGCCGACTGCGTGGCGGGAAAGCTCGCCGGCTACACCTGGAACCTGACCGACGAGTATGCCTTCGCCGTCGAGGTCACCGAGATCGGTCGCGAGCTCGTCGGCTGGCGCTTCGCCGCCCGCCGCCGCTTCGCCCGCGAGCCGCTCGGCGCGCCGCGGCCCTTCACCGGTGTCGTCGCCGCGGACCCGGTCGTCACGGTGGAGGCTGCCCCGCTCGACCACAAGATCGTGTCGATGGCGTACGCCATCAGCGAGCGGATGCATCTGAACGTCCGATCCGACGCGCTCGAGGCCGCGGGCCTCCGCCCGGGGCCGTGGCTGAACCGCCTGAAGCAGGCGATCCGTGCCGGCGAGCCGGAGGATACGACGATCGAGGTCGCGTCCGGCGACCGCCGCCCGCTCGCCGAACTACGCCGCACGTTCATCACGGTCACGCCGGGACAGAAGATCGCCTACGTCGTCGACACGCTCTTCTCCCCTTCGAACGCCGCCGCCGTCGTACGCCTCATCGCCGACGCCGACCTCTTCTTCTGCGAGGCGCCGTTCCTGGAGGAGGATCTCGAGCAGGCCGCGCGCCGTTATCATCTCACCGCGCGGCAGGCGGGTGCGCTCGGTCGTGCGGCGGGTGTGAAGCGCCTCCAGGTGTTCCACTTCTCGCCCCGCTACGAAGGCCGCTACGGCGAGCTCGTCGCCGAGGCGCAGGCCGAGTTCCTCGGGCAGGACGTTTTCTATGGCGAGCTGGACCGACGAGGCGCGGCGCTTTCTTGAGGCCCATCGCGTCGGCCACCTCGCGACCGCGGGGGGCGACGGCGCACCGCACGTCATCCCCGTCTGCTACGCCCTCGACGACGCCGCGCTCTATTTCGTCGCGGACGAGAAGCCGAAGCGGCGCCCGGCACTCGAGCTCCGCCGGCTCCGCAACCTCCGCGAGAACCCGCGCGCGGCCTTGGTCGTCGACGACTGGGACGAGAACTGGACGCGGCTCGCCTGGGTGCTCGTGCGCGGCCCGGCACGCCCCGTGACCGGCGAAGCCCACGCCGCGGCGCTCAGGCTCCTGCGTGCCCGCTACTCGCAGTATCGCGCGATGGCGCTCGACGATCCGGCGCGCAACCCCGTTGTCCGCATGGAGCCCGCGCGGGTCGTCCTCTGGCGCGCGACACCCTGACCCGGAGTTAAGCCGGGCGCCGGCTGCGTCAGGGGTGACCCGCCTCTTGCGCGGCTGCGCCTCAGGCTGCCCGCCGGAGCAGGTTTGCATGGTTCGTGGTGCCGGCCGGAAGCCCCGCTCCCGACCGGGCCGACGGCATGTCACGTGCTCGTTTTTCATCGCGCCGCGTCTCGGCCAGTGAGTTCGACGAGGGCCGCAACCCACCGGCAAATTAGGGAAAGTTCCGCGGAGCGAAAAATGGAGCCGGCGGGACGACCAAGCCGCCTGCGGGCCCTTCGGGCAGCCCCGTCGATACCCGGCGCGATGGCACCGGATTCGCTACCTGGCCCGGCCAGGGGGCCGCATACGATGATCATCGACCGAGAGACCTTCACCGAGCTGGCCGTCCACCTGAAGCTCGCCTCGGACGCCATCCTGAAGACGGCCCGCCACCTCGCGGTCCTCTCCAACGGTGACTCCTCCAACGAAGAGCAGTGGGCCGGCACGCTCGACAGCCTCATGGCGATGAACACCGAGATCACCGTCATGGAGAAGATCCTCCGCGCGCTGATGGAAGCGAATCGCGAGGAAGAGTCCCCGTCGCTCATGGTTCCCGACAAGAAGTCGGAGCCCTTGCCGAGCTAGGGCCACCGACACTTCTCCCGCCGGCGGAGACGGGGCGGCCGCACCCGTCTCCGCCTTCCTCCTAACGTATCCGGGGGCCCGTCCAGTGCTCGCGCGCGGCTTCGACGCGCGCTGCGCGCTTCCGATGCCCCCGGACCCCGTCGCATCGGCTCGGCGAAGCCTCGCCTTGCTCCACCGGCTCGCTTGGGCGCTCGCTGCGCACTTCGTGCGCAGCGTTCGGTCGGTTATTGCTAGTGCTGTTTTGGGGGAGCGGGATTTGCCAGGTCCATGCCTAGGGTGTGCGGGAAGACCGTTGCGATTTCTTCCGGGGTCCAGCGGCCGTCTTTTTTGAAGATGGTGCGGGTGGGGACGGGATAGTTGAGGAGGGCGATCATGCCGGCCATCACCAGGAAGGTTTGGCCGTTGACGTTGCTTGCGGGATCGGTCGTCAGCCAGACTACGAAGGGGGCGACGTTTTCGGGGCCGAAGTGGTCTAGGGGGAAGACGCGGGACCCGGCTCCGGTGGCGATTCCGCGCTCGGTGCGGGCTTGGCGGGCGGACTGAGGGATTGCCTGGGTCATGCGGGTGATGGCGCCGGGGCAGACGGCGTTGACGGTGATACCGTAGCGGCCGACGTCGCGGGCGGCGACGCGCGTGAGACCGGCGATGCCGTCCTTGGCGGCGCCGTAGTTGGCCTGGCCGGAATTGCCGTAGACGCCGGAGGTGGAAGAGATCGAGACGACTCTACCCTTCCGGCGCTCGCGCATGAGACGCGTCGCGTGGCGCGTGCAGTTGAAGGTGCCTTTCAGGTGGACTGCGATGACGGCATCCCATTCCTCCTCGGTCATGTTGAAGAGCATGCGGTCGCGGAGAATGCCGGCGTTGTTGACCAGGATGTCGATCGCGCCGAATTCACGGACGGCGGTGCCGACGATGCGCTCGGCGGCGGTGTAGTCGGCGACGCTGTCGTAGTTCGCGATGGCCTTGCCGCCGCAGGAACGGATGGATTCGACGACCTCGTCGGCTGCGCCGCGCGATGCGCCGGTGCCGTCCACGGCCCCGCCGAGATCGTTCACGACCACGGCCGCGCCCTCGGCGGCGAGGAGCTCGGCGATGGCGCGGCCTATGCCACGCCCTGCGCCGGTCACCACCGCCGCCCGGCCCTCGAGTCGCTTCGCCATCAAGCCTCCTTCGGCGGGGCCGGGTTCGCGAGCCCCTCGAGGATCGTCGTAGGCGCGAGGCGATCGATCTCGTCGAGCGTCCAGTCGCCGTCGGGCTTGTAAAGCGTCCGTACCGGGCGCGGCTGCGATACGAGCGCGACCTGGTTCCCGAAGCAGAGGAAGAACTGGCCGTTCACGCCGGCGGCGTGCTCGCTCGCGAGGTACACGACCATCGGGGCGATGTCGTCGGGGTCGAGCTCCTCGATCTGGGCTACGCCGCGGTCCTCGCGCTGGATGCCCTGCTGCTTGCGGACCTCGCGCGCCCGCCGGACCTCCTCGTTGATGGTCATGCGGGTGCCGGCGACCGGGCAGATGGCGTTCACGGTGATGCCGTACTTGCCGAGGTCGCGGGCGGCGACCTTGGTGAGGCCGCCGATCGCCGACTTGGCGGCGCCGTAGTTCGCCTGGCCGGGATTTCCGAAGAGGCCGCTCCCGGAGCTGAAGGTGACGATCCGTCCGTAGCCGCGCTCCCGCATGTGCGTGCAGGCGTGCCGGACGCAGTTGAAGGTCCCCTTCAGATGGACCGCGAGGACGGCGTCCCACTCCTCCTCGCCCATGTTGAAGACCATCCGGTCGCGGAGGATCCCCGCGCAGGTGACGAGCGCGTCGAGGCGTCCCCACTTCTCGAGCGCGGCTCCGATGATCCGGCCGGCGCCGTCCCAGGTCGCGACCGAATCCCCGTTCGGGATCGCCTCGCCGCCGGCACGCTCGATCTCCCCGACGACGTCGAAGGCGGGGCCGCTCGACGGCGCGCTGCCGTCGACGTTCACTCCGTAATCGTTCACGACGACCTTGGCACCTTCGGCGGCGAGCCCGAGCGCGACGCCGCGTCCGATGCCGCGGCCGGCGCCGGTCACGACCGCTACGCGGCCGGCGAGCATGTCTGCCATGGCGGCGATTGCATACACCGGGTGCGCCGCGCTGGTCGAGACGGCCGCACGTCGGCTACGGTGCGTGACCGATGCCGCGACCCGTCCACTACCGGATCCTCGCCCTCACCTGGGCCGGCTGGCTCTTCGATTTCTACGATCTGATCCTCTACACGTTCTTGCTCGCGCCCATCTCCGCCGAGCTCGGATTCTCGCGCGAGACGCAGGCCCTCCTGCTCGGCGCCTCGCTCGGCGCGACGGCGGGGGGTGGCGTCGTGTTCGGCTGGCTCGCCGACCGCCATGGGCGGAAGGCGGTGCTCCAGTGGTCGATCCTGACCTATAGCCTGGGCACGGCCCTCACCGGGCTCGCGCCGGGCATCGCGATGCTTCTCCTCGGGCGCGCCATCACCGGGCTCGGGGTCGGCGGCGAGTGGGCGATCGGCCACGCGCTCCTCGGCGAGAGCGTGCCGCCCGCGCTCCGGGGACGCTTCGGCGCGCTCCTCCAGACCGGCGCGCCGGTCGGCGTGGGGCTCGCGGCGATCGTCGGCAGCTTCATCGCACCCGTGATCGGCTGGCGCGCGACGTTCGTCCTGTCCGCCTGCCCCGCCCTGCTGGTGACCGTCACGCGCCGAGCGCTCCCCGAGTCGGAGATGTGGCTCCGGCAGCACGTGCCGGCGCCGCCCGTGCGGGAACTCTTCGCGCCAGGGCTCCGGCGGATCGTCGGGCTCGCGTTCGGTCTCACGCTGCTCAACATGTCGTCGTACTGGTTCACGTACACCTGGCTGCCGACGTACTTGACGCACGAGCGCGGGCTCTCGATCGCCGCCTCGGGACTGAAGGTCCTGGTGGTCGCGTTCGGCGAGCTCCTCGGCTACGCCTCGTTCGGGTTCGTGTCCGATCGCTTCGGGCGGAAGCCGGCTTTCAGCGTCTACGCGACGGTGATGGCGATCGGCCTGGTATCGATCACGCTCCTCTGGTCGCGCATCGAGGCCTGGCCGCCGCTGCTCCTCGCCTGCCTCTGCCTGGTCGGCTTCGGAACCGGCACGTGGTCGAACTTCGGCCCGATGTTCGCCGAGCTGTTCCCGACCGCGCTCCGCACGACCGCCGTGGGATCGGTCTTCAACGCCGCCCGGGGCGTGCAGCTCGTGACACCCATGGCGGTCGCGGTCGTGGCGCGGCGATGGGGGCTCGCGGGCGGGATTGCGCTCGCGGCGGGATTCGCGCTGGCCGCCGCGGCCTGGGTGTGGCTGCTTCCGGAGACGCGCGGGCTGCGGATCGACGGGGTGTCGTCCCGCGCCCTGGCGACTACTCGGGCTTTCGCCCCCACGCCTGGAAGAACAGATGCGAAACGATGAGCGTCCCCGGGTCCTCGATGTGGCGCTTGAGGGCGAGCTTCAGGTCGTCGAGCTCCCGTTCCCCGATCAGCTTCTGGGCCAGGAGCCGCTCCCTCAGGTTCTCGACGAAGTCCAACATGATCGGGCGGCGGCCGTGTCCAGGAGGATAGATGTGAATCAGCGGACTGACCCGGACGTCGCGCAGACCGGCCTCGCGCAGCAACCGTGGCAGTCTGCGGCCTACGTACAGATCGATACCGTTTGACCGGGAGTACGCGTCGAGGATCTCCATGAGCCGGGTCCATGCGAACAGCGGGGGGTCACAGACGTGCGGTTCCCAGTCGGCCTCGTGAAACGCGACGATGCCTCCCGGTCGGGCGAGGGCGACGGCCTCGGCGACGATCTGCTCCGGCTGCGGTACGTTGACGAGGACGAGACGGGCCGTCGCGAGATCGAACGCGTTCCTCGGCAGACCGGTCGCGCGCGCGTCACCTTGAAGCACCTCGACGTTGCCGAGTCCCCGATCGGCGATGAGCCGCCGGGCGAGGCCAACGGCGTCCTCGCTCCTCTCCACGCCGACGACGTGTCCGGTCGGTCCGACACGCCCGGAGAGTAGGTCGAGACAGCCCTGCGGGCCGCAGCCGATCTCGACGACGCGCGAACCCGCCGCCAGGCCGATTCGATCGAAGAGCGCCCGCGCCTCGTCCGCGAGCTCCTCTGCCTGGCGTTGCAGGCGCGCCTGCTCCGCCTGCCGGTAACCGAGGAAATACTGTTCCGGTTCGGTCATCTCGCCGCTCCACGGTCATCCATCGGCCACCCGAAGCTCCAAGACGACGAGCATCGGCCAGCCGACGTACTTCTCTGCACGGGGGAATCTCTTGGCGAACGGGGCATCGGGCGAGTATTCGCGGATCGCGTCCATGGAGAAGCCCGTTGCCAGCGCGGCTAGTACGATGTCGCCGAACTTATGGTCGACGCTTCCAGGCTGTACGATCTTCCCGGACGAGGGGTCGGCGAAGCGAGCCTGACTGCCGCGAAGGAACATCGACGGGTGCATCGCCGATACGACCGCACGGCCGCCCGGTCGAAGCACGCGGTGCGCTTCCCAAAAGAAGCGGCCCAGGTCCCGCAAGTGCTCCAGGACCAGTCCGCTGACCACGAGGTCGAACGCCCCGTCCGGGAACGGTAGCGGTCGGTGCAGATCGTGGACGACGAACTGCACGCCCGTCGCTTCCGGCTTGCGGCGCGCCTCGGCCAGCATTCCCTCGGAGAAGTCGACCGCCGTTACTCTTGCTCCCGCGGAGGCCAACCACATGGTGTGCCGACCGGTTCCGCACCCGAGGTCCAGAACGGCCTGCCCGCGTACCTGGCCGATAGCCTCCCGCACGTGGGGTTCCTCCAATGCCAGAAGCGGATTCCGGTCGTGATCGTAGACGCCTGCCCAGCGGTCGTACGCGACTCGGACTGCCGCCGTCTCATCGGCTCGTGAACCGGCGATCACCTGGCCCCTCCGTCCGCCCGGCGCCTCGGGTCAGGCCGTCTCTTCGATGCCATCGAAGAACGACACGACTCCCGATTCCGGCAAGGACTCCGCACCGACGACCACAAGTCCATCTTCTCTGATCAACCGCTCCAGGAGCTCCGAGCCATGGCGCAGGTGATTCGCGGATGCCCGGACATTGGCCCGAACTGCCTCACGCAGCAACGCGTCGGGGTCCGCTGCATGCCGACCGGACAGCAACGTCTCTACCGAGGGTCGCACGAGCTCGACGATGGAACGGAGGTTCGGTGAGCGAGCGGTGGAACGTCCCATCACCTCCTCCAGCGTCGCCGCGACCGCTCCACATTGAGAGTGGCCGACCACGACCACCAGCCGCGTCCCAAACTGCGACGCCGCATACTCCACGCTGCCCACCTCTGAGGGTGCCGCCACGTTGCCCGCGACGCGAATGACAAACAGGTCCCCGAGACCCTGATCGAATACCAGTTCCACTGGAACGCGGGAGTCTGAACAGCCCAGGACGATCGCGAACGGTTTCTGTCCCGCGAGCAGTGCATTCCGGCGCGCCCGATTCGATGACGCAGCCGTCGACTCGTTCGCCACGAACCGACGGTTGCCGTCACGAAGGAGCGCAAGGGCGTCGAGTGCCGACACTGCAGGCAATGTTACTCACCCAGAAAGGAACCGTCGGGAGCCATGATGAAGCTCCGGGGCCTCGATCTCGATTTGATGGGACTTCTCCGATTGTGCGGTGAGCTGCGCGACTTGCGGCTCGCCGATCAGTGCGACGAGTTCCGCGTAAGCCCGATCGCGAAAGGTCTCGAGGTGCTGTCGTAGGATTTCGCAAGCCTCTCCGTCGTCCATGACCTGGCGACTCGCTAGCGACCGATGGCCGGAGCATTGGAAGGGTGAAATCGGGTCGCCGCCCTGGCACGGGCCCTCGACGCCTCCACCTCGCGGTCACGTGGTGGGGCGCTCGTCACCAGAGCGTCGAGAAACTCGCGTGCTGCTCGCGCGACATGATCGACGGCGCGGTCGAACGCGACCTCGTTCGCCTTGGACGGCCTGGTGAAGCCGCTCAGCTTGCGGACGAACTGGAGAGAGGAAGCACGGATTTCTTCGTCCGTCGCAGGCGGTTTGAAGTTATGGAGGGTCTTGATGTTCCGGCACATGAGAGCTCCGTTCACCCCTGATCGGAGTGGGTCCGCTGCAACGTCAGCCAGAGGGGATCAACACGAAACGGATGCCTCTGCTCGCAAGGAAAGCTCGAAAAGCTTGCATGTCCTTCTCCGACGAAAGCAAGGGCTCTCTACCAACGCGTACACATCCCGGAGCCCACGTCAGCTCCGAACCCGGGGCCCACGTCTTGAGATGCTCCTCGAGGGAAGCGACCGATTTGAAGCCGGACTGGCCGATGACGAAGATGAACTCGGGTTTCGGACCTTCGAACAGGTAAATGAGCTGAAGTTCATGTTTGACCGGCTCCAGCTCGGAGCCGCCCAGGGCATGAGCCGGCACGAAGACCCCGGACAGAAGCCACAGAAGTAGAACGCTGACGGTCCTCATCGTCGCTCCCCTCGCGATCCAACGTTAGGACCAGGAAGTCGTAGAGCCAGAGCTGCGGCGGCGGGAACGTAATCCCGCGTTGAGGGTATCGCATCGACCCCCAAAGCCGTATCCGAGGCTACCCCCCCACTGCCGCTAGCAACTTCTCCACCGGCGTGTTGTCTCCGAACGTGTCACTTACATGCGCGAAGCGGTCTACGTTCCCGGGACCGAACACGAAGCTCCCACCGAGCTGGAGTGGATCCTTCCCGAGCTGGTGCTGGCGATGACCCGCCGCACGCGCCCGCTTGCGGGCGACGGCGTTGTCCCTGCGGAGGAGATGGAGGAGCGAGGCCTTCTTCAATCCGGCGGCGCGGTAGGCCGTGCGCTCCGCGTCGATCAGGAGGGGAAACTCGATCCCCGTCTCCTCGCGGAACGCCTTGGCGTACTGCCGGTCGCCGAGGCCGATGGCCGCGAGCTGGACTCCGGCCTTCCGGAACTCCGCGGCGTGCGTGCGCAACTGCGCGACGTGCTCGCGGCAGAAGATTCAGCCGTAGTGGCGGAGGAAGACGACCACCGCCGGGGTCGACTCCCAGAGCGAGCCGAGCCGCACCGGCTGTCCGTCGGCATCGCGGAGGGTGATGTCCGCGAGAGCCCCGGCAATCGAGTCGGTCGGCACGATCCCCCATTACCCACGTTGCGCCAACTCGCGCAAGCGATATGGATGCGGACATGCTCACCGTGCGACGCAGCGCCGAGCGCGGCCGTTCCGCGTTCGACTGGCTCGACAGCCGCCACACCTTCTCCTTCGGGGACTATCACGACCCGCGGCACATGGGCTTGCGCGCGCTGCGCGTGATAAACGAGGATCGCGTCCAGCCGGGCCGCGGCTTCGGAACGCATCCGCATCGCGACATGGAGATCGTCACCTACGTGCTCGAGGGCGCGCTCGAGCACCGGGACAGCATGGGAAACGGCTCGGTCATCCGGCCCGGCGACGTCCAGCGCATGAGCGCGGGCACGGGCGTCACGCACAGCGAGTACAACCCGTCGGCGAGCGAGTTGGTGCACTTCCTCCAGATCTGGCTCCTGCCGGAGCGCGACGGGATGTCGCCGGGATACGAGCAGCGGACGTTCCCGACCGACGAGAAGCGCGGCATGCTCCGGCTCGTCGGGTCGCGCGAGGGCCGCGACGGGTCGGTCACGATTCACCAGGACGTCGACCTGTTCGCGACCGTGCTCGACGCGGGCGAGGAGGTGACACACCCGTTGCAGCACGGACGTCACGCCTGGGCGCAGCTCGTGCGGGGAGCGATCTCGATCGACGGGTCAATGCTCGCGGCGGGCGATGGCGTCGCCGTCACCAACGAGCGGACGGTCTCGCTGCGGGCGCGGGATCGGTCGGAGATCCTCCTCTTCGACCTCGCCTGACCGCCGGCGCCGTCCACCGTCGCGCGGGCCGCATTGACACCACGCGGACACGCGCTCTATCGACGGGACACGATGCCCGATCCCCTCGACCGCGCGCTCCACCTCCTCTTCCGCGCCCTCGCGATCGCCTTCGGCGGAACCGGGCTGCTCTTCTTTCTCTTCCCGGACGGCACGATCCGCTTCCTCGATGCCGTCGGCCGGCCGCTCGGCTTTCCCGACGCGCCGGCCTCCGCGCTCCGCTTCTGGCTCTCGCTCGGCTCGCCTACATGATGGTCGTCACGCTGCTCGCGGCGTCGATCGCGCGCGACCCGCGCGGCCGCGCACCCCTCATGCCGATCCTCGCCGCCGGCAAGGCCACCTCGTCGCTCACCTGCCTCGGCTACTTCCTCGCCTCGTCGCATGCCTTCGTCTACCTCCTGAACGCGCTGGTCGACGGCTCGCTCGCCCTCACCGTGATGGCGGCCTGGGGCGCCGTCCTACTGACCGACGAGACGGCCGCCGCGCGCGACGGCGCGCTCCTCCGTGCCGTCCTCGACGCGCTCGTGCCCCGCGGCGGCGCCTTCCCGACCGGTGCGGCCGACACCGACCTGGACGTCGTGCTCGCCCGGTACTTCGCGAGCCTTCACCGGCTCGGTCCCGTGGGGTTGCGGGCGCTCCTCCTCGCCATCGAGTACGGCGCCGTCGTGTTCGAACGCACGCGGCCCTTCTCGAAGCTCGACCCGGCGGCCCGAGAGCGGGCCCTCGCGGCGTGGGAGGCGTCACGCCTGCCGCCGCGCCGGCAGCTGATCGCGAGCCTCAAGCTGCTGGCGCTAATGCACTTCTACGAGCGCCCGGACGTGTGGCCGGCGATCGGCTACGACGACGGCTACCTCCGCCGGAAGCTCCTCGGCGGACCGAACGCGGCGCACCACGGGGCTCGTCTGGGAGTCGCGTCGTGACGGTCGACGGCTCGACCGTCGCGCACGACGTCCACGACCTGGCGGACGTCGTGGTCGTCGGCTCGGGTGCGGGCGGCGCGGTCGTCGCGCGCGAGCTCGCCGCGCGGAAGCGGGACGTCGTGCTCATCGAGGAGGGCGGCTTCCACACCGGCAAGGACTTCACCGGCGACCCGCGGCGCATGATCGACCTCCTCTACCGGAACCGCGGCCTCACCGGCGCCTTCGGACGGCCGACGATTCCGATCCCGCTCGGCCGCTGCGTCGGCGGAACGACCACGATCAACTCGGGCACCTGCTACCGTGCCCCGGACTTCGTCCTCGAGGAGTGGGCCGAGCGATACGGGGTCGCCGGCCTCCGCGAGCCCGAGCTCCGGCCCTACTTCGAGCGGGTCGAGACGGAACTCAACGTCCGTCCCGTTCCCGACGAGCTCTACGGGCAGAACAGTCGCCTCTTCGAGCGCGGGGCCGCGGCGCTCGGTTACGCGGGTGCACGCATCCCGCGGAACGAACGCGGCTGCCTCGGCACCGGGGTGTGCGCCTTCGGCTGCCCGCAGGACGCGAAGCAGGCGATGCACGTGTCGTACGTGCCGCGCGCCCTCGCCGACGGCGCGCGGCTCTACACCCGCTGTCGGGTCGGCCGCGTCCTTCTCTCCGCCGGGAAGGCGATCGGCGTCGTCGGCCGGTTCGTCGACGAGGCGGAGCGCGACACGGCCCACGAGCTCCGCGTCCTGGCGCGCCACGTCGTGATTTCCTGCGGCGCGCTCCTGACGCCCGCGCTCCTCGAGCGCAGCGGCGTGCCGGATCCGTCGGGCCAGCGCGGCCGGAACCTCCACATTCATCCCGCGACGCGCGTCGGGGCGCTCTTCCCGGACGAGGTGCGTGGCTGGGAGGAGGTTCCGCAGGCGTACAACGTCCACCAGTTCACGCGCGAAGGCATCTTCATCCAGGGTCAGTTCGTGCCGCCGGCGATGGAGGCCCCCGTCCTGCCCGGCGTCGGGCGCGAGCACAAGGAGATCATGGCGCGCTACGCGCGACTCGGCTCCTTCGGCGCGCTCATCTCCGACGAGTCGGCCGGACGCGTGCGGGCGGGCCGCGGCGGCTGGCCGCGCGTCACCTATCGGCTCGGCAACGCCGACGCGCGCCGGCTCGCGCGCGCGGTCGGGCTCACGGCGGAGATCTTCTTCGCGGGGGGAGCGATGGAAGTGTACGCCGGGGTGCACTCGCGACCCGTCCTGCGCTCCATCGACGAGGCCCGGGCGCTGCAACACGCGGAGCTCCCGGCGACCGACTTCGAGATGATGGCGTTCCATCCGCAGGGCACGGCGCGGATGGGCGAAGATGCGCGGAGCGCGGTCACGACCTCCACGGGCAGCGTGCACGGCACCGCCGCGCTCTCGGTCGCCGACGCGAGCCTCTTCCCGTGCTCGTGCAAGGTGAACCCGCAGATCACGATCATGGCGCTCGCGACGCGCGTCGCCGAGGCGGTCGACGGCGCGCTCTGAGCCTGCGCGTCCACGAGCGACGACGCGCGCGATTTGACCGCGGGCGCGACGCCGTGATGAGGTCGCCCGCGTGCTCCATCCGCTCCGCTCCCGCGACTATCGCCTCTTCTGGTCCGGTTCCCTGATCGCGAACCTCGGCCTCTGGGTGCAGACGACGGCGCTCGGCTGGCTCGTCTACGACCTCACCCGCCGCGCCTCGCTGCTCGGCACGATCAGCTTCGCGGGCAACATGCCGATCATCGTCCTCGGGCTGATCGGCGGGGCGATCGCCGACCGTGCGAGTCGGCGCGCGATCATGCTCTCGACTCTCAGCGTGATCTCGGGCACCGCGCTCACGCTGGCAATCCTCACCGCGACGGGGCACATCGCCATCTGGCACATCATCGCGATCTCGATGGTCGCCGGCTCGGCGAACGCGCTCTTCGGGCCGGCGATGCAGGCCGTCATCCCGAGCATCGTCGCCGAGGGCGAGCTGCTGAACGCGATCTCGCTCAACTCCGTGCAGTTCAACCTGGCGCGGACCGTGGGGCCGGCGATCGCCGGGCTCGCGTACGGCACCATCGGCGCCGCGGGCTGCTTCGCGATGAACGCGGCGGGCATGCTCGCGATGGTGGCGATGATCGCGCGCGTGCGCATGCCGCGGCGGTCACCGGTCGTCTCCCCGCCACCGGTCGCGCGCGCCCTCCGGGAGGGGCTCGCCTATGCCCGCGTGCACCCCGTGATCGGCCCTTCCCTTCTCCTCGCCGCGACGATGAGCATCTTTGGATTCCCGTACATCATCCTGCTCCCCGCTCTCGCGCGGGACACGCTCGGCCTGAACGCGGCCGGGCTCGGGTGGCTCCTCGCCTCGGTCGGCGCCGGGGCGGTCACAGGCGGTCTCGGGATGTCCGCCTTCGGCGACGTGTCGCGGAAAGACCTGGTCGCGGCGTGGAGCGCCGTCGTCTTCGGGTTGACGCTCGCCTGCTTCGCGGTCGCGCGGACCTCGCACGCGATCGCCGTGCTGCTGTTCATCATGGGAGTTCTTCAGACGGCGTGCGTCGCCTCGATCAACACGATGATCCAGCTCGTGGTCCACGACGGCATGCGGGGACGCGTCATGAGCATGATGACCGTGATTCTCTTCGGGTTCGCGACCCTGGGCGCGCTGCTCATCGGAATCCTCGGCGATCAGATCGGGGTGCCGCGCGCGCTCGCGTCGGGCGGCATCGTCATCACGATCGTCGCGACCGCGGTCCTGGCACGGGCGACGGCGGGGGAGGAAGTCGCCATTCGCCGTACGTTTCCCTGACGGAGTGGCGCGGGGCGCCGACCCTCAGCGTCTCAGTCGAAGGAGGCTCTCGAACATCCACTTCACCCCGGGCGTGAGGCCGAGTCGCCGGTACGCGTCCGCCAGACGCTTCAGGACCTCCGACTGCGTGGGATACGGATGGATGGTCGTTCCGATCGCGCCGAGGCGGAGCCCCGCCGTCATGGCGAGCACGACCTCGCCGATCGTCTCGCCGGCGTGCCGTGAGACTAGCGTCGCGCCGAGGATCCGCCCCCCACGCCCGAGGTGGACGCGCGCGAATCCCTCCGTCTCGCCCTCGAGCACGGCGCGGTCGACGTCAGCGAGTGGCGCGGTGAGCGTGAGGACGGCGTCTCCCTGCCGCACGGCCTCGTCCGCCGTGATCCCGACGTGCGCGATCTCCGGATCCGTGTACGTACACCACGGGATCACGAGCCGGCTCGCGCGCTTGCGTCCGAAGAAGAGCGTGTTCTGGATCACGAGGCGCGCCATCGCATCGGCCGCGTGCGTGAACTTGTACGTTGAGCACACGTCGCCGGCGGCGTAGACGAACGGGTTCGTCGTGCGGAGGCGATCGTCGACCCGCACGCCGGTCCCGTCGTACTCGACCTTCGCCGCCTCGAGACCGAGTCCTTCGACGTTCGGCGCCCGGCCGACGGCGAGGAGGATCGCGTCGCCGACCACGCGCTCCTCGCCCTGCCCCCGATCGTAGATGACCGCGGCCGTGCCGTCGCGGCGCTCGACGCGCACGAGGCGCGCGCCGAGAGCGGTGGCGATCCCCTCGCGCGCGAAGCCGGCGGCGAGCACCGCGGAGGCGTCCGCGTCCTCGCGCGGGAGGAGCCGCGGATCGAGGCTCACGATCGTGACCGCGCTCCCGAGGCGGCGGAACGCCTGCGCCATCTCACAGCCGATGGGCCCGGCCCCGATGACGACGAGGCGCGCCGGCAGCGCCGTCAGCGAGAAGATCGTCTCGTTGGTGAGGAATCCCGCCTCGGCGAGGCCGGGAACCGGCAGCCCGGTCGCGCGCGCGCCCGTCGCGATGACGGCGCGCGCGAAGACGAGCCGTCGTCCCGCGACCTCGATCGCGTCGGGCGCGACGAAGCGGGCGTCGCCGAGGTAGACGTCGACGCCGAGCTCGCGGAAGCGCGCGGCGGAGTCGTTCGCGGAGAGTCCGGCGCGCAGCCGGCGCATCCGCTCCATGACGCTGGCGAAGTCGGGACGGGCACCGTCCGCTTGCGTGCCATATGCGACGGCGTCCCGCACGACCTGCGCGACGTGCGCGGCGCGCAGCACGCCCTTCGACGGCACGCAGCCGAAGTTGAGACAGTCGCCGCCCATCAGGTGCCGCTCGACGAGGGCGACGCGCGCCCCGAGCCCCGCCGCGCCGGCGGCGGTCACCAGCCCGGCGGTGCCGGCGCCGACGACGACCAAATTGTAGCGGCCGGCGGGCGTGGGATTCGTCCAACCCGACGGGTGGACGTTCGCCACGAGCCGACGGTTGTGAACGTCGTCGGGCGGGAGGAGCGTCTCGGAGGAGTCTTGCCCGGTCGCGTCGGGCGGCATCACGCCGCGGGCTGGCCGTAGACCCGGATCTCGATGATCTCCCGGCACTCGTCGCAGGGCACGTCCTTGATCACCGGGAAGCTCGTGAAGTACGCCCGGATGCGCGCCATCCAGCGCGCGCGGGTCCGGCGACAGCACTCCTTCTCGGCGGGCTCGTCGACCATGCGACGTCGCGGTATCTAGCGGAAGCGCCCGTGCACGCCAAGCGGACAGTGGTCCCGACGCCGGCGCCGAGCGAGGGCGAGCTCGTGGTACGGGCCGCGCTCCGGCGGCGAGGGCTCCGCTGGCAGGGCGAGCGCGACCCGACGCCGCTCCTCGTGCCGAAGCAGAAGCGCTGGCGCGACCGCCATTACCAGCTGCTCGGTCACTACTCCTACCGGATCTTCCTGCGCGACGTCCTGAAGCACCGGGACGCGCTCGCGCCGCGCACGCTCGCTCGCTATGCGAGCGCTGCCGTCGCCGCCCGCTACCTCCGCTTCCTCGAGGCGGCGTGTCTCGTCGAGCGCGCGGCACCGATGCGGTGGCACCTCCGCGACCCGCGCATCGTGTCCTTCGGCGGCACGCTCGAGTGGTACGTGGCGGAGATCCTCGCGCGCGAGTTCGGCTGCGCCGCCGCCCACGGCCTACGCATCGCGCAGGCGGCGCACGGGGGCGACTACGACGTCGTCGCGTGCGCCGAGGGAGCGCTGATCCTTGTGGAGACGAAGTCCGCGCCGCCGCGCCAGATCGTGCAGGCGGAGGTCGCGGCGTTCCTCGACCGCGTCGATACGCTCCGTCCCGATCTGGCCCTCTTCGTGGCCGACACGACCCTCCGGATGCGCGACAAGCTCGTGCCCCTGTTCGCCGCCGAGACGGCCCGACGGGGTCTCGGCTGGAAGGCCGTCCGCGTCGAGCACGAGACCTGGCGGGTCGGGCCCGAGGTGTACCTGCTCAACGCGGAGCCCGACCTCGCGCGGAACATCGGCCTCTGTCTGGCCGTGTACTACCGCGGGCGCGGCATCGCGGGCCGCTAGCACGGGCGCTCAGGCCGCACTTCGCGCGGCGCCCGAACCCTCGGCATCCCGAGACGCGTAGCAGAGCCGCGTCCAGAGCACCCAGAGCGACGCGCACAGGACGAGCCCGGCCATCGCACTCCAGAACGCCAGGGCGATCGAGGCGGCGTACACCACCCGGCCGATGGCGTACGCGCGACGGACGCGGGCGATCGCCTCGTCCGGCACCTCGTCGCGCACGAGGCGTCGCCGCTGCGCCACCGAGTAGAAGAGCACGCCGAACGCGAGACTGGTGCAGAAGAAGGTGGCGCAGTAGAACGCCGCGGCGGCGCGCCCGGCGTCCGTTCCGAGATAGCGCGCGAGCACCGCGGTCGGAAACGGCACGAAGGTCACCATGAGAAGCACGAGGCCGTTGGCGAAGAGGAAAGGATAGTCGCACGTCCGCACCCAGAGCAGGAACTCGTGGTGGTTCATCCACATGACGAGGATCACGAAGAAGCTGAAGAGAAACGCCACCAGCGACGGCCAGAGCTCGAGGAGGGCGACGAGAAGCTGCTGGTTGCCGGCGGCACCGTGCAGTTCGGGGATGCGGATCTCGAGGATCAGGAGGGTGATCGCGATCGCGAACACGCCGTCGCTGAACGCCTCCACGCGGGCGGTGGCCTTGTCCATGCTAGTGCGGCTTCTTCGGGCGCAGCACGCTTCCGGATCGCCGCCGCATCGCCTCCGCCTGCTCCTTCGCGTCGCCGAGCGAGCCGCGAGCGAGCGCCTGCTTGAATTGCTCGGCCACCGCCCGCATCATCGCGCCCTCCGCCGGGTCGACGCGGTTCGCGAGCCCGGCGAGGAGATCGATCGCCTGCCCGATCTTCGCCATCGCCGTCTCGGCATCGCCCCGGTCGCGCGCCGCGAGCCCCTCGCGCAGCCGCACCGCGATCTGGTCGACGCCCGGCGCCGCCGCCGGACCGAGGACGACTTTCAGCTCGTCCATGCGCGACGCGAGCACCTCGAGCGCCTCGGGGAAGTCGGCGAGATGCGAGTGCGGCGGTCGCTCCGCCATCGTTCACCATAGACGCCCGCGCGCGCGCGGCGCAAGGAGGACCGCCATGCTCTACGTCATCATCGGCCACGACGCGCCGGACGCGCGCGAGAAGCGGCCCGGGGTTCGCCCCGCGCATCTCGCGCACCTGGATCCGCTCGCGCGCGCCGGGCGCGTCAAGCTCGCCGGACCGTTCCTCGATCGCACCGGGAGCCTGATCGTCCTCGAGGCCGGTTCGCTTGCCGAGGTATGGACGATCGTCGGCCGCGATCCCTACGTCATCGAGGGCGTCTTCAACCGCGTCGAGGTGAAGCCGTTCCAGCAGGTGTTTCCCGAGGCGTGACCGTACACCGCGGGCGTGCGACCGCCGGAGTCGCATGTTAGAAGAGCTACGATGGTGGTGACGGCGGACGAACGCGCGGTCGGGGCCGCGCGACGGGCGCGCATCATGGAGCGGCTCGACGGCGGTGTCCTCCTGCTCGCGGCCGCGCCGGAACGCCAGCGGACCGCGGACATCCTCTACCCCTACCGCCAGGACAGCGACTTCGGCTACGTGACCGGCTTCCACGAGCCGGAGGCGGTCTGCGTCCTCGCTCCCGGAGCCGCGGCCGAGCGATTCGTCCTCTTCGTCCGGCCCCGCGATCCCGAGCGGGAGATCTGGGTCGGGGCGCGCGCCGGCGTCGAGGGTGCCGTCGAGCAGCACGGCGCCGACGCCGCTTTCCCGCTCGACGAGCTCGACAAGGTCCTCCCCCGCTTCCTCGAGAAGACGCCGCACGTCTATCACACTGTGCTCCGGGATGACCCGATGGCGTCACGTCTCCTCGCGATCATCCGGCGCGCCCAGGAAGCGCGGCCCCGGACCGGTACAGGCCCGACCGCGATCCGCGAGCCCGCCGAGATCCTCCACGAGATGCGGCTTCGGAAGGAGCCCGACGAGATCGCCCACATGCGCGAGGCGATTGCGATCGCGTGCGAGGCGCATCGTGAGGCGATGCGTGCCGCGCGCCCGGGCATGTTCGAGTACGAGATCGAGGCGCTGATCGACTTCACCTTCCGCCGCCGCGGAGCGAGCGGACCGGCGTATCCCTCGATCGTCGCCGCCGGCCGGAATGCGACCGTCCTCCACTACACGGACAACGATCGGGCGCTCGCCGGCGACGAGCTTCTCCTGATCGACGCGGGGGCCGAGCGCGCCGGGTACTGCGCCGACGTGACGCGCACCTTTCCGACCGGGCGCCGCTACGGGGCCGCGCAGCGTGACCTCTACGACGCCGTCCTCGCCGCCCAGCTGGCAGCGATCGGGGTCGTGCGTCCCGGCGCGACCCTCGAGGCCGTCCACCGGACCGCGCTCCGCGTGCTCGTGGAGGCGCTGATCGCGCACGGCCTCCTCGCCGGCTCGGTCGACGAGGTGCTCGAGAAGGACGGGTATCGCCGCTTCTACATGCACCGCACGAGCCACTGGCTCGGCCGCGACGTGCACGACGTCGGCACCTATGCCCACGATGGCGCGCCGCGGCCGCTCGAGCCCGGCATGGTCCTCACGGTCGAGCCCGGCCTCTACGTCCCGGCGGACGCGGAGGACGTGCCCGCTGCCTTCCGCGGCGTCGGCATCCGCATCGAGGACGACGTCCTCGTCACCGCGGACGGTTGCGAGGTGCTGTCCTCGGCGGCGCCCAAGCAGGTCGCCGAGATCGAGGCGCTCCGTGCAGAGGCGAGCTGATGGCTGGTCCCATGGACGGGATCCGTGTCGTCGAACTCGGGCTCTGGGTCGCGGGCCCGTCGGCTGGGGGCGTCCTTGCCGACTGGGGGGCCCGGGTCGTGAAGATCGAGCCGCCGGAGGGCGACCCCTTCCGCGGACTCTACCTGAGCGTCTCCGGCGTCGACATCCCGGCGAACCCGCCCTTCGAGCTCGACAACCGCGGCAAGCGCTCGATCGCGCTAGACCTCCGCACCGCCGAGGGCAGGGCCATCACCGATCGCCTCATCGAGGGCGCCGACGTGTTCGTGACCAACGTGCGTCCGGAGGTCCTCGAGAGCTTCGGGCTCGACGACGGACGCCTCCGCGCCAAGAATCCGCGCCTCGTCTACGCCCGCGTCACCGGGTACGGCGAACGCGGTCCCGACCGCGATCGTCCCGCGTACGACATCGGCGCGTTCTGGTCGCGGGCGGGGATCGCCGCCGCGCTGACGCCGCCCGGCGGCGACCCGCCCTACCAGCGCGGCGCGCTCGGCGACCACATCGCCGGCATCACGCTCGCGGGCGGCGTCGCGGCCGCGCTCCTCGCCCGCGCGAAGACCGGCGAGGGGCAGACCGTCAGCACGTCGCTCCTGCGCGTCGGCGTCTTCGTGCTCGGCTGGGACACGAGCGCCACGCTCCGTCTCGGCATCCCGGCGACGCCGCTCACACGCACGACGACACCGAATCCCGTCATCGACTGCTACCGTGCCGGCGACGGCCGCTGGTTCTGGCTCCTCGGTCTCCAGGGTCAGCGCCACTGGCCGGACCTCGTGCGCGCCGCCGACCGTCCCGGCTGGCTCGAGGACGCGCGCTTCGCCACGATGCGCGCCCGTCGCGACAACTGTTCCGAGCTGGTGCGCCTGCTCGACGAGATCTTCGCGACGCGTTCTCTCGCCGAGTGGGGTGAGACCTTCGACCGGGTCGGCCTGTGGTGGGCCCCCGTCCAGACCACCGAGGAGGTCGTCCGCGACCCGCAGGCGATCGCCGCCGGCGCCTTCGTCGACGTCCCGCAGCCGGACGGCAGCAAGATCCCGGGAGTCGCGTCGCCCGTCGACTTCTCCGTGAACGCCTGGCAGCCCGCAGGTCCGGTCCCCGAATGCGGCCAGCACACCGAGGAGATCCTCCTCGAGCTCGGCTACACCTGGGACGCCATCTCGGACCTGAAAGCCAGAGGCGCGATCCCGTAAGGGATCGCCAGCGACGGCCTCCCGCCGGGGGACGGGTCACCGGCGATCTCTCGGAGCCGGACGCGGCGTCGCGACCGTGGTCGCTCCGCCCGTCGCCGGCGAAGAGGGTGAGCCGGACCCGTCCCTCCCGCACCCCGGCGGGGCGATTTCGCTAGGTATCCCGCTACGCCGAAGCGCTTGGGCGCTTCTTGAACTCCTCGTACCAGCGGTGGACGTTCTTCACCGACCCCCCGACCGGCGCCTGCGCGAACTCGGCGAACTCGAGCGCCGCGAAGAGCGTGCAGTCGGCGATCGTCGGCCGCTCGCCCGCGACGAACTTCTTCGAGCTGATCGCGGCGTCGAGCACGTTCAGGTTGCTGGCGAGCCGCGTCTTCGCGTTCTCGGCGGCGTCGGGGGACTGCTTGAAGCGTGCGGCCATGAACGGATGCGTGTTCTGGAAGTACGCGCCGACCGCGCCGAGGACGCCGAGATCGGCGATGCGCTCGAGCTCGCGCACGCGCGCCCGCTCGCGCGGGTTCTTGCCGATCAGCGGGGGCTCGGGGTTCGTCTCCTCCAGGTACTCGATGATCGCGAGCGATTCGGTCAGGTGGCTCCCGTCGTCGAGCTCCAGCACCGGAAGACCGCCGAGCGGGTTCTTCTTCAGGAACTCCGGCGTCCGGTTCTCGCCGCTCACGATGTTGACCGGCTCACAGGTGATCTTGAGACCCTTCTCGGCGAGGTACACGCGCAGCTTCTTCGGGTTCGGCGCTCCGACGAAATCGTAGACCTTCATGGGCGGCTCCTCCTTGTGAGTCGGTCGAATACCCGATCGGCCGGCTCAGGCAATCGGGGTCAGGCGGTGAGCGCGGCGATCTGCATCAGGAAGCCCATGTCCCCCTCGATCTTGAGCTTCCCCGTCATGAAGGCCTCTTGCCCGTTGAGGCGCCCCTCCTGCATGGCGACGTAGTCGGCGACCTTCACCTTCATCACCGTCCGCGGCGTGGCGGCGTCGTTGAAGGTCATCTCGACCTTCATCGGATCCTTGCCCTCGCGGGCGAGTTCGACGGCCATCGTGCCCTTCAGCTGCTTCGCCCGCGCGGAGTTGTCCGGCCGGCCGGGCCGGCTCTGCGGGAGGATCACCGCGACGCTGGCGCCGTCGCGACCGAGCACCGCGTCGCGCCAGTCGGTGACGGACAGCGTGAAGCCGAGGTTCGCCTCGCCTCCGCCCTTGTGCGTCGTCATCTGGCCGTCCTTGATCACCACCACCCACTCGCCACCGCCCGCGCCCGTCAGGTTGTAGCGCATCGTGAAGTCGCTCGGCGTCGGGAGGCCGGCCTCGGCCTGCGCCGCGAATCCCGTCGGCAGGAGCTGCGTGAAGAATTGGTCGGGCGTCACGTCCTCGGGAACGGGGAGCTGCGGGGACTGTTCGGCCATGGAATCCTCCTCGGGCCCTTCGTGCCACGAGCGCGGGCGCGCCGGCAATGGGTCACGCGTCACCGGCGTTGGCGTGGAGATAGGCGCGGAGTGCCGCCTCCTCGTCGGGCGTCAGCCACGGGATGCCCCGGCTCCGAAGGAGCGCGTGCATCCGGTCGACCTGGACGTCCCACATCCCGACCGTCATCGTCCCGGGCGTATACACGCGATGGCAGCCAGCGCACCGCTCGCGCAGGACGCGGGCGCCGGGGTTGTCGGGATCGGGGAGCGTCGGCCCGCACCCCGCCGCGAGGGCCGCGACCCAGACGAGGCGCCTCAGAACGCCTCGCGGCAGTACGCGACCTGCCCCGGCGCCTCGGCCACCCCCACCTCGAGCCCCGTGAGCCCGCGCCCCTGCGCTTCGCCGCGAAGGAGGTCCCGGAGCCGGCCGACGAGGTACCCTGCCAGCTCCTCGGCCGAGCTGTGGCCGATCGGCAGCAGCCGCACATCGGTCAGCCGAAAGCGGAAGCGCTCCCCGAGCTCGGTCGTGACCTCGACCGCGTCGTCGAACCGTGCGACGACCAGGCAGTCGCTCCGCTCCGGGACGATGACCCGCTCGTCGAGCTCCTCGCAGAGCGCCCGCGCGATCCGCTTGACGAGCCCGAAGTCGAGCACGTAGCCGTCGGGGCCGAGCTCGGCATCGACCCGGACCGACACCTGGTAGTTGTGGCCGTGGAGCGGCTCGCGGAAGCCCGGGTAGGCGATGAAGTGCGCCGCCGCGAACTTGAGGTAGTCCTTGGAGACGACGACGCTGTAGCGCTGCGGTTCGGCCATCCCGACCGGGCTTAGGCGCCGGGTCGCGGGGTGTCAACG
>JACXTT010001311.1_pt1 | contig 41772 bp, 29 predicted proteins | sample 9270951 | NCBI WGS metagenome assembly JACXTT01 (sample SAMN15532306, study PRJNA645909) | rock metagenome | isolation source: weathered quartz diorite | place: Puerto Rico | collected 2017-06-21
GCCTTATTTTATCGGCATTCGTAAAATCCCTGTTATTTCCCTTAGCCAATGGTATGCCTTTTACTATCTATTATGTATTTTCCGTTAATTCTCCGTGCATCTTCCGTGCTTATACGGAGGATGCACGGAGAATTAACGGAAAATTATACAAGGATTGCTCATATTTGACTAAAACTCTCCACTATGGCTATTATCAACAATCCCTTATTTCAACAGGTGTCTGGTACCGTAGGTAAGCAGGTCGTCTACAAAAAATATTACGACAAAACCGTCATATCCAAGATGCCCGACATGAGTAAGCGGGTATTAAGTGAAAAACAGGTAGAATCCAACGGGCGCATGAAACTGGCTAATACCTATGCCAAATACATCTACCGTACAGAAGAGGGGAAGGTCAAAGCCCGCATCAGGCTAAAATTACCGGCGCACAAGTCGTTGTTTCATGCCCTGGTAAAAGAACATTTGGACCTGAACCGCCAGCTGCCGTTGCAGGAAGCAGAAGACACATTGATGCTAATGATTAATGTGAAGTGACCGTGAAATAGTAGCCGTGAACCGGGGTATTTGCCGGCACGCGAAATTATTAAGTGTTATTTATACAATTACTAATACAAAATGCTGTAAATTGGGGCCCCGGTTGCCATTTTGTAACAACGATTGTTTAACCGCATCAAACTCATAGCATTGAAAAAATTACTCCCCCTGCTGGCTGCCTGTTTGTATACCGGTGCGCTGTTCTGCCAGCAAAAAACCTATACTATCACCGCCTTCGGCGCAAAGGCGGATGGAAAGACCCCCAATACAGAAGCCATCCAGGCTGCCATCGATAAGGCAACCGCCTCCGGCGGCGGCAAGGTAATAGTGCCCCCCGGTAAATTTGTATCCAGGGTTATCAACCTCAAATCGGGTGTTGAATTATACCTGGCCCCCGGCGCCGTCATACTGGCCAGTACAAAACGATTGGACTATGGCCCCAAAAACGCCTCGGCGCTGATTGTATCCAATGGCCAGCACGATATAGCCATTACCGGCAAAGGCAGTATTGACGGCCGTGCGCTGGAACTGCTCAAAGACATCAACCGCATGCTGAACGAGGGTACGCTGGAAGACCCCGACTGGAAGACCCTTAACCCCTGGCACCAGGTGCGCACCAATGAAAGGAACCGGCCGAAAATAATTGAATTCAAAGACTGCGACAGGGTAACCATAAAAGGCATTACCATAAAAGACGGCCTGTGCTGGGTGCAGAATTATAGAAACTGCTCCAATATTATTATCGACAGCATCCGGGTGGAAAGCACTACCTACTGGAATAATGACGGTATTGATTTAACCGACTGTAAAGAGGTGCGCTTAACCAATTCATTTATCAACGCTGCCGACGATGGCATCTGTCTCAAATCGGAAGACAGGAGCAAGCGCTGTGAAAACATTTACGTGGCCAATTGTACCGTTCGCTCCAGCGCCAGCGCCATTAAGTTTGGTACGGCTTCTTACGGTGGATTCAAAAAAATTACCATCCGCGATATTACCGTATACGATACCTATCGCTCCGCCATTGCCCTCGAATGCGTGGATGGCGGCGTAATGGAAGATATAGATGTACGCAATATCAAGGCCACCAATACCGGCAATGCTATTTTTATACGTCTCGGTCACCGGAATAAGGATTCCGTAATGGGCCAGTTAAAGCATGTGTACATCGGCAACCTAACGGCTGCGATACCCGCCGGCAAGCCCGACAAGGGGTACCAGACGGAAGGCCCTGAAGTAAGATACCCGCACAATGTGTTTCCCGCTTCGGTAAGCGGTTTGCCCGGTCACCCGGTAGAAGACGTAGTGCTGGATAATATAAAAATAACGTACGAGGGCGGCGCCAGCAAAGACACGGCGTATGTAGCACCCGATTCGCTGGGCAGCATTACTGAAAACGTCTCCGGGTACCCGGAGTTTTCCATGTTTGGCGAATTGCCCGCCTGGGGTTTATATGCACGGCATGCCAACGGCCTGCAACTGAAAAACATACAGCTTGCACTTAAAAAGCCCGATTTCAGGACCGCCTGTGTTTTTGACGATGTAAAAAAACTGGAGCTGGACAACCTGGGTATTCCTTCCTACACAACGCTGCCGGTATTGCTGCTGAACAATACGCCTTCTCCTGTTATGAATAAATTACAATTGCCTGTTGTTGCGGCTAAAGCCATACGAATTCAATAAGCCAATGGATAAGCGCCTCTTACTCCTGCCGGTGCTGGTTTTGTGCAGCTGTATAGCAGCTGCACAGGCCTTGTGGGAATATGTGCAACCGTTGTCCGGCACTGCCGTGGCCACTACGCCGGCCGCGCGTAAGCATGGTGAGGGTACCGAGCAGAATGCCAATACCATTCCCGCAGTGGGGCTGCCTTTTGGCATGACGCAATGGACGCCGCAAACACAGCCCACGGAAAATAAATGTATCCCTCCATATTTTTATAAAGACAGCCTGCTGAACGGCTTCCGGGGCACGCACTGGATAAGCGGCTCCTGCACGCAGGATTATGGCAGCTTCAGCATTATGCCCGTAGCCGGGGCCTTGCGCACACAGGGCTATGCGCTTCCATTTTCACATGCCGGCGAAACCACCGGCCCGGCATATTATAAAATAAAACTGCCCGCTGCGCATCTTACTGCCGAACTAACGGCCACGGCACGTTGCGGCCTGCTGCAGTTTACGCTGCAGCAAAACGACAGTTTGTACCTGCTGGTAACGCCCAACAGCGACCGGGGCAGCGGCTTTATAAAAATGGATGCTGCAAAAGGAGTGATCTGGGGTTATAACCCCGTATACCGCATTTACCAGGGCTGGGGCAACCCCGCCGGTTTTGGCGGCTGGTTTTATATCCGGGTAGAGAAAATAATAGCGCGCCACGGCACGTATTGCGGGCCGGCTGTTTTTACGGCCGACAGCATAGCCGATAAAAAAGGTATGGGTGTATTTATTGGTTTTGCTCTGAAGCAGGGAGAGCGGCTTGGTATTCGCGTGGGCACTTCCTTTAGCAGCCTGGAAGGGGCAAAAAATAACCTGCAGCAGGAAACAGGAGACCGGGATTTTGAACAGCTGTGCAACAGTGCAAAGCAGTCATGGCAGCAGGCCCTTTCGCAGGTGAGGGTATATACCACCAATGAAAGAGATAAACGCATATTCTATACCGCAATGTACCATGCCATGCAGCACCCGCGCCTGCTGAGCGATGTGGACGGTACTTACCCGGCATTTGCGGGCAACAAAACATTGCAGCGTATGCAGGGTGGTTATTACGACGATTTTTCCATGTGGGATATTTACAGGGCGCAGCTGCCTTTGCTGGAAATATTGCGGCCTTCTTTTATTAACCAGTTGGTACAATCGCTGGTGGCAAAAGGTAAACAGGGCGGCTGGCTGCCCATCTTTCCCTGCTGGAACAGCTATACCGCTGCAATGATCGGCGATCACAGTACCGCGTTTATTGCCTCTGCGTATGCAAAAGGCATTCGCGGGTATGACGTGCAGGAGGCATACCGGCTGATGCGGAAAAACGCATTTGAAACAGCCCCGCCCGATGAATATAAAAACGGCATGGGCCGCAGGGCATTGAGCTCGTACCTGCGTTACGGCTATATACCCATGGAAGACAGTGTGCCGGAAGCATTTCATAAAAAAGAACAGGTAAGCCGAACGCTGGAATATGCCTATGATGATTATGCCCTTTCTGTAGTGGCCGGCGGCTTAAAAAAAGAAAGCGATGCGCAGCAATTGCAGAAGCGTTCGCTCAATTACCGCAATGTGTTTGACTCATCGGCAGGCATGGTGTGTGGTCGCTATGCCAACGGCAGCTGGTACCTGCCGTTTTATGCTGACCGACGTGAAGCCTATATTACAGAAGGCACGCCGCGGCAATACAGTTTTTATGTGCCGCAGGATGTAGCGGGGCTTAGCAAACTGATGGGCGGAGGCGCGGCATTGGAAAATGCGCTGGACGGCCTGTTTGCAAAAAACGAATACTGGCATGGCAATGAGCCCGGTCATCAAATTGCCTTTATGTATAACTATACCGATGCCCCCTGGAAAACCCAGGCGGCAGTTCGCAAAATACTGGCAGAAGAATACGGCGACGGACCGGGGGGACTAAGCGGCAACGACGATGCCGGGCAAATGAGCGCCTGGTACGTGTTTGGGGCAATGGGGTTTTACCCGACCGATCCCGTATCGGGCGAATACCAGCTTTGTTCACCCCTGTTCGACAGCATAAAGGTGGCCCTGCCGGGAAAAAAACAGCTCTCCGTTATTTGCCATAAGGCAGACCCGGGAGCTGTTTATATCCGGGCCATAACCTGGAATGGAAAGCCCTACGATAAAAATTTTATCCGGCACGGCATGCTGCAGGAAGGCGGAAAGCTGGAATACTGGTTGCAGGACAAGCCTTCCGCATGGGGTGGATCGGTCAACAGCCGGTCAAAAGGATTAACGGGCTGGTAATACAATGTAAAAGAACCACTGTTATTGATAACTAAAATATAACGATTCATGAAAAGAATTTTCATCTTCCTGCTTGCTGTATTATTGCTTTCTGCCGGTTATGGCCAGTCTGTAACCCGCCTGGTGGTAAATGGGTATGATCCCAAAACCACCATCAGCCGTCATATATACGGTCATTTTTCCGAACACCTGGGCCGTTGTATTTATGATGGTTTTTGGGTAAACGATTCTTCTACCCTGCCCCGCAAGGATCGCATACGCCTGGATATAGTAGAGGCCCTGAAGAAAATAAAAATACCCAGCCTGCGCTGGCCGGGCGGGTGCTTTGCAGATGAATACCACTGGCGCGATGGCATCGGCCCGCGTACGCAACGCCCTTCGATGATAAATACCAACTGGGGCAATGTTAAAGAGGATAACAGCTTTGGCACACATGAGTTTTTGGAACTCTGCGGGCTGCTGGGCTGCGAGCCCTATATCACTGCCAATGTGGGCAGCGGCACCGTGGAAGAAATGAATAAATGGGTAGAGTACCTGAATTTCGATGGGGTTAGCCCCATGTCCGCCCTGCGCAAGCAAAACGGGCGCGATACCCCCTGGAACGTTACCTTTTGGGGCGTGGGCAATGAAAGCTGGGGTTGCGGCGGCGGCATGACGCCCGAGTTTTATGCCGATCAATATCGTCGCTACGCTACGTTTGCCAAGAGCTATTCCAATGCCCGGCTAAAGAAGATCGCCTGCGGCGCCAATGCAGACGATTATAACTGGACCGACGTGATGATGAAAAAAGTAGGCACTGGTATGTGGGGTATTTCATTGCACTATTACACCATTCCTAAAGGATCATGGGGGGACAAAGGGTCTGCTACCCAGTTTGATGAAAAAGAATATTTCAGCACCATGAAGCAATGCCTGCACATGGAAGAACTGGTGCAAAAGCATTCCACTATCATGGATAAATACGACCCCGAGAAAAAAGTGGCGCTGGTGGTGGACGAATGGGGTATCTGGACCAACGTGGAGCCGGGCACCAATCCCGCTTTCCTGTTCCAGCAAAATAGTTTGCGTGATGCCCTCGTAGCCGCTACAACCCTGAATATATTCAACAACCACAGCGATCGGGTAAGGGTGGCCAGCCTGGCGCAAACGATCAATGTATTGCAGTCGCTTATCCTTACACAGGGCAATAAAATGCTGCTGACGCCCACTTACCATGTATTCGATTTATATAAAGTACACCAGGACGCCAAACTGTTGCCCATACAACTGAAGTGCCCGGATTATACGGTAGACAACCAGAAAATACCGTCTATGAATGCTTCGGCTTCGCAGGATTCTACCGGCACTGTGCACGTCTCAATTGTAAACCTGGACGCTACAAAGAAAATGACGCTTCGCACTGCCCTGGAAGGCATCAGCTGGAAAACGGTGGACGGGCAAATCCTTACATCAGCCAAATTCACCGATATCAACACATTTGAAAAACCCGATACCATCAAGCCCCAGCCGTTCAAAGGCGCTAAAAAAGAAGGCAATGAACTGGTGGTGGAACTGCCGCCCCTGTCGGTAGTAGTGCTGGAATTGAAATAATGGCTTATTTTCACATAATTAACAATAATAACCTGTCCCCGGGTTCGACTTAATTAATTATGCGGATACCCAGATTTATCGCTAAACTGAATAATAAGCATTTTTTCTCCCTGGCCGGTAATGTGACGATGTCTGCATTTACCATTTTGTCCATGTCGATGTTGTATGGATTTTTGCCGGACAAGGCCGCGGTAGGTAACTGGGTATTTTTTCAAACGATATTTGGGCTGGTGGATATGTTCCGCACGGGTTTTCTCACCACGGCCACCATTAAATTCTATTCCGGGGCCGATAAGAACAGGGCCATGGAGGTAGTGGGCTCAACCTGGGTGTTGGGTTCGCTCATTACTCTGGGCCTGCTGGTACTGAATGTACCAGCACTGCTGCTGGTAAAACTGGTGGACGTGGATGGGTTGACCTTTTTCCTGAAATGGTTTGGCGTCAGTTACCTGCTCACGCTACCCACGTTTGTGGCCAACTGCATATTGCAGGCGGAAGGGCGTTTTGACCGCCTGTTTTATATGCGTGCCGTTACTCAGGTATCGTTCGTGCTGTTGCTGCTGGTATTCATCCTCATGCACCGTCTAAGCCTGGATACCGTAGTGATTTCCTACCTGGTATCGCTGGGCCTGACAAGTCTTTTTGTATTGGTAAAAGGATGGACCTATGTATCTTCCTGGCGCAGGTACTCCAGGAAGGCGATCATGGACCTCTATCATTTCGGCAAGTTCAGCGTAGCGGGCAATATCAGCTCTTACCTGCTGAGAGCTTCTGATATTATTGTAATCATGCTTATGTTTAAAGGAAAGGAGGGGCAGGGTCTGGTAGCTGTATATAACCTGGGGCTTAAGCTCATGGAGATCATCGAAATTCCTTTACGCAGTTTTGTAGCCACTGCCATGCCGGGCCTGTCTGCTTTCTATGCACAGGGCATGAAAGAAGAACTGATTTATACCATGAAAAAATATGCCGGCATGCTCACGCTGGCCCTTATACCTGTATGCCTGGGCGGCGTATTGCTGGCCGATGTAGCCGTGTATATTATTGGTCACCAGAAAATGGTAGACACCGAAGCGGCCAATATACTACGCCTGTTCCTCACATTTGCATTGCTTTTTCCCACCGATCGCTTCCTGGCGGTAGGTCTCGACGCCATTCACAAACCCAATATCAATTTTTATAAGATAGTAGTTATGCTGGTCGTGAACGTGGCGGGTGATTTTGCGGGGATTGCTGTTTTCCACAATATTTACGGGCTGGCTATTACTACGGTATTCCCTACCCTGATAGGTGTTTTCGTGGGCTATTGGGCATTGAAAAAATACCAGCCCTTTCGCCTGCGTGATATTTACGTGGTGGGCTTTATAGAAATAAAAGCGCTTGCCCGGAGCTCCTTTAAGCTTAAAAGACCTGTTAATTCATAAACCCGTGAATGGGTAAAACCCGTACACATCGTATTAACCTTAAGGCATGCAAAGTAAGAAAGCAAGACGGGTGGAATACCTGTTTATTAACCTGTTTGTATTTGCACTGGCAGGCTTGTTTTACCTTGCTTTTTCCGGGCTGGGCGTTTTTGAACCATTCCGGCACGCCTTCAACGATTTTACGATAACCGACCTTTCTTATTCCGGCAATGATAAAACAACCGTGTGGCCGGATGATGTGGTGATTGTAAATGTGGGCAACCGAAGCCGATACCAGATAGCATCCATGATAGATATGGTACAGCGTTATCATCCGCGGGTAATAGGGCTGGATATTTTATTTTCTTCCAAAGCCGACACCGGCAATAGCTATCTCCGGGCGGTGCTCAACCGGTATTCCAATTATGTCGTTTCCAACCGGGGTAAATTTGAAACCAGTGAAAAGGGTATTTCCTCTGATACCGGTCTTATAAAAGAAGACAGCGGTTATGCCAACCTGGCCGGCATCGACAAGGAACACGCTACCGTAAGGTATTTCTATCCCTATTATAACAGGAGGACGGCTTTTACCACCGCTATTATAAAGAAATATGACCGCGGGCTGGTAGCCCGGCTGGACAGCAGCCGCAATGAAACCTGCGGCATCCGGTATTATGGTGCCGAGGCGGCATTTTCCCGGCTGGATTACACCTCATTGTGTGCCGGCGGAATAGACAGTAACCGCATAAAGGACCATATAGTGCTGTTTGGCTACCTGGGCGCGGAGCCGGGTATGGAAGACAGCAGCGGCCGCCATTATACCATTGATGAAGACAAACTTTTTACCCCCCTGAACGACCGGCTTTCGGGCCGCAGTTATCCCGATATGTATGGTGTGCTGGTGCATGCCAATATACTGCGCATGATGCTGCGGGGGGATTATAGCCGGGAGCTGCCGTCCTGGGGTCTGTGGGTAATCGCTTTTGTTATCAGCTGGCTCTTAATACCTGTTTTCTGCCGGTGGTATTATACAAAGGGGATATGGGTACATGCGCTGAGTCGCCTGCTGCAGCTGGGCACCTGTATCGTGCTGGTTGTTGCATCCATCCTGCTTTATCGTTATGCCCTGGTGAGGGTAGAGCCGGTTGTACCGGTGCTGGCAGTATTGCTGCTGGTGGATTTTATCCTGTTTTACAATTTATTCCGGCCTATACCGGAAAAATAGCCGCCCGCGAAGCAAAGGACTGTGAACTTACCTGTAATACTCCACTTTTACATCGCCCGGCAAACCGGTAGCAAAAGCCTTCAGGTTGCTTTCCAGCATGGCCGCTTCCGCTTCCGTCATGCCATAAAAACTGACTTTTATATCGCCGCAGCTGTATACATAAGGAAGCTGCCAGCTGGCTACCTTAAACCAGGGTTTTGATAAATCTTTGTCGAACCATGAATCATAAATCACGGCTATACGCGTATGGGTCTTTTGCGTTAGCTGCTGCAGGAAATCGTTATTCCAGTACTGGTGCATTCTTGCCTTCATAACCTGGTTATTGCCCAGCCCCCAGAGGTCGATAGTATTGAGGTCGGCATAGTAGCTGATGGCCCCGATATCATTGGCCGCCACTGTTTGCCCGTAATAATATTTTTGCAGGAAATGTCCCATCTGGTATTGCTGCTCGTAAATATTGTAAATGGCGCGCACGGAATTGCGGAGGGAATTTAACCCTCTTACCGGCAGGCTATACAAAAGTACCAGCATGACCAGGGTAGGGGCCAGGTTGCGGCGAAGGCCCGGCCAGCCGTTTTCCTGCAGCCAGAATAACAGCATTTTCCCGATAATCAGGGTGCCCAGTACGATAATATACGCCTCGTAGCGGTAAAACCAGCTAAGGGTTACCGTGGCGGCATGCATAATACAGCCAAACAAGAACAGGCAGAGTATCCAGAAATCGCGGTCTTTAATACCGGCCTTTAATTTTTGCCAGGCCAGCAGCAGGCCAATAACAAATAAACCGGCAAAAGCACCTGTTTTTTCCACCAATGTAAGCCCCCCGTTGACCAGGAAGGGCAGGTTTTGATTGCCCTTGATCATAACGGAATTGGGAATAAAATAACCGCCCTTGCTTACCGCGTAAAGGCCAAATAACAGGAGGGGTATGGCCCCGGCAAGGGAGATAAGGATGGCTTCCCTGAATTTCCGTTGTGTGCACAGCATCAGGAAGGCGCCGGCCACAAGGAACGAAGTTTCATAGCGGGTAAAGGTCATCAGCGCTGCCCATGCGGCAGCCTGCAGGTAACCCTCCCGCTGATCGTTTGCCAGCACGGAAGCCACGTTGTGCACAAACAATAACACAAATGCTATTTGCAGGGTATGCTCCATGCCCAGGAGGCTCATGGCCGGTAACGTACCAACCAGGAGCGTGATAATTACCAGTACAGCCTGGTTAACGGCGGTCAGCGTGGAATGCCGGTTCAGCTCTTTTTGCATGGCTGCCAGGGCGAGAACGGTGCCTGCGCAACTCAACAGCATTGGCAGGAATATATTGCCGGGCGAAAATAATTTAAACAGCAGTGCCAGCAGGATGGTAAACAGGGGAGAAGAAGAGGTAGAAGTCCAGTCGGTGGCGTTGATGCCCCAATTGCCATGCAGCACCAGGTTTTTGGCTAGCGCCATATGAATAAACGGGTCGTCCAGCGGGTAGCAGAAATGGCCGCCGGTTTTTTTCAGGGCAAGGTATTCCAATACCGCCACCACAACAGTTACGAATGCAATACCGGCCAGCAGGGGGGTATACTTTTTCATTTACGAGGGTTTATGTTGTACGGGGTATATGCCACAGCTTCTCAGCTATTACCGGCTATGGCATGTTTTCCCGGTAGCCTGTTGCTCAGTTATTGTTCAGCACCGATTCAATGGGCACGCCAATCAGCTTTTCCAGTTCAATTTTAGAGATATTGTAGGAGTGCAGGATTTCTGCAAGCCTTGTTTTTTCTTCTGATCTTCCTTTAAACGCTTTATTATAATCCTCCTGTTTGATGATGCCGTCGGAGAAGTCTTTTTCCGCCTGCTGGTATACCGATTCCGCATCCTGTACAATCTGGCTCTGGAACTGCAGCTGTTGCTTGTACAGCAGGTAATCTTCATAGCGGGTAAGCACCTCTGCTTTTATTTCGCGGAAGCGTTCGTTTTTCTGCGCCTGCGCAATGCCTACCTGCTGGCGGGCAACTTTTATATCGTTCTTCTTGTTGCTGAATAAATCGAGCGGTACGGTAACGCCTACATTGTACCGCGGGTAGAGGTTGACAGCCTGGCCTGTGGCCGATATCGGGGGGTTGATGGAAAACTCGTTAAGGTTGCCCTGTGCCGAAACGATGCCCAGCCAGCTGGATTTGGATTTCTTCAGCTGGTCGTTGGCTATGGCCACGTTGCGGTCGGCAATTTCGTAATTGGGGTTTTGCAGCGCCAGTTGTACCAGCTTTTCCCGTACGTCTGTCACTTTGCCGGTGTCCTGCAGGGTAGAATAGGTGGAGGATGATGTAGCCGGCCGGCCGGGAGTGCCTTTAACAGGCGCCTGCGCTTCCGCCAGTGCAAAGCAGCCGGCTGCCATAATGGTCAGCAGCAGTTTATGCAGGTTCTTTTGTGTTATCAGTTGTTTCAGGGTTGCTTGTATCATAATCTTTTAATTTATACAAAATGATTAAGGACGTAAAATAAAAAAGCACCAGCGGGTAGCTGGAAAGGGTCACTTGTGAATATTGGCCCACAATCATGGAAAAAATACAAATAGTAATGGTCAGGTACAGGGTTTTTATTTTCGGATTTACCGAATGAAAGCAGCCCTTCAGGCCTATTCGCAGGATAATATAGTAAAAAAACAAGTGCAGTAACAGGCCAATCCAGCCCTCCTCCGCAAGTATTTTCATGAAGCCGCTGTCGGGCGGGAATTTGGAAAGATAATGGCCCTGGTTGTACAGGTTTCCTTCGTACCCACAGGTATAAATGCCTCCACCCATGGCATGCGACTGGAGGTATGGCTGAACATGATGCCGGTTTACGGATCGTACCATGGCCGAGGCATCTTTATTACCCTGGAAAGTGGTGCTTATCCGGTATACTACCGGGTTATTCTTAAAAGGCCCGAATAAAACAAAAAGACCTGTCATTACAAGCCCAATCATTATGGTATACGTCCTTTTCTCGTTTAAAGTAAATATGCCATAGGCAAGTATTCCGGCTACAATCATCAGGTTGCACGATCTTGTTCCTGAATAACTCGATCCCAGTAAACAGGCAACCGCAATAAACAGCAATTTGTTCCGTGTTTTTTTGTTGTGTGTTCTTATTGCGTATACCAGCGCAAAGATGAAGGTAGCGGCGCAAAGAACGCCAAAACTGGCCGGGTCGCTCAATACTGAGATCTTGCGGAGGAAACCGGCCTGGAAATCCAGCGCATAAGCTTCCGGGTTTCGCTGAAACCAGGCCATTTCAAAACTTGCCATACCCAGCCACTGCTGCTTGATACCATACAACGCTATAAAAAGGACCAGCGCCAGCCAGATTTTTAAAAACTGAATGATTTTCTCATAAGAATCCAGCAGTATATAGGCCATGTAATAAAAAGCGAAAAAGCTGACCTGTTTTCGTATAAAAATAACCCATCCGAACATGCTGTGCTGTACAGGATTAAAAATATCGGAGATATAATAAGCAAGCAATACCAGGAACATAATAGTGAGCGGGTTCCTCCAGAAGGGGCCCACATTGGTGCGTTTCCGGTATTGTTTTGCTATGATGGAAAGGAGTGCCAGGTATTGAATACATTCTATTACTATACCCAGTGGTATCGGTACAGGGGAGGAAAACAACCTGTCGGGCATCGACAAAAAAGCAGAGGCAATAAGGGAGGTATAAAAACCGATGGTCGGATTAAAAAAACAGGCAATCACAAAAAGGATTCCGCAGAATCCAATACTAATCAGCACTGGCAGCTTTGGATTAATAAAGCCTGTCAATGCAACAGCGCAGCCTGCCAGGCCCATGACAATATATCCTGCTACCGTATTAAACTTTTTGACATAAAAGTTATAATTCAGCCATCGGAAGAATGAAGTGACGATATTTGTTTTAGCCCGTGTCGCCATTGATTGTTAAAGGAATAAAAAATAAATAAACATCATTACCAGGAAAAGTATGACCAGCAGGGTGGAAAATAGCTCCAGCGGCGTTATATGGAATGGTTTGTTATAATCTTTATTGCTCATGTTGCTTTGTTTCAAAGGTTTCATAAAATGCGTCTCCCAGCAACCCGATACTGTTTTCCCATGTATGTGATAAAGCAAACTCCCTGCGCTGCTGTTGCAACCGGTTATTATTGGTGGTTTCGGGCTGTTCGATGATAGTGCGTATTTTTTCTACATATTCCCCGCCGTTCCTGCAGAGAAAAGTATAGGGCTCAAACATTTGCATAGCTTCGGTTGCCGTGGCTACTACCGGTTTGCCCATGGCCAGGTACTCATCCACCTTACGGGGATAGTTGCCCCGCGTAACGTCGTTTAGTATCTGGGGGTTAATGCAAATATCAAAATGCAAAACGTATTGTGCCAGTGTATCCGGGGCCTTGCTGCCCAGGAAATGAATATTCGGTAACCGGTCCAGTTCATCCTTCCTGAATTCCTTGTCAACCGGCCCTACCAGTACAATGCTGCAGTGCGGCAGTCCGGAAGCGATTTGCTTAATAATTTCAGCATCGATTCGCCAGGCGCTTATAGAACCTGTATACCCGATGACGGGGCGGGGAATATTTTTCATATCGCCGGGCAACGGAAGCCCGGTTACGAGAAACTGCGTAAGATCACAGCCCTGCCCGATATCAACGCTATTGGGATTGAATTTCCGGGCGTACGCGGCCAGGTAAGATGAGTTGGCCACTACCAGCCCCGCCTTTCGTATGATGCCACTCTCATGACGCGAACCATGACGAAAGAAAAACGGAACTCCCAGCATATAATCGCGCAAATAAAAAATGGATTCCCGGCAGGCCGGTATCATTTCCTGCAGGTAAAAACCGCGAACAAAATCATTGTCGTTAACCAGGATCACGTCTTTGAATTGCAGCTGCCCGATGGCCTTATTGATTTCCTTTGCCAGCCGTTTACTGTTTATTTTATTTAAAAAGTCGTGCAGCCCTTTCAGGGGGATGCCGTTAATGGATTCAATGATTACCCTCGGGTTTTGTACCCAGATATTGGGCAGTACCTGCTCCAGTTCGCCAACCCCTTTTCGTATGCTTGCCAGCCTGGTTTTAACTTTCGGGTCCGACCGGTGTTTGAGGTAATAACTCCTGTCGAGCGCACGGTTTACGAAAAGCACACGGTTATAGCGGGCAAATTCAAGCGCCATGTCCTTAAAATTACTGCCGATTTCGGTGTCCCACGGCTGAAAGCTGAACATAACAATATCCCTGTTCCGTATAAACGTATGTTTCATAATGTCAGATTACTTCCCAAAGGGTTATACGATTGCCATTTTGTGATAATAATTAATTTCCTCCTCGGGTTTTTTAAGTGAAAACAGCCACCAGGCCCCCAACCGAACAGCCAGGTTATACAGCACTATCGGTACCAGGATGCCTGCAATCATACCTGGTATAAGTATCAGTGTCATATTGTAAACATGCAAGACATGCATCATCAGGATTCTTACGGCGGCAACTACCATTACATGAACCAGGTAAATATAGAGTGAATGGTACCCAATTACGCGGAGCCATTTTAAAATGCCGGTTCGCTGCAGCAAAAAGGAAACCTGTATGGTAAAACCGCAGCCGCTGAGCGCAATGAGAAATGCCAGCAGGGGCATTTTATCGTTCACATAAAGATCGCTGTGATGAGCTATATTAATTATGGTATAAAAATATTGCGAAGCCAGGAAAATAATCAGCGAAGCCAGCACCCAGGAAGGGGCAGTGATCATAGTCTTTTTATTTTTCTTTCCCAGAACATAAGCCGATAAAATATCCCCGATACTGAAATAAATATAATAGTTGAGAATATCAGTAAACAGGTAAGCGTTTGCTTCTGTGTAATGAATCATCCCGGCCACCGTATAGAAAATTATGCCCAGCAAAAACTGTTGCCAGTAATTTATCCGGAATGTTACTTTCAGGAACGCATACAGCGATCCTACAAAGAAGAGCGCGTTGAGGTACCAGAACTGTTCAATAAACCTCGGCTGAATGATAAGGTTAAGATAGTCTATCGGTTCGCGGTGCGTATTTACATAGTCCTTTAAAACGAACTGGAGGCTTATCTGGATGCTTCCCCATACCAGCAGCGGGTAAAAAACAACTTTAAACCGCGTGGCAATATAATTGGACAGCCCTTTTTTAAAAAGGCCGGACGATACAAATAGCCCCGATATGATAAAGAAAAGCGGCATTCTGAAACTATAGAAACAAATATTTAAAACCTGGTAAACCGGGTGATCCGACAATGAATAACCGGCCTGCTTAAGGCCTTCAAAACAATGCCTGGAGCAAACCAGGATAATACAAATACCCCTGGCATAGTCTATCCATGCCAGGCGGTTGGAATTCAAAATGAATTTGCCGTTAAATAGGTCCTTCAACACTGCTCGTTGGGTTTTAAGGTTTTAATGGTAACAGACCTGTTTACCCCAGGGTATAATCCTGTATTTACAGGTCTATATTGTCTTTATCTACTTTGTTCAGAACGGCCCCAAGCAGTTTTTCATCAGTGGATTTCAAAAATTTTATAGATTCTTTGTCCGCTTCTTTAATGGTAGCGCCGGCAGAAAATACAGCAATAATGGCATCGGCGTACTGCGACAGCTCTTTACTATCGGCATGGCGGTTAAGCGCAGCCCCTTCCAGCAGGATATAGTCGTAATTGGCGGCTACCTGGTGAAGGTTTTCCAGCAGATTATTTTTGGGCAGGATTTCTGCCGGTGAATAATTGCCTTCCTTACAGCCGATAACATCTACCAGGGGTATCTTGGTCATGCTGGTAGCGCTCATAAACTTTTCTACCGCGTTTCTTTCATTATTGAAACTGAATTGTTCCAATACGGGTTTGGCGTCAAAAACCTGGGTAAGTGTATTGTTGGGAAAATTGGTGTCTATCAGCAATACTTTCTTTTTGCTGAGGCTAAAACTCTGCGCCAGCGCTTCTATTATAATCGTTTTGCCTTCCTGGGGTTGCGTGCTGGTAAACAGGATGATTTTTTTTCCGCTGGTTTCAATTTCATACCGGAGTTTCCGCAGGCTTTCCACCAGTTGGTTGTCGCCTTCCGCCCATCCCTCCTGGCCTAAGTTGAAATAATCGGTCAGCGTTTTTGTTCTCAGGTCAATTTTATTAATCACGGCCAGCAGGCGGATATGCACGACTTTATTAAAAATGGAAGGCGCCCGCAGGGAATGGTCTACAAAGTCAAGCGTGATAATGGTCAGCGCAGAAACGATCAGCGCGCCAAATGCACCAAGGCCTACTATTACTTTGCGGTTAGACGATTCCGGTTTTATGGCCGGCTGACCCAGCAGGGTTTGTTTGAAGTTGATATCGGGGGCTACGCTTACGTCGCTGGCGTTTTGCAGTTTGCTCAGCATTTGCTCGTATTGCTTCTGGTCCAGGTCGATAGACGCCTGCATGGAAGCCACCACTACATCGGCTCCGGCGCCGCCCTTTGCCATATTGCTATACGTCAATGCATCGGCATTTAAGGAGCTTACCGTTTTCTCCTGCGCGGCAATATCATTTTCCAGGCCTATTTTCTGTGATATAAGAGCGTCTTTTCTTTTCTTTAAATCACTTTTGTCTGAATTGGCCCCGGCATAGCTGGGTTGTATCTGCTGCATCCGTTTGGTATTGGCATCAATCTGGGCCTGTATGGCTGCATCGGTGCCGCCTTTGCGGATCAATTCGGACGACAGGTCCCGGTTCTTATTGACCAGGTTGATATATTCGGCATTTGACACGGGGGCAGCGGAGGTACTGCCGTTGCCGATATCTTTTAATTCGGTATTAACGGACGCAAGCTGTCCCCTCAACGTATTGAGCTTGCTTTCTTCCACCGATTTGCGGGTGGTTACTTCGCGCAGAATGTCCAGCGCGCCCTTGCTGCGGTCGGCCACGTCCGGGGCGTTGAAGCTGGCCTTGTACCGCTGCAACTGGTCGGTTTTCTCCTGTATTTCCTGCCTTTTCTTTTGCGCAAGCGTATCGAGCCTGCCGGCCGATTCAACGGTTCGCTTGGTGCTGATGGAATTGTAAAAGCCAATAAACTCATCACCGATGGAGTTAACGATAAAAGCCGACATTTCGGGGTTTTCCGATCGGCAAAGTATGTTGAGGTAATCGGTGCCTTCCTCGCGGTCTACAATCAGGTTGTCAAGAATGGATTCATTGTCGTATTCATATAGCTTGATGAGTTCGTAGGCAATATTTTCATCGGGGTTATACGCTTTTAAAATATCCCGGGTCAGTTTTTTGGCGCGGAGCAGCTGTTTTATTTTCTCAAAATTCACGGCGGCATTCTTATACGCCGGTTTTTCTTTCTGCTGCGGGGTAAGCACTTTAAACGGGCTTTTTTCTTCCAGGTCATGCAGTATCAGGTCGTAAGAAAGCATACTGATAACCACCGGCGATTTAAACGTTTCGAGCACGTTTTTAAAACGCATGTCCACTTCAAAAATGGAAAGACCGTTATCGTCGCTGAGCTTTACCTGTTGTTTCATGGTAAAACCGGTGGAGTATTGGGCGATAGAAAGATACATTTTCTTCCTGGTAAGCGTGAACAGCAGGCTGGCCGAAACGCCCGCAATGGTGCAGATAATGATTACCCATTTTTTACGCAATAGCGCGTTGATAAGAAACATGACATCCATGTAAATCTAATTTTATAGTTTCAGAATTAGCATTCAATCATTTACCCGCATTTTGAAGGGGTAAAGTAATTAAAAAAAAACGGGATCTTGTCCCCAATCTTTCCTTTATAGTAAGCACAATATAAACTGGGTTTTATCCGGTTTATCACCTGGTACCCGGCCAAACCACATTGCAAGCCGGTATGCCCATATCAAAACTGATAAAAGCTGCAAGGGATAAACCGGAATGGAATGGGAAATTGGAGCTATTAAACCGGACGGTTTCTCTAAGAATAATGAGGCTGTGCACGGGGTGTTTTCAACTGTGGATAATGAATATAGAGGGTAAAATTGCCGGTGCGGGCTGGTTCAAAAGTAATACTATTTTCCCATTACGGAAATTAATTTGGCGCAAAAAAGAGCGGTTGTTGGCCGCCCGGAGAGCTCATTCCTGCTCAGTTCCCGGCCGGTACCAGTATAAAATTGGTTACATCCTGGGTGGTGAAATCAACCATGGCTTTTCCATCGAATGCTTTTACCTGGTAGCCGAGCTGGCGGAGGTAATTAAGGGTAAGATCCCTTCGCTCGTTTTTCCAGAGCTCACAATAAATGACCGGCTTGTGTTTTACCAGGAGGGCTTTTGCTCCTTTTAATACCGGGTATTCGAAGTTTTCCACATCAATTTTAATGGCATGAATAGCGGGCAGTTCCAGCAGTTCCTTTATTTCGTCCAGCCTCTTTACCGGTACCCTGAGCGTAACCCCCTTGTTGAGCGGGTCGCCATCATCGGTTTCCACCACGTGGCTCAGCCCCTGCATTTTTACATTATCCAGTACGGGCATTACCATGGTCAGTTCGCCGTTTTCCTCGCCCAGCGCCATTTCAAATACGGCGACATTTTTCAATTTGAAATAATTGATAATCCGGTTAAGCGCTTTGACATTCTGGGGCATCGGTTCAAATGAGAACACCTGTGCCTGCGGGAATTTTTCGGCCAGGGTAACACTCATAATGCCAATATTGGCTCCTATGTCAAGTATGGCCCCTTTATTGGGAATCAATTCCATGAAATGAGCAAATTCTACTTCATGATGGTTCCGGCGCATCTTCCGTATGGTGAAAATAGAAAAGACAAACAGGTAATTATCAAAGCCCAATAACTTCTGCAACACTTGCTTAACCTTACTTTTTAACATGAATAACCTTTAATTGATAAATTAAAACGCAGGTAAAAAAAAGAATTTAATTGCATATTTCAAAATGAGAATATCTAATTACCCCATATATTTACCTGCCTGATTCAGCATTCTTGAAGCGGCAAAAGACGTATACCATGCTGATTGTAATAAAAATATTGTTCTGGCTGTTTTTGACTCTTGTTGTATACACGTACGTTGGTTATGGCCTGCTTATCTGGATAATTAACCGCGTAAAAGCAGTCATTGGAAAAAAGGAAAACACTTTTCGTGACGACTTTCTTCCCGATGTAGCCATTATCGTGGCCGCTTACAACGAGGAGGACTATATAGAAGACAAGATTCGCAACACCCTGGCGCTGGATTACCCGGAAGAAAAACTATTTATCTACTTTGTTACCGATGGCTCCAGCGACAGTACACCCGCTCTTGTATCAAAATATCCCCGCGTAAAGTTGTTGCACCAGCCGGAACGGAGCGGGAAAGCGGCGGCAGTTAACCGTACGATAGAAATAGTAGAGCAACCTTATATTATTACCTGCGATGCCAATACTATGCTGAACACAGCCTGTGTAAGAGAAATTGTAAAGCATTATGCCGACCCCAAAGTAGGGGCGGTTGCGGGCGAAAAGAAAATATACCAGCCCAAAGGTGCCGGGGCCGCTTCGGCAGGAGAGGGGCTCTACTGGAAATATGAGTCCTTTCTCAAAAAACAGGATTCCCGGCTCTATACCGTAGTAGGGGCTGCCGGTGAACTTTTTTCCGTCCGGCGCGACCTGTACGAGCCGGTGGAAAAAGGGGCTATCATAGAAGATTTCATGATGTCGCTGCGCATTTGTATGCGTGGCTATGTAGTCCGGTATGCCCCCGAGGCTTACGCGGTGGAAACTGCTTCGGCGAGCATCAAAGACGAGCAAAAAAGGAAAATAAGGATTTGTGCGGGCGGCTTCCAGTCCATGGTATGGCTAAAAGGCCTCCTGAACATATTCCGCTATAAAACCCTTTCCTTTCAATATATCTCCCACCGGGTATTGCGCTGGTCGCTTTGCCCCCTGTGCCTTTTGCTGCTGCTGCCCCTCAATGCGGTGCTGGTGGCCGCCGGGGCAGGCCGGGGCTATACCCTGCTGCTGGCTTTACAGGCCTTTTTTTACCTGCTGGCCCTTACAGGCTGGTTTTTTGCCAACCGGGATATTAAAGTAAAATTACTATACGTGCCGTATTACTTCCTGTTTATGAACGTGTCTGTATTCCTGGGCCTGCGGCGGTACCTGATGGGGAAACAGTCGGTTTTATGGGATAAAGCCCTCCGTCAGAAGATGGCCTGACCAAAATTACCCTCTTTTGGGTATTGTTTCTTCCAACCGGCGGCATTACATTTGCTTCAGTAATAAAAAATTAATGGGACCGGGTTTGGTTTATTGATTTTAAATATTACTTTTACGCAACGAATCTTCTTGCCTTATTCAAAATCCTTTGAAGATCAGGTTAAAAGAGTTTAACTCCCCATCATCCTTCGAATACCGCCCATAACCTGATTCATACTTCATCAGCATAATCCACCAATAATCCTGGAATTCCTGAAGTCCCGATTTTAGCGAAAGCTTCCTCTACCCTATTGTATATACCGTACCCATCCAATTGCAGCCTATTGAAAAATTGAGTTTTTCAAACTTAATTTATCAAAGCACATGAAACGACACATTTTAGCAATTGACGAAAGCAAGGCTATCCGCTTTTTGTTACAAACTGTACTCGGTCAAAAGCACCGGGTCACCACTGCATCTGATGGATGTTCCGCACTCTACTGGCTCTCTAAAAGAAACCTGCCGGACGTCATCATAGTAGATCCCCAACTGCCGGACATGCAAAACTGGGAATTACTTGAGCATCTAACCACGAGCGGATTATATGGGCATATCCCCATTATCGTGCTTTCGGCACTCGACAAAAAAGAAACACAGCAAAAATGCAAAGAGCTGGGTGTGGAAGAGTATTTCCAACAACCCTTCAACCCGGTTGAATTGCAAAAAGCCATAGACCGTATCACCGCGCACCAGAACACACAGGCGGGTACAGTATTGGGAGCCGTATGATAACAGATCTAATCAGAACCCTGTAAATGAAACAACTTTTTTAATCGAAATCTACCTGAATGGAACTTGCATATTTACCCCCAAACAAGTCGATTGGGAAAACATATAAACACTTTACCGTCAACTCATACCCGGTAAACGCCGCCAGCGATGCTGTAAAAAAGGCGGAGTTCTTCTACATAGGTAAAAACAGCCGTCTTATAGACAACCTGGTAGATCTTTTTGAAGGTGGTTATGCTGCAGAAAATGCAGAAAAGGCCATTGCCATCCTTTCCAAAGTAGTGGAAAAAAGAAATACCTGTCCCGGTGTTATTATTATAGATGCTTCACTGGGCACCGCTTCCCTGCATGCCATTCACCGCTTCCAGGCTACTTCCGCCGCTTTATCCGCCATTCCTTTAATGGTAGAGGTATCCGGTATTGCCCATGACCGGGTAGCCGAATTACGCAGGCTGTCCTTTATCGATGATATCATCGAACTCAGGCAGTGTGATGCCCGGCTGCTCACCAAAATTAATTTCCTCTCGCGCATAAAAGATTTTAAGAACCAGAAAGAGCTTCAGCAAAAAATACAGAAGCCGGCCAATCCTTTTTCGGCCAAGTACAGCCCTATCAAACGCGGGTTTGACATCCTGGTTTCTTCTATTGCGCTGCTTATGCTGAGCCCTCTTTTTATTCTTATTGCCATTGCCGTAAAACTGGAGTCGAAAGGCCCCGTGTTTTATATCGCTAAAAGAGCTGGCCGCGGCTACCGGATATTCAATTTTTACAAGTTCCGCACCATGGTGGCGGATGCCGATCAGAAAGTAGACCAGTTAACGCATCTTAATCAATACAATGCCGACCCGGCCAGTGGCCCCGTGTTTTTTAAAGTGAGCAACGACCCCCGTATTACCAAAGTGGGCGCTTTTTTGCGGAATACGAGCCTGGATGAACTGCCCCAGCTGATCAACGTGTTGCTGGCCGATATGTCGCTGGTGGGCAACCGCCCCCTGCCATTGTACGAAGCGCAAACGCTGACTACCGATGAATGGGCTGCGCGTTTTATGGCGCCGGCAGGCATCACCGGTTTATGGCAAATCAAAAAAAGAGGCCAGGATGATATGTCGGTAGAAGAAAGAATTGGCCTGGACGTGGAATATGCCAACCGCAACAACTTTATGTACGATTTATGGATTATGGCCAATACTCCAACGGCCCTGATGCAGAAATCGAACGTGTAAGTGTACCGCTTTTTACCTAATTTCCGTACTACAAAAAAGAGATCCCGAATGTTAACCGGTGCAGAACCGTTAATATCTATTGTCACATTAAATTACAACCAGACCCCGGTTACCTGCGAGTTCCTGGCATCTACCAGTAAGCTGCTTTATCAAAATTTTGAAATATTGGTTTGTGATATGGCGTCGGACATTGATCCGACGCCTGTCATTTCTGCCGGTAACTATCCCAAAACCCGGCTGCTGCTGGCGGGCAAAAACCTGGGTTTTGCCGGGGGCAATAACTGGGGCATCCGCCAGGCCAAAGGCGATTATATCTTTATCGTCAACAACGATACCGAAATCACGCCCGACCTGCTGCACCGGCTCCTGGAGCCCTTTCTCAACGACCCCTCCATTGGTGTAACCAGCCCTAAAATCAGGTATTTTTTTGAGCCGGGCATCATTCAATACGCCGGTTTTAACCCCATGAACCCGTATACCGGCCGCACCTCTACGGTGGGCGACAAAGAGGCCGACAACGGGCAGTACAATGTATCGGGGCCTACCTGGGGGGCGCACGGCTGCGCCATGCTGGTAAAACGGGAAGTAATTGAAAAAACGGGCATGTTTCCCGAAGTGTTTTTCCTGTATTATGAAGAATGGGACTGGTCGGCCCGCATCCGCAAAGCCGGTTATAAGATATGGTACACTGCGGAGGCCATTATTTATCACAAGGAATCCATGTCGGTGGGCAAGCAAAACCCCATGAAAGTGTATTACCATACCCGCAACCGCATCCTTTATATCCGGCGCAATTCAGCCTGGTACCAGCGATGGGTATTTTATACGTTCTTTGCCTTTTTCGTGGCGCCTAAAACAATGCTTTCGTACCTGGGCAGGGAAAAAAGGGAGCACCTGAAAAATTTCTGGAAGGGGGTGAGCTGGAACCTGCGCTCCCCGGCCGATTCACCGGTTTGATATTCATAGTGTCAACGTTTACTATAGTATGGTAGTTGTACAAGTCATTTTTGCGTTATTGTTTGTTTACCTGGCGGCGGGTACGATTTACTTGTTGGTAGTGGCCCTGGCCGGGCGTTTTGGCCGGCTACCGGTTTTTAAAGAGTCCCTGCAGGATAAAAAAAGGATAGCCCTCATCATCCCCTCCTATAAAGAAGATAATATTATTGTACATACCGCGCAGGAGGCGGCCCGGCACAATTACCCGGCAAACCGGTTTCACGTGCTGGTAGTGGCCGATAAGCTGCAGCCCGAAACGGTGGCGGCCCTGCGGCAAATACCTGTACAGGTGCTGGAGGTAGACGCCAATATGAAATCCCGCTCCGTTAACGCGGCGTTCGGGGTCCTGAACGAGGCTGATTTTGATATTGCCATGATCCTCGATGCTGATAATATCATGGAAGCCGGTTGCCTGGAAAAGGTAAATGCGGCCTTTGCCGCCGGAGCAAAAGCCGTGCAATGCCACCGGACCGCCAAAAACCAGCATACCCCGGTGGCCGTGCTGGACGCCATCAGCGAAGAAATCAATATTAACCTTTTCAGGCGGGGGCCTGCGGTGCTGCGCATATCTGCCGCACCCATCGGCTCGGGTATGGCCTTCGAATTCGGGCTGCTGAAAGCCATTTTTAGCCTGGAACACATATTAAACAACCCTGGCGAAGACCGCGAAATTGATGTCCAGCTGATGAAGCGGGGCGTGCTGATGGAGTTTATAAACGACGCTTATGTGTATGATGAAAAAGTGGCCAGTGCAGGAGTATTTGAGAAACAACGGGTTAGATGGCTGGAAGCACAGGTAAACCATATCCGTCGTTTTGCCCATGCCGATATGGACGATTGCCCGCATACCATTATATATTATAACAAGTTTTTCCAGAACCTGCTGCTCCCGCGCCTGCTGTTTATTATGGTATTTGGCCTGCTGGCCTTCCTGCTATTGCTGCAATACCTTACCGGAACCTATTTTATGAGCCCCCCGGCCGTATGGTGGCTGGGCCTGATGGCGGGCTATGCCGCTGTTTTGTTTATATCCATCCCCCGCCGGTTTTATACAGCCGATGCCCTCCGGGCTATTCTTCACATCCCCCTGCTGATGGTGGCCATGGTAAAGGCCCTGCTAAAAATAAAATCAGGCCGGAAAGAATTCCTCCATACGCCAAAGTCTTATACTTCAAAATAATATAAGCTATTTTTTTTACTAATACAACTATTTTCTCTTCAATTTTTCCACATCGGAATTTTATAAGCCTTTTTGGCCTTTATTTTGCCCCATCCCGCTGATTCCCACCCCATGGAAGATTCTTCCCTTGCCTGCCACATATTTCCAAGTAATTTAATTTGATTTTGAACGTTAATAAAACTGCTTACGATGCGTGAGGCAAGATTAATGGTAAGGAATTGCGCTATGAATTCCCCTGTGAGAGCATCCTATGATCCGTATTACGTTATAAATCCGTACCAAATGAAAACCAAGCTGTACGCCCTAACCAGGCCTGTACTGTTTATTTTCGTGTTGCTGGCCATGCGTTTACCCGTTTTCAGTCAGCAAGTAGCGAAGGTAATTACGTATGCGCCCGCCAACAATGGTATCATCGGCTTTTTGCAATTTACACCGCCCGATTATGGTACCCAAAAGCACCCGCTGATCATCTTCCTGCACGGTATCGGCGAAAGGGGAGATGGCACTACTCAAATCCAGAACGTTACCGCCAATGCAATACCCAAGTTTTGTGCCAGCGGGGCCACGATGCGGTTTACCGTAAACGGGCAAACCTCTTCTTTTGTGGTGCTTTCCCCGCAATTGCATACCTCTTACGGTCTCTGGCCCACCTTTTATGTAGACCAGATGATTCAATATGCCAAAGCAAACCTCCAGATTGATACCAACAGGATTTACGTGTGCGGGCTGAGCCTGGGTGGCGGTGGTGTTTGGGACTATGCGTTTTCCAGTTATGCCAATGCGTTGCAGATTGCCGCCGTAACCCCGGTATGTGGTACCGACGATGGCTATTCCGGCAATGCCTGCTCCACGGCCGGGGCCGCACATTTGCCTATTTGGGCTTTTCATTGCCAGGATGACGGCACTGTAGGCTGGGGAAATACAGAACATATGCGCCTTACTTTTGTGTATGGTTGTAATACTGTTACCCCTACGCCACGGTTTACTTATTATAAATCAGGCGGCCATGCCGGCGCCTGGGTAAATGCCTACGATACCGGCCATATTACCCGCCTGGTAGATAGCAGTGTTTTTAACAGCGCGTATAGCTCCAATGTAAACTTTACTGCTAACCCTAACCTGTACGAGTGGCTCCTGATGAATACCCGGGCCGGCAGTACGGGCAATACACCGCCCACTGTAAGTGCGGGGAGCGCTCAAACCATCACCCTGCCTACCAGCTCGGTTAGCTTAACCGGTACCGCTGCAGGCACCAATGGGGCTACTATCAGCACTTATGCCTGGACGCAAACCAGCGGACCTTCTACAGCTACCATTACCACCGCGGGCAGCGCCACTACCACGGTTACGGCACTGGTGGCAGGTACTTATGTTTTTACATTGACCGTTACGGATAATCATGGCCTGACCAATAGCTCAACTGTTACCATTACCGTCAACCCGGCCAACACGCCGCCTACAGTAAGTGCAGGCAGTGCTCAAACGATTACCCTGCCCACCAGCTCGGTTAGCTTAACCGGTACTGCTGCAGGTACTAACGGCGCAACTATTAGTACCTATGCCTGGACGCAAACCAGCGGACCTTCTACAGCTACCATTACCACAGCGGGCAGTGCCTCTACTACGGTTACGGCACTGGTGGCAGGTACTTATGTTTTTACATTAACCGTTACCGATAATCATGGCCTGACCAATAGCTCAACTGTTACCATTACAGTAAACCCGGCCAACACGCCGCCTACAGTAAGTGCAGGCAGTGCTCAAACGATAACCCTGCCCACCAGCTCGGTTAGCTTAACGGGTACTGCTGCAGGTACTAATGGAGCCACCATCAGCACCTATGCCTGGACGCAAACCAGCGGACCTTCTACGGCTACCATTACCACAGCGGGCAGTGTCTCTACTACGGTTACGGCCCTGGTGGCAGGTACTTATGTTTTTACATTAACCGTTACCGATAATCATGGCCTGGCCAATACTTCCACGGTTACCATTACGGTCAACCCTGCCAATACGCCGCCTACGGTAAGTGCAGGCAGCGCCCAAACGATTACCCTGCCCATCAGCTCGGTTAGCTTAACCGGTACTGCTGCAGGTACTAATGGAGCCACCATCAGCACCTATGCCTGGACGCAAACCAGCGGACCTGTTGCCGCTACTATTTCATTGCCGGGCAGTGCTACCACGACGGTGATAGCTTTGTTGATTCAGGGCAGCTATGTATTTACGCTTACTGTTACCGATAATCATGGCCTTACCAATAATGCTACCGTTACTATTACGGTCAACCCGGCCAATACGCCGCCTACGGTAAGTGCAGGCAGTGCCCAAAACATTACCCTGCCTACGAGTTCGGTTAGCTTAACCGGTACCGCTGCGGGCACCAATGGGGCTACCATCAGCACCTATGCCTGGACGCAAACCAGCGGACCTTCCACGGCTGCAATTACTACAGCCGGAAGTGCCACTACTACAGTTACGGGTTTAATCCAGGGTACCTATGTATTTACACTCACGGTGACCGATAATCATGGTCTTACCAATAGTGCCACCGTTACCATTACTGTCAACCCGGCCAATACGCCACCGGTTGCCGATGCGGGCAGTACGCAGACCATTACCCTGCCTATCAATACCGTTACCCTAAGCGGTACGGGTACCGGCACCAACGGAGCCACTATCAGCAGTTATGCCTGGGCGCAAACCAGTGGTCCCGGGGCTGCCGGTATTGTTGCTCCCGGAAATGCTTCTACCGGTATTACCGGGCTTATCCAGGGCACCTATGTATTTACGCTTACCGTAACCGACAATCACGGCCTCACCAATAGCGCCAGTGTTACCATTACAGTTAATCCTGCCAATACGGCCCCCATTGCCGATGCGGGAAGTAATCAAACCATCACCCTGCCCACCAACTCGGTGAGCTTATCCGGCACGGGTACGGGCACCAATGGCGCTGCCATCAGCACGTATGCCTGGGCGCAAACCAGCGGACCTTCCACAGCTGCAATTACAGCCCCCGGAAGTGCTGCTACCACCATAACAGGATTGGTACAGGGCACCTATGTATTTACGCTGACCGTTACCGATAATCATGGTTTGACCAATAGCGCCAGTGTTACTATTACCGTTAACCCGGTCAGCACCGCACCGGTAGCGAATGCCGGCAGCGATCAAACCATTACCCTGCCCACCAGCTCAGTGAGCTTATCCGGCAGTGGCGCAGGTACCGGCGGCGCTACTATCAGTACCTATGCCTGGACGCAAACCAGCGGGCCTTCTACAGCTGCGATTACCACACCGGGAAGCGCTGCTACTACCGTTACAGGCTTAATCCAGGGTACCTATGTATTCACCTTGACCGTTACCGATAATCATGGTTTGACCAATAGTGCCAGTGTTACCATTACAGTTAATCCGGCCAATACGGCCCCCATTGCCGATGCGGGAAGTAATCAAACCATCACCCTGCCCACCAACTCGGTGAGCTTATCCGGCACGGGTACCGGCACCAACGGTGCCACTATCAGCACGTACGCCTGGACGCAAACCAGTGGACCTTCCACGGCATCTATTACCTCTGCAGGTAGCGCATTCACCACAGTTACCGGCCTTGTGCAGGGTACTTATGTATTTACGCTGACTGTGACCGATAATCATGGTCTTACCAATAGTGCCAGTGTAACCATTACAGTTAATCCGGCCAACACGGCCCCCATTGCCGATGCGGGAAGTAATCAAACCATCACCCTGCCCACTAATTCGGTGAGCTTATCCGGCAGCGGTACGGGTACCAATGGAGCTACCATTAGCAGCTACGCCTGGACGCAAACCAGCGGACCTTCTACTGCCACGATTACCACACCGGGAAGCGCTGCTACCACGGTGACTGGATTAATACAAGGCGCTTATGTATTCACATTAACCGTTACCGATAATCATGGTTTGACCAATAGTGCCAGTGTTACCATTACAGTTAATCCTGCCAATACGGCCCCCATTGCCGATGCGGGAAGTAATCAAACCATCACCCTGCCCACCAACTCGGTGAGCTTATCCGGCACGGGTACCGGCACCAATGGTGCCACTATCAGCAGCTATGCCTGGACGCAAACCAGCGGACCTTCCACGGCATCCATTACCTCTGCCGGTAGCGCATTTACCACGGTTACCGGCCTTGTGCAGGGTACTTATGTATTTACGCTGACTGTGACCGATAATCATGGTCTTACCAATAGCGCCAGTGTAACCATTACAGTTAACCCGGCCAACACGGCCCCGGTTGCCGATGCAGGAAGTAATCAAACGATAACCCTGCCCACTAATTCGGTGAGCTTATCCGGCAGCGGTACGGGTACCAATGGAGCTACCATTAGCAGCTACGCCTGGACGCAAACCAGCGGGCCATCTACTGCCGCCATTACCACACCGGGAAGTGCTGCTACCACGGTGACTGGATTAATACAAGGCGCTTATGTATTCACATTAACCGTTACCGATAATCATGGTTTAACCAATAGTGCGAGTGTGACTATTACGGTTAATCCTGCCAACACGGCCCCCATTGCCGATGCGGGAAGTAATCAAACGATAACCCTGCCCACCAACTCGGTGAGCTTATCCGGCAGCGGTACCGGCACCAATGGTGCTACCATCAGCAGTTATGCCTGGACGCAAACCAGTGGGCCATCTACTGCCACGATTACCACACCGGGAAGCGCTGCTACTACCGTTACAGGCTTAATCCAGGGTACCTATGTATTCACCTTGACCGTTACCGATAATCATGGTTTGACCAATAGTGCCAGTGTAACCATTACGGTTAACCCGGCCAACACAGCCCCCGTTGCCGATGCGGGAAGTAATCAAACGATAACCCTGCCCACTAATTCGGTGAGCTTATCCGGTAGCGGCACGGGTACCAACGGTGCCACTATCAACAGCTATGCCTGGACGCAAACCAGTGGGCCTTCTACTGCCACGATTACCACACCGGGAAGCGCTGCTACTACCGTAACAGGGTTGATACAGGGCACCTATGTATTTACGCTGACCGTTACCGATAATCATGGTTTAACCAATAGTGCCAGTGTAACCATTACGGTTAACCCGGCCAACACAGCCCCCGTTGCCGATGCGGGAAGTAATCAAACGATAACCCTGCCCACCAGCTCAGTGAGCTTATTCGGCACGGGTACCGGCACTAATGGTGCTACCATCAGCAGCTACGCCTGGACGCAAACCAGCGGGCCTTCTACTGCCACGATTACCACACCGGGAAGCGCTGCTACCACGGTGACCGGGTTAATGCAAGGCACGTATGTATTCACATTAACTGTGACTGATAATCATGGTTTGACCAATAGCGCCAGTGTAACCATTACAGTAAACCCGGCGCCGAATGTTCCCCCGGTTGCCAATGCAGGTACCGATATGGTTATTTACCTGCCGCAGAATTCGGTATCGCTGGATGGTTCAGCTTCATACGACCCCGATGGAACTATAGCCAGCTACAGCTGGAATAAAGTAAGCGGCCCCGGTTCTGTAACCATACTGTATCCCAATACGGCAAAACCATCGGTGGTTGGCCTTCATGCGGGTTCATTTGTATTTGAACTGACGGTAACCGATAATTCCGGCGCCACGGCCACAGCCCGCGTACGGGTAACGGTTTACCCGTCCACCCAGGGCCCTGTTGCCGTTGCCGGCAGTGATACCAGCATCGCTTTACCAGCTTCGGGTGCTATATTGAACGGTACCCGTTCCTGGGATTCGGCCGGCACTATAACCAGTTACAACTGGACCCAGGTATCCGGTCCCGCGCCTTCGGGCATTGCCAACCCCGCAACTGCGCTGTCGGCAGTAACCAACCTGCAGGAAGGGCAATATGTATTCATGCTTACCGTAACCGACAATTACGGTGCAACCGATACGGCAACGGTACACGTAACAGTAGTCAATGCCTTCCGCTACAGCCAGTATTTCAAGATATACCCCAACCCCGTGGTGCAGACTACGCTGAACCTGCAATTTATTGACGATAAAACGGGCAGGGTAAAACTGACCATCATGGATGAATCGGGCCGCCTGGTGCTCACGCAGGAAGTAATGAAAGACCAGTCGCTTCTGAGCCAGCAGATCAATGTAGGCAACCTGGGCCAGGGGGTATATTTCCTCCGTATAGAACAAACGGATGGCACCAGGCTTATAAAGCAATTTGTGAAACAATAATTTAACCCTTCGTATACTTAAAGGCGGCCGCAAGGCCGCCTTTTTTAATTGTTGCGAATAGGTATTTTATGTAATTTCACTGCTCTGATGCTTTCTGATATCCACATGTAATTTCCGGTGTTCTCCTATTCTCCCAACCATTCTATCGTGAATCGTTCTGTCCCGTTGAAAGAAGTGTTCTTATTCTTTGCCACTGGTATGGCATCTTCCGGCTATTAAAACATTCACAAAACTCAAGCGTGTATGAAACCACTTTTATTGGGGATACTATGTCTTTTTGCTATTGCAACACAGGCTCAGCAGTTCGATAAACATCACATTACGTACAGTAGCACCGCCATCGGGTTCTACCAGTTCTTACCTGCTGGTTACAACCCGGCTTCGGCCAGCAAATCACCCCTGATCATTTCCCTTTGCGGCGTGGGGGAGCGGGGCAGCGGCTCGGACGCTGATCTTGACCTCCTTACCACTGCCGGTATTCCTTTATTAATTAATAGCGGCGCCACCATGCATTTTACTTACGGCGCGCAGCAGGAATCATTTATGGTGCTGGCCCCGCAGCTGCCGACAAGCCAGGGCACCTGGTCGGAAGTTTACATTGACGCCATGATCGATTATGCTACCAATAACCTGAATGTAGACCTCAACAGGATATTCCTGACCGGTTACAGCCTGGGCGGTGGCGGCGTATGGAAATACATTACTTCTTCCGCCGCGCGCGCCGCTAAAATTGCAGGCGCAATCCCCATCTCGGCATCGGCCGACTATTATTCCGGCGGGTTTTGTTTTGTGGGAGCTAATAAGGTAGCCGTATGGGCTTTCCAGGCTGCCGATGATGGTACCACCGTACCCTCCATTACCCAAACTGCCATAAACGGCATTAATGCCTGCAGCCCCCTGGTACCCGCCCGTGAACGGCTTTACCCCGATGGCGGCCATGCCATCTGGAATACCAGGGCCTATGATACCACCACGTTCTGGCAATACCCCAGCATTTTTCAATGGATGATGAAAGTAAGCCGCTCTATAAACCCGGCCACTGATGTTGCACCCATAGCCAATGCCGGCGGCGCCAGTGTTGTAACACTCACCGTGCCGGTACGGGATTCGGATATCCCGCTCAACGGCCTCGCTTCCAGCGATGCGGATGATATTGTTTCGGTATACCGCTGGAAAGAGGCTTCTACGGATGTGCACAAACTCTATTTTCAGTCCACCTATGGTTGGGGCCCCACAGACAGCTCTGACCGCCCCACGGCAAGTATGATCACGTTCAGCAATAATGTGAGCGACTGGCTGCAGCTGGGTTCTTATAATTTTACCCTCCAGGTAAGGGATTATAAAAGCCAGCTGTCTTCCGTCAACGTTACCTACCAGGTACAGCTGCCGGCAGGCGGGGGAAATGCCAGCCCCGGCGCTTATATACCCAACGACAGCGTGGTGCTCAGCAGCACCACAACAAGCACCGGGTTTTCGGGAGATGCAAAAGACTGGGATGGCACCATTTCTGCCTACAACTGGCGGGAAATATCCGGCCCGCAAACGGCCACCCTTTCCGGCACCAGCTCAAATGTTGTAGGCATCAGTAATATCACTACTCCCGGTACCTATAAATTTGAATTCCTGGTTACCGATAACCTCGGCGCCACAGGGGCCGACACGGCTACCGTGGTCAAATTGGGAGCGTCCCTGCCGGTAACCTGGCTTTATTTTAAAGGAGAAAGCATTAACAGCCAAACCCTGCTGGCCTGGGCTACTGCGCAGGAAATGAATAACGACCATTTTGAAGTTTTGCGAAGCACCGACGGCACACAGTTTACCAGCATCGGCACGGTAAATGCCACCGGTGCGACCAATGGCAGTGCCTATACTTTTACAGATGCCAATGCGCCCCGGGGCACCGGTTATTACCGGCTGAAGCAGGTAGATAAGGATGCAAAAGCTACGTATTCCAATATTATCAGCATTAACAATACCGGCCGCGGTTATGCCATTATCACGTATCCCAACCCGGTTAAGGATAACCTGTCTGTGGTAATAAATGGTAACCTTTATGGTAATTTGCAGGTAATGGTTACAGATATGCAGGGTAGAATGGTGCGGCTGGAGCAATGGACAAAAACCCAGTCGGCATTAACAAAAAATATCGGTCTTACCGGTCTGCAAAGCGGCATGTACCAGCTAATACTGCTTTCTCCCGATGGGAAAAAAGAAACCGCCGGTTTTGTAAAATATTGATTGGTAAAGGGTTTCAGCCTATTCGACGGATGGCAATCGCCATCCGTTTTTTTTATTTACACAACCTGATGATTATCAACACATGTATTGATTTTCATCAATACCTAGTTATCCACAGGAAGCGTTTTTGGTATAGTTGTTGAATAATTAGTATAAATCCAAAATCCAAGCGTTATGAAAACTCTGTCTTTCACCTACCTGGTCTTTACTGTTTTTCCTTATTCCATAACCAGATTGCACAACGGTTTACCTGCCAGGTAAATCAACAGCCTGTATCATTTTTTACGTCTGCCGCCGGCGCATAGCCATGCGCGGATAGTAAAGTTTTGATTATGCCCGGAAAAATGTACCTCATTTTTCTGTAAGGAAAACTATTGTCTGAATCCCAAAAGTAGAGACTATGAAAACCATCATTACCCAATTTTTACGGCAGCAAACTGCCCAACTCAAACTTGCCATAAGTGCGGGACTGGTATTCCTGCAACTGGCTTCTTTTTCGCAACAGGTAGCCAAAACCATTCCCTGCGCCCAGGCGCCGGAAGGGCTTATTGGCTTTCTCCAGTTTACCCCTTCCGATTACGGTACGCAAAAGCATCCCCTTATTGTGTTTATGCACGGCTGGGGGGAGCGGGGCAATGGCACTACCACCATCAATAATGTTACCGCCAATGGTATACCGAATCTTATTGCCAATGGCGCCACCATGCGGTTTACCGTGGGCGGGGTCACTTCTTCGTTTGTGGTGCTGTGCCCGCAATTGAGTTCAACATTGGGCATGTGGCCGGCCTATTATGCCAAGGAGATGATCAAATATGCAAAGGCCAACCTGCAAATCGATACCGACCGTATTTATGTTACCGGTCTTAGCCTTGGCGGGGGTGGCTCCTGGGTATATGCTTTTGACAGTCTTAAGAATGATTTGGCTATTGCTGCCCTGGCGCCCGTATGCGGTACCGATGATGGAAACGATGCCAATGCCTGCGCTTCAGCCGGCGTGTCGCACTTGCCTGTATGGGCCTTTCATTGCGAGGACGATGGCACTGTAGGGGTAAACAATACAGTACACGTTCAACTGACCTTTCAATATGGCTGCGGTTCCAATTTGCCGGCGCCGCGCTTTACCTTTTATAAAACCGGCGGCCATGCCGGCGCCTGGGTCAATGCCTACGATACCGGGCATATCACCCGGCTGGTAGACAGCAGCATGGTAAAATCGGGTGCTTCCTCCAGCGTTAATTTTACGGCCAGCCCTAATCTTTACGAATGGTTCCTGAGCAATAAAAGAGCTACCCCGGTAGCCGTGGTCAGCGCTCCATCAACCATTACCACCACTTCCACCACGTTTGACGGAAGCGGATCGTATTCGCCCAACGGAGCCATTACTACGTACAACTGGACACAGACCTCAGGGCCCACCAGTGCCACCATTGCAAACGGCGTGGCTACGCCGGTGGTCAGCAACCTGGCCAGCGGATCGTATACATTTAATTTAGCCATCACGGATGTATTGGGCGCTACGGCTTCTACCGCTACCACGATAAGTGTAGCGGCCGCACTACCGGTAACCTGGGTCTATTTTAAAGGTCAAAGTAACGGGAACAGCAACCTCCTGCAATGGGAAACCGCGAGCGAGCAAAACACCGATTATTTTATCGTGGAGCGCAGTGCCGATGGCATGAATTACACAGCTATCGGCAGGGTTGATGCTGCCGGCAATTCCACCACGGCAAAGGATTATTCCTATACAGACAGCAATCCCAACAGCGGGTACTCGTATTACCGGTTAAAACAGGTGGATAAAGATGCGCAGTTCAAACTATCGGATGTAGTGCTCATAAGCGGCACTACGGTAAAGACGATTGAACAACTCTATCCCAACCCTGTGCACGACCAGCTCAACGTGGTGCTGGACAATGCGGCTAAAGGCAGTGGCAGGATTGCGGTATACGATTTGGCAGGACGTACCATGCAACTGGAAGCGATTGATAAAACCCAGCAGGTATACAATTCTTCTCTCAATATGAAAAACCTCGTACCGGGCCTGTACATTGTGGAAGTGAAAGTAGGCGACAGCTATAAAATAATGCAACGCGTGCTGAAGCAATAATCAACGAAACGGACGATAAAACGGGAAGGTGGCAAGCGCTAACATGGGCTTGTCACCTTTTGTGTCTCCATAGCAGTATACTTCATCGTACTGCTCCAGGTTATATGCGGCCGTTATACGGCGCACTTTTTCTTTGCCATGGCAGTTGCGCCCTTCAATCCTGCCGGTAATGCGTTCTTTGCCGGTTTCCAGCCGGGTGGCAATCAATTGCAACTGGTGCCGGCTGCACCATTGTTGTATCCAGTTTTCGGCGGAGGCGCTTACGATAACGATTTCTGCGCCTGCCGCCTTCAGTTTTTCTATTTCCGTTAATGCCTTCGGCCGCAGCAGCCCGTCTATCCTGGCGGCGGCAAATGCATCGCAATGCTCCTGGAATAAGGCCAGGGGCATTTTCCCGAAAAACCAGCGCAGGGTAATTTCCTTGGCGGCCTGGTTGGAAATAATGCGCAGCTTATACGCTACCAGGAAAGGCGAGCAAAGCAGGAACCCAAGGTAAAAAGAGAAAGCACCTTTCTGGTATTTAATGATTTCCAGCAGGGTGTCTTTGGTAGTAATGGTACCATCGAAATCGAAAAAGGCGATGCGCTTTTTCATTACAGTTTCATTTTTTTAAACTGGAATTCGGGAATTGATTTAATAATAAGCATGATCCACTTCCACATCCAGCGCACATACACCGTGTTCTTCTTTTTCTGAACGGCGTTGAAAACAGCTTTGCCTACCTCTTCCGGCTGTGCGGTAAGCGGGGCAGGCAGTTTAAGTTCTTCGGTCATTTTGGTGTATACAAAACCGGGTTTTACAGTTACTACATGCACCCCGTCTTTAAAAAGCAGGTTGCGAAGACCATCCAGGTAGGCGGTAAACGCCGCCTTGCTGCTGCCGTAAACCAGTTTGCTTTGCCGGCCGCGTTCGCCGGCTACCGAACTGATGCCAACGATACAGCCCTGCTTTTGCGCGCGGTAATAGTGCGCGGCGGTATTTAATATGGAAACCGGGCCCGTGTAATTGGTATTGATCATCTTCTCAGCCAGCGAAAAATTGCTGAAGGCGTCTTCCTCTTCATACATTACGCCGAATACGACTATGGTCACATCCGGTTTGGGCTGCAGCTGCTCAAAAAAAGCGGCATGGGAAGCATAATCCAACGCGTCAAACGCATGTACCGTACAGGGCACATTATAACGTACCTGTATATCCGATTGAAACGCCGCCAGCCTGCCCGTGTCGCGGGCAGCCAGTTGTACGGTATACTTGTGTTGGGCAAATGTTTTGGCAATGGCCAGCGCCATATCGGAAGCGGCGCCTAAAATTAGCACGGTGGGCATGAATGCATTAATTGTTCGTTAATAATAACCTTTCAGACTGTGCGGATAAAAACCGGTGTTCGGGGTCGTATTTTTTTACAATGGCCTTAAACTCGTTTAAGGTAGGATAGCCTGCTGCCAGCACTTCCGGTTTCATACGTGCATCCTTGCTCATATAGAGGCGTCCGCCGTATTTTAAAACGATCTGGTCAAGTTCGTCGCAAAATTCAAACAGGCCCTTGCGTACCGGGAAGTCCAGCGCCAGGGTATAGCCTTCCATGGGGAAGGATATAAGACTGTCCTGCCGGCCAAATACTTTCAGTACGGCAAGAAAAGAACCCAATCCCTCGTCGCTGATGCGCTGCAATATTTCCACCAGGCCCTGTTTGGCGTTCAGCGGCAGCACAAACTGGTATTGGATAAATCCTTTTTTACCATAACCGCGGTTCCAGTGCAGGATGGCGTCCAGCGGGTAGAAAAAAGGTTCGTAGCTGACTACGTTATTGATCTCCTTTTTAAAGTTCTTGCCGTAATACAGGAAGTTGAATGCTTTAACCGTGAGCTTATTCAACACCCAGGAAGGCAGGGTAATGGGGAAATTGATTTGCTTTTTCTTTGGCAGCTGCAGCGGGTCTTTTTGCTGCGCCACGCTTAAGTCAGTTACGTTAGCATGTTCGCCCAGTATAAGGATGCTGCGGCCAAAATGAGCGCCTTTTTTCAGGCAGTCGATCCAGGCTACCGAATAGGTGTAGTCTTTGTATTCCTCAAACAGGCGGATGACATGTTCCAGGTTATCCGCTTTTACCTGTTTTTGCCGTATAAAAGAGGTTTCAATTTTTTTGAGCCGGAATTTTACCCGGGTAATGATGCCGGTCAGGCCCATGCCGCCATAAGTGGCTTCAAATAAATCGGTGCGCAGGCCGGGGGAGCAGGTCACCACTTCGCCGCTGGCCAGCATAATATCCATATCAACGATATGGTTGGAAAAGCTGCCGTCTACATGATGGTTTTTTCCGTGTACATCGCTGCCCACCGCGCCACCCACGGTAATAAATTTGGTACCGGGGGTAACCGGCAAAAACCATCCTTTGGGCACTATTACGGTAAGAATATCCGATAGCAGCATGCCGCTCTGGCATTCAAAAACACCCGCTGCCGTATCAAACGATAATATTTTATCGTACTTCAGCGTGTTGAGTGTTGTTTCCGCCAGGGAGGCATCGCCGTAGCATCGCCCGTTGCCTCTTGCTATGAGCCGGTTCCGTTGGGTAACCGTTTGCTGCAGCTCATCGGTAAAGGAAAATGATTTTTCGTCGCTCTCCATGACCGGGTAATTGCCCCAGTTTGCAATTTTTTTGCGCATCAGTTAAAAATTGAATGGTTTGTTTTTCCATGTTACAAACGCGTAAAAACTTATTATCCAAAGGAGCATCGTTACCTGTATGAACCGGTCTTTGTAGAGGATTTCGGTGGGGGAGCCTGCCTGGTTTTGCACCAGGGTAATCTGGAGGTAGCGCATAAGCCCCGCTACCACAAAAATACAGGTATAATACAAATGATACGTACCTAAATTACTGGTGGTGATAGGCGATACGCAATACATGATGTAAGCCATGATAATAATACCGCTTACCATGGCCAGCATAATATTCAGAAAATCAACATTGTAGCCTTTGATCGCCTTTCGCATGTCCAGCCCGGTTTCCATTTTCAGCAGCAGGTCGTCGCGCCTTTTGGCAATGGCCATCAGGAGGGCCAGCAGGAACACCATCAGGTTCAGCCAGGCCGATACGGTTACATCCACAATATAACCCCCGCCTTTTACCCTGAAGGAAAAGCCCATGGCCACGATGAGGATATCAAGTATGGGTATGTTTTTGAGGCCGAACGAATAGCCCACATTGAGCGCAAAATAAACCCCCAGGATAACCAGGAAACGGAAATGCGAATCGGCAATATAGCCCAGCGCGATACCTGCCAGCACCAGCGAAACGGCTATTACCAGTGCCGTGTTCGGCTTTACAGTGCCCGAAGCCAGCGGGCGTTTGCTTTTCTTGGGATGCTTGCGATCATCCTCGCGATCGCGGTAATCATTAATGATATAAATGCTGCTGGCAACAAAACAAAAAGCAAAAAAGCCCGCTAAAATGTGCGGTATACGGGGAATATCGAATAATTTTCCGCCAAAGATGACGGGCAACAAAAGAAACAGGTTTTTTGCCCAGTCTTTAGGTCGTATGAGTTGGATGTAAGGCGACATGGTTATTTGATTGCTTGCGGACAAGATACGTTGTTATGCCTGTTTGCACAATACTTTGTATAATGAATCACGATTACTTATTTTAGAGTTAAAATTAGCTGATTATATCATGAAGCGGATACTTGCTTTTGCCGAAATGCTCCTTATTGTTGTATTGGCGATGGCGCCGCTTACGGGGCATTTTCCTTATCGCTTCAATATTTTTTTATCCTGGGAAGGGGCTTACCGCCTTTACCTGGGGCAAATGCCGTACCGCGACTTTGGCATGCCCGTGGGTTACATGTACTGGGTAATCCCCACCGTCTTCTTTAAGCTGTTTGGGCCCTATATGATGAGCCTGGTCAAAGCCCAGGTGTTTATCAATATTATTGCCGGGTTTTCCTTCCGCTCCATACTGAAATCGCTTTCCGTGCAACCGGGTATCCGCTTTGTGTCGGTGCTCCTGTTTGTGCTATCCTATTCTTTCATGAACTTCTGGCCCTGGTACAATCATACGGTCATTGTATATGAGCTGATAGCCCTGTCTTTTTTGCTCAAATTCATTTTTGGCCAGGGCAGCCGCTGGCGCATGGCCTGGCTGGTGCTCAGCGGCGCATTTATCTTCTTTTCTTTTTTTACCAAGCAGGATGGAGGCGGTATGGCCTTCCTGGTTTGCCTGGCATTGCTGGCTTACAACAGTTATTATGAAAAAGACTGGAAGCAACTCCCCGTATTTATCGGGAGCGTGGTGCTGACCGGGTTCCTGCTCATTGCCCCTTTTCTGAAATACGGTTTCGGGTATTGGTTTAACCACGGGCAGCCGCCGCATACCTCGCGCATTTCATTTGGCGATATTGCTACCGATTTTTTCAGCGAGTCGCAATGGCTCAAGTTTTATGTATTCATCATCGTCCTGCTGTTGCTGGCGCATATAAAAACATTGCGGGAGTTTTTTGGCAACCACCGGAATACCCTGTTTACCTTGCTAACGCTGGGCATCCTGGCCGAAGCAGCCATTTTCCAGACTACCAGTTATATACCCAACGATAACAATATCTTTTTTCACAGCTTTGCCATCGCCTTTATTTTTTCCATGGGAGCTGTTTTTCTTCCGCTTAATTTCGAGGCGCCCAAAACCGTTATAGTACTGGTTGCCGGCATCCTGCTATGGTGGAGCCAGATGTACTGGAAATACATAGAGAAATACGTTGTCCGCCAGGCGCCCATTGGCAATACCGATGGCGTGGTAAATAAAAGAACCTATTTAATTGCAACCCCTGATAGCACGGATGTGCCGGTGGCGCTCTGGCGCAGCAGCCCGCTGCGATCGTTTCGCGGTATGCTTATGCCCGCACCCACCATAGAAGGGATTGATCGCATCATGCACATGGACATCGTGCAGCACAATAAAAACCTGAAGGTGCTTAACATGACCGAGCTTACCCCGCTGGCCTGGGAAATGCCATATGAACTGGAAAAAAGTCCACAATACCCGTTATGGTTTCATAAAGGCGTAGGCATGTTTCAAAAAGAAACCGATATGTTTTGCAACCGGGTGCAGCAGCATTATTACGACCTGGTGTTGTTTGAATACATTCCTTACCTCAATAATTTTTATCCCTTCCAGGTCAGAAATGCATTGCTGAAATATTATAAACGGGTAGATGTATTTACGGCCCCGCGCAAACCTTCCAACCAGGCATGGGTGGAAGTTTATGTACGGAAAACAGATGCAACGGCTGCTCAATAGCTATATGTGTAGAAAATGCTCCGCATTTTTAGTGCTGTTTTGTTCCCAATACAGGAATGGCGGGTGTTTTAACTGTTTTTTGCAGGTTATCTTTTTATTAAAAAACCATATTGTAGCCGGTTCCGTACATACCAGCATAGGATAAGGTTTAATGGTCGATGGCATCCGATTGGTAGTACCCCGCGGCCGCGGGGTTTTTTATTGGGGACAGGCGAAAATTTTATATGGAAACCTATAGCGTTCCTTTTTTATATGCTTCCACAAATTCATTGTAATCATTACCTACTTTTACCGCGTATTGTTTAGCATATTCCAATACGGCATCCTGCCATTGCGTATCATTGCCAAAAGCAATAAGCTCATCGGCAATGGCGGAACCCTGCCGCCCGGAACTTCTTACCTGGGCCGAAGCGGTGAGTATAGCCATATCTTCCACCACGCAGTGCATCGCTTCATACTGGTCTTTAAAAAGCAGGAGGTTGATACTGTCTTTTTCGGGTTGCATTTCCTGGATGATATAAGGCTGGTTCCGGAAAGAGCTGCTGCTCAGCAGGGCCGGCGGGCGGTTTTGCATTCGTTGCTGGATATGTATAACACGCTCCGCTTCCGAATTCCAGCCCGGTTGCAGGTAGTGTATATAAGGAGACAGGGAGGAGGGGATGGCCTGTTTGATATCGATAAGCATGTACTTCTCGCCTTTCCGGCCCATATTTTTCAGCAATATTACATAACGGTTCAGCCCCAGGCTTCCGGTGCCTGCCTGGCGTAAAATACCATCCACTATTTTATAGGGGTGGTGAATTTTGCGTTCCTGCTTCAGCCAGTTTTGTACGTGACTAAAAAGCTCTTCCCGGAGCGGGGCGTCAAGGTCAAAATGATGATCATCGCGCCGCAGCAGTTCGGGTTTGTTTTTCTTTTTTACCAGGTTCTTTTTTTTGAGCAGCGCCCGTTGTTTTCGTTTGTTGACCGCCGTTAAAAAATCACTTACAATGCCCGTGGCGGTCTGGTGCTCTATATAGTTGGCCTTGCCGCTTTGCAGTTGCGTCATATAAGTACTGAGATAAAGCAGCGCCATTTTTTCCGCTTTTTTATCGTCGATGCCCAGGGAGCGGAAGGCTACGAAAATACTGGTTACAAGACGGGCAACTTCAAACAGGGCGGGAGCCAGTATGGCTTCGTCAAAATCATTGAGGTCGAAATATACCTGCCGGTTATCGCTTTTAAAGCTGCCGAAATTTTCGAGATGCAAATCGCCCGAAATCCAGGTAGCCGGCGAAGAAGGCAGTGGTTTGGCTTCGTGTAAATCTTCATAAAAAAGATGGCAGGTGCCCCGGTAAAAGCGGAACGCATTTTCGCTCATGGCGTCATACTTCAGTTGAAGCAACTTTTTGTCCCGGCCTGTATTAAATGCTGTTATACGGTCTGCAATGGTCATAGTGAGTTTTGGGTAGTAAATGGTGAGTAAGTCAATGGCGAATATACTCACAAATCACTCTCTACACGCCCAGGCGTTCAGATACGCATTGAATAAATTGCTCCCGGGGGCGTTGGGTAGGGCTTTTTACGCAGCATTCCGAAATAGCGGTTTTTATGGCCAATTCGGATAGGTAGGGATGTGCTTTTTTATATTTCCGCACCAGGTAATCCAGTTCCCAGTTTTCCGTAAAGGCAAAGTACCGGGCATCTCCCCGGTCGCGCAGTTTACGACTGTCATAATCACTCCAGTCTTCGTTCAGAACGTTCAACGACATGGTCCAGGCCAAATTTTAAGGGGTCAAAACAATGTATAAAGCTGGCTAAATTTTTTTTAGCGAAAAACAGTAGTTGCTCTCTTTTTTCTTTGCCGGAAATT
>JACXTT010001312.1_pt1 | contig 41761 bp, 34 predicted proteins | sample 9270951 | NCBI WGS metagenome assembly JACXTT01 (sample SAMN15532306, study PRJNA645909) | rock metagenome | isolation source: weathered quartz diorite | place: Puerto Rico | collected 2017-06-21
GGCGGGGTTTTCGCCGGGGATGACGGTGAGTTGAGAGCGGAGGCCGTGTTTGAGCGCGTTGAGAGAGGAGGCGCGACGGCCGTCCCAGGTGCGCGGGCCGGTGGACCGGCGGGCATTTGCGCGATTGGCTGCGTTTTGGCGTTTAGATGCCATGGAATTTCCTTTTTCTGCGTAGAAATAGAAATGGCGGCAGAGCAGGGTATGCTCTGTCGCCGGTTTAAGTGTAGCATGGCGATGCAAGGGGCCTCGGGTTAAGTGGTTGCCGATGAATTAGTTAGACTCGGTGACCGGAGTTTTGAGGGTGGGCGGGTTTTCCGTGGGGCGGCTTGGAGAAGAGCGCAAATAGCTGCTGCGATGGGGTTTGCGCGTGGCGACTTGGTGCAATCATCAACAACCCGATTTGTGGATCTGGGAAGACGATAGGTTGCCTATTGCGAAGACGCTTCATTCAGCGCACCTGCAGTCGCCGCTCCTCTCTCCGCCCCCAGCCCAGGCTATGGAATCCCAACGGTCACTGGGAAGTGGAAAATGCCGGCATCTCTCCCGACATCGAAGTGGAGCAGGACCCCGAACTGGTGCGGCAGGGCCACGATCCGCACCACTCGACGAAGTTGCCAGTGAGTGGAACGGGAGCGCGTTGACGTCTTACGCTTTTGCGGTGGCTGCCACGCCTACTATTTCGCGGATGGCATCCAAGGCCTGCTCGCACGCGGCGCGGTCGACATCATAGTGGGTGACCGCGCGGACGCGGGTGGGGCCGACGCCGTTCATGAGCACGTGTCGCTGTTTCAAGCGGGCGGAGAAGTCCGCAGGAGTCAGGCCGGTTCCGGCGATGTCGAAGATCACGATGTTCGTTTGCACCTTGGACGGATCGACGGAGATGCCGGGTAGCGCGGCGAGTTCCTGCGCCAGAAAGCGGGCGTTCGCGTGATCGGCGGCCAGCTTCGCTGGATGCTCCTTCAGCGCCATCAGGCCGGCCGCAGCCAGGACGCCTGCCTGGCGCATGCCGCCGCCCAGACGTTTGCGATAGAGGCGGGCCTGGTCCATGTTCGCCTTGGTGCCGACGATCATGGAACCGGCGGGAGCGCCTAACGCTTTCGAGAGACAGAACGAAACTGTGTCGACGCCGGCGGCGATTTCGCTGACCGGAACGCCGAGATGCTCTGCGGCGTTAAACACGCGCGCGCCGTCCATGTGGACCTTCAGGCCGCGCTCGTACGCGCCGGCGCAGATCTCGCGGATGGCGGCCAACGGATAGACGGTGCCTCCGGCCATGTTGTGCGTGTTTTCGATCTCGATCAGGCCGGTGGGAGCGAAGTGAGGGCTGACCGCGCGGATTTCGCGGCGGATCTGGTCCCAGGAGAGGATCCCGTCCTCGGCCGGAATGGGACGCGCGACGCATCCGGCGAACCAGGCCATCATCGAGAGTTCGTAGTTCAGGATGTGGCAGCGCGATTCGCAGATCACCTCCTCGCCGTGGCGGGTGTGCAGCTTCACGCCGATGGTGTTGGCCATGGTGCCGGTGGGGACGAAGAGCGAGGCTTCCTTCCCGAAGAGCTCGGCGGCGCGGGCTTCCAGGCGGTTGACGGTCGGGTCCTCCTGGTAGACATCGTCGCCGACTTCGGCCTCAGCCATGGCGCGGCGCATCGCGGGCGTCGGCCGGGTTACTGTGTCGCTTCGCAGATCGATCATGCGTGCAAAAACTCCTCGAAAACTTCATTCGACAGTAACACGCCGCGGTCGGTGAGCCGCAACATGTCGCCCTCGCGGGCCAGGAGGCCCAGGTCCAGGAAACGGCCGATGGCTGCCTGGTGACGCTGCCAGTCGCCAGCCGCGGGGCGGATTCCCTCGCTTAGCCGCAGGCCGACGAAAAAGCGCTCCTCATCCGGGCGGGCTTCGCAGGCCGAGGCGCGAGGGGATTCGCCGCGGCGGAAGCGCTCCACGTATTCCTGCGGCGATTCCACGTTCTGCCAGCGGCGGCTTCCATGGAACGAGTGGGCGTCGGCGCCGAATCCGGCGTAGGGCTCCAGGCGCCAATATTTCAGGTTGTGGAAGGACTCGCGGCCGGGCCGTGCGAAATTGGATATTTCGTAGCGTGGGAGTCCGATGCGCCGCAGACGCTCCACGGCGGTCTCGTAGAGTTCGGCGGTCAGCTCCTCGGAGGGCGCTTGCGGCGCGCCAAAGCGCTGCCCGCCCAGCAGGATCTCGTGGCCGAGGCGCGAATCGTCGTCGATCTCGAGCATATATATCGATGCGTGAGGCGCTTGCAGGCGCTCGATCCAGTCGAGCGACTCCCGCCAGGACTCGCGGGTTTGGCCAGCCAGGCCGGCGATCAGATCGATGTTGAAGTTATCGAGGCGCTGATCCCGCAGCAACTGAATTTCCGAGGCAACGATTTCGGCGGTGTGTTTGCGTCCGGTGCGGGCGATTTCGCTTTTGACGAAGGACTGGACTCCAAGGCTGAGGCGGTTGATGCCGAGATCGCGCCAGGCCCGGATCTTGTCCGGCGTCAGCGTGCCGGGGGCGGCTTCCAGCGTCGCCTCCTTCCAGGGCCGACCGGGCAGGGCGTCCAACAAACGCGCTAACCCCTGTATATTCATGGAACTGGGGGTGCCGCCGCCGACGTAGATTGTGTCCGGTGTAAATTCCCAGGGATGACTTTCACATTCTGAAACCAGAGCCGTCAGATACTCATCTTCTAGTGAGCGCGGAAACACGCCCGAAGCGAAGTTGCAGTACGTGCATTTCTGCGAACAGAACGGGAACGAAAGGTAGACGCCAGGCACGCTTACTCTATGATACGCAGAGCGCGGGGCGCAGGCGGGATCATGATACCCTGAGGTGTTCGCAATGGAATGTACCTGTATCCGGCACACGGACTTGCCGCACACGACCCGGCTGTTCGCCGACTTCGTTTATCATTTCGATCGGGTTCATTCCTTTTATCCCCACCATTTTCTGGATCCTGACGCTTACGCCGCCGCGGCGAGCGAAATCCGTTTTCCGGATGACCGCCGGGCCGCGCTGGTAGATGCCTTGCGGATTCAGAACGACGACTCCGATTCCCTGGCCAGAATGGCCCAGCCGGGGACGGTTGCCGTGGTCACCGGCCAGCAGGTGGGGTTGTTCTCCGGGCCGGCTTACACGCTTTATAAAGCTTTGACGGCCGTGAGGCTGGCACGCGACCTTTCGGACCGGGGTGTTCCGGCGGTACCGGTTTTTTGGCTCGCCACGGAAGATCACGATTTCGCCGAGATCAGCCGGTGCTGGACGTTCGATGGCGCATACCGGCCGCTGGCCTTGGATGCGCCGGCTCAGGCGCCGCTGGGCGGGCCCGTCGGGGATCTGCCGCTGGGCAAGACGCCAACCGAAGAACTGCGGCGGGCGCTGACCGCGTTCCCGTATGGGGAGCAAGTCGCGGAGATGGTGGCCGAGGCCTATGCTCCGGGGGCCACATTCGGCTCGGCGTTCCGGGCGCTGCTGCACCAATTGGTGGATCGCTACGGGCTTCTGTTCGTGGATCCCATGCTGCCGGCGATCCGCGAGCTGGCAGCACCTTTTCTGGCACAAGCGGTTCCGCGCGCGGGGGAGCTGACCACTCATTTGCTGGAGCGTAACCGGCAGCTTACAGACGCAGGCTACCACGCCCAAGTTCACGTGGAGGAACACACCTCGTTGTTCTTCCTGTTGGAAAACGGGCAGCGTGTGCATCTCAAGCGTAAGGGCGATGTATATCACGCCAACGGCCGCACGTGGACGACGCCGGAGCTGGCCGCCAACGCCGCGCATCTTTCTCCGAACGCTCTGCTGCGTCCCGTGGTGCAGGACTCCATTCTGCCGACCGTGGCCTACATCGGCGGTCCGGCGGAACTGGCGTACCTGGCGCAATCCGAGGTGATCTACCGCGAGGTGCTGGGCCGGATGCCGGTGGTTCTGCCGCGCGCCGGGTTCACGCTGCTGGATAGCCGGTCGGTGAAGCTCCTGAAGCGGTACCGCCTGGAGCTGAAGGATCTGTTCGAGGGAGACGAGGCGGTGCGGGACCGCATCGCGTCGGTGCTGGTTCCCCCGGCGGTGACCGCCGCGATTCGCGATTCCAAAGCGGCAATGCACCAGGCGCTGGAAACTCTGTCGAAATCGCTGGTGAGCTTCGATTCCACACTGGACGCCGCCTTAACCGCCAGCCGGCGCAAGATCGGCCACCAGGTGACCCGGATCGAGCGGAAGGCGCATCGCGAGGCCGTGCGGCGGGACCAACGGGCGTCGGACGACGCCGCGTTTCTGATGTCGCTGCTGTACCCGGAGAAGCACCTGCAAGAGCGGCTCTATTCGATTGTGCCCTACCTGGCCATGCACGGTCCCGACCTTGTAGAGCACATTTACGAAAACATCGACGTGGGTTGTCCCGATCACCGGCTCCTGATAGTGTAAGTGCCTGGGGCGCGGCTCTTCGAAAGAACCCGAATGAAGACAAATCTTGTGAAAAAAGCCCTGTCCGAGGGCAAGCTGCAGCTCGGCACGGGCTTCGGACAATTTCGTTCGCCCGAGGTGGCGAAGCTGCTGGCGGCGGCCGGCTTCCAGTGGGCGTTTATCGACACCGAGCACGGCGGATTCGACCTGGAAACCGTGCAGGACATCTGCCGCGTGGCGCTGCCGGCGGGGCTGGCGCCGATCGTGCGTGTCGCCGACCTGCAATATTCGCTGGTCGCACGCTCGCTCGACTGCGGCGCCCAAGGCATCATCTTTCCGCGCGTGGAATCGGCGGAGTTGCTGGAGCGCGCCGTGAGCTGGACGCGCTTCCCTCCGCTGGGCGTGCGCGGGTTCGGCCTGAGCCTGGTTAACGTCGACTATGAGAAGGCCGGCTTTGCCGACATCATCGCCCACTTCAACGCGAACACGCTGGTGGTCCTGCAGATCGAAACGAAGAAGGCCCTGGATGCGCGTGAGGAGCTGCTGGGGGTGCCCGGCATCGACGCGGTGATGATCGGGCCCGCCGATCTCTCGATCTCGCTCGGCGTGCCGGGCGAATTCCAGCATCCGAAAATGGTGGAGGCGATGGAAGCCGTGCGCGACACCTGCCTGCGCCGCGGCATCGCGCCGGGGACGCAGACGCGGTCTCCGGCTCTGGCAAAATTCTGGAAGGAACGCGGGATGCTGTTCCTGGGCTGCAACAACGAAACCAGCATGCTGTACGAGCGCGCCGTGCAGGTGCTGAGCGAAATCGGAGGATAAACGCCATGTTGACTCGCCGTCAGTTCCTCGGTTCGGTCGCCGGAGGTACTCTGGCAGCCTTTGACGCCCTAGCGCAGAAAGAGCGCGGGCGGGTGAAGATCACCGATATCCAGGTGATGGTGCTGCAAGGGCCGCGCACCTACACGCTGATCAAGGTGATGAGCGACGCCGGGCTGTACGGCATCGGAGAGGGCTATGGCTCGCCGGGTGTAGGCATCAAGGAAGGCGTGTTCGAGCTGCGGCCCTACTTCATCGGCAAAGATCCGCTGGATATCGAAGCGCTTTACGTGGGGCTGGAGAGACGCACGGATGGATCGGCGCACATGCTGCTGCGGGCCGTCAGCGGGATTGAGGCGGCGCTGTGGGACCTGGCGGGCAAGATCCTGAACCGGCCGGTCTGCACACTGCTGGGCGGGCGGTTCCGCGACCGCGTGCGGATGTACCACGACGAAGGCCCGCGCGACATGCTGAGTACTGATAGCTGCGTTGAATGGGCAGACAAGATGAAGTCGCACCCGGCGGGCTTCACGGCGTTCAAATTCGGATTCGGGCGTGTGAAACCGGAGATCGACCGCACGCGCGACCGGTCGAACCGACAGTTGACCTCGCGCGAGCTGCGCGACATCCGGAAGGGGTACGAGAACTGCCGTGCGGCCATCGGCTGGGACTACGACATCATGGTGCACTGCCACTGGGAGTGGGACCTGCGCACGTCGATCCAGCTCGCCGAGGCCATCGAGCCGATCAAGCCGCTATGGCTGGAAGATCCGATGCCTCCCGATTTCGACGATGCCTGGGTGCGGCTGACGGAGGTCTCGAAAGTGCCGATCGGGACGGGTGAGAACCTGGTGCGCAGGCAGGGGTTCAAGGACTACCTGGTGCGCCACGGCTGCGATATCGCGCAGCTTGACGTGCGCAACACGGGGGGCCTGCTGGAATCGAAGAAGATCGCCGACTTCGCCGAGGTATTCTACATCCCGATGTGCGCGCACAATACCGGGAGCATCGTGTGCAACATGGCGACGATCCAGTGGGCCGCGTCGGTTCACGATTTTCTGGCGGCGGAGACCGTGATCGGGCTGGGCAACTGGATGGACGATGTGATCCAGCATGACGGGCCGGTCATCAAGAATGGATTTATGGAGGTATCTCACAAGCCGGGTTTGGGGTTTGAGCTGAATAAAGAGGTGGTGAAGGCCAATCTCGCCAAGGGGGAGAAGTATTGGGACTAGCGGCCGGGTGCCTGGCGGGCGCTCTATTCCTGGCGGGCGCTTCGGCGGCGCCGGTGATGGACAAGGCCGCGGCGTTGCGCGACGGCGTGACGCGGGTGCCGTCTCTTAGGCCCGGGACCGCATACAGCTTCCTGTTTTCGCTGGATTCGACACGGGGGCTTGGCGCGGACGGACGCGTCGAGGTCCGGTTGGCACAAGGCAGTGAGACGCTGGTGTCCAAGACGCTGCACGCGGGCGATGCGGACCTGTTCGCCACGTTCGGAGTGAAGAGCGGCGTTCCGGCGCGGGTCGAGATCCGGGTTCACGGGCGGGTGGCCGGCCCGGTGCGGTACCGGCTGAAGATCCACGATCTGGGGCGCGCGGCCAACATCGAACGCGAGCCGAACAATCGCTGGCAGGACGCGAATCCGGTTGCGCTGAATTCCACGGTGTTCGGATCCGCCGACGACGAGCCCTACATCCCGCTGCCCGGCGCGCGGCCGAAACAGATCATGGAGCGGGAATCCGGCGCGGACTGGTTTCGCTTCAGGTTCGATTCCGCATCGCCGAAGCTGGTCTTTTTCTTCATCGACCTGATGGAGCGCGACAATATCCCCACCGACGTCAGCGTGTATCGTGTCGAGGGCGGAAAAGCAGTCGCGTTCAACGACGGTGAAGATCCGGTCACGCTGCCTCACGAGGTACAGGCGCTACCCGGGAACAAGTTCACAACCCGCATCCTGAAGGAGCGCGGCGAATACTACATCCGCGTGCGCGCCAACCATCCGGAGTACAAGCTGCGTACGCGGGTCTACGATCCGCCGCCGTATGGCGATCCAGCCGAAGCCGTGAGGACCGCGGCCGACTATCTGTTGGGCGCCGGGGACTCCTGGCACGCTAATACTCCGCGGCGCGGCGGAGTGTTTGACCGAGTGTCCAACGTACACCAGGAGACTTCGTTGTGTGTGGCCTGCCATCCGACTCACTTCACGCAGCGTGGGGCTTTGTATGCCGCGGCCAACGGATATCCCGTCCGGATGCGGCAGCAGTTGCAGTTCCTGAGCGAACGTTTCTACAACAATCCGCGGCCCTTTTACGGGTTCGAGAAGCAGGGCGCGGTGTGGGCGCGCGTGATTTCGGCTCCGGCGAACGTGCTGAGCCGGATGTCGGTCCTGATGACTTTGTTCGAAAACGAAGTCAGCGGCGCGGGACACGAGCGGTTCCATGGTGGGATCGCCGAGTACTTGAAGCTGTATTACAAGGGTCGGGAGAAGCTGCCCAACGACGAAACCAACGGCAATACGCCGCTGGTGAGCGCTTACGAAGTGGCCTGGTATTCCTGGAAGGTCACGGGCGAAGAGCGGATTGCCAGGCTGATCGATCAGGACGAGATCAAGAACCTGGTGGACCTTTGCTACCAGACTCTGGCGCTGGCAGAGATCGACCGTGTCCGCTATGCGGAGAAACTGCGGCGCAACGCCGAGCGAATCCTTGCGCTGCAGCGCGCCAGCGGGCAATGGTCCATGCGGTTCGACGAAAGCCAGCCGGAAGTCGAGTTCCAGACAGGGCATTGCCTTTGGGCGCTGCACGCGGCTGGCATTCCGAAGGAGCATCCGCGGGCGGCCAAGGCCATCCGGTACCTGCTGCAGCGGCAGCAGCCGTTCGGCGGGTGGATGGACCCGAAACAGAGCTTCGAGAATTTCCGGACGCCGTTTCGCGAAACCCAAATGGCGGTGCTAGCGCTGAGTTCCTACTATCCGGCGCCCAAGCGCGAAAAGGGCTGGAATACCGCCGCGCCGTCGCAGTTTTCGAACGACCCGGCGGAGTTCATCGCGCAGGCGGACGGCGTCTGGGACGCTCCGCCGAAAAAGCGGCTGGACGAGGTGGCGGCGGCGGCCGCGTCGCCCGAGCCGCTGGTGCGCCAGGCGGCGCTCGAAGCGATTGGCAGGCTCGCGCCGGAGAGATACGCGGTAGATATCCAGCGGGGGCTGGGCGATGAGTCGAAGCTGGTGCAGCGGACGGCGGCGTGGGCGCTGCGGCAGGCGTTCAACCGCTCCGCTGAGATGTCTGCAGGCGTCCTGACAGCGGCGCTCGATTCGGACGACCGGTCGCGCTGGGGGGCCACGCGCGTGTTCGCCACGCACGCATCCTCACTGGCGGTGCGTCCGGAACTGACCCGAGCCCTGGCGAGACTGTCGGCCGATCCGGCGATCGCGGTTCGGATGCAGGCACTGAAAGGCTTGTGGCAGAACTGGTATTGGAGCGCGGACGAGGACGCGAAATCGCTGATCGAAGACACGTTCCTGGCAGCGCTGGCGCAACTGCAACATCCCTGGGTGGAGCGCAACCTGCGCGAAGGCATCTACAATCTTGCCGACGAGAACATTCGCTACTTTTACAACAATTGGGTTCCTTTGCTCGCGGATCCGGCCGACCGGCGGCGCGTGATAGAAGGACGCCTGGCGGTGGAGGCGCGTCTGGCGGCCAAGTTCGCGCGGACGCTTGAAGCGGGCAGCGGCCTTCAGCGGAAGCGGCTTCTGGAATCGCTGGCGGATCTGGAATTGCGACGTGGCGACGTGTACGACCTGGAAGCGGATTTGGGAAAGGTGAATCCGGTGACGTTCAGCAGGATCGGCAACGACATCGAGCAGATTGTCTTCTTCGGCGAAAGCAACAACCGGATGGCGCGGGCGATCGCGGCGCTGCTGGATTCCCCGGATGCGGAAATCCGGCGGCTGGCTACGCGAGCGGCGACGGTCGTGCGCGATGCGACCTATCCCGGCGTCAACGAGGTGGCGGGCAGCAAAGGCGCCGGGCAGCAAGAAGTGATCCGGGCGCTAAAGGCGCAACAGCCGCCGCCGGCCGACGTCTTGAAAGCGATGGGCCTGGGGCCGAAGCCCGCCGAACGGACGGGAGAAAGCCGGGGCTCCGCGGCGAAATACGGAAAGCCCGACGAAGCATTCTTCCGCGCCTACGTCGAGCCCATCCTGCAGACGCGCGGCAGGGACGGCTTCGCGTGCATTCACTGCCATGCCTCGCACACTCTCTTCAACGCGACCCTCTCCACGGTGATGAATGTGGTCGACCTGAACGAGCCGGACAAGAGCCTGCTCCTCGTGAAGCCCACTTCCAGCGCAGAGAGCGAAGGTGTCGCCGGATCGAAGAAAACGCCGCACGGCGGGGGAGTGCGCTGGGAGAAGGGTTCCGCCGAATACCAAGCGATTCTGGACTGGATCAAGGGAGCAAAATAGCCGATGACCCGACACCCCGCACTGCCCTATGTAGGGCCCTTTGCGGCTTTCATGCTCTTCCTCGCGGTGGACCGCTATCTGCCGTGGGGCATCGAGATCACTTACCCGATCCGTGCAGCTGTGGTGACGGCCCTGTTGATCGTGTGGTCCCGGGGCGTGATCGACTGGAAGGTGCGGAGCTGGTCCGGCAGCGCCCTGTTGGGGTTCGCGGTGTTTGCGATTTGGATCGGGCCGGATCTGTTGTGGCCCGGATACCGGCAGCACTGGCTTTTCAAGAATTCGATCGTTGGCGAGCTACGCAATCCGCTGACGCCGGGGGCGGAGTCGAACTGGATCTTTCTTGCGGTCCGCACTTATGGATGCGCGGTGATGGTTCCGGTGATGGAAGAGCTATTCTGGCGCGGCTGGCTGGCGCGGTGGCTGATCGACGGCGGCGATTTCCGGCGGGTCATGCTGGGCGCGTTTACGACCAGCTCTTTCCTGATCGGCACGCTGCTGTTTGCCGCGGAGCACGGCCCTTTTTGGGAAGTCGGGCTGATTACCGGCGTCTTGTTCAATTGGTGGATAGCGCGGACGAAGAGCCTGCCGGATTGCATTCTGGTGCACGGCGTAGCAAATGGGTGCCTCTCCGCTTATGTGATCGCGGAGAGGCAGTGGCAGTATTGGTAGCCCAATCAGCGCGCCGGCGTTCTGGCGTTGGCGATATTCGAATAGGGTGAATCCCCGCCCGCGTTGTAAGCTCGGACGCGATAATAGTAGCGCTTGTTCTTGGTAAGCCCGGTATTCGCGTAGGATGTGACGCCCGCGCCCACAGTCGTGATTTGCAGGAAGCTGATGCCGTCAGTGGAACGCTCAATCTTGAAGCCGGTCTCGTTCGAGGAAGCGTCGGTCCAGTTCAAATTGATCTGGCTTTTCGTGACCGCGGCAGCGGTCAGTCCGGTTGGAGCCGCGGGCGCGGTAACGCCTTGAGTGGTGGCGGACGTCGTATTCGTGTAGCCCGAGTTCCCACCGGTGTTGTAGGCGCGGACGCGGAAGTAATATATCGTTCCCGAATTCAGCGCGGTGCTCTGGTAGCCGGTTACGCCTGCGCCGACGGTCGCGATCTGGGCGAAATTCAGGTTGTCGGTGGAGCGTTCGACCTTGAAGCCGTCTTCGTTCGACGAACCGTCGTTCCAGGCAAGGTTGATCTGGCTGGTGGATATTGCGGTGGCCGTCAGGCTCGAAGGAGCATTCGGCGGCGGCGTCAACGTGGTTGCATTGGCGATGTTCGAGTAGCCGGAGAAGCCTCCCGCAGTGTTGAACGCCCGCGCGCGATAGTAATACTTCGTGGCCGCGGGCAAACCGGCGTCCTGGTAGGCGGCGGCGTTCGCGACCGTCACCGCGATCTCCGCGAAGCTGATGCCATCCGTGGAGCGCTCTACGCGGAAGTTTTCTTCATTAGAAGAATTGTCAGTCCAAGCCAGATTGATCTGGCTGGTGGAGGCTGCCACCGCCGAGAGACCGGTGGGCGGCTGAGGAGTGGCCGACTGCGTGGTGGCGGAAGCGACGTTCGAATAGGCCGAGTCCCCGTAGGTATTGTTGGCGGCGCGGACGCGGTAGTAATACAGCGTGTTCGAATTGAGGCCGTTATCCTGATAGCCCGTGGAGTTAGCCGCGGTTTGGGTGATCTGGGCGAAGGTTACGTTGTCGGTGGAGCGCTCCACCTTGAAGCCTTCCTCGTTGGACGAGTTGTCGGTCCAGGCAAGGTTGATCTGGCTGGTCGACGCGGCCGTCGCCGTGAGACTGGCCGGCGGCGCGGGCGCGGAGCCCTTGATCAGCGTAAAGTAGTCCTTCGTCGCGCCGGTGTTGTCGATGAACTTTGCGTCCAGACGATTCCCGTTTACATCGAGCACCATCGACCCGAGCAGATTAAGTGAAATGAACATTGCCGGATGGTTCAAGGCGCCACCGGCGGTCTGGCCGGAGCTGCCGGCAACGGCGTAAACGGCGCCCTCATGAGGCGCGATGCCGGGCGACGGCTTCTTGTAAGCGCCGGCGCCGTCTTCGCGGCCGCTCCCTGCGTCCTTCTTCATGCTTGCGGTCAGAGTCGTGGACAGGCCGTAGTGGCCGTCCAGCAGGTAGCTGCGCTCATAGGAGTGGCTGTGGCCGGTGAGGACGAGATCCACGCCTCCCGCTTCCAGAATCGGCAGGAAGTTGGTGCGCATCTCGATCATGATCGAGTCGGTGTCCGAATCGTGGGAGCCCTTCGAGTAGGGCGGGTGATGCCAAAAGGCGATGATCCACTGCTTGTTGGTGGAGGCGAGGTCGCTTTGCAGCCAGACAGCCATTGGTCCAGTGGTGGATCGGGACGATTCCATCGAATCCAGGCAGATGAAGTGAATGTTGCCGTAGTCGAAGGAATAATAGGCTTCCGTGCCGGATGCGATACCGCCGGCTTCGGCGGTTCTCGGGAGGGAGAAGATGTCGTAGTAGGGGCCGGTGAGCGTAGCTGAGTCCGCGCTGACGGCGTCATGGTTGCCGAAGGTGGGCCAAACGACCGATTTCCTCAGCAAGGACTGGTAGACGTTGAAGACGCCGGTAGTGTATTCGGCATCTGTGCCGCTCTGATAGGCGTTGTCGCCGAGCATCAACCACAGGTCGGTGTGGCGCGTTCCGGTGAAGGTGTAGTAGGCGTCGCGAACCTGGGTCTGGGCGGTGGCGCCCGTGCCCGCGTCGCCGATCACCCAGATGCGCGTCGGCTTGGCCGACGTGGGCGGCGTGATGAAGAAGTGATTGGCGTCGCCGCCGGCGAGAACTTGCGTGGTCGAACCGACGGAGTAGTAGTAAGTGGTGTTCGCCGAAAGCCCGAGGACCTCCACGCGGTGTTCGGTGGTGGAGGCGGCGTCGTCGGCGATGCTGGTAAGCGTGGCGGGAGTGGCGCCGTACTGCACACGACTATTGGTGGCGACGCTGGTGCGCCAGCGGAAGATGATGCGGTCCGTCCCGCTCTTCTGGAGGTACGGGCCCCTCGTGACCGTCTGGGCGATGGCCGGAACCGCCAGGATCAACGCCAGGGCGCCCAGGAACAGCCTCCGTGTCACACGATTCGCGATCATTGGTTTCCTCCGGCTGCACGGGTTGACAGACGCGCCCACGCATCGCGCACTTGCATCTCCAGCGCCTTCACGGCGCGATTGCGGCGGCGGTATTCGGGAAGCTCCTGGATTGCCGTCAGGGCCTTCAGGTACGCGGCCCGCGCGTCAGCGTGGCGTCCCGCCGACTCCAGGATCTCGCCGCGCCGGACCAGCCAGTTTTCCTTTCGCTCGGCCGCCGCGGCGATGGCGTCCAGCCTTACCAGCCCTGCGTCGTACGCCCCGAGCTTTACTTCCAGGTCGATCGCCATCAACTCCAGCGTCACCAGCGGTCCCAGGCGGGCGATCCCTTCATCCAGGCCGCGCAAGGCTGCCTCTTCCTGCCGGTCGCCGGCACTCATCACGGCAGCGGCACGCTCGAGGTAATGCTCGGGTTGCGGATAGGGAGTATGCGCCAGAACGAAGTCGAAATCGGCGGCGGCGGATCGATGGCTGCCATTGCGGGCGAGAGCCCGGGCGCGTCCCATGCGGGCGACCAGATTTTCCGGCGCCAACTCCACCGCGCGACTTAAAGCGGCAACGGCTTGTTCGGCGTGGCCGCTCCCCAACAGCGAGAGGCCACGTCCCACGACGGCGGCGACGAGTTCAGGCTTCAGCTCCACTGCGCGGCCGAAGTCGGCCAGCGCGGCGGTCCAATCCATTCGCTGCCGGTGCAGTTCCCCGCGTTTCACATAAAGCGCGCTGTCGTCCGGGTACTTTGCGATCAATTCGCTGAGCAGCGCGATCGCCTGTCGCACGTCGCCGTGCGCCAAGGCCAGCTGCAAGGATAGTATGGCGAAGAATAGCAGCAGGACGACGCGGTTCATGCTCCCCTAAGCATTCCGAATCCTTAGTTTGAGCTGCCGCTATGGAAGCGGTCAATAGAGGGAACCACGTAGATGGTGTCCCAAGCCAAGCTCCAGCAAGGTGTATGATGATGCAGGATTATGAACCGCAGAGACATGCTCAAACTTGGCGCAGGCGCGGCGACGGCACCCGCCTCGACCATAGTGGCGTTGGGCGCGGAGACGGCGTGGAGCCCGGTTCTGTTCGATTCGCATCAGAATGACACTGTTGTCGCGCTCAGCGAGCTGATCATTCCGGCTACCGATACGCCGGGAGCAAAGGGCGCTCTGGTGAACCGGTATCTGGACAAAATGCTGCATGAGGGGCCGGCCGAAGGGCAGACCAGGTTCGTCGAGGGTCTGGCATGGCTGGACGGTTACGCGATCCGGAAGCACAGCAGGCCGTTTGTCCGCTGTTCTCCGGAGCAGCAGACGGCGATTCTGGAAACGCTCGACGCGGGCTCGGAAAGCGGGATTGATCCGGGACGCGAGTTCTTCCGTATGGCGAAGCGGCAGGTCGCCAACATCTATTACGCTACCGAGATCGGATTCAAGGAACTGAACAAGGGCGGACGTGTTCCGGCCAGCTTGCCCGGCTGCTCCCACTCCGACCACGCTTGAAGAATGACGCTTGCACGGCGTAACTTTCTGATGTCGGCCGGCACAGCCTTCGCTGCCCGGGCGGCTGCTTCCGGCCAGGTGGTGCTGGGCGTGATCGGCACCGGCGGCCGGGGTACGTTCGTGATGAGCGTCTTCCAGAAGAACCCGGCTGTCCTGGTGGGGGCCGTGAGCGACGTTTACGAGCCGAACCTTGAGAAGGCTCTCTCCATAGCGTCGAAAAGCCAGGCCCAACCAGCCAAGGCGTATCGCAATTACAAAGCTCTGCTTGACGACAAGAGCGTGTCGGCAGTGCTGATCGCGACGCCGGAACACTGGCATGCCCAAATGGTGCTAGACGCGCTGGCGGCGGGCAAGGACGTCTACGTCGAGAAGCCGCTTTGCCAGACGCCGGAGCAGGGCGTCGCGCTGGTGGATGCCGAGAAGCGGTCGAAGAACATCGTGCAGGTGGGAATGCAGCGCCGCAGCTACGACCTTTATCAGGAAGGCCGGAAGGTGGTTGCGGCGGGGAGGCTGCTGAAGACGCTTCTTTACGGGACCGCGCCGTTTTGATGCGGTCACGCTGGCGGGCTCGGCGGTTTTGCTGATTGCGGTTGCGGTGGCGGCAACGCTCCTGCCGGCGTGGAGGGCGACGCGCGTGGACCCGGTGGCGGCCCTTAGGGCAGAGTAACGAAAGAATTTGGCGGAAGAAGAGGGATTCCGTCGTCCTCAACCCACTGATTATACGTCTCTTATGGATTCGCCGATTTGCATGATTTGCAAAATCGGCACCAAATTGACGACATTGGTCGCCACAGTGAATCTGCCCTGAATCCTTTCCCTTCCCCCATCGATTTACACTGTCGCGGACTTCCCAGTAGAACCTTGTGATCGATTCCCGTTGCGCGTTGCCGCGATTGTCCACGAGTTGCTTCCAAGCTTGGATGGATATACAATAGCCTAGGTATATCTTTTATGCAGGTTTCCAAATGGGGCAACAGTTTGGCTGTGCGTCTTCCCGCTGTGGTTGTCGAAGCTCTCGATCTCAAAGAGGGAGACGAAATCGAGATTTCCATCGCAGGTAAACGCGACTTCAAGGTGGCCCGCGACCGGTCCAAAGAGAGAGCACTCGAGCAGCTCCGTCAAATGAAGTGGTCCTTCCCTCCCGATTTCAAATTCAATCGCGAAGAGATTAATGAGCGATAAGCCGTTCTTTGATACCAACGTCATCCTGTACGCCTTCCGCCAAGACGATACGCGGGGGCAGGTGGCCGAAACTCTACTGGCCGCGGGAGGGGCATTATCAGTTCAGGTCCTTAACGAGTTCGCCGCTGTGGCGCGGCGCAAGCTTGATAAGAGCTGGGAGGAGGTTCGCCGCGCCCTCGACATCCTTCGCATCTTTTGTCCAGAGCCCGTACCTCTTACGGTCGAGACCCACGAGCGAGCGGTTCACATTGCCGAGCGATACGGGTATTCAATCTTTGATTCACTCATCATCGCGGCTGCGCTCCATGTTGGCGCCAGCACACTTTACTCGGAGGACATGCGAGATGGCCAAGCGATCGATGGGCTTACGATTCGCAATCCTTTTTCGCGCTAGGCAAAACGGATCACGCCAATCGGTTCGCGAATTATCCGTAGCCTAGCGTTTGACCTCATTCGCGGGCGGGCGGCGCCGGCTGGCGCCAACCCGATTCCCGCTCGTTCGCTGATCGCGCACCTGCTTGCCAGGCAGCCGCGCTGTGTGCTGAGGGTTCCATCGATCTGGCCCCGCGCACCCTCTATCGCCGTCGGAGATACTTTCACGAATTGCCGACTTATCTGGCCAATCATGATGCCCGCGCAGCATTAACTTGGCCAGACCCTTGAACTTAAGGGCGCGTGCACAGATTGGACCAGATAAGTCAAACCGTCAATGTGTGGTTTGTCGAGGCCCCGGAACCTAGCCGTCTGCGCTGTCTTCCGCTGTCGCCGGCCAGGCCTTCATCGCGGTGCGAATTACCTGTTCCCGTTCCTTCCGACTCGCGCCGCCGGACGCGAGCACCGCCATTCCGTAAACGACTGCGGCTACAAAGCGGGCCAATGCCGCTGGATCGCTATCCTTACCGCGCCGTTCGAAGCAGTCGCGCCGGCGGGCTCGGCGGTTTTGCTGATTGGAGTGGCGGTGGCGGCAACGCTACTGCCGGCGTGGAAGCGACGCGGGTGGACCCGCTCGCGGCCCTTAGGACGGAGTAGTGCCACGATGGATCATAAACGTGATGACGCCGAATCCTTTGTGCTGTTCGACAGCATGGAGTCTCTGTAGATCGTTCGCTGGCTAGAGGTCTGCGAGGGATCTGGCGGAGGAAGAGGGATTCGAACCCCCGGTAGCCTTTCGACTACTGCGGTTTTCAAGACCGCCGCCTTCGACCGCTCGGCCATTCCTCCTCTTCGATTTTAACTGAATTGCCAACGGCGGCGGTTCGTCAACCGAAATGAGGCGCAGCGTCGCTACTACGGCAGCTCAATTTCCACCTCGAATCGGATCCAGTCGATCCGCTCGGAATCAGCCCCGCGCGGGGAGTCTTGGGCACGGACGATACGCGAGTCGCGGATCCAGAAGCGGCCTTTGCCCAAGGGAGAGGCTCCCAGTTTCTCCCGCGCTTCGCTCAATTCCTTTTCGGTGGAATTGTTGGGCCAAAGGAGCCGCGTCACCCACCGCTCCTCCGTTTTATAGTCCGCGCAGTTGAGGACGAATGAAAACTCCCTGGGTGAATGCGCCACGGCCTTGCGGGCGGTGGTCCCGTAGGATGTGTCGAGATAGCGCGCGTTGTAGGACCGGTACGGCGGAGTCGCCACCCAGGCCAGATCGTCGCATCCGGTCACGCCGTCCGTCTTCGCGGCGACACCGATCCACCAGCCGGCCGATCCGTCGGGCTCAACGGATGAGGGGCTCAGCAGAAATTCCAGGCCGGGGCGAATTTCACGGGTATAGGTTTGGCCGCGGTTGACCTCGCCTGAAAACCGGATCGGACGGCTCTGTGCGGAGGAAGCCGCCGCGAGGCCGATCAGGAGCAAAGCTGTCGCGAGGATTCTCATGAACCGCATAAATCACTCGGGCAGCGGCTTGCCTTTGGTCTCCGGAGCGAACGGCAATGTCGCGAGGCCGATCAGAAACACCAGGCTCATGGTGACACCGGCGTAGCGCATGGGTTCGGCCTGTCCGGAGAAAACCCGGCTGGTCAGTAAGCCCAGAGTGAGCGGGCCCAGCGCGGCCACGAAGCGGCCGACGTTGTAGCAGAACGAAGTCCCCGTGCTGCGCATGCGTGTGGGGAACAGTTCGGGGAGGTAGATGGCATAGCCGCCGAACAGCGAAAGCTGGCAGAAGCCCATGATCGGGATCATCCAGAAGATGTCGGAGAAATTCTTGAGGTTCCAGAAAGTGAAAGCGGTGGCGCCCATCGCCGCCACAAAGGCGAAGGCGAACGCGCGGCGGCGGCCCGTGTAATGGGTGATATGCGTAAACGCGTAGATTCCAAAAAACGCTCCGGCGTTCTGCAGCAGCGACGTCATGCCGGTCCAGAAGGTTTTCTGGCCGGCGCTGAGGCTTGTCTTATCCAGAACGGACCGCAGCAGGTCGAAGCTGAAGAAGCCGATGCCCCACAGCCCCACCACTCCCGAGAACGCCAGCAGCAGGCCCACGATGGCGTTGCGGCGCCAGCGCGGATCGGTGAAAAGCTCGCTCATGCTGCCGAGGTTCGTCTTCAGCTTCTTGGCGCGCTGCCACTGTTCGGGTTCCTTCAGGCGGCGGAAGATCGCCAGGCAGAGAAACGCGGGCAGAGCGCCCACCACGAACATCCAGCGCCACGCGCTGGCGACGGTCCCGGATTCTTCGAGCCGCCCCAGCGTGATCCCGATCAGCGCGGCCAGCATGTTTCCCACCGCCGACAGCGCCTGGAGCGAGCCCAGGGCGAAAGGGCGCGCGCGGTCCGGCATCGTCTCGGCCACCAGCGCCACGCCGACGGCGAACTGCCCGCCCACGCCGAGGCCGGTAAGGAAGCGATAGGCGGAGAAATCCCAGATGCCCGTGGACAGCACGCTCAGGCCGGTGAACAGCGAGTAGAGCAGAATCGTGAAGATCATCGTCTTCACACGGCCTATGCGGTCGCCGAGGATGCCGAAGACCAGGCCGCCGGACGCCCAGCCGATCATGAAGATCATGGTGGCGTAGCCGGAATACTCGGCGATCGCAGCGGCGCGATTGGGGTCGCCGGGAGCCATGTGCAGCAATTCGGCGATGGCCGGCCGCCGGGCCAGGTTGAAGAGCTGCTGGTCCATGGTGTCGAACAGCCAGCCGAGCGACGACACCAACAGAACGAACCATTGGTAGCGGTTGAGCTCTTTGTACCAGGGTGCGCCGGCGGGCGCGGTTGACGTAGGTGCGTCGAACTGCATCTGACAATCTTGACGCGGTACGCGGCTCTCGGCAACTGCACGCCGCTGGCGGTACTGGAAACGTCAACGTGTTTTGCTGCTGCGACGATCTTGCCAGACGCGGACACGCGAGTCAGTGAGCCTGGCCGCGGCTCGCTGAGCTACTGCGCGTGATTGCGGATCACCACGGCTCCGGTTGCTGCCGTCGCGGCGAAGTTGACGGCGGCGGCGTAGCCGGAGGCGTCCGGGTGTTTGCGCAACATCAGCCATTGCGCCGTCAGTCCGCCGCCGACCAACGCGCTCTTCAGCGCGATACCGCGGCTTCCGAACCGGCCGTTCTGGGATTGCAGCAGCGGGTTCATTTCGCGGCGTCCGTAGGAAGATTGGATGTCGGCGATGGTGATCGCGCCGAGAACGGCGGCGCTGATGCGCCAGATTTTCTGCTTCTTCGAGGTAGCGGACCGCACGGAATCGGTCGAGGAAACGGCGATGGATTCGGCACGCACTACTGTACTCCCTACGAAAAAGAGAGTAAGCAGAATCGCTGAGTAACGTAGCTTCATGTGGGCATTCTGCCATAAGGTGTTTGGAGGGCAAATAGAGAATTCGTAAGGTCAGTACCGCACACCTGTTGTTCAGAAAGGGATATCTCTCAAGCACTATTCCAAAAGGGAAGCAAGCTCGGTAGGCTAGAAAAAGGGGAATGCACATACACCGCCGGTTCGCCCGGAGGACAGACTGAAGACCGCTCCGGCATTACGCTACGCGGCGGCTCGCGCGGCGATTCGCACGCACGATCCTGGGGTGCGCCTGGTTGTCCCCACCGCCACCATGGCGGAGCATCTGCGGCATGAGTTCGCCCGTGAGGGAATGCTGGTCCGGCCGGCGACGATCGTCACGCTTTCGAAGTTCATCGAGCCGTGGGTGCAGGATCTGGCGCAAGTGACCCCGGCGAGCCTCTATCTGTTGGTGGAACGCGCGGTGCAACGTGAGCGTCCGCGCGAATTCGCCAAGGTCGCCGGACTTCCGGGCTTTTCGGCGGCGCTGGCGCGGACGATTGAAGAATTCTCGGCGGCCGGATGCCGGGCGGCTCAAGTTCCGGGCGCGGCGGGCGGCATCTTCCGGGAAGTGGAGCGGCAGCTGGAGCGGCGCGGGCTGGCGCTGCGTGCGCGCCGGCTGGAGCGGGCGGCCGAGAGAATCCGCGCGGCGGGACTGGGCGGAGTCCACGGCGTCAGCTTCGAGGGCTTTCTGTCGCTGACGGCGCCGGAGCGCAAAGTAGTGGAGGCGGTGGGACGGCACGCGCATGTGACGATCGGCGAGCCGATGTCGTGGAATGAAGCGGACGCGGAAGTTCCGGCAGCGCGGGAGATTTTTCGCGCACCGTCGCCGGACCGGGAGTCCGACGAGATCGCGCGGCGGATTCTGAAGGAAGTGGCCGGCGGGCGCAAATTCCGGGAGTGCGGCGTGATTGTCCGCAATCCGGAGGGAATGGCCGGTCCGCTCGAGGCGGCGTTTGACCGGTTCGGGATTCCGGCGCGGTTCTATTTCGACTCGCGGGTGGACGAGGATCCGGCGGTTCGCTATCTGGCCGGGCTGGTAGAGGCGGCACTGAGCCGCTGGGACCACGAGATCACGCTCACGGCGCTGCGGCAGCGCGGGACGAGCGAAGCGCTGGACCGCTTCGACTTCGAAGTCCGCCGGCGTATGCCGGGACGCGGCCTGGATGCGCTGGAGGCGCTGGCTGCTCCGGGACTGCGTGTGCAGCGGCTGAGGATGCTGGACCCCTGGACGGCGCTGAGCCTGCCGGCGGAGAACTGGGCGGCGACCCTGAAGAAGCTGCGCGGCCTGGTGGAGCCGCCGCCGGCGGAAGTGCTGTCGCGGGAGCTTTCGCGGATCTGGCGGAGCACGGCCGGGGCATTGTCCGCTTTTGAAGCGGCGCTGGACGAAACGGCGCGCTTTCTCGCTGACGACGGTCCGCTGCCGTTGGAGCGCTTCTGGAAATCGGCGGCGGCGGTGTTGCGGCTGACGCCGATGCGCGCCATGGATGCGCGCCGCGACGTCGTCCACGTCCTGAGCGTCTACGAGGCGCGGCAGTGGGAGCTTCCGGTGGTCTTCGTATGCGGGCTCACGGAAGGCCAGTTCCCGAAGCATCACCCACAGAATGCGTTTTTCTCCGACGAAGCCCGGCGCGATTTGCAGCGAGCCGGCGTTCCGGTGCGCACGACGGCCGAGTTGGAGCTGGAAGAACGGCGCCTGTTCGACTTCGCCTGTACGCGGGCTACGGAGAAGCTGGTGCTGAGCTACGCCGAGACCGACGCCCGGGGAAACGCGGCGCTGCTGTCGTCGTTTCTGGAGGAAGAGGGAACTCCAGCGGAGATTTGGACACGGCCGGCGCCGCGCCGCGCGGCCGGCCGCGAAGAAGTCCGGATTGCCGACCCAGGGCTGTTGCCGGTGCTGGCGACCCGGCACGCGACGCTGAGCCCGAGCGGTCTCGAGTCCTTTCTGAAATGCCCCTTTCAGTTTTTCGCCGGGCGCACTCTGCACTTGAAGCAGCGTCCGGAGCTACCGAGGGAGCGGCTGGATTTCCTGGTGCGCGGCATGATCGTGCACGAGGTGCTGGCCCAAGCCGGCGGAGCGGAGGAACTGGAGCGGGTATTCGACCGGGTGTTCCACGGCTTCCTGGAGGATCGCTTCATCCCGGACGGCTATGCAGCCGAGGCCTGCCGGCAGGAGCTGCTGGCAGATCTGCGGAACTTCTTCGAGCAGCAGCAGCTGCCTAACTCGCAAGAACGGAGGGTGGAGCAGAAGTTCGAGCTGACGCTCTCTCACGACGTCCGGGTGCGAGGCCGCATCGACCGCGTGGACCGGCTGACGGACGGCAGCGCGCTGGTGATCGACTACAAGTACAGTCCGGCGAAACGCGTGTCCGAGTCCGCGCGTAGCGAGGAAGCGTTGCAAGGGCCCCTGTACGTTCTGGCGGCGGAAGGGCTGTTGGGCTGGCCTGTGAAGACGATGTATTTCGTCGCGCTGAAGAAGTTCCTTCGCTTCGTCGAGATGCCGGTGACGGCGGAATGGACAGAGGCGGGCAGGGCGAAGACGCTGGAAGCCGCCACGCGGATTCGCGGAGGCGAGATCGCGCCATCGCCGTCGGACCCGGCGCATTGCGAGTGGTGCGATTACCGCGATGTCTGCCGCTACCGGCGTGTGGTCCAGGCGGACGCGGAGGATAGCGAGTGATCGGAATCGCACTCACTACGTCGCAACTCGCGGCCGCGGCGCTGGCGGGGCCGCCGCTCGACACCTGTGTAGTAGCCGGGCCGGGGTCGGGCAAGACGACGGTGCTGATCGAGCGGTTCCGCCGTCTGGTGGCATCCGGGATCTCGCCGCAGCGCATCCTGGCGATCACCTTCACGGAGAAGGCGACGCTCGAAATGCGGCGGCGCCTGATGAAGGCATTCGCAGACAACGTGGAAGTGCGCCGCGGCATCGAGCGCGCCTACGTTTCGACCGTGCACGGATTCTGCGCGCGCCTGCTGAAGGAGTATTCGATCGCGGCGGGGGTGGATCCGGAATACCGGCTGCTGGGGGAACAGGAGTCGCTGGCTCTGGAGCGTAACGCGGCGGCTGATGCGCTGGACGCCTACTATCGGGAGCACGCCAAGCCGATGCGGGCGCTGCTCGGCGCGATGGCAACGCCGGACCTGGCAGGGGCATTGGTGGAGGTGCATCAGGCGATGCGGGCGGCGGGCACCACTCCGGAGGATCTGCGCCGCTCGACGCCAAGGCCGGATGCGGAGGCTGTGCTGACCGGACTCTGCGGGGTCTTCGACGAGATTGGCCGGGAGAACACGCGGGGTTGGACGGCGGGACAACAGGGCGTGCTGCGGGAGTTTCAGGAGTGGGCCGGGCGGGTCCGTGAACTGAGCGGGCAGCCTTTGTCGATGCGGCATTTCGAGGCGCTGACGGCTGGCATCAAGCTGCGCGGGCTGAAGCAGAACACACGAGCGTACGCGCTGATCCGGGAGATCAGCAAACAGCGCGTGGATGAAGTATTGGGCGATCTGGCGGCGGCTTGGTACGCTCCGCAGCGGGAAACGCTGCTTGGCGCTCTGGAGAAATTCGCGGAACTGCACCGGACTCGCAAACGGGAGGCCGGCGCCCTGGACTTCTCCAATCTAGAAGAGTACGCGGTCCAGTTGCTTGAGGAGAACTCGTGGGTGCGGGACCGCGTTCGCGGGCAGTTCGACCAGATCCTGATGGACGAGTTTCAAGATACTAACGGGTTGCAGTCGCGCCTGCTGGAATTGCTGCGCGCGCCCGACCGCTTCTACGCGGTCGGCGACATCAATCAGTCGATTTACGGATTCAGGCATGCCGAACCGGAGGTTTTCCGCGCCTATCGCGACCACGTGCGGGACGGAGGAAAGCGGCTTCGCGAGCTAAGGGAGAACTGGCGCAGCCGGCCAGGGATCCTGCTGGCCGTGGAAGCGGTGACAGGCGCAACGCCGGGCGTGGAGCCGCGCGAGCTGATCGCCGGACGCGCGTTCGCCGCGAAGAGCCGGCCTTCGGTGGAGGTGATTTCGTGCATCGGGGCAGACCCGGCTTCGGGCGTCCGGCTGGAGGCGCAGTGGGTGGCGCGGCGCATTTTGGAGCTGCGCGAGGAACTGGGCTTTGACTATCGGGCCTTCGCGCTGTTGTTCCGCAGCTCGACGCCCATGTCCACGTTCAGCGTGGCATTGGAAGAAGCCGGCGTGCCGTTCGTAACCGCGGCGGGCAAAGGCTTCTTCGAGGCTCAGGAGGTGACTGACCTGATCCATCTCTTAGGCGCGATTGCGAATCCGTTGGATGAGGTGAGCCTGGCTGCGGTGCTGCGCTCGCCGCTTTGCGGCGTTTCGGATGAGACTCTGCTGCGGATGCGCGAGCGGGAGAATCTGGCGGACGCACTGGAGCAGGCGCCGGACTTCGCGGCACGCCTGAAGGAGTATCGCGCGGTGAAGGACCACGTGACGGCGGACCGGCTGTTGCTGCGCGCCATGGACGACACCGGGTACGAGGCGGCGCTGACGCCAAGGGGCCGCGCCAACGTGGAGAAATTCGTGACGCTGGCGCGGGAGGGCTCCGGGCGGCGCACGCTGGACGCGTTTGTGGATGAGCTGACGGTGCTGCGGGACGTCGATCCGCGCGAGTCCGACACGCTCGGTGGAGAAACCGGAAACTATGTGCGGCTCCAAACGATCCACTCAGCCAAGGGCCTGGAGTTTCCGGTGGTCTTTCTGCCGGCGATTCAGGCGCCGGTGCAAAGCGACAAATCGGCGATCGCGTTTTCGCCTCGGCGCGGGGGCGCGGCGGCGGCGTTAGGCGTGAAGTGGCGAAATCCGGCCTCGCGTGAAAGCGTGGAGGACTCGCTGTTTCGGGTAGTGTCGCGGGAAGCGAGGCGCAAAGCGGCGGAGGAGAGCGATCGCTTGCTGTATGTCGCCATGACACGGGCCGAGGAGCACCTGGTACTGAGTTGTTCGAGCGGTGGACGCGCTTACGGCAACTGGGCCAAATATGTGGAGGAGAAATTGACGCTGCCGCTGCGGACACCGCTAGCAGGCCCGGCTGAGCAGAAGTGCTTCACGCCGGACGGGCGCGAGTTCAAAGTTCGGCTGCTGGTGACAAATGCGGCCCCTGAGACGACGCCGGCGGAGCGGACCGCAGCGGATGAAACGGCTGCGCCGGAGTGGGTGCATCCACCGGAGGTTAGCGGCCAGCACGATTCTTCGGCCAGCGTCACGTCAGTAGCCCTATTCACAGAATGTCCCCGGCGCTATTACCTGGAGCGCTACCTCGGGTGGGAAGCGCCGCGCCCATCGCCGCGCATCGACAGCGATGCGGCAAAGCCGGATGCTCTGGATGCAACCGAACTCGGCCTGCAGGTCCACGCTCTGCTGGCGGGAGACGCCGTGGAGGACGCCGATCCGGAGGCCGTGCGGCTGGCCGAGCGCTTCCATGCAAGCGCGCTGGGCCTGCGGGCCGCGGCAACGCTACTGGCCGAGCGCGAGTTCGATTTCCTCTTCGCGATCGAGGATGTCGTACTTCGCGGGCAGATCGATCTCTGGTTCGAAGAATCGGGCGAGCTGGTGCTGGTGGACTACAAGACGGACGCGAAGCCGGACGCGGATCGCGCTCGACATTACGCTCTTCAGTTGCAGTTATACGCCGTGGCCCTGGAGAAGCAGCTCGGCAAACTGCCGGACCGGGCATTCCTGTATTTCCTGCGGCCGGACGAAGCCTTGGAAGTGCGCGTGGACCGAGAAGCGGCCGGGGAAGCAGTGGCCGCGGTGCGGCGGTTTCGCGAGGCGCAGGAGAACATGGACTTCCCGCTGCGCGAGGGCGAACGGTGCCGGACCTGCCCGTTCTATCAGCGGTCCTGCCCGGCTTACGTGAGCGGATTCTCCAGCATGAAGGGCAGCGGGTAGCCCCGCTTCAGGTTGCGCGCCGATTCGTCGCGGGCTTTCTCTACCAGTTCTTCCCCCAGGCCGCCCTCGGTCTTCCAGACCTCGAGGAAGCCGGGCGCGAACCAGTCGCAGAAGGTCAGGCAGTACACCAACCCGTTCTGGAAGGAGGCACGAACGTTGGCCGGGTAGTCGATGGCGCTGTTATTCAGCAGGCGAGGCATTTCCTCGGCGTTCATCATGGCGAATGCGAAGGCGATGCCGTGAACGCAGGGACCGACGCGTTCCGGCGGCAGGAGCATGGCCTCGGCCAGGGCGTTGTGGACGCCGAAGTTGCTGAACGCGACCTGACGCCCGTAGCCGTGCGCAATCAGGCGCTGAACGTCGGCCGGGTAGGCTGAAAAGAAGCCGGCGAAGAAGCCGGCGGGGACGGGACCGGGCGCCGCACCCATCGGAATCAGTCCAAGGACGCCGCACGCCAGTTTGAAGATTCCGGGCTCGTAGATACGAAGGATGGATCCGATGCCCTCGTAGAAAAAGCCCTGGTGGCTGGGCGCGGCCTTGGTTTGGGCGATTTCGATGAGCCGGTGTGGGTTGAACTCCGCGTACTCGGCGCTGGCGGCTCCGTAGCCGACGTGGGTGATAGGCAGCGCTTCGCGGGGAATTTGCGAATCGTTCAGCGTATTCTCCGGGATTCGGTACTTGCCGAAGGTGGTCGAGAATCCTTCGCACCTCCAGAGGCCGTAGACGATGTGGCGCATGCTCAAGATGTCATGGAGCGCATTCGTCTGGTACTCGGCCACTTTGGAAACGAATTCGTCCTGAGGGATCTCGCGGTTCACCGCGCCGGAGGCGACGGTCCGGACGCCTCCCAGCATGCGCATCGCGAGGTGGATGGGTGGAATCGAGAGTCCTTCCTGCATTGGTTAAGGTTACTCGATCCGCGCGGAGGGCGCCTGACAGTGCGCCCCTGCGCGGCCTACCTCCTACTGGGAACTGAAGCTGAGATCCGGGACCGTGGCCCGAGCCATCACTTCCACCAGAGTTCTAAATGGAGCGGCCTTGGCGTTGACTTTGGCCGCCTCCTCGCGCCCCAGCAGCCGCTGGAGCGGAGGACCGGCTTCCAGGTCGGCGAACTTCTCGGCGGTGGTGATCATGGTCCAATCGGAAAATGCGGTCCCGTAGCCGCGCTGAGCGACCGTATAATTGACGTTGCCCTTTTTGTAGACGGGCAGGATCTCGGTCTTCATGAAGTTCTCCAACTCCTGAGCCTTGCCGGGCGCCACGCGATAGCGGACGAAGACGGCGACTTTGGGCAGACCCGCGGCGCTTCGGGGATTGCCCAGCTCAGGCCGCCCGGTGCTAACGAAACTGCGGCTGCAGTCGAGGCAGCGGCGCAGCTTGGCCTGGAGCCGTTGAGCGTTCTCGCAGCCTAGCTAGCGCGCGAATGAGCGGGCTCTCGCCGTCATATTGGGCCATGTTGTCGATGGGCGTGACGGATACGAATTCGTATGCGCTCCCGTTGAAGGGTGCGTTTCTCCAGATGGTGCGGGAGCGCACGCCGGCTTTCTTGAGGGCGGGCACGACCTCGTTCTTCTGGAGATCGATCCAGTCGTTGAGCATGTCCGGCGTCACAGTGTAAATGGTGACGTGACTGCGAGGGTTTGGCGCCTGCGCCGGGCACAGTCCGGATAGAACCAGGCCGAGCGCGGCAACGCAGGCCGAGGGCGTACAGAGGCGAAGTTTCAACTTTCTCATCCCGTTACCTTTCTTTTCTGTTGGATGTGAAGGGAGGCCTGCGGAAGGATACGCCAGGCTGGGAGGGCAGGTCAAGGGGTAGATCGGGGTGGATCAGGGAAGGGCGAGTTTCGCCGCCAGCGCGTTCATGCGGTGGTCGCCCTTCAACGGATCGAGAAGGGGGTCGCTATGAATCGTGATGACCCAAGGGTCGCGCGCGGCATATCCGCGGTCCAGCCATTCGAAAGCGGCGTCACGGTCTCCCAGACTCGAATAGAGCCAGGCCAGAAAGTGCGGCGAGACGTAACGCGTGGGCGCCAGCGCTTGCAGCCGGGAGATAGCTTCGCGCGCAGCGTCGACGCGGCCGGCGGCGGCGTCCACGAGACCTTGCACGGCGATGGCCATGGGCGCGTCGCCCAGCACATCACGCAACCTGGCAGCTGAAGCGGCTGCCTGATCCAAGGCGTTGAGTCCGATGAAAGAAAGGGCGCGGAGCAGGTGCGCCCAATAATATTGGGGGTCAAGTTCGAGCGTCCGCAGCGTTCGCGCGATGGCGTCGTCGTAACGGCGGCGGCAGTAGGCGATGAAAGTGTGGATCACCCAGGCGTAGGGAGAGAGCGGATCGAGATCCACGGCTTTTTCGGCTTCGGCGGCGGCCTCTTCCAGCCGGGAGAGGGGACGCAGTAGCCACATCGCATATCTTCGGCGCGCCAGAGTGGAGGCAGGGTTGAGCTCGATGGCGCGCAGGAACTCGGCCTCCGCGCCCCGCCAGTCGTGCTCATAAATGGCGTGAATGATGCCCAGCGTGGAATGCGCATCGGCGTCATTGTCGTCGAGGGTAAGCGCCTTGTGCACGGCGGATACGGCTTGCGGCATGACAGCCTTGGGGTCGACGAATCCAAGGATGCCCTGGTTGCTGTAGAAATCCGCCAGGCCGGAATACGCCGGGGCAAAACCGGGATCGAGGGCGATGGCGCGCTCGTAGGATGCTTTGGCCCGCTTGAGTCCGTCGAGCGTGAAGCGTGAGTGGTGATAGCGGCCTTCGAGCAGCGCCGTGTAGGCCTCCAGGTTGGGCGTGGCGGGCCGTACCAGCACGCGGCCGGACGCCGCGGAGAGATTGACCCGGAGCTTTTCGACGATGGCCTGGGAGATCTCGTCCTGGATGGCGAAGACGTCGGTAAGCTCCCGGTCGAAGCGCTCCGCCCAAATGTGGAACCCGTCGGCGACTTTGATCATCTGGGTGGTGACGCGGATGCGGTTGCCCGCCTTTCGGACACTGCCTTCGAGCACGTGGGCTACCTTGAGCTTTTCGCCGACTTCGGCGATGTCGAGCGCCGCGCCGCGAAAGCGGAAGGCGGAGGTGCGGGCGGCGACCCTGAGGCCGGGCAGGCGCGTGAGGGCGTTGATGATCTCTTCGGCCAGGCCGTCGCCGAAATAATCGTTCTCCGGATCGCCGCTCAGGTTGGCGAAGGGCAGAACGGCAATCGAAGGTTGAGGCGCCGGCGCAGGATCGGCGCCGGGTTCGGCCGCGGCATGGACGCCGCTTTCAAGAGCCGCCTTGACCTCGGTCATGGTCTGAGGACGCAGGCGGGGGGCCTTGCGGAGACAGCGCATGACGAGTTGATCAAGCTCGGCGGGGATTTCCGGACAGAGCTCCGCCACGGGCGCCGGATGGTCGCGCAAAACGGAGCTGAGCGTGGAGATGACCGAATGGCCCTCGAAGGCGCGGCGGCCGGTGAGCATTTCGTAGAGTACGGCGCCAAAGGAGAAGATGTCGGAGCGGGTGTCCACCGGTTTGCCTTCGGCCTGCTCGGGCGACATATAAGCCACCGTGCCGACGATGACGCCCTCGATGGTTTGGGTGGATCCATCGGCGGTTTCAGGATGGGCGAGTTTGGCGAGACCGAAGTCCAGCAATTTGACCTGGCCGGCGGGCGTGATCATGATGTTGCCGGGCTTCAGGTCGCGATGGACGATAGCGGCCGCGTGCGCGGCTTCGAGAGCGCCGGCTACCTGGACCGCATAACGCCGCGCGTCGGCCGCAGAGAGCCGGCCGGCGGACAGCATGTGCTCGAGAGTGCGGCCAGCGACGAACTCCATGGCGATGAAGTCGATGCCGGAGGCGGAGTCGACGTCATAGATGGTGATGATGTTGGGATGATTGAGGGCGGAGGCGGACTGCGCCTCTTGAAGGAAACGCTTGCGGCGCTCGTCGTCGCCGGCGCGGCCGGGCGGTAGAATCTTGATGGCGGCCAGACGGTTCAGACGGACGTGCCGAGCCTTGAACACCTCGCCCATGCCGCCGGCCCCCAGCTTTTCGAGAATCGCATAGGCGCCGAGTGTGCTGCCGGTCAAGTTTCCCCTTTCTGTTTATTCGATCACGGTCTGCCAACCCCGCCGGGAGAGATCCCAGTAGATCACGGCGCCGCCGGCTACGGCCATGGCCAGAAACGCGAGCCCGGAGCCGGTCTCCTTGAGCAGGAGCTTTCCGATCCCAAACAGGGCGCCATAGATCATAGCGCAACCGGCAATCCAGTCCATCAGATTGTACAGCCCGTCGCGGCTTTCAGGCACATCCGTGGCCTTGGCGGCGATGGGTCCCCAAAAGGCGCCGCCGGGCCGGGTACGGCGATAGAACGCGAGGAGCGTTGCATCAGGTTCAGGCGGAGTAAGGTACGTGGTTGCCAGCCAGACCGCGGTCGTGACTCCCACCGTGATCAGCATGAGGTAAGCGAACTGGACGGGATCGTCGCTGTTCAGGCCCCCGGCGGTTTGTAGGAAAACGGAGACGACGAAGGCGGCGGCCATGGCCGAGACCTCGCTCCAGGCGTTGATGCGCCACCAGAACCAGCGGAGGATCAGCACAGTGCCCGTGCCCGCGCCGGTGACGATGAGGAGCTTCCAGGCGCCCGCGACGGAATCCATGTAGAACGTCACGACGCCGCTGATGATAGTCAGCATCACGGTGGCCCATTGGGACATTCCGACGTAGTGAGCTTCGGTTTCATCCTTCCGCACGAAGCGCCGGTAAAAGTCGTTGACAAGGTAGCTGGCGCCCCAATTGAGCTGCGTTCCAATGGTGGACATGTAGGCGGCGGCAAAGGCCGCGACCATCAGTCCGCGTAGCGAGGCGGGGAGGTGGTCGACCATGACGCGGATGTAGCCGGTTTCAGGATCGGCCAGGCCGGGGTAGAGCACCACGCTGGCCAGGGCGGTCAGTATCCAGGGCCAGGGGCGCAAGGCGTAATGAGCGATGTTGAACCATAGCGTGGCGAGAAGGGAGTGGCGCTCGTCGCGGGCGCAGAACATGCGCTGGGCGACATAGCCTCCGCCGCCCGGCTCGGCTCCGGGATACCAAGTGGACCACCAGATGACGGAAATGTAGACCAGGAAAGTGATCATGGGCATCCACGTGGAATGGAGGTCCGGGACGAAGCTGAGGGCGGATCCGGAGCCGCCCGCGAGGCCTTTGACACGATCGATCTCGATGAGCTTGGCCTTGAGCTGATCGATTCCCCCGACGGCGGAGACGGCCGCAAACGCCAGCACAATCACCATGCCCATCTTGATGACGAATTGCACCAGGTCGGTCACCAGGACGCCCCATAGCCCGGAGAGCGTCGAGATGAAGGAGGTGATGGCGATCATGCCGAGGACTATGAGGAGCGCCTCAAACTTTCCTACGCCCAAAACCAGCGTCAGAATCTTTACCATGGCGAGATTCACCCAGCCAAGGACGATGCAATTGATAGGGACGCCCAGGTAAACCGCGCGGAAGCCGCGAAGGAATGCGGCGGGCTTGCCGGCATAGCGGATCTCGGCAAACTCGACGTCGGTCATTACGCCGCTACGCCGCCAAAGGCGGGCGTAGAGAAAAACAGTCAGCATTCCGCTGGCGACGAAGTTCCACCAGAGCCAGTTTCCGGCGATGCCGTTGCGGGCGACCATCCCGGTGACGGCCAAAGGAGTGTCGGCGGCGAATGTGGTCGCCACCATGGAGGTGCCGGCCAGCCACCACGGGACATTGCGGCCGGCCATGAAGAATTCACCCGTACTCTTGCTGGCGCGACTTTTGTAGTAAAAGCCGATAGCAAGGTTGAACAGGAAGTAGGCGGCCACGATGGCCCAATCGACAGTGGTCAGTTTCACTTTGCGTCAGCCTCCCTCTGGGAGTTTTCAACGGCAGCTGTGGAAAAGTTTGTGGAATTCTCCGGCCAGGGTCGGCTAAGTCCAACTTCTGCAAATGTTTTGTAACACATTGCACAGAATTACAGCACCCTATCCCGTGGCTTGCCAATTGACCTACAGTCAATGAGTTACAAGGAATCGGAAAGCCTTCACACCCACGTTTTTTCTAGGGACTTCCCCTTGTGGCACATTTCGCACTGGGCTGCGTCAGTGTAGTAGCTGGAGTCCAGCTTGGCAAGATAAAAGAAGGGCAAGGACCCGAAGTTCCGGGTTTCCGGCGTGGGCTGATAAACGACGACGGCCAAGCCGACGACAGTGGCGCCGCGCGATTCCAGCAGCGCCTTGAGTTCGCTGAGCTTGCGGCCGGAACGCAGGATGTCGTCGACGAGCAGCACTTGCTCGCCGGCCGCCTGCTCCATGTACTGGCGAAAGCGCAGGGGGTGATCTTCGTCGTCGCGCTCGGCCCAGTAAACCTGGTGGGCGCGGAGAGCCTCGCAGACTCCATACGCCACGGGCAGCCCGCCTGTAGCCGGAGCGACGATCGAAAGCTCGGGAATCATGGCCCGTATCTCGGAATTGGCGCGCACCAGGCGGCTGAGGCCGACGCTGAGGGTCTTAGCATGCTGGTAGTACCGCATGGCGAGCGGAACCTGGAGATATTCGGTGGAATGGAGGCCGCTCGGATACTCAAAGTGGCCGTCCCGGAGCGCGCCGGTTTGGCGCAGCAGGCGGACTACGTCGTCTTGGCTGGGAATGAGATTCATAGCGCAGAGGGGTTTTGTCTCAACTGGCGCCGCTCCCGGTGATGACTTTGGGAATAGTGCGGAGTAGAATCTTGAAATCCAGCGCCAGCGACCAGTTGTCGATGTACTCCATATCCATTTTCATCCAGGTTTCGAAGTCCACGCGGTCGCGGCCAGCGATGGCCCACAAACAAGTGAGCCCGGGCCGCATGCGGAGCCGCCTGCGCTGCCACTGCTGATACTGTTCCACTTCCTCGGGAATTGCCGGACGGGGTCCCACCAGCGACATGTCGCCCTTCAACACGTTCCATAGCTGCGGCCACTCGTCGATGGAGAACTTGCGGAGCCAGCGACCGATGGCGGTGAGGCGCGGGTCGTTGGGAATCTTGGAGGCGAGTTCCCTTCTGCTGAGATGCATGAACTGAGCCTTCAGCTCCTCGGCGTTTTCGCACATGGAGCGGAATTTATAAAACGTGAAGCGGCGTCCGTTCAAGCCACAGCGCTGTTGCCGGAAGATGGCGGGGCCTTGCGAGGTGATCCTCACCAGAAGAACGATCAGGGCCATGGCGGGCATCAGGACCACGAGGGCGACGGCGGCCAGGAGGATGTCGATGAAGCGCTTGATGAGAAGCAGCACCTCGTCGGTGGGAGCCGCGGAAAATGTGAGCAGAGGGGTGAGGCCGAGCTGATCGAGCGAAACCTTGCTGTTGACGTGAGGAAAGAAATCCAGCGCGAGCCTGGTTTTGACTCCTTCTTCATCGCAAAGGAGAAAAACATCCTCGAGCGAGGCAAGACTTTCGGTGCCGACGGCGAAGACTATCTCATCGATTACGTGCCGCCGGAGCATCCCTCGCAACTCGGCAAGTGGGTACACGGGGTAGGGAGATGAGAGCCAGATTTCGGTGTCCGCCTCTCCGGAGTGAGCAAAAAATCCCATCAGCCGGATGCCGTATTGAGCCGAACGCTCCAACGCTCCGCCGATTCGCCGGGCGCGGTCGCTGGTCCCGACGATCATGACGAAGTGCGGTTTTCCGAATTCACGGCGCACGACCCCCACCAGATTTCCGGCGGTGAGGCGGAACAGGCAGAGCAGTATCCAGCCATACAGGGCGAATAATGCAAGAAAAGCGCGGCTGAGGTCGAGGCGAAGCAGGTATTCGAAGACGACGACGGCGGCAGCTCCATACAGAGTCTGCCGGAAAGCGTCGCGCAGAATGATGCGGGGAGAGCCGGCATCCAGGCGGTCGTAGACCTGGAGCCACCGGCCAAGCACCACCCAAACCAGGATAGAAAAGCCCAATACCAGCGCCTTCGCCGGGACCGTCAGATAGAAATTGCGTTCAAAAGCCAGCCACAGGCGCGTGCGATAGGCCGCCTCAAAAGCGATCGTGGTCAGCAGAACGTCTGAAAGGCCAAATAGTACCCTCGCTCTGCGGTGGTGGCGATTCAACACTTCGCCTGCCAGAATATCATGCCTTAACGTCTGTGCTCACAACGCGGCGCGGGGCGAGAACTTGTTCTGTCAGCGGAACGTGGCGGGCATTCAGGGGCGTGTGAGATGTTCACCTGTGGCGCCGGACGGCCGGCAGCCGAGGAGCACTTACCAAACATGAAGAAACTCTCTATTCTAACGATGGCACTTCTGGCGGCGCTGTCCGTTCAGAGCAGTGGTGCCCCGGCCGGCAGATTGGCCGATGATCCGTTCCCGTCCTGCGACCGCGCGGGCTGCGTCGTTTCGTCTGCCACCAAGCTGGCGGACGATCCGTTCCCGTCCTGCGACCGCGCCGGCTGCGTCGTTTCTTCGGCGACCAAGCTGGCGGACGATCCGTTCCCGTCCTGCGACCGCGCCGGTTGCGTGGTTTCTTCGGCGACCAAGCTGGCGGACGATCCGTTCCCGTCCTGCGACCGCGCCGGCTGCGTCGTTTCTTCGGCGACCAAGCTGGCGGACGATCCGTTCCCGTCCTGCGACCGCGCGGGCTGCGTGGTTTCTTCGGCGACCAAGCTGGCGGACGATCCGTTCCCATCCTGCGACCGCGCAGGGTGCGTCGTTTCTTCGGCGACCAAGCTGGCGGACGATCCGTTCCCGTCCTGCGACCGCGCCGGTTGCGTGGTGGCATAGCATCCTCGGAAGCGGCCCCAATGGTAAACTCAACGGTGGGAGGTGGATCCGATTGAGCCGCCTCCTCCGTGGCTTACGTTGAATCCGATTGTTGAGGCCCTCCGCTATGTATCGCTGGTCGTATTCGCCGCCGTGCTCGGGCGCCTGGCGATGACCGGACTCCTACGGCGCTATAAGTTTTTCGCCCTGTTCCTGGGCGTCAGCGTCGCCAGATCGGTCTTTCTCATGCAGTATCAGGCCGGGGCGACTGCGTACGCCCAGGTTTGGTCAAGGACTGAGCCTTTGATCTGGGCCGTCTACCTGCTGCTGACGTGGGAAGTGCACGGTATTTCTACCATTCAATATCCCGGAATGCGCGACTTTGGACGAAAACTGCTATTGGCTTTTTCTGCAGTTGCTGTCCTGGCCGCAGTCGCCAGCGCCCGGATCGACTATGGGGCACAGCCGGACCGGTGGCCGTATCTGGCACTTTTGGGAGTTATCCGGCGGTCACTGACCACGGCCCTGTTTCTGTTCCTCGTCATCGAGGCCGGATTCTTCGCTTTCTTTCCAGTTCCCACCCAGCGCAATGCCCTGCTCCATCAGAGGATGGCGACGCTCTACTTCCTCAGCGGCACCGCAAGCGGATTGATCTTCAACCTGATCGGGAATCCTGCTATTACGCCGTATATAAACATCGGCTCTTTGTCGATCTCGGCTGCAGTCATGTTGACGTGGGGGCTGGTTCTAACGGCTTCCGGCGAAGCCACACCTGCCTACCGCAAGCGGACACTGGAGGAATCCCTGCTATGGAAAAGGAAAAGCGAAGAGCTGGAACTGGCGCTCAAGAATTGGACCGCGCCAGGGTCACGCCGGGGTACCAGGGACTGAATGATTCACCATAGGTAGCAGCCGTCGCGGGCTCCCTGAAGGAGCTCTTCAATGCTATCAGTAACTTATAGGCGTAGATAGACCGAGACCAGCAAAGGCGAAAACGCCTGCGTCACCTCGCCATTCAAACCATCAGGCGGCGGCTGTGGCAGTTATCGGATGCAGCGAAGTCTCTAACCGCTCCAGGCAGGACCCTGCCAGCCGGACTGCGCTCTGAACGCGCATCTGGTGAAGAACGGCGCAAAATCGCATCGCAGCCAGGTAGCCGTTGACGCGGAAGTGCCACTGCATAATGTCGCTGAACTGGTCGTAGCCGGACATCAGGCGCTCGCGCTGGCAGCGCTGCGCATAGCGGGACAACGCCCGCACATAGTCCAAGTAAATCCTGCGGCGTCCCGATCGCAGCCTTCTGGCCTCTTCGGTCATGCCGAACGACTCAAGGAACTCTACATCCTCTTCATCGAGCAGCCGCTGGAGATTTTTGTAGCGATTCATCAAAAACGCCTTTCCGTTTAAATTTGCCTGGGAAGGAAATGGCGGATACTTCCTCTGAACTGTACGGCATTTTTGTATTCCTGTCAAGGCAGTAGCGTTTTCGGGACTCCGGATCCATGCCGTTCTGGATCGTTTGAGGTATCCCGCGAGGCGAGTCCGGGGCGGTAAAGAGACGCCCTGTAGTTCAGCCACGCGCCATTCTATACAATCGTCTCATGTCCCTCACACGAAGAACCTTTACAGGCAGCTTGCTCACAGCGGGCGCGGCGGCCGGTTATGGCCGGATCGTGGGCGCCAACGAGCGCCTGCGGATCGGAGTCATCGGATGCGGCGGCATGGCCACTGGACATATGCGCGGCCTGCTGCGGACCAAGGAAGAGGACAACACGGAGATCGCCGCAGTCTGCGACGTCTACCAGCCCCGGCTGGAAGCGGCGGCCAAAATCACCAGCGGCAAGCCGTACAAGGAGTACCGGGCGCTTCTGGAAAATAAAGACATCGACTACGTCCTGATTGCCACCCCGGAGCACTGGCACTACCAGATGACGATGGATGCCGCCGACGCGGGAAAGCACATTTACTGCGAAAAGCCCATGACCCAGACCATCGAGCAGTCGAAGAAGGTGGTGGCGAAGATCAAACAGACGGGCTTGAAGATGCAGGTCGGCGTCCAGGGCATGTCCGACAATTCCTACGAGGAGGCCAACCGGCATATCCGCGAAGGCGCGCTAGGGAACGTGGTAGTGGCGCAGATCGATTATTCGCGCAACCATTACAGCGAGGATTTCTTCACCTATCCGCCATTTCCGGAGATCAAACCGGGGGAGCTGAATTGGAAGGCCTGGCTGGGTCCGGCTCCGAAGCGCCCGTTCGATCCGGACCGCTTCTTTTCGTGGAGGCGCTACTGGGACTACTCCGGCGGCATCGCCACTGACCTTTTCATCCACCGGGTGACGCGCATTATCAAGTCCTGCGGGCTTACCTTTCCGGAGCGGGTGGTCTCGACCGGCGGAAAATACGAATTCAAGAACAGCGCCGCGGAGATACCCGACACGATGAACATTCTGGCGCAATACCCAGGCGGACCGGACGTGATTCTGGTCTCCTCGATGGCCAACGACACCCCGGTGGAGCATGTGATCCGCGGGCACAAGGCGACCCTGAAATTTACCCGTACCGGCTTCGTCATCACCCCGCAGCGGGGCTTTGAGAAGGACATGAAGGAAATCGTTCACGAGAAGACCGGATCGGAGTCAACCGAGCCGCATCACCGCAATCTGCATGACGCGATCCGCAAAGGCGAAGCCCTGCGCTGCGATCCCATGCTGGGCTATTACGGTGTAGCGGTCTGTGAGATGGGCGTTCAATCGCTGCGGAAACACCAGTACATGACTTGGGATAAGACTCGGGAGCGGGCGGTGAAAGCGTGAAGGGCGCGGCGCTATTGATTCTGGCCGCGGCAGCCCCGCTGTCGGCCCAGCCCGCCTTCGACCTGCTGCTGAAGGGCGGGCACGTCATCGATCCAGCCAACGGGCGCGACGCGGTCATGGACGTGGCGGTGAAAGCGGGAAAGATCGCCGCCGTGGAAGCGTCTATAGAAAGCTCCCGCGCCGCGGCAGTGCTGGACGTTCGGGGCCTTTACGTGACGCCTGGGCTGGTGGATATTCACACGCACTTGTTCCACACCACCGGAGTTCGCGATGCCTGGGCCGGAGACAACAGCATCCAGCCCGACGTGCTGAGTTTTCGTTCGGGCGTTACCACCATGGTGGACGCGGGAAGCTCCGGCTGGCGAAATTTCGAAACGTTCCGCCACACCGTCATCGACCGCGCGAAAACGCGCGTGCTGGCGATGATCAATATCGCCGGGCTGGGCATGATGGCCGACGTGACCGAACAGGTGAAAAGCGATTTCCAACCGGCTGAACTGGCACGCATTGCCGGGAAGCATTCCGATGTCGTGGTGGGCGTCAAGACGGCGCACTATCAGCTGCCGGACTGGGCTTCCGTGGACGCGGCGCTGGAAGCCGGGAAACTCGCCGGCCTGCCGGCGATGGTGGATTTCGGCTATTTTCTGCCGGAGCGTCCCTACTGGCGGCTTGTCACCGAGAAGCTGCGTCCAGGCGACATTTCCACCCATATGTTCCGCGGCCCGGTTCCGTACGTGGATGAAAACGGCAAGCTGTTCGATTACCTGCGGCGGGCCAGGACGCGGGGGGTCAAGTTCGACGTGGGACATGGAAACCAGAGCTTTGTTCTCCGGAACGCCACGCCGGCGATGGAACAAGGATTCGCCCCAGACACCATTTCCACGGACCTGCACGCCCAGAGTATGAACGCCCAGGCTCAGGACCTGCCCACGGTGATGTCGAAATTCCTAGCGCTGGGGATGCCGCTGGCCGAAGTAATCCGCCGGGCCACGGTGAATGCCGCCGCGGCCATCCGCCGCCCCCACCTGGGAACCTTGAGCGTGGGAGAGGAGGCTGACCTTGCGGTGTTGCGGCTGGACAGCGGCAGCTTCGGCTTCGGCGACGCCTACGGAGGCCGTATCGAATCCAACCGCAGGATATTCAGCGACCTCACCCTGCGGGCGGGCAGCGTGGTCTGGGATCAGAACGCACGCGCGGGGGCGGACTGGCGAAAACTCAAGAAGGACTATGGCATTCGTCCCGGCATCGACCGCATCATCAGGCCGGAGTGAAACACTCGTCTATGTAGTGACGGCCGCCGCGACCGGCTTGGAACCAACCGGGATAAGGGTGAAAAGCGGAGGCGGGCCTTTGCGGGCGCCGCGGTTGAGCAGCGCCGGGATGCGGATCACGGCCAGGTCTCCACTGGCCTGGTTGAGCACCAGGGCGTACTGGTCGTCCGGCGTGATGCTGATATGCCCGGGCCGCGCCCCTACAGAAACGACCGCGATGGCCCGCGGCACGTTGATGTCGATGACCGTCACATCGCCCGACTCGGTATTGGCCACCAGCAGCAAATCCAGTTTGGACGACGTCACGGCCATGGCCCCCGGCGACCGACCTGCAATTATGGTTTCGGCGACCATGCTCTGATAGGGAAAAACCATGGCTACAGCGTCCATTCCCGGTCCGGAAACGAAAATGGAACCACCGTCGGCCTTGGCGCAAAAGGAATCCGGCTGCACGGCCACGGGCAAATGAACCACCAGTTGCCCGGTTGCGGTGTCGATTACGGACAGGGTGCGGTTGCCGCGATTGCCGGTGAGCACCTGGCGGCCATCGGAGCGGAACCGCACCGTATGCGGGCCGGGACCGGTGGCGGCAGTCCGTAGAACGCGGGCGCCGGCCAGATCCGCCAGGACCACGTGATTGTCCGCGGGCAGGCTGAGCACGGCCATTCCATCGCGAGAAATGTCCAGGTCGAGCGGGAGGCCCGGAAGCCGGATCTTCTCGGCCACGCGCCAGGCTTCCAGATCCACCTTGACCAGCACCCGGTTCTCCCTGCACAGAACCCACAGTGCGCCGGACGGATCGAGCCGCGCCGCATCGGCGGCGGCGGCGATTTTCAGCTTGCGGCGAACCGTGAAATTGGAGGTGGAGATTTCATGAATGGCGCCCGACTGCGGCGTAAGCACGTAGACCGCCGGGCGCGTAGGGTGCGCAACGATCGCGGCCGGCGCGGCATCGAGAGGGATGTGCCGGGTCACCGAGAACAGCGAGAGATCGACCGCCGCGACGGAGCGTCCCTCCTGATTGGCGACAAAGACGTGACCGGGGTAGCCCGTGCCTTTCTTCGGTCCGCAGGATAACGGCCCAAGTGCCAGGGATACCCCGGCCATGCCGAGCCACCGCCGGCGGGAAACCGCGGGAGCCGAGGCGACCCCCGGATCGCTGCGGCTATGATGGTTCTCGGAACCCATGCTACCCCATTGTATCGTTGTGGTATTTTGCCTTGCCGCGGCCAGCATTCCGGCCAGCGGCTACGGCGGACCGCTCGAACAGTGGAAACAGGAAGCCGGCCAGCTCTCGGGCGGCACGATCGAAGTGATCCGCATCGGCGGCAGGACTTCCCCGAAGCTGCCGGAAGTGGTGGCCCGTGCCATGGCGGATCCTTCTTTCCGGCAAAACCTGGCGGCCGCGCATGCGCTCACCGTGAACTGGGAGGGGCCCCAGCGCGCGCATTACGTGCTGCTGAACATGGCGCTTGCCGGTCAGTGGGAGAACACCGAAGAAGGTCTGCTGGCGCACGAGGTAGGGCACATATGGCTAAACGCCAGGGGATTTCACAGCCCTGCCTATGAGCCCGGACCGCGAGCGTGCGTGGGCATCCTTGCCGGGGACATTCCGCAGCATATTCTGATCCGCGACGAAATGGCGCGGCGGGGGATCGACGGCTCCCGGTACTGGTTGGGAAACCTGGAACTGGCCATGCATTCGACAGGAAAATCGTCGGGAAATCTGCCCCGCAGGCTGGAGCCCTGCCAGAAACTGGTGGTGCTCAGCCAATGGATGGACGCCAGGCTCGGAGCCACGCCGGACACCTGGCCGGAATGGGAATGCTTTGAAGCGCTGCAACGGAAGGTCTACTCCTGGCTGCTTCCATACGCCGACACGCTGGAAAATCTTCTGCGTGGGGCGCACCTCCGGATGCCGGCCGAATTCGCGCGGACGGTGATGCGAGTGAGGACCCTGCTGGAATCGATATTGGACGCCCCGGAATAGCTCTATTTGCTGTCCGATTTGGGCGAAGAGGAGGCGGGCGCCGGAGTAGCCGTCTTGGTCGATTCGGTCTTGGCACCGTCAGATTTGGCGCCTTCCGACCTGCTGCCCTCGCTCTTGGACGAACTTTCGGACTTGGAGTCTTCGCCGTCCTTCCCATTCTTGGACGAGCCGCCGGCGCCAGATTTGGCATAGTCGGTGACGTACCAGCCGGACCCCTTGAACTGCAACGCGGACCTGGAGATCAGCTTCTCCACAGCTCCACCGCATCCTTCGTGAGTCGTCAAAGGCTGGTCGGAGAACTTCTGAATGATCTCGAACTTGTCGCCGCAACGTTCGCACTGGTACTCGTACAGAGGCATACGTCTTCAATTTCAGTATACCAGCGGGGTAAAGGAGAGTGATGGGGGGAAGGTTCGAGGGAGCGCCAAGTGGGCCGGCGCTCCCTTATGGTCTCTCGGGCTTGAGGCTACTTTTTCTTGGTCACGGCCTTCTTCGGTGCGGCCTTTTTCTGGGCCTTCGGCGCTTCGGGCCAGCCCTCGATCTTGGTGTAGTCTTCGACGTCGAAGGTCACCATGAAGGGTTCTTTTTGATAGGACGCCGGAACGCCGGTAAACTTGATTTTGGTGCCGGGCTCGGCCTTGATTCCAAGAGGTTCACCCATGATCAGAGTCGCTTCGGGAACGTCCGGTTTCTCGATGCCGACGATCACCTTCTTGGGCTTGTTTTCCGGATCCATGGAGATGACAGTAGCCTGGAACGCCGGTGGCGCGGTGCCCTTGAACATGTCCTCAAAGTACTTCGCTCCTTCAGGCCCCTTGAGCTGTTCCTTGACGTTCAGCCAGATGGCGAGGCTTGGATTATCCCCGATCATCTTCTGGCGCGCCTCTTCCTCGACCTCGAACTTGGTCTTGATCTTGAAATCGGCGGGCGGCATCGGGTTGGCTTTCGCCAGTTGCTTCAACTGGTCCAAGCCCTCCTCGCCGCCGTGATACTGTACGTAGACCTTCTTCAGATAGTTGTCGAACTGCGTTCTACTCTGGGCCGGAACCTCGCCCACGCCGGTCAGCGCTACCGAGCGCGCGATGTGATACAGGGCTTCGGAATAGCGCTCGGGTTTCTTCTGAGCAATGATGGACGAACCCAGAGCATAGGAAACCAGCCCGAAATTCGGCTGCGCCTCCAGCGTCTTCTTATACTCCTTCTCGGCCGTCTCGTAGTCTTTCTTTTGCGCGCCGATGAAGCCCAAGGTCTTGTGGCCCAGAACCTTGAACTCCTGGGTCATCTTCGCCCACTGATCGGCCTGCACCGTCTCGGGCTTTTCGGCGCTCAACAGGCCGTTCGCCGCCTTTTCACCGGTGGCAAGCGAGTCGGGCGTCGGGGGCAGGGTTTCGGTGAGGATGGTGAGCCAGTACATCGAGGTGACATCCTTTGGGTCGATGGCCAGGATCGCCTTCGCCGTCTCCGCCACCTTGGGGTACTGTTGGAGGCCCTGGTACGCGGTGAGGGTGAGAATGAGGTTCTCTTTCTTGAAAGCGGTCTGCGGATACTTCTCGAGATGCTGTTTCAGCAGCCCCAACTTCTTGTTGGCGTCGGGTTCCTTGGCGGCCGCCTGGAACAACTCGTATTCCGCGGCATCGATCCATTTTTTTTCTTCGCCAATAAGGCCGCCCGCCGCCAAGATCATCGCGGCCGTCAAGCCCAGCAATGCTTTTGTATATCGCTGAAACACGTTGCTGCCTCCAGTAGCCCCTAACTCAAGCTAAGATGTGCCTGTGCCCAACCCCAGAGCCTGTGCCGAACCGCTTCCTGGCGGAGGCGACTTCCG
>JACXTT010001313.1_pt1 | contig 41754 bp, 30 predicted proteins | sample 9270951 | NCBI WGS metagenome assembly JACXTT01 (sample SAMN15532306, study PRJNA645909) | rock metagenome | isolation source: weathered quartz diorite | place: Puerto Rico | collected 2017-06-21
GTGCCGAGCGTTGATCGGATGCCCCAGCCTCGCCGAACATCCGCTCGAATGTTACTCGCGGGTTGATGGCCACGGGCAGCGGGCTCGTGTCGTCACGCCACGCGAGGGTGTTGAAGAACGTGCACGGAAAACCATCGCACGCGCCGACGGCGGTCCCCGTGTCCTCGGTGCCTACCTCGATGGATCGCAGGGGAGTGTCGCCCGCCACCATGTCGGCAATGTGCTGATCGAGCGTCTTCTTCGACTGAATTTTGCCGAACATGTCGCCCGTGCTTTGACGATCGGCGAACGGGCCCACGCCGTTCAAAAACGCCGAACTGGCACCGACGTGTACCGATTCGCCCCACGGAGCGGTCATGTTGCTGATCGTGACCAGCTGCGACCGGAACTTTTCGAGTGGTTGCATGACCGGCTTGAACGTGAAGCCAGGACCTGCGGCCTCGGGATGCCACGTGTCCGGATAGATTCCGCACGGGAAGTACACTGTCCCGAATCGGAACGGCGTGGTTCTCGACTGCGCGGTCAGAGCCGGTGCCATCGCATCGAGTATCGGCAGCGCGATCGTGGCGCCAAACGCGCCACGCAGAAAAGTGCGGCGGGACAAGTGCTTCTTCGTAATGATCATTTGTCTACTCCCGTGGGCGGATAGACCGCCCCAACAATAGTATTGCTGGGCTGAGCTGAATCCAGGCGCGTTCGCATTTGGAACGGCGCGCTTTCAATAATTCCGTTGACGATGGTGCTCAGGCGGTAGCCGTTTTTACCCGCCTGCTTAACAATGCGGCGCACAACCGGCATATCGGATGGTTCGAGGCCGCGTCCCAACGCGTAAATCATCATACGCTGGGTGATATTGGTAATGAAAGCCTCGGGACGGCTCAAAATGGCCTCCCGAAGTTCGACTGGTCCGCTAACCTTAGTGCCGTCCGCGAGCACGCCGTTACCGTCGATCTTCGCACCGTTAGACATGGCGGTTCGCCACTGCCCGACGGAATCGAAGTTCTCGAGCGCGAAACCGGGGGGATCAATGACCCGGTGGCAGCCCGAACAAGCCGGGTTCTGCCGATGCAGTTCGAGCTGCTCGCGCAGCGACTTCGGCACCGACTCGGTCTTCTTGTTGCTCTCCTCCAGAGTCGGTACGTTCGGCGGCGGCGGGAGCGGAGGCGTGTTTAGGAACGTCGTCAAGACGTACACCCCCCGAAAGACGGGCGAGGTTCGCGTGGCTACAGCCGTCATCGAGAGGATGCTGCCGTGTCCGAGCAGGCCGAAGCGATTCGGATCCGTCAGCTTCACCTGGCGGAAACGCTCGCCATAGACGCCCGGAATCTCGTAGTGCTTCGCCAGCCGTTCGTTCAGGAACGTGTAGTCCGCGCTCAGCAGTTCCAACGCGCTGCGATCATTGCGCAGGATGTAGCCGAACAGCATCTCCGTCTCGCGTCGGAAGCCTTTGCGGATGTTGTCATCGAAGTCCGGGAACATCAGGAGGTCGGGCGTGACCTTCGCTTCGAGGTTGCGGAGCTGCAGCCACTGGCCAGTGAAGTTGTTGATGAGAGCGTCCGCGCGCTTGTCCGCGATCATCCGCTTCACTTGCGCGGCGAGCACGCCGGGCTGTCGGAGGCTACCCGACGTGGCCAGATTGAGCAAGCGCTCGTCAGGGATGCTGCTCCATAAGAAGAATGACAGGCGCGACGCGAGATCCACGTCGCTCACCGGATGCGCGGCGCCCGGCTGGATGCCGGCAGGATCGCTTTCTACTCGGTACAGGAACGACGTGCTCGAAAGCACGCGGGCCAAGCCGGAACGAATACCCGCATCGAACGTCTCACCGTTCTCACGTGCTTGTCGATAGAAAGCCAGCGGCGCCTCGACGTCAGCTGTGGTAACAGGCCGCCGATATGCGCGGCGCGTCAGGTTGGTGAAGATGCGCTCGGCGCACGACGCTTGCTCAGCAGTGGAGGCAGGTCGGCAAACGAAGACTCGATCGCGGCTCGGCGTCGCGCTCACGCCGGTGACATTGTACGGCCCTTCGATCAGTGCCGTGTGAATCCTCGGGAAGCCGCCCACCATGTGAACTTCTTGGCTGTCCCGCAGCGCGGGCTCAAAGACATCCTGCCGCTGTGCAGGACGATCGCGCCACGTGAAGCCCACATCGTGCGGCCCGGCTGTGACCTTCACACGCGCTGTCAGCCGAGCGTCCAAGATCGGCTGCGTTTCGGTGAGCGATTTGGATTGCTCTTCGTGATCCTTCGGACCGCCGATCGTGGTCGAGAATACTTCCTCACCGTCGATCGTAAGCACGAAAGTGTTCGGTGAGTCGTTGCCCTCGACCCCGACGTAGCCCTCTTCGATGCCGCGGAACAGGCGGGCGGCTAACTTGTACTCTCCGTCGGCCGGAAAGATGTGACGCACGACGGCGCCGCCGCGCGTGCCCAGCGGCAGGCCCTCGATATAGGCGTTCTGGCTGAACTCGCGGTTGATCGTGTACTCGGTAGTGCCGGGCTTCTCCTTCGGATCGCCGACCGTCAGTGTGCTGATGCGCTGCGCCGCCGTGACATATCGCTCGAGCAATAGCGGCGACGTCTTCAACGATGTCGCGATGTTGTCGAATCCGAACTCGCCGCCGTCACTCGGCAGCAGCGAAGTGACATCCACGTCGATGGCGAGCAGGTCGCGCACAGCGTTGCCGTACTCGGTTCGATTCAGGCGATGCACCACGTACCGGCCCGGTGCCGTGCCGTGCGCCGCCCACGCCTGATCAAGCGAGTTTGCCAACCACGTCGTAAACGCAGCGTATTCGTTCTCCTGCGGGCGCGGCATGTTCTGCGGCGGCATCGCGCGCACACTCAGTTTGCGGAGCACGCGCTCCCATGTCGCCGCGCTCAAGAGCACGTCGTCGAGACTGGCCTTCTCGAGATCCACCGGTTCGGAGGACGGCTGCGCGTTGCGGGAGTTGTGGCAGGTCACGCAGTACTTGTTGACGAAGGCCCGATACGTTTTCGCATCTGCCGCCTGCGCCGCCTGCGACCGCACGGCAGTACCCGTCTGCCCGAGCAGCATGGCCGCGCCGGCACAAGCGAAGACAGCAGTGGCAATCAACTTCTTCATCGCGTCTCTGGCCCCTTTTTCTCAGGCTCGGCCTTCTTCTGTCCTTCTGGCAACGGAGGCGGCACCGGCGTCGGATCATTCGGCCCAAGGTGCATCAGCTCACGCACAGTGGCAATGACGTCTTCGCGCGAATCGCGACGCGGCTTCCAGACGCGCGAATCCGTGTTGTTTCCCGGCGGAGGCGGAGGTTCCGGCTTTTCGGCCAATTGCAGCGGCGTGAGGTTGTCTTTGTTGACCGCGCCAAACTTGGCGCCCTTGGCGACGAGTGCGCGAATCATATCGGTTCGGCGCGCTGTTACCGCCTGATGCAGCAGCGATGCACCGTCGGGCGACTTCGCGTTCGGATCGGCGCCGGCATCGAGCAGCAGCTTGAGTGCTTCGCTCTGATCGCGGCTTCCCGGTTCGCGGTACGGCGGGGCGATCAATCGTTCGAATCCTGGTCCGGCAGCGAACGCTGCGCCACGGCCGCCGACCATCGTCACCATCGCGGGCGTTTTGCCGACGTTGCCATTGCCGCGACCACCACCGCCGCCGGCGTCATCACCATCTTTTTTCTTTTTGGTTTCCGAGGGACTCCAGTCGACCTTCGCTCCGTGATGGATCATCAATTTGAGCACTTCGACGTCGGACGCGATCGCGGCGCGGAAGAACGGCGACGCGTTTTGCTCCGGATCGCAGCACAGCGACGTGTTGTGGATCTGGCCGACGAAGGCCTTGTTCGGATCGGCTCCCCGCTCCAGCAACAACTTGACGAGCTCGAGCGCCGTCAGCTGATTCCCATAATCGGCGCGCAGGCGCGAGCCGTCGTGGGCATGCATATCGGTCGTCGCGTCGTGCATGTCGGCTGCGAAGAACAGTGATCCGTCATTCGGATCGGCTCCGAGGTCAACCAAGGTCTTAGCGAGGTCGAGTCGGTCGTTGATGATCGCGATCGATGTCGCTGTGAGACCGTCTCCGTTAGTGGCCTTCAGATCAGCGCCGCCTTTGGCGAGCGCCCGCACCACGCTCTCATGACCGTTGCGTGCGGCGAACATCAGTGCGGTGAAGCCGCCTGTAGCGTGGTCGGCGTGCTTCCGCTCGGTGAGTGAGGAAACGTGTGCCTTCACGTTGGGATTGGCACCCGCGGCCAGCAGCGCATTGACCACATCGGCATGGCCTTCTTCAGCGGCCCGCATCAGCGCCGTCTCGTTTTGGTAAGTGTCGGCGGCATTCGCATCCGAGCCGGCCTCGAGCAGCAACTCGACGGCGTCGATTTTGCCGGTCCGCGCGGCGGCCATCAAAGGCGTCTCGCCCTCAGGGTGGTCGGACCTCCTGACGTTCGCGCCCACCTTCAACAACTCCGCGATCATGGGCGTATCCCCATTACGGCTGGCCTGCAGCATCGGGGTGACGCCGTAGCGGTTGGGCGCAGCGAAGTTTGCGCCGGCCCCGATGAGTGCGCGCGCCATCGGGACGTTGGAGTGGTACACCGCCCACAGCAGAGCCGTGGAGCCGTCGCGCGCGATCTCGTTGACATCGACATGTTTCGCGACTAGCGCGCGCACTGCCTCAAAATCACCATTTCTCGCCGCGACGACAATTGCGGGATCCTTCGTCGTCTGTCCGAGAATAATCGCGGCGAATATCATGACGAACAACAGCGGGAGTATCAGCCGTCGCGTCGACTTTCCTGGTGTACGCATCGTTGCCCTGCCTTTGAAAACCTAAATGTGTTGGCGGTACACGCCGCCGTCAGAAACCTGGCGCACCTATACCTGCATAAGTTGCAATTGCCGTTGATCTTAACTCCTGGCACCGGTTAGAACAAAGCCGAATTTTCGTTCCTCGGATGGGCAGAGAACGACCTGATCAGACACGCATGAAACTGCTGGTGTCGCAGCCTGTGGCAATGGCCAAGGCGCGGCAGACCGCGGTCATTTTGTTGGTGTTGAGCGTTCCGACGAACCGCTTGAGGCGCGCCTTTTCTACGGTCTGAACATGGTCGAGATTTATTGCAGACTCCTGCTTCAGGCCTTCAGGGATTCCTACAATCACCTCACTGGGGGCGCCGTGAATAGTCGACGTGATTGGGGCAACCATAACTGTGTGCAGCAACTCGATGACTTCGGACCTTGTTAGGACGAGAACAGGCCGGCGCTTGTCCGGTCGCGCAAAGGTAAATTGCCAAATCTGTCCTCGATCTATTCGCTCGGCCATACGCCTTCATCCTCCCAGCCTTCGAACTCGGAACGGAGTCCCGCCGCTCCTTTATATGCCTTGCGGTATTGTTCTGCGATTGACGCTCGTCGCCGTCGCTTGAGATATTCTGCAACCGCTCGTCGAAATACTGCGGAACGTCCATCGCGCTTTGTTTCCTCATCTGCATCGACTTTTGCCAACAGTGATTCATCCACAGTGATTTGTATAGTCTTCATAGCTATATTGTATGTGGAGTCCACTTCGGGACAAAATAAATGGAGACCCCTGCGCAGCTGGGACCGCATTCGGCGCAACGGATTTCCTTCCGGTCACTCCCGAATGTTAAGATACGCGCCGCACTCCCATGGAGGTTAACCTATGATGAAACGGCTGCTCCTGCTCGCTTGCGCCACCACGACCATTTTGGCCCAAGGCCGAGGCGGCCCAACCAACCGCGAAGCACCCGTGACGCCTGTTCCCTTCGAGCGTATCCTCCGCTCGCATCAGGAGCCCCAGAATTGGTTGACCTACTCCGGAAACCTCAACAGCCAGAGACACAGCGCCCTCACGCAGATCAGCCCGGAAAACAGTGCTAATCTCGTTCTCAAATGGGTCTTTCAATCGCGCTCACTCGACAAGCACGAGGTCACTCCGCTCGTCGTCGATGGCGTCATGTATACCATCCAGAGTCCCAACGACGTGATCGCGCTCGATGCCGCCACCGGTAAGGCCATCTGGCAGTACTCTCATAAGCCGGCCGAAGGCACGCGCAATCCCTGCTGCGGCAATCTCACTCGCGGCGTTGCAATCCTGGGCGACAAGCTCTTTTTAGCCGGTCTCGATGCAAAACTGATCGCACTCGATGCAAAGACGGGCAAAGAACTTTGGAACGTCCAGGTCGCCGACTACAAGCAGCAGTACGCGATGACGGTTGCGCCTCTCGTCGTCAAGGACAAGGTGATCTCCGGCGTCGCCGGCGGCGAACACGGTGTCCGCGGCTTCCTCGCTGCTTACGACGTGAACACTGGTAAAGAGGTCTGGCGCTTCAACACGGTTCCCGGACCCGGCGAGCCCGGGTACGAAACTTGGCTCGGCAAGGACGGCAAATCCAACGATTCTTACTTACATGGCGGAGCCCCCATCTGGGTTACAGGGTCGTATGATCCCGAGACGAACCTCACCATGTGGGGCACTGGTAACGCCGGTCCCGACTATAACGGCGACAACCGCATCGGAGACAACCTGTACAGCTCCTCTGTCATCGCCGTCGATGCCGACACCGGAAAGCTCAAATGGCATTACCAGTTCTCGCCGCACGACGAATTCGATTGGGATGCGACGCAGGTTCCCGTTCTCGCCGACGTCGAATTGAATGGTAGCCCCCGCAAAGTGATGATGTGGGCGAACCGCAACGGCGTGTTCTACGTCCTCGACCGCACCACCGGTCAATTCCTGTCGGGCACGTCTTTCGTCAAAACCAACTGGTTCACCGGCTTCGATGAAAAGGGCAGGCCGACGCGAGCTCCGGGAATCCTGCCCGCAACGCAAGGGACCTTGGTGTACCCCGGCAACCAAGGTGGAACGAATTGGTACAACCCCTCGTTCAGTCCGGTTACGGGCTTGTTTTATATCCCGGCGTGGGAGAACAGTTCCAGTGTTTACCGCAAAGGCGAAGATCCTCCCGAATTCCAGGACGGCCAGGGCTTCACTGGCCCCGGCCGCAGTAGCACAACCGATGACGTGTTCAGCTCCATCATCGCCATGGATCCGAAAACCAGACAGCGTAAGTGGACCTTCCGTATGTCAGCTCCGTCCACCGAAGGCGGCTTGCTCACCACCGCTTCAAATGTGTTGTTCGCCGGCGGCCGCGACGGCCAATTCATCGCCCTCGATGCGCGCGACGGCAAGCTTCTGTGGGAGACCAATCTCGGGCCGTCCGTTTCCGCCGGCCCTATGACTTACATGGTCAATGGGAAGCAGTATGTGAGCGTCCAGTGCGGGACGTCGTTGTACACATTCGCGTTGAGATAGAACATTCTGCCATCGATGCTCTCTCCTTGATTAAGGAGGATTCGAACCGACGTCGAAGTGGAGATATGTTGTCACATCGGTTGAGCTGGCGCACAGAGTGCTGTGTGAGTCACCCGCTCCCCCGAGGAGGAGAGATTCCCGAAGATGCCGGGAGTGGATTGATATCATGAGAGAGGCATAGCTGGGGATCGTGACGACCGATTGGAAGAGACTCGTGGCGCCGTCCCGGACCGGGGTCATCGTCGGGACCGCGGGGCTCACAGTCGGTGCGGCGTTCGCGACGGTGTACCTTGTCGGCCCGATCACGCTGGAGCAAAGCGCGCTTCTCAACGTGGCGCTCGGTCTCCTTGTCATTTCGGCCACGGTGGCCACCATCGGCGTGGCCGTGTTCCTGGGGCTCAGTCGTGTACGCATTTCTCGAGGGGTGCCTGCCGGCTCAGCGGGCCCAGGCCTGCTCATTTGTCTCATCGCATGCGGCGTGACGATGGTCCTCGCGGTGATCGGAATGGCCATGCGCGTCGGGAGTCCGATCGAGACGGCAGGCGAGGCGATCTTCACGACGCATGGCGGAGAAGTTTCGGGTGTCCACGAGCGCATCCACGTCCCGCTACCCTCGGGCTGGCGCTTCCGCTACGGTCGACAGGCGTGGCGGGAGGGAACTCTCATCGACGAGCGGGGTCGCTCTGTCGTGTCGCTCGCGGTCTCGATCGCGCCCTCAAACATCTTCGGGAACTCGCTTCGCTCGTTCGCGGCCGAACGGGAGCGCGGCGCGGCGAACCAGCAGTCCGGCGTGAAGGGCCGATTCCGCGACGGCCCGCGAGGCCTGCAGTGGGTGATCGACATGCCCGGCCCGTCCTCGCCGCGGGGGACGCAGATCGCGGAGGAATGGGGTCCCGAGGTCCTCTATTTCCTCGTGACCGTCCTCCGGGAAGGATCAGACCTCGACCCCGTAGCGATATCGGATCGGCTGTCCCTCGCGGCCGAGGTCCCGCCCCGAGGGAAATGAAATTAAAGTTGCTATCATAGTGGTTTGATTTGGCAATTGTCAGTTCAACAGCTCTGCTGCCCCTGGGTTCTTCAGGCAGCAGAGCTGAAAATCACGGATGAAAGATTCAGTTGGCTCTTCCACCTTGTTCCCATTGTTTCATGTCGTTGTCCAGCTTCCTCACGACGTGGCCCGCCAGCTTTCTGGCGTCTGCAGAGAGCGTCTGACTTGGTTGCCTTAACGCATGCGCTGCAAGTCCTACCGGTCCGAGCGGGGGCAGAACGGAACCACCTTTCACCTGTAGGTCAAACGCATCCACTGGCGTAAAGCCCGCCTCGGCCTTTGAGAGAATCACAACATGCGCGCTCAGCCGGCTTGCTCCCACGTTCATTCCTATCATTCTTCCAGCCGAACTGCCCTTCTCGGCTTTGAAAATGCACACCGTGATGATGAGGCTCCCTACTGGGATGGTCTGGGGATCAGGATCAACCATGACCCGCATCTTTTTCGAAAGTCTTTTTTGAATTTCGACGGAGATTGAATCGAGGATTTGCGGATCGACTGTCGCACCGTTATTGTCTTGAGGACACGCCTGTGAAGACAAACTGACCGAAGCTGCGATCGGTTTCGATTGCACCGCAAATCGCAAAACAACAGCTGTTCGCTCCACAAAAGCCTGGGCGGCAACTTCCTGCCGTCCGGTTTGTTCGGATTGAGCATAGGCAGGTAGGGCGATCGCGCCCAGGCCCGCCATCAACATCGTTAGTACGGTTTTTTTGAACATTTCATTGCTCCTTTTATTCTGAACCCCAATCCGGGGTTCACCTTTCGCGGCACGGAGAGGCAACTTGAAGACCGCGCTAAAGGCTGACTTTTCCGAGACACGTTCGTTGTGGATGTGTGCAGCCGCACACATCGTGCGCGTATCGGGACAAACTGCAGGGGAGAAATCCAGCTCAGACCGGAAAGACGGTGTCGAATGTATCGGCCACCAACACTGTCGATAAAAACGTCTTTCGTAAACCTGCCGTGCGCGGATTGGCTACAGAGCGAAGTACGCGGAGGATTCAAGACGAGGATTTCCGGGGGCGCGCGGCAACGCAGTCTCCCTGCCGCCCGCCTTATTCAGTGTGCGAAGCGCTTTTAAAAAGCGTTTTTGAAATTTGACGTAAAGCCGAAAAGGAGATAGGTTCTGCCCACTTTCTGAGTTTAACGTAAACGTTTGGTGACCCAATTACATCCCGCAAGAGGCAGGACGAATATGCGACCTACGACCGTCGGTTCGAGCACAGGGCAGATCCATTCCAGACATACGCAGCGGACGAAGCGATTGGATGGGTTCCGGGGTTACCCCGGCCACACCCATTTTTGGGAAAGAGCGTCTTCGCGGCGCGGATTCTTGCAAGTCGCGGGAGCAGTCGCTGGCCTAATTGGCACAGGCCATTGGATGAAGACCAACGCCACAACGGTTTCAGCCGACATTCCAAAACCCATTCCGGGGGGCTTTACTTTCCCTGGGTTTGGGAACCAAGTATTCCACAACTCCGCGCCTGGTGTATTCGATCCGCTTAACACGGACCGTTCCGGCATCTTCGATTTCAATGGCCATATCGGCTACGCCGTTATTGACGGGCTGGGAACCGGCACCAACACGGTAACCCACGCGACGACGCGGCTGGCATTTGAGTGCGATGTGCGCTTCATGCGGGGCGTTTACATTGCCACGGACGGTAAGTACAGAAACCGTACTTTCGCCTTGCTCTGAATGGACCTGTTCACGGATCCGTTGGATCCGTCCACTCAGGTCCACGACCTTAACCCGGGCATTCTGCCGAACGGACTGTTCTGGATTGTACAGGTTCCCGACAAAAGCGTAGATGTCAATCCGGGCGCGGGCAAGGCTCATTTTGCTCTGGAAGATTTCGAGATCGAGGACTATCACGACTTGGTGAAGGCGCTCGCCGACGGTCCGTCCGTGGACGCGGAACTGTCGTTTGACTGCCGCTGGTCGGACGGCATCCAGACCAGGTTCATCCGCAACCCGGACCCACTGGAGCGATTTACTGGAATGTTTGTTCAAACCCACGCCACGATTGCGTGGTCCGCGTCCGTCCCGTCGCAGCATTTCGTTTTTCAGTCCGATGGCGCGGCTACATCACACGAGGTGTATGCGGAAGTCGGCGAGGAGCGCAACGGTTTCTTCTTCTCTTAAGCACATCCGGCCTGTTTCACCATGGGCGGAAGCGTTGTACCGCAATCTCAGGCTCAGCACGTCGCCGGACTGCATCACTTTTTCTCTGCTGGAGGCTTGGGCGGCTCTGCCGGCCTCGCATAGATATCCACCACCTTCGGCCGTTCGCCTTCGGTCGAAAGGCCCGCGGCGCGCATCAGCTTAGTCACGGCTTCGATCGTCGGCGGATCGGGACGCGGGAGACGGCCGGCGTAACCCTCGGCGAGGAACAGTGGCGTGCGGCCAAATCTGTTGGGTTTCCCCCAGACCTGCGGATCCGCCCCACGCTTGGCCAGTAACTCCACGACACGCGGGTAGATGTTATAGGCTGCTCCGTGCATCGCCGTATCGCCATCGTTGTTCACGCCGTTGATATCGGCGCCGAGGTCGAGCAACATGTTCACAGCATCCAGCGCTTCGTTTTCCTCTCCGGCCTCTTCCAGCGGCTCTGTCGTGCCGAGACCGGCTGCAGCCATCAGCGGTGTGGTGTTGTTGAAGTTCGGTATCAGCGGATCAGCTCCCAATTCCACGAGAAGGCGCATCAATGGAACGTCCGAGCGATCGGCGGCGAAGAGCATCGGCGTCGCTCCGTCAGATTCGATTCGCGAAGACGTGTCCGGCTGCTTCGGCGCGCCTTTGGGCAGGCGGAAATTGACGTTCGCGCCACGCTTCACGATTTCGCGCACGAAATCAAGGCTCGTGAGACGGCCCTCCCCGATGGCCGGCGCGGGATCGCTGTTGTCGCTCGAATCCGGCTTTCGCACCCAGGTAAGCGTGTGGAGTGCGGTGAATCCCGATCGGGCATCGTTCGGATCGGCGCCCGCATCGACCAGCGCAATCGCAAGTTCGAAATGGCCGTTCTGCACGGCGAGTAGCAACGGACTCGTGCCCCTGTCGACAGGCCTGATATATGAGGCGGCCGTTGATCTGGGTGCGTTCGCGGGACGCGGCAGCGGCGCATTCACATCGATACCGGCAGCGAGAAACGCGCGTACTGTGTCGAGACGGCCCTCACGCACGGCAAGGAAGAACGGCGTAAAACCGGAATCGAGCGTCGTGTTGATATCCGCCCCGGCCTCCATTAGCGCCCGGACAACCGACGTGTTCCCTTCGGCCGCAGCCCACATCAAGGCCGTCTGGCCATGCCGCTCGCGTGCGTCGTGCTTGGCGCCGCGCGCGAGGAGCGCCTTCACTGCCTCGGCATTTCCAGAACGCGAAGCCAACATGAGGACGGTTTCCCCACCGTTCATCTTGGTGTTCGCGTCGGCTCCAGCCTCCAACAACAGCTTCACGATGGCAGCGTTGCCATTCGTGCATGCCAGTGCCAGCGGCGGCACGCCATAACGGTTCACTGCGTTCACATTGGCCCTAGCTCGCAGAAGCAACGCAACAGTCTCGGCATCATCGTTGTATGCGGCCCAGTGCAGCGCAGTGGTCCCGTCAGCTTGGGCGGCATTCACATCAACGCCCGTCTGCAGGAGCGCGCGGACGGCAGCCTGATCGCGTCGTTCCGCGGCATCGGCGAGTGCCGTGCGTTCCGCCGCAACGGCGGGGCCGGCAAGGGCGAGCCCCAGAAGCATGAGCCCAGTTATTTTTTGCCAGTACATGTGCGTCTCCGAAGGGCGATATTCCCCTCCTCGTGAGGAGGAGTGCCCGAGCGAATCAACAGTTCGTTAGACATCTTCTTGATGGCGCAGCCTCCCCTCCTCACGCGGAGGGGAATAGTTGCCCAATACATCAGTTCAGACCAACGGGATCGAAGAGGTCTTCGATTTTCCCGGTACTGTCCACGAACAAATCCAGATGAACGCCAACGCGATCGAGCAGCGTGAGGTGAAGGTTCGCCAGCGGCGTTCCTTTCTCGTACCGAATATGCCGACCGCCCCTCAGGCCGGTTCCAGCGCCGCCTGCGACGAGGATCGGAAGGTTGTCGTGATCGTGAAGGCTGGAGTTACCCATGCCGCTGCCGTACATGTAGACCGCGTGATCGAGAAGCGAGCCGTCACCATCGGGAGTGGCCTTCATTTTCTGTAGGAAGTCCGAAAACAGCGAAACATGGAACGAGTTGATCTTCGCAATCTTGGCTAACTTTTCCGGATCGCCGCCGTGATGACTGGTTGGATGGTGCGGGTCCGGAACGCCAATCTCCGGATACGTGCGATTGTTCTGCTCGCGCGTGAGCTGGAATGTGACGATGCGCGTAATATCCGCCTGAAAGGCCAAAATCTGAAGGTCGAACATGAGCTTCGCGTGGTCGGCGAATTCCGCGGGAACGCCCACCGGCCGATCGAGGTCACGCAGCTTGGGATCCAATGCCGCGCGCTCGGCACGCTCGATCTCTCGCTCGACCGCGCGAACACTATCGAGATACTGATCCACGCGCACGCGATCGGGAACACCCACGCGTTGCTTGAGCCTCGCGATGTCCACGCTGAACGAATCCAGCAGGCTTCCTCGATTGTGCAACCCCGCACGGCGCGCAGCAGCACTGCCGCCCTCGCCGAACAGGCGCTCGAAGACGATGCGCGGGTGCGCTTCGGAAGGAAGCGGAGTCGTCGGCGACGACCATGAGAGGCAATTCTGATACACGCATGCGTAACCGTTGTTGCACACACCAGCCAGCGGATTCAGATCCATCGCAAGCTCGAGCGAGGCTAGCTGCGTTTCGCGGCCGATTTCCTTGGCCGCCAGTTGGTCGACTGTTATCCCATTAAAATAATCCGAGCTATCGGTGTGCTTGGAGAAGGCCGCGCTTAGAAACGCCGCGTTGGATGTGTCGTGCGTGCCCGGATAGGCATTCTGTAACCGCATATTGGTGATCACGGTCAATTGATCTTTGACCGGGTTGAGCGGAGCGAGGATCGGTGAAAGCTCGCGGAGCTCTCCCTGGCCTGACGGGATCCATCTCGCGTGATCGCATCCCATCGGGATAAACACAAATCCAAGCCGCGGCACCGGCTTCGCGGGACTCCTGGCCCATGCGGTGGCAGCGGGAATCATGGCATCGAGTAGAGGCAGCGCCAGAGTTGCGCCCGCCCCTTTCAAGAATGTCCGTCTGGGAATCGCCTTCTTCGTGATGAACATTACGCTCTCTCCTTTATCAGGCATGCCTATTTACTCGCCACAGATGCCTCATTAATCCGTGCGCTCCGCATTTGAAACGGAACGCTCTTCACGATTCCGAGAATCAGCGACGAAAACCGATATCCGTCTTTCTCGGCGTCGCGAACGATCTTGCGAACTGCGGGCGCGTCGTAGTACTCAACGCCCCGTCCGAGCGCGAACGTTAGAAGATGCTCGGTCAGCGTTCCCGCAAATAGTTCGGGCCGGCTCAATAGCGCATCTTCAAGTCCATCGATTCCTCGGAACTCACCGACCCCGGGCAAAGCCGCCGATGGATCGACGGGTTGCCCGTCGGCGTCCGCCTCTCGCCACTGTCCCACCGCATTAAAGTTCTCGAGCGCGAAGCCCACTGGATCAATCGTGCGGTGACAGCTCGCGCAAAGGGCGTTACTGCGATGCGCAGCCATGCGCTCGCGCATGGGAAGATTGGCGGCCACATTACTTTCATCGAGCGCCGGTACGTTCGGAGGTGGAGGAGGTGGTGGCGCGCCGAAAACGTTCTTCAGCACGAAGACGCCGCGAAGTACCGGCGATGTCCGCGTCGCATACGACGTGACCGACAGCACGCTGCCCTGACGCAGCACGCCGCCGCGATGGCTTTCGCGTGAGAGCGTCACGCGGCGGAATCGGCTTCCGTAGACGTTGGGAATTCCGTAGTGCTTCGCCAGGCGTTCATTGAGGAACGTGTAGTCCGCCTTGATGAAATCGAGCACGCTGCGATCTTCGCGCAGCACGCTGTCGAAGAAGAGCTCGGTTTCCTGCCGAAAGGCTTGTCGCAGGTTGTCATCGAAGTCCCGAAAGAGGGCGTTGTTCGGAGTGACGGCCTCGACATTGCGCAGCCGCAGCCACTGTCCAGCGAAATTCGTGGCGAGGTTGAACGAGCGTCGATCGGCGAGCAATCTTCGCGTCTGCCTCTCGAGCTCGCCGGGCTGACTCAGCTTGCCCCGGACTGCGGCATCGAGCAGTTCATCGTCTGGGACGCTGCTCCACAGAAAAAACGACAGCCGCGATGCCAGCTCGAGATCGCTGATTCGGTAGACACCGTTCGCCGCCACTCTTTTGGGGTCGCTTTCCACGCGGAACAGGAAATCCGGGTTGATGAGTACAGCACTCAGAGCCTTTTCGATTCCAGCGTCGAAATCGCCTTCGGCACGCCCTTCGCGATAGAACGCCATCGGCTCATCCACTTCAGCTTTGGCGATCGGCCGCCGATAGGCGCGCCGCACCAGCGTCGAGAGAATCTCTCTTGCGCACTTTTCTTCCTGTTCTTTGTCTTGCTTAGCGTCGGGCCCACCGGCCAACGCATTTCCGGTCGGGCGACATACAAACAACCGCCGGCGGCTCGGTGTGTCTTCGGCGCCCTTTGCCCCATAAGGACCGGTCACCGAAACCTGACTGATGGCGGGCCCTGTACGCGGATGCCGCCTTTCGTTGAAGCGAGACTGTGTCGGCTGTCTTGCCGTTTCGATTAGTGATGAGCCTTCCTTGACAAATGTGACGCCGAGATTGTGCAGGCCTGCATGCACGGGTACGCGCAGTTTCAAATTCTTGTCGAGCGTCGTGTCGTCATCGGGAGTGGCGGGCTTCTTGATCGTGAAGGATCCGACCCGCTCTCGGTCGATCAACACCAGCAGCTCGTGTGGAAGCTGCTCGCGCAACCCGCCGGCGCTCCCGGCCAGATCGCGCATGAGCCACATCTGAATGTCGTACTCGCCGTCCTGAGGAAATGTATACGGCACCGACACGCCACCGCGCGTGCCGATCGGCAGCCCAGGCATTTGTCCTTCCTGCGAGAGGTCTGCCGGCAGCCGAATGATGTCGTTCTGTAAAGAGGACTGCGTCCTACCGACCGCAAGGCTGCTGATTCTCTGGGCGGCCGAGATGTAACGATCCAGGAGCGTCGGCGACAGATCACCAACGATGACGTTATCGTATCCATGACCACTCTCATCGGCCGGCAGAAGAGAGGCAGCGTCGATATCGAGCGCCAACAAGTCTCTGATCGCGTTCTGATACTCTGTTCGATTCAGGCGTCGCAGCGTTTCGGTGCGACCGGGATTCGGTTTCGCAGCCGACGCCACATCGAGCGATGTTTCCAGCCATGTCGCCATCGCGAGGCGATCAGCCTTAGGAGGCTGGAGCATGTTCGCAGGCGGCATGACCCCCGTGCGCAGCTTCCGCACCACCTTCTCCCATACTTCGGGCTGCGTACCGGGCCTGGACACGTCCACCTGCTCCAGACTCAGGCCGCCAGTCTTCAGACGATCGTTGTGGCACGTCGCGCAATAACGACCCAGAAATTGACGCTGGCTCGAAGTGACCGGAGATTGCGCGGCAGGTGCGACTGGCGTTTGGGCCTGCATATGCACCAGCGCGAGGCAAAGTGCGGACGATACGCCGGCGAGTTTGGTCCAGGACTTCATCTGAATCCCCCGATAGTTAGCCGTAAGCTTACTTCAACAATGAATTCGATACCAGTTTGTACGAGCATGCAGTCGCGGGCTTTAGGGCGTGTTGCCCAAGGCATGCGCGTAGCGGCGAAACAATTTAGCCACGGGCTTACGGGACTGTTGCTCGAGATAGCTCGCGTAGCGAGCGATTGTGCCGCCCCTACGGGGCTAGGCTCTTTCCGCCGAACAATCCACGGGCTGCGCCCGTGGCTAAGATTGTTCCGCCGCTACGCGGCTTCTTTGGGCAACAGCCTCTTACGCCCGTGGCTGGAATTGTGGCGCTCGCTTCGCGAGCTTGGTTGGGCTACACGCCCTTTAGCCCGCGCGTGGTGTGAGCTACGGAGTGACGACAACCGTGACGTTTCCGGTTGCCATGAGGGCGCCGTCGTGCGCGATGCAGCGCAGGATATACTCGCCGGGCGTTTTGAAAGTAGCGCGAACCTCCCACTGATTGTTCAGTGGAATCGGCGGCGTCCTCCAACCCGCGGCCCACGGCGAATTCGCGCCGTCGCGCGTATCCTCCCATGCGGTGAACTGCGGCGGGACGAAACTCACCTCTCCGGCGCCGCGATATTTTATCCAGACGAGCCGCAGTCCGGTTGCCGAGTTCGGAACCGTGCGGTTGCTGCCGATGAGCGTCGGCATCGCGCGCACTCGAGGCTTGCCGTCGTCGGTGGCTACGGCCGTCAGCGACACCGGCTCGCCCACCTTCACGCGCCGCGTCAGCTCGCCTTCAATCTTGAGGACGGGCGCCACATTGCCGACGAGATCCGGCACCGTGCCCGTCTGACCGCCGGCGCCGAAATTGGCGGCCATTACGGTTGCATTGACGACGTAATCGGGTTTCAGCGTGGCGTACGCCTTTTCCGTTTTGCCGTTGCTCGTGAGCGTCCAAACGAGTTCACGATTGCCAAAATCTTTAGGCACTCGAACCCTGAAAACGAATTGGTTTCGCCGCGGCAGAAAGTGGGTCGGCTGGCCTTGATCGGGACCGCCCGGATCGATGCTGTTGGCCGCACCGACCGGCACGTTGATCCATTCGTTCCAGTTCCTGTTGAAATATCCAAAGATCAAGTCGAACGAGCCGTCCGCGTTCTGTTCCCAACCTTCGTAGACCGGCGCGATGTTCAAACCCGTTGTCGGTTGTTGCGGGCGCGGGGAGGCGCTGGCGGCCGCAAGGGTGATACCGCCGATCACAGCCAGCGCGCATAGACGAGACATCGAACCATTCATCGCTGCGGTGCTCCGGCTCCCGCGGCAGGCGGCGTGGGTCTGCCGGGAATCCTGGCAAACGTGCATAGCGGGCAACCCGGAGCGGTCTGCCCTTCAGAAAGGTCAAGGGTCGTGCGACGCCGCGCGACTTCCTGCGTAAACTGATCTTCGGTGAGGTTCACTCCCTGCGCGATCATGATTAACATATTGTCGATCGAACGGTGCCCGAGGCCGGACCAGTTTCGCGGATCGACGACGTTCTTATTTCCGGGCGTGTTGTCGAAATAGCCGGTCACTTTCAGGATCGTGCCTCGCGGCAACAACGGCGCCGCGTCCTCCTCGTACGCGTAGGTTTTCACCCAATTGTGATCGTAGCCGGAGCAGTTCAACGTTTCGACCTGCGAGCCATAGATCGCTTCGAGGCACATCCGAACGCCTGTCGCATGCATGTGGGGCTCGAAGACCGTGAGCTTGAGCGGCTGCGAAAGCGTCATATATGCGCTCTGACTGACTGTGGCGCCGCCGGGGATGTCGAGATCGGCGGTGCCGATGCTGATCAGCGTGGACTGGATCTCCGGCTTGTATCCGGCCGGATGAAACTTGAGCCCGATCTGCAGGTACGCGCTCGTCTCTTTCCCATTCGCGTGCAGATGCACCGACGGGAAAGAGATGGTGGAGCCCGCCCGCAGCAGCTTGCCGGCCCGGGTGTCGAAGATATCCGCGTTGCGTCCGACCTCGTGAACCGGCCATGCACCTCCAGTCGGACGTCCGTCTGGCCCGTTGACACTGATCAACGCATGGTGAAACACGAAGAGCCCGCCCACCGTCGCGCGCCCTGGTTTGTTTTTGGAGTCGTTCACTTCCTTGATCTCCATCGCAGCGACGTAGCGATCCTCCGTTAACCCCGTCGGAACGGCGGCTAGAGCGCCCCAATAATCCGGGCTTATCGCTTTCATCTCGACGGCGGCGGACGTGACGATCAGATCGGGTGTGCCGATTTGCCAAGAGGTGCTGTCCGCATTGTCCGCGAACACGCGGGCCGGCGGCATGTCGGCAGGATTGCCTCGCGGCGCGCCGGCGTCTACCCATCTTGCGATCCTAGCAATCTCCGCATCGCTTAAAGAAATGTCGTCCTTGAATTTCTGAATACCGATGTCTTTCTCGATGAACCACGGCGGCATCGCCCCTCGGCGGTGGCGCAGCATCGTGCGCTCCTTGATCTCCCTGGCCCATGGACGAACCTGCTCATACGTGAGTAGAGACATCGGCGCGATGGAGTCCGGCCTGTGACATCCCTGGCAGCTCCGCTGCAAGATCGGCGCAATATCTTTCGTGAAGGTCACCTGCTCGGTCTGCGGCCCCGCGGACGATGCAGTGACGACGATCACAGTGCCGAGAACCCACGCGATTCCGGCAATCATGTCCACTCGCTTCATATCCACTCCTCTTCGATTGTGTGACGATAACTCAGGGCGGCCAGGCTCAGAGAGAATTTTCAGCAACGATTGGTATACTCCTTCGACATTTATAGATAGATGACGGGAGGAGTTCCATGAGTACTGTTACCGTGCAGACGCATGAGACAACGCAGTCGCGTCGGTGGTTGGCGTGGACGGGCCGCGTCGTTTCTGTCTTGCCGGTCCTCATCGTACTGATGAGCGCTCGATGGAAACTCACGGCGAATCCCTGGTACGTGCACGAGTGGGGACGAATCGGCTGGAAAACGCCCGATCTTCCGTTCATCGCCTCGCTGCAACTCGGCGCGATTCTATTGTATGTGATACCGCGTACGTCGGTTCTCGGCGCCGTGATTCTCACGGGCTACCTGGGCGGAGCTATCGCTTCATACGTTCGAATCGGCGAACTGTATCCGCCGCTCGTCCCGCTCACAACGTCGATGCTCGCCTGGCTGGGAATCTACCTGCGCGACGAACGTCTTCGAGCGCTGCTCCCGTTCCGCAGGCGTGCGCGCAACTAGCCTGAGGGTGCGAAAGAGTCGCTGGGACTCTTTCGCCACCTCAGGTCACTCCATATCAGAAGCTGTATTTCAACGCGAATTGGATCACGCGCGGGTTCACGCTGGTGGACGTGATCTGTCCGAAGGCTCCCGACCTCACGTTGGGAAGCGCATATGTGGCTCCAGAGCCGTAGTTCGGATTGGAGAACTGCGGATGGTTGAAGGCGTTGAAGAATTCGGTTCGGAACTGGATAGTATGATTCTCCAGGATCCTGATCCTTTTCAAAATGGCCATATCCCAGTTGAACTGGCCGGGGCCGAGAATAATACCGATCCCCGAATTCCCGTAGTCCGTTCCGTTTCCGATTGCGGGCGGCGCGCAAAACGCGCTTTTGTTGAAATAGCCCGGGCCGCCACTTGCGCCACCTAACCGCTGCTCGATACTACCCGAGGTTGCAATGTTCGCGTAAGTCATCCCTGGGCACAGCTGGGCCCGGCCGAATCCGGTGAAGGCGCTGCCTGCGGTTCCGTAGATCGTGCCGGCGGTGGGGTCAGCGATCGTCATGGGAGTGCCACTTTGAACCACGGTAACTCCGGATAAATTCCACCCTCCAAGGAGCCTTTCCATCACGCCAGTGTTCTTCCTGAAAGGAAGATCGTAGCTGTAGTTGGCCACGAAGCGCTGTGGACGGCTAAACTGCGCCGGACCCCACTGCTGCCACATGTCCTCGGCGTTATTGCTGTTCGCCTGATTGTTGGCCAGATTCGTCAAGCTCTTGCTCCAGGTGTAGGCGCCCTGCACCATGAAGCCGCGCGAGAACTGTTTGCGCACGGTCGCCTGCAAGCTGTTGTAATTGGAAGCACCATCGAAATCCGTACCTCGCACGCCCACAGCCTGGTAACCGAGGTAAGGCACGCGGAACGGCACGTTGGCTATCGTATTCGTGGTGATGCCGTTGATCGGATGCTCCGGGCTCGCCAGTCTCGCCGTATTGTGGTTGTGATACTGAGTCATTAGATTGATCCCGCTGGATCCGACGTAGCCCACCTCTAACACCCAGCTCGGGGCAAACTGATACTGCACTCCCAAGTTGTACTGCCGGATTAGCGGATTGTGTACGACCTCAGCCAGCAATGGGACGTTCAAGTTCGAGGTCTGGCCCGTTCCGAAATTGGCCCAGCGTGATGAGAACGTACCCAACACCGGTGTCGAAGGGAATGGGTTTGCCAGCGTTTGCTGATTCTGCGGATTAAAGTCGACGGTAGCGGCATAGGGATTCCCCTGTTCCACCGAATACACGATCCGGTCCGCGCCGACGCGGTCATAGAAAACGCCGGCTCCTCCGCGCACGACCAGCTTGCTCGACATCTGGTAAGCAAATCCCAAGCGCGGCCCGAAGCTGCTCAGAGGTGGGTGCTTGCGCAGCGGATTATTGCTCGAGTTGATGAGAATGCCATCCGGCGGCGCCGGATAGAATTTGGTGTAATTGCTCGGCACAACCCATTGGCTCACGCCGGGCCCCGAAGTGGTCGGTCCGGTTGGAGGAATCGGCACCGCCTGAATCCGGCTAACCCAAGTCTGCGTCAAGTTTCCATACTTGTCGGTAAGCGCTCCGTTGTACTCCCAGCGAACGCCGAGATTCAACGTCAACCGCGAGCTGTACTTGAAATCGTCCTGAAGGTAAGAGCTGGCGCCACGCGCGCTGTAGCCATGAATGATTCCCTCGGCTGCGCTGCGCGAGCAGAACAGGCAGGCTTGAATATTGCCCGGTGTTCCGGTCTGTGGGTTGCCGGGACCGCCAACTAACAGGTCGTTGAACGTTCCCACGGATAGACCTCCTCGGACTCCGGACCAAAGAATGGGCCAATCGTTTCTCTCCAACTCGACCCCCGCCCGGAATGTATGCTTTCCGTGGGACCACGAAAGCTGGTCCGCCACCTGGTATTGATTGGTCACGCTGAAAGTGGGACCTCCTCCTCCCAGGATGCTGTACCCTCCCGCGATGATGTTGAAGGACGGCGGTTTGGTGACACCGGGGCTCATCGGCGTAATTCCCAGAATCGAGTTGTCGCTATTGGGAGGCGCCGGCGCGTTCTGTGTGGAGAGATTTCGCTGGTAGGACACGCGAGCTTCGTTCACGAGAGAGTTGGTCAGAATCGAGGTCGCCTTCAGGACGGCATAGGTGTTGGAGAACAATATCTTGAGCGGCGATCCCGGTAGCTGCCCCCTCAGAGGACTCACCTGAGGATCTTTCGTATAGAACCAGCGGCCTGAGATCGTGTGCTTCGCGCTCTGCACGTAATCGAAGTTGCCGACTTCTTGATCGCTGTTATAGATCGCCGGACTGCTGAAAGAAGTCTGGCGGTAACCCGTCGCGCCGGAACTTCGGAAGAAATAGCTGCCGTCGTCGAGCTTGATGTTGAGAATATTCAGCGCCACGGGATTGATATTCGATCCGTCACAAGCGACGTTCGTGCCACCAAACGCATTGAAGTTACTATCGCCGGGATGATTCGCCGAACAGTTTGCCGCCCCGAGAGCGGCCTGGAAGCCGGGCGCGCGCCGGTCGCCGTCAGGAATCGGCGGCAGGAGGGCGTTGGTAAAACCCCCCGAGTCAATTCCGTTTTTTTGCCGCGTTCCCTGGTAGCTGAAGAATGCGAACAGCTTGTTCTTGATGACAGGACCGCCCAAGACGCCGCCGAACTGGTTCTGATTCAAGATCTGCTTCGTTGTAGCGCTGGCGCGATTGTCGCGATTATAGAAGAAGGAATTGGCGTTGAAAATCGAGTCTCGCAGATATTCGAACGCCGTTCCGTGGAATTGATTCGTTCCGGATTTTGTAAGAACGTTCACATTCGCGCCTGGATTCCGCCCGTAGCTGGCGTCGTAGGTCGAGGTCTGAACCTTGAACTCCTGAAGGGCGTCTGGACTTGGTATGCCGATTCCAGCGTACAAACCCGAATCACCCGCGCTTCCACTGTTGGCGTAATTGGTGACGTTGACGCCGTCCATCTGGAAATTGTTTTGGCCGGGGTCGTTGCCATTCACAGACATGTTCTGCGTACCTTTGCCGAACGCTGTGGCGTTGTTGGCGCCCGTATTGGTTCCCGCGGATAGGGCCAGAATCTGCGTGTAGTTTCGAGTGCTCAGCGGGAGCTGGGTGACGGTGGTTGCGCCTACAGTGGTTCCCAGCGTGGAAGTGGCCGTCTGCAAAGTTTCCGTTTGGGTTTCGACTGTCACCTGCTCGCTCGGCGCGCCAACTTCCAAAGTCCGATTGAGTACGAGTGTCTCGGTTACACGCACCGTCACTGAAGAGACCTCCGAGGTCTTGAATCCCGCGAGGGTGAACCTCACTCCGTAAGTGCCGGGCGGCAACAACGCAAACCTGTAGCTACCTTCCTCGCCGGTGATTGTGGTGCGGGTTTGATTAGTGTCCGTGCTGGTCAAGGTGACCGAAACCCCTGGGACGAGCGCTCCGGTGGCGTCCCTCACAGTTCCTGTGAGGGCGCCGGTTCCAGCCGACTGGGCCAGGAGTGAAGGCGTGAGCGTTATCAGTGCGGCGATCACCAGCAAGATCCAAAGCCAATAACGGGAAAGCTGAGCGGATGTCATATGATTCGTCCTCCAAGGCGGGGAGCCTCAACATTCTCAAACCGTGGACCGGATTGCGTAGGCGAATCGTATGTGAGGCATCGTGTCAAGTCAAGCTAACCGCTGCGGGCAGATGTGCGCCAAAGCGTTCCTCAAGCTCGTCCGACGACTGCGCGTTGACTCCAGGATCACTCGACCCAAAAAATTAAATAAAACCGTCCCTGCTAACAAATGGGATAGCTCACGGTTTATACCTCGAGGAACGCATGTCGATCGTAAAGGTGTCCGATTTGATCATGGAGGTCGTGGAGCAGGATTTCGAAAAGGTCTTTAGGGAACATTATCAGATGACCTACCGCACAGCGTACGCTGTGACAGGGAAGTCGGAAGATGCCGAGGATGTCGTTCAGACAATCTTCTTACGATTGCTGCCACGGGAACTACCGCCTGATTTGAAGAAGAATCCTAAAGCCTACCTCTACCGAGCGGCTGTGAATCAGTCGCTAAATACGATCAAAGCGCTAAAGCGACACATCCTCACCGATTCCGAGGCATTTGAGGCTCGACAACCTGCCGCCGTTCCCAGTGCAGAGGAAATTCACAAACGCCTTTACGAAGCGATAGCGGAATTGAATTCCCGTGCTGCTCAAATCGTGATTCTGCGCTACGTGCACAACTACAGCGATGCCGAAATTGCGAAACTGCTGGGAACATCGCGAGGCACCGTTGCCGTGAGTCTGTACCGGTCACGGGCACGACTGAAGAAGTTAATGCGTGCCTCATTGTATGGGGGCAAATTATGAGAATTCGCAAAAATGATAAAAAAAACATCGCAGAAATCCTGGATCGGCACTTGAGTTTGTTTAATTCGCCGCCACCGGAAGAAATGGAGCGAGCCGAACAGCGAATTCTCCACCGTCTGCAGCAGGAAAGCCTTCGTCAAGCGGAAGAGTCGACGACCGTTGCGGGTTCGGCGCGTCGGCCCTGGCGATGGGGACACCTCGCTGCCATTGGTGTAGCCGCCGCGCTTGTGCTTACGGTGTTCATGCAAATGCCCTCCCTGCGAAATCTCAAGCAGGAGATCGAGGTCCATGCTGTCGTGGAAGCGGCGGATGGAGGGCTGTTCCGGGTTTCCGGAGGACAGGCTTTGTATGCCGGAAACAAGATCCAAGCCGGAGACATCGTGCGCACAGATGGTGGTATTGGCACGGTGCTCACTCTCGACGACGGATCGCGTATTGAAATGCGTCCACAATCCACGCTTTCACTGGAGCGAGCGAATGACGGCGTCCGAATACGTTTGGATAACGGCGGCATCATCGTCGCTGCAGCCAAGCAGCGCATGGGGCATCTGTACGTTCAGACCAAGGACGTCACAGTGTCCGTCGCCGGTACGGTGTTTCTCGTGAATACTGAAGAAGCCGGCTCGCGTGTGGCGGTCATTCAAGGGGAGGTCTATGTGCAGCAGGGAACGACTGCAAAAAAATTATTACCCGGCGAGCAGGTTGCAACGAACCCGTTGATGGAATCGCATCCGGTTAGTGAACAAGTCTCCTGGAGCCGTGAGGCAGAGACACACGTTGCAATGTTGGAGCAATCCGCCGCATCTCAGGCGCGCCAAGGCAGTCCCGTACCCAAGAAATTGGAATTTGAAGTCGCCTCGATCCGGGAAATACAGCGGGCGCAATTTGTCGAGCGATCATTTGTCGAGTGCAGGGGTATTGATGGGGTCTGGTCTTATGCAAGAGAAGTACGGGGGTTCAATCCAGGCAGCGGCGAGTCTCCTGCTCCGGTCCCGCAAGGAAGATGTATCGGATCCGGGTCGGTGAGAACTTTCATCGCGGCTGCATATGGCGTTCCCGTGAACCTTGTTTCGGGTGAGGAAACTGCGTGGTTCTATCGACTGGAAGCCAAAGCGGAGAACACGGCAGACGTAACTGCGGAACAACTTCGATCGATGCTTCAGAATCTCGTGATTGATCGATTCAAGATTAAAGCTCACCGGTACACAGAGGAGAGGGCGGGATATTTTCTCGTCGTTGCAAAAAGCGGCCCGAAGTTTAAAGAAACTTCAGGTGATGAAGAGCTACCTCGCGTACGGGCTATCGGCACGTTTGTTCCGGGTGCTGGACCCGGGCAATTGCTGCCGCTACTTCTTCAAGGGAAATTCGGATTAAGGAGATTTGCCGAGTTTTTGACGGGTCCCAATGACGGTAAACCCGTAATCGATCAAACCGGGCTTTCTGGTGTCTATGACATTAGCTTGACGCTGCATCAAATACTCCGCCCCAGCGGAAGAGGCGGAGGAAACACCTTGGATGACATGTTCGACCCACCATTAGCCAAGGCGCTCGAGGACCAACTCGGTCTGCGGTTGGAGGCGGCAGGAAAGGTTCCCGTCGAACACGTATCCGTGGACTATATCGAGAGACCAACTGAAAACTAAGGAAGGCGCAAGACAAGTTTCGATCGAGCCACGATTCACTAGGTTATTCGTAACGCAGTGCTGCCATCGGATCAATCATGGATGCGCGCCGCGCGGGCAGATATCCTGCAACTCCTGCGACAACGATCAGTACAACGATCGCGAAGAAGATCGTTGTGAGGTCGGACGGCGCAAGACCGAACAGCAGTGAAGCAATGTATCGTCCGGCCGCCAGGGCCGCAGCGAATCCGATTCCAACACCGATGAAAACGAGAATCAGGGATTCGCGCATGACCATTCGCAAAACGTCGGAGCGTTCTGCGCCGAGAGCCATGCGAATTCCCATTTCATTCGTGCGGCGAGCGACGGCGTAGGACATCAGCCCGAATAGGCCGACAGACGCGACCAAGAGCGCCAAGCCGCCGAATAGCATGTATGCCTGCGCAAAGACCCGCTCTTGCGCAAATCGTTCCTGGATTCGTTCCAACTGTGTCGTCACTCCAATCATCGGCACGTTCGGATCGGATTCCCGCACCACTTCACGAAGGCCGTCGATGACTTTCGCCGGATCACCCGCTACGCGCACTTCCAAGGTCGCATTTCCGGCCGCAATGGGTCGCTGTAAGTACGGCCAGTACACGGTAGGTGGAGCGGAATCCCGAAGGCTGTTGTACTTCACGTCACCGACAATACCGACGATTTCAAATTGGTTACTGGTTTCGGCACGTGTCCCAAAGTGACGACCCAATGCGTTCTCATTCGGAAAAAATTTGTGCGCCGCCGTTTCATTGATGATTGCAACTTGAGGGGCATTGCGACTGTCTGATCTGGTGAAGGTGCGTCCCGCAAGAAGCGGGATTTCGAATGTCTGGAGAAAATTCGGCGCGACCGTGATCTGATAGATCTCCGGTCCCAGGCCGCTCTCGGGGATGCGGCCCTGAGCCACGAAGTTTGTCGTATTCTCGCTGCCCGAAAGCAAGGCGGGCACGGACAACGTCACGGCGCGAACATCCGGCATTGCGCCGACGTGCTCCATGATGCGGTCATACAATAAGGCGATGCGGGGACCGTCATAGCGGTTCAATCGCGGATTGAGGCGGAACATGACCAGATTTTTCGGATTGAATCCAACATCGACTCTGCTCAGATTGCTGACCGTGCGCAAGAAGAGGCCTGCACCGATCAGAAGTACCAGCGAAACGGTGACTTGAAAGACAAGCAGCGACTTGCCGAGCACGCTTCCAGCTCCGATTACTGCTCGACTGTTCTCCTTCAGCGATGTGTTGACATCACTTGCCGTCACGCGTATTGCAGGCGCGATTCCGAACAGGATACCGGTCAGCACAGCGAGACCCGATGTAAACAGCAGCACTCGCGTATCCAGGGGAGCTTGGCCGGCGGCGCCGGGTAACAGTTGTTTTCCCCAATAGGCAATGAATACTCCGGCTGCGCCCCCGAAGAAAGCCAGGAGAACACTCTCCGTCAGCATTTGCCGGATCAGACGCGCCCGCGTGGCGCCCATCGAGAGCCGCACCGAAACTTCCTTTTGCCGAACTGCAGCCCGCGAAAGCAAGAGATTCGCGACATTGGCGCAAACAAGGAGAAGGATCAGGCAGACGACGATACTAAGAATCGTTACTGCGCGAATGTTTTCGGGTTCCGTATCATAGAATCCATGGGCGCCTGAGACGACCTGAAGACGGGGTATTTGACGGCGGTCTCGATAACCGGAATCATTCCTTTCCTCCGGAGTCAGAGATTTCAGATACGAGAGAAACCCTTGCCGAGCAGTTTCCTGAAACATGCCTTCGAAATTTCCTTGTGCTTGCTTCGGCGTCACCCCCGGCTTTAAGCGGCCCATGACGAGCAGCCACCAGAACGTCGCCTTGCTCAGTCTCTCTTGACCAGTCAGTTGGGAGTCCACCGAGAGCGGCAATGAGATGTCCTGCGGAGCGCTGAGTGCGCGAAGGATTCCGCTGAATTCCGGCGTGGTGACTCCGACAATCGTCACCGGCAGATTGTTGGCCTGAACTACTTTTCCGATTACGTCTGCGCGTCCGCCGAAACGGCGTTGCCAATATCCGTAACTGATGACAGCGACAGGCGGCGCGTTTTGCCGATCGTCATCCGCTGTCAGTAGGCGGCCTAGAACAGCCTTCGCACCTAATACGACGTGATAGTTTCCTGACGCGATCAGTCCTGTTGCGATTTCCGCCTGAGCGTCGGCGACCACGTTCGTAGCCATCGGTGCGCAAGCGAAGATGTCCACGAGCGTTTGATTGTTTTTCAAAAACTCCTGGTACATCGGATACGAAAACGTATTCCGTACCTCCGTTCCCCCGGTCAAACCACCGTAGCCTTGCCGGTCGACGGCCATATCGTTGGGGCCGACGTACCTGAAGCCCACGAGCGTGTCCGGATTCTGCACGGAAATTTTTTTTAGCAGCAGGCCATTGACGGCGCTAAATAACGCCGTGTTCGCGCCGATGCCGATCGCGAGCGAAAGCGCCACGACGACAGTCCAGCCCTTGTTCTTCGACATCGTTCGGATGCCATATTTCATGTCTTGAAACATCTCTTCCTCCAGACGGCGCGGTTGTAACGCAAGTGCATCCTTCAATGCACCCAGACTTCGCCGGAACAATTCCCATCGGTCGTTGCGGTCCAGTCTGCGCCATTGTTCGAGCATCGACTCGCGGTGGCGAAATTCCGCTTGCCACTCTTGTCGCCACTCGGATCGAAATCTGGCTGGAACGATGCGGCTGACAATGCGAATCAACCAAAGATGCGCTTTCATAGTAACGTCTGCAGGGTGTACGTAGCTTTCTTCTTATAACGATATCTACATAGGGTCAAGGAAAAGATTCCAGAACGCTTTGAATAACACTACTTCGCGAGCGTGCCGAGGTATATTAAGTCCGCACCAGATGAAACAACCTATGGCACTGTGACTCGAACCTTCGCCGGGAGGAGCTATGTGGGGATTTCGGACAATCGCTTTGGTCTTGCTCGTGGTCATGATTACAGTCGTCGGAGCTGCGCAGACAAGTGCGGCCCAAAACAACGCGCAGCAAAGGCTTCAGGACAAATTGGACATACAGGCATTGATCGTGCGTTACGGGACCGCGCTCGACACACTGGATGCGGACGCATATGCGGGAGTGTTCACCACGGACGCAGAACTCGACGTTGCCGGGAATGTGCGGAAAGGACGACAGCAGATCCGGGAGATCGTTACCGGCCTTCAGCGGAGCCGCGATGAAAGCAAGGCTAAAGGAACTGCTTCGCCGGCTCTCTATCACGTCATCAGCAACACGGCCATCGAGATCCTTAACAACGACGAGGCCCGCCACCGTTCCTACTGGCAGACGGTTCGCGTCGGTCCGAACAATCAGGTCACTGTCGGCGCCATCGGCCAATACGAAGACGTCATCGTGAAGCGCTCCGGCCAGTGGCTGATTCGTTCGCGCAAGATCACACCGTTCACGGATGGAAGTACCGCAGCCGCTGTCCAGGCTGCGCGGCCGGCCCCGGCGGATGCGTCCCCTGCCGTTCGCCTCCAGCGACTGGAAGACATGGAGGAGATAAGAACACTGTTGCTGGACTACGGCCGGTTTCTTGATTCACGGGACCTGGTGGCGTACTCGCGTCTTTTCGCAAAAGACGGGGAATGGGTGGGCGGCTTCGGCTCGGCCCGCGGCCCGGAAGAAATTCTGGCATTCATGCAGAAGAATCTTGGAACCGGTTCGAACCGCGGCAACACCTATCACATCCTTTCAAACTTCGAAATCGTGGTTGACCGCGACAGGGCGACCGCATGGTCGCGCTGGACTTTCATCACACCGAGCGCCGACGGCAAGCCTGTAATCTCGCAGGCCGGCCGCTACGACGATGTCCTCGTGCGGGAAGACGGCCGCTGGAGATTCAAACGCCGCGTGGCATCGAATGACATTCCGGCGCCAAAGTAGCGGCTGACACCGGCTATTTCTTAGACCGGAAGGATCGCTCCACCTTATCGCGGGGGTCGAGCGAAACCGGCTGGTCGCGCCAAAGCCACCGCATCATCTCCGGCACCATCGCGCCGCCCATGTTGTGGCTGTGCACGCCCATCCCCCAGGAATAGTTGACGTCGTAGCCCTTCTTCGTCAAGGCCTCCATCAACCGGACATTCTGCAAGAACCAATCGCGATGCGGATCGTACTCGCCTTTGTCATTAGTTCCGCGATTATCATTCCGCCCGTCCACCATGAAGATCCGAATCGGCTTTTTCTCGCTCGCCAGGACCTTCTCCGGATACACATGTCCGCCTTTCAGATCGACAAACGTTCCGATCCCTGTCAGCATCTTGTGGAATTGATCCGGACGCTCCCAGGCCACTGTGAACGCCGCGTAACCCGCAATCCATTGCCGCCTCCCGTGCGTTCAGGCGGCCGCGCGCCCGTCAGGAACATGAAAGGGTCGGCTAACTACTTCTGGTTTGGAGCGTCGATGGGAGCGAGGTTGCGGATCTGAACCTCCGTCGCCACAGTGAGTGGCTGCGTTCCAGGCAAAGCGCCATTGGCTTGCAGGATGTAGGCGATCAAGTTAAGCCGCGTCTCCTCACGGAGGTTCCCAAACCGTTCCTGGAACTCTTTGCTGAGATCCTTCGTTGTTCGGGCGCCCCATCGCTTCAGGAACTTCGGACCGACAAGAGCCGGAACCTTGCCGCCGTAGACGTTGATGGTTTTCTGATAGTCCTCTGGTAAGGAACTGACGGAAGGAAGTTCGCCGACGTCGCCGTTTCGACCAGTCAACGCCGTAGTATGGCAATCCGTGCATGCGCCGAACGAATTCGTCTTTAGCGCCAGTCGGCCCGCCTCGGCCTGCTCAGGCGTGTAGACGGCTGGCCAATCCGTAGCTTGTTCAGCCCGTGTGGTAGAGACACCTATGAAGACGACCGCAAGGATCACAAGTAATGACGCAACGCGCATGACATCCTCCCTTGGATAAGATCAGGGTAACGATAGGATCAAAGGAGCAGCCGATTTTCACGCGGATGCAAAGTTGGCGCAAAGTTTTTGTCACGGGCACCGGAACGAGGCCAGCCTTAGTGTTAACGCCGTAAGGTGTACGTCCCTTTAATTCCAACGTTACTTCACGTCGGCTAGACCTTCCGTCATTTCAATATTCGTTCCCCAAGGATCTTTGATGAACGCGATCGCGATGCCAAGCTGCGGCACCTTCGTGTAGGGACGATCCAGCTTGATGCCCTGTGCTTCGAGCATCTTCGTGAACGCCTCAAGGTTTTTGATCTCGAAGCCGATGTGATCGATCGATCGGCCGGTCGTGCCGACGGTCGGCGTTGGCGACGGCGTGAAGTTCAGGAACACGCCCGGCAGCTGATCCTGCACGAACGCGGACCCTGGATTGGCGGGAAGCATCTTCGCGCCGAACGTCTTCGCGTACCACACTTGCATCTCGGTGTTCATCTGGCCGAAGAAGTGTATGTGGTGGAGTTGAATCGGGACCTTCTGCGACTTGTTCTCGACGAACTCCACCTTGACATCGTCCGGGCCGAGCGCGAACGCGATGTTCGTCGTGGGACTGGCGGCGGCGATGTCGTCGGTCACCTTCACGTTCGCGGCGACCGAATCGGTGGTAATCATTTTGTAACCGTTTGCTTTGATCTTCGCGACAAGCGGCTTGAGGTCCGGCGCGGAGAAGCCGATGTGGTTGACCGTCGTGCCGATCGAGCCGCCAGTCGGCGCCTGCATCGGACGGAAAAAGATCAGCACATTCGGGAACTTGATGATCTCCTGCTGCCGGTCGCCGGAGCCGACCTTGACGAGGCCGCCGCCGAGCGTGTCGACAAAGAACTTCTTCTGTGCGTCCATGTTCGTCGTGTTCAGATGGTGGTGCCCGTACACGACCGGACCTTCGCCGGCAACGAGAATCTGCGCGCCTGCGACAGCCGGCACGAGCAGCAGAATGGCAAGTCCGATTCCAGTGAATATACGTTTCATGAACATCTCCTCGGCCGCCAAGTCTACACCATAAATTCCAGAAAACGGGTACGGCACTCCCGGCATCTACGCAGGATTCATGGCTGAATGTCGCGGGTCAACTTCCGGGTCTCATGCTTTGGCAGTCCTGCGTTCTCGATGCAAGCCCAACAGGATCGGCTTTCCTTCGCTGCGCGGCATAGGGGAGAGCCGCAGTCGGAAGAGGATGCGTCCCGCCAAAGCGTAGAGTGCCAACTCCGTACCTCCCGCAACGAATTCCAGAAACTGACCGACTTGCGGCGCGGACGGACGATTCCGTCGCTCCGCCTGCGAGCTCGGACTTGGCAATGGAGGCCGCACTGAACCGCCATAAATTCCCGTCAATACGACAAACGCAGCGGCAGCCAGCGAGAGAAGAGCAACCCGTGATAATACGCGGACTAATTTCACAGAGCGCCTTCCCGGAGGCGGCGGAATCTTTCCTGCATTTTCTCAACCCAAGGGAACAAGACTTTCTGTACGGCCGCGAGCGCCCAGTCCCAATTGATCGCCAGGTGAAACCCCGACAGAAGGACCACGTCCTGCGAGAACCGGTTGTGAAGAGTATCCCAGCGCCAGTCCATGTCCGGCGCGACTTTCGCGCCGGTCAACGTCGGAATCGCCTTCTGCGATATCAAAATGCCAGAGAAGATCACGGCGGTAACGCCGGCGAAAAGAGCCAGGTTGAGAAAATAGTTGATGCGCGCGCGGGCGGATCGCTCGGCGAATAAGCGGCGGCTCTGCGTGGCGATCCAACTCCAGGCGATAAGTAAGTGAGCGAGAACCATACCTACCATCGCGAGGCCGAGCCACTCGTGGAGGACAATTCCGGTGAAAGAAACAGTTTGCAAAGCGCAGACCGAGACCAGCAGCGTCACGTCCAGCCAGAAGGTTATCTTTAAGCGCCATTGTGCTGGCTTCGCTGAGTCGCGCGTTTCTACTACGCTTCGAGTGCCCATCTTAAATTACCCAGCCTGAGGCGGCAATTCTGAAGGATTCTTGTGGGGCGACATTCCGCGATACACTATATCATCTTCCGATATAGTGTGTAGCAAATTAATAGACGGCGCAGTCGTTGGAATAACGCGCCTTGGAAACTCTGCTGAATCGGTCAACCCGTCCGCCCAGCCAGAATCCTGCGATTGCCACAAAGTACCTCAGCAGGAAATATCCGAGATACGGCCGTATGTTGGGTTGCCTCCCAGCATCAGCTACGAGCATGAGCCAATATGAGGAGGTCGACCACCAAAACCAAAACGTCCAGCACGTGGCGAGCATGCGAAGCAAGCCGTGGTCATATCTTCGATTCAGCCGCCCGACGATCCAGGCCGAGATTGCAAAAACCGCAAGTATCTCCGCTAGGATGAAGAATTGGAACGTCGCTTTATAGAAATAGGGGTGGGCGTGTAAGACCCTTCTTGCTGAAAAGGCACGATTCGATCACACTGCTTGTTGCTTGCCGGAAGCATCCCGTCCGCGGAAATGGGCCAAGCCCACCGGAGTTTTCAAAATCGAGTCAACCTGACTTCTTGCCCGAAATCGGCGGACAACCGGGCGCATTATCGGAAGGAAGGTTATGGCAACAGTATCTCGAAGACTCCCGAAACAACCTCATTTGGATGTACCCAAACGTCAAGCGCGTGAGCTGCTCAACCAATGGCGCTTGGGCGACGCAGATGCCTTCGACAGAATCCGCAAACAACATCCGAAACTTCACGATTCCGGCGATGCTGATCTCAAGTCGGCCGTATTTCGTTTGAGCGATGCGCAGTTGGTCGTGGCGCGCGAGTATGGGTTCTCAACCTGGACCCAATTAAAGGAGCGCATCAGCGGCCACACGATAGCGGATGCCCTGGACTCCGCCATCCGGGCAGGCGATCGCGACAGGGTCGTCGATTTGCTCCGCGCAAATCCAAACCTGCTGCACGTACCTGTGTGGAGCGGGAATTGGGGTCCGCCGATGAGCCATGCCGCCAATCTCGGCCGCCTCGAAATCATCAAGGCCGTCGCCGAACTCGGGGCGCGCGATTTTCAGCATGCTTTTGACCGCGCTCTGCTGCAGGGAAAGATCGAATGCGCAAAATGGCTTCAAGAACACGGCGCGAAGCCGGTCGCAGGCACGATCATGGGTTCTTGCGAGACGCTGAATGTCGCAGGATTTCGCTTTCTTGTCGCTGTGGGTGCTCCTCTTGCCGATGAGAAAGGCAATCGACTCGCCCCGCTGGCGATGGTCCTTGAAACTTACGGCCGCAATGCCGCTGGAAAACACGAGATCCTCAAGATTCTTTCCGAGCAGGGATACAAGTTTCCCGATACGCCCATGATGGCTTTCCACCAAGGCAACGTGGCGAAGCTCGACGAGTATCTCCGCCGCGATCCGCGATTGATCGAACGCCGTTTCACTTGCAGCGAAATCTATCCGTCCGCGTTAGGTTGCGCCGACGACGGTCGATCGGGAATGCACTGGACCCCAATCGACGGAACCACCCTGCTGCACCTGGCAATCGATTTCAACGAGTGGGAGATTTTCGATCTGTTGCTGAAACACGGCGCCAATGTGAATGCCCGCGCCGACGTCGATTCGGCCGGATTCGGCGGGCATACGCCGATCTTCAATGCGGTTGTCTGCGGCCCGCGGAATGATGTCCAGATGACGCGCGCGCTTCTGGCCCGCGGAGCCTCTCGGGAAATACGGGCCAGTCTTCGCAAGTTCCTCGACTGGACGGAAACACCGCGTTGGCACGAAGCCCCCAGCGTCACTCCAGTCGAATGGGCCCGCACTTTTCCCGACCAAATGTGGGTGAACGCCGAGGCGCTGAAGCTGCTTACCGGCTACTGAGCATCTGATGCGCGGCAGTTACCTCCGGCACATCGATTGTTTTCCTCGCACACATATTCCAGAAGGCCGAGTTGGTCCCAGTCCGGCCGGAGCGTCAACTCAAAGTCCTGTGAGAAAGGCCGGGTGAAGATCTTCGGATCGTCGATGGTGATCTGGTACGAGAGCTTGTTCCCCTCACGCTTCAGGCGCTCGATCGTGTGAAGCGCATCGCTGTGCCAGCGGGTCTTGGTCGGGTCGGTGTAGTGATAGTCATCCAGGATCCAGCGCTTGAAGTTGACACTGTCGATGACCAGTGTGTCTCCTTCCCACTTCCCGACCGAGTCGCCATAATACGAGGGCTCCAGCCCGGTCCGGTGCGGGCGCCCGTCAGTTGGGATAATCCGGGCGGCACGCTGGAGCTCAGGAATAATCACAATGTACTTCGGATTCTGGACGATCTGAATCGGAAGGATGTACAGCATTCCGGAGGGAAAACCCGAAGGCAGACACATCGCCCGGGGTTCATCGTGACGCGGATCACCATTCCGCGGTTCATAGAGCAGGCTTTCGGCACCGGGCTTGACCGGCGCCATCTTGTCCGCGTTGAAAATGAGATTGCCGCGCGGACCCGATGGGTTCACGGTCGAAGGTTGCGTGTAGATGCCGGAAAAGTCCGGCTTCCCGTCCGGCATGCGGGGAATATCCTGCGCCCGTGACGTTGAGGTCATTGCTAGAACCAGCGCTGTTGCAAGAACGCGTGAGCATAGCCATTGGTTTTTCATCGTCCGGCCTCCGCTGCTGCTGTAAATACATTCCTGCCGTCGGCGAATCTCACATTGCGGCCCGACGCATTGTTCGAACCGTCCCTTGCGCGCGAGCCTTCGACACTAACAACGGCTCCGATCGGCAAGGAGTCCTTCGTGATGCCTCTGCGTATCAGTGCTCCCGGAGGCGCCGCGGAAAATCCCCACGTCGTAATGTTTCCGTTCTCGTCTTTCACATCGACGTAGAACCAGATGTGTGGATTCTGCCACTCGACTTTCTTGATGGTACCGGTGACTTTCACCGGCTTTGTGGAATCGTACTCCGCCGCTTCCGAGTGGTGACCGAAAACAGGCGCTGTGATTGCCATAAGAATTAAAACGGCTAGAAAGTTTCGTGTCATCGTGTGCCTCCGCAAATTGCTTCCTGCTGACTCTAAAAAAAGTGTGATTTGGAAGTCAAAATGTTTCCTGTTCATTGCTTGCAGTTCCCCTCCTTGGAGGAGGGGCGGCCGCGCCGATCAAACAAAATGCATCGTAACCTCAGAATCGGCGCGGCCGGGGAGGTCATACAATTGTTTGACCTCCCCCGTCGCGCCGAAATTAAGGTAGCGAGGCATCTGCTAGATCGGCGCGCCGACCCCTCCTCGAAGGAGGGGAGAAACATGTGTATCTCAGAACATCAGCTTGGCCCCGAGTTGGATCACACGCGTGGTCACGCCTTGCACGCCGCCGCCGATGGAGCCGAAGGTTGCCGAGCGGATGTTACGGTCGAGCGTGGAGGGATCCGGGTTGAAATGATTCGTCAGGTTGAAGATTTCCGTCCGGAATTCGAGGAGCCGTCCTTCGGAGAGACGGAATGTCTTGTTCACAGAGAAGTCTGCGTTGGCGATCCCGGGCAGCCGGATGGCATCGGTGCGAGGTGACGTGCCGAAGCGGCCGAAGGGCGCCTCCACAAAAGCAACGGTGTTGAACCACCGTTTCCACGTGCGCTGGTCGCGCGGCAGATTGGCGTTTTGTCCGAGAACCGAGTCCGGTCGCGAGTTGATTCCCGTACCCGTCGTGTCGACATTGTTGGTCACCGGCGCGGGGAAGCCGCTCTGGAGTGTGACGATCGTCGAAACCTGCCAGCCGTCGAGCAGAGCGCGCTTGGCGCCTTGCGTCCCCCGGAAAAACGGCACATCGTAAAGCACGGTCTGGACAAAGCGGTGCGGCAGGTCGAAACCCGACACGGACCGATCGGCACGCAGATTGAAGATGTCTTGCGGGGCGCCGATGAAATTACCGCCGCCCACCTGTCCCCCGATGTCGTTCGGACCGGAGATGGACTTCGACCACGTGTAAGCGGTCAGAAAAGTCAGACCGCTCCCCACGCGGCGCTCCGCCTTGACTTGCAGAGCGTGGTAGATGGCGTTGCCGATCGACTTGTCGGAGCGAACGTTGCGCTGGTATGCCTGGTTCGGCCGGCGCGCATTAAGCGAAGGCAAGCCCGGCGTGCGCGGGTCGACAATGTCGATCGGCCGATTGAGGTCCTCAAAGGTGACGATGAGGCGAGTGCTCTTGGTGCCCACATACGCCAGATCGACGAGCATCTTTCCCGGAAGGCTTTTCTGCACGTCCAGGTTCCACTGCTGGACGTAAGTGTCGCGCAAATTCTGGTCGTTGCTCACTGCGAAGTTCAGCGCGCCCGAGGTGACGGCCGACGAGAATGGGTCGTTGAAGAAAAGATTCGGGGCGCCGCTTGGATTTCCGATGACGCTCGCTCCGGCGGTGGCCTGAGCCCCTTCAGCCATTGCGAAGATCGCGTTCGAAATCTGCGGCGTGTAGTACCACCCGTACGCGCTACGAATCACCAAGTCGTTTGCGAGGGCCGGGCGGTAAGCAAAACCCAAGCGGGGCGCCCAGTTGTTGCGGTCCGGCGCAATCAGACCGCGCCCATACCGCGAAGTCTGAGGCGTCGTTATGCCGGCGACGATCATGCCGTTCAGCTCGATGTTCACGAACTTGTCATCGACCTGCTTGTAAGGCTGAAAATAATCGTAGCGCAGGCCGAGGTTGACCGTGAGCCTCGGAGTGAGCTTCCAGTCGTCGTTGAAATAGTACGACTGCCACCAGTTCCAAAGGTCGGTTGACGTGTGAGCCGGATTGATGCTCGCGTTGCGAACATAACCAAGCATGAAATCCGCCAGGGCGCTCCCGGTGTAAGTTCCGTCGAAGCTGAAGCTGCCGCGAGGTGCGCGTGCCTGCTCGAAGGTCACTTGCCGTTTTGCAATATCGGCGCCGGCTTTAAAGTAGTGGGTGCCGCGCTGCAACGAGACCGAGTCGACGAACTGGAAGATTTGATTCGAGCGGTCACGAGGTCCGATCTGGCGCTGCAGATTGTACATATTGAAGACGCCGTCCGGGCCGTTGATGGTGATCGTTGGTGGCCCGTATTCCTTCGGGAGGCGTGACACCAGCGGAAGCCCCATCCTTCCGACGACATCGTAGGCGGGATCGTTCGTCGTCCCGAAGATCTCGGTCTCAAAGAACCGGTGCCATCCGCCTCGCAGCTCATTAATAAAGGTCGGGCCGAACGTGTGCGTCCACGCGCTCACATAGTTCTGCGAGCGGCCGAGGTTGTTGCGCTCGTCGTGGCCCCAGTACGGAATGCCCGCTTCGTACGTGTCGTTGAAAATATAGCGTCCGGAAAGAGAATCCCTGGTGGAGAAGAGATGGTCGATACGACCGTTGTAATTGTCCTGCGTCGAAACGGCGCTGCTGGGCGTCGTTGCGAAGTTCTGCGTTCCCACCTGCGTGTTGGGCTGCGGCATGAACTCGAGAAACACCTGCGCCTGCTTGCTCAGGCGCGACGGCGGAATCACGTTGTCGGAGATACCGACATTCAAGGGATCGCGCAGCGTGATCGGGGCGCCCGTGCGCGCGTTGGTGAGACCACGGAAATCGCCCGTTCGTGTCGCTGTAGGGGGGACTAACGTCAGCGAACTGACTGCGCCCTGCGCCAGTCGGCCGGCTTCCCAGTTGAAAAAGAAGAATGTCTTATCGGTGCCACGGTATAGGCCGGGAATAAAAACCGGCCCGCCGATGTTTGCGCCAAACTGATTTCGGTTCAACCGCGGAGGTGCAACGCTTTTGCCCGCGATCGCATCGTATGCCTGGGTCAGGGCGTCGTTCCGGTTGAACTCCCAGAGTGTGCCGGTCACGCGGTTGCCGCCGCGTTTGGTGATCATGTTGATCTGCCCGCCTGGGGCGCCGCCGGATTCCGCCGACGAGTTGCCGGTTTCAACCTTGAATTCGGCGAGGGAATCTACTGAAGGCGAAAAGGAGTAAGTCATCGCGTCGTAGTCCATGAACTCGATTCCGTCGAGGAGATAGCGGTTCGCCGTGTCGCGCGATCCATTCGCGGAGATGGCCGTGGATCCGAACGGCGAATCCTGCTGGCCGATGGAGCCTCGTCCCCGCCGGACTGTAATCGAGCCCGGAGTTCCCGCCTGCACGCCCGGGATCAGTTGCGCAAGCTGCACGAAGTTGCGCCCGTTGAGCGGCAGGTCCACGATCTTGGCGCCATCGATAACGGTGCCCACGGTAGCATTGTCGGTCTGAAGAGCGACGGCAAAGGCTTCAACACTGACCGTCTCGGCGACGTCGCCGATCCGGAGTTGCAGGTCCACACGCGCGGTTTGTTGCACCTGCAACGTGACGCGATCAATCTTCTGTGTCTGGAATCCCGGTGCAACGGCCGTGACGGAGTATTCGCCTGCAGGCAGGAAAGGAAGCGTGTAGCTGCCGGTTTCGTCGGACTTGGTTTCGCGGACTCCGTTCGTCGCCAGATTCGTGATGGTAATCGTCACGCCCGGTACGAGGGCTCCCGTCGGGTCGGTGACAGTGCCCGTTACCGTCGCCGTGGTTTGCTGCGCGAACGCTGCGGATCCGAGAACGGCCATTACAACAACAGCAGTGATCAACCTCTGAAACACAAAAACCACCTCCTGTTTGGGATGAGCGGAAGCATTGTAGCGCGCGACGGTTTCTTTGTGGCTCTGTGTCTTTGTGGTTTATAACGGACTCTTGTTGTCCATCGTGAAGATTGTATAATCCCGCGCAACACAAAAATGCAGACCAAAACGACACTACATGTTTTGTCCTTGTTGATCGCAGCGTTATGGATGACCGTGCCGGCGTTTGCTCAGCTCGATCTCACCGGTGTGTGGGCGCCGCCTAGACCATACGATGAAGACGAGCCGGAGCGCGGTCCCGGTCCATCGCTTGTCGAGTTTGTCGGACTTCCGATCAACGATCAGGCGCGGCAATGGGGATTGGCATACAGTCCCGCTCGTCTTTCGCTTCCCGAACATCAGTGCCAGGTCCACGTCATCGAATACATCCACCGCGGCCCGCTGCAGATGAGGATCTGGGAAGAACGCGATCCTGTCACGCATCAGCTTATTGCATTACATGAATCGATCAGCACTTACGAGCAAGATCGGACGATTTGGATGGATGGTCGGCCGCACCCTTCCGAATACGCGCCGCATACGTGGATGGGTTTTTCGACCGGAGTGTGGGATGGCAACATGCTGACCGTCACCACCACGCATATAAAGCAAGGCTGGCATCGGCGTGAAAACATTCCTGCCAGCGATGAAGTGACGCTGATCGAGCACTACGTGAAGCATGGGAATCTGATGACGCACATTACCGTGGCCGAAGATCCGGTCTTTCTAGCGGAACCGCTCGTGAAGAGCGAAGAGTTCAGCTACGTAACCGATCCCAACACGTTTAATCCATTCTGGCCTTGCCAGCCTGTCGAGGAAGGCGAAGCCTCTCGCGGTAAAGTGCCAAGCTTCGCACCAGGCGAGAATCCTTGGATGGCTGAATACGCTGCAACGCATGACCTTCCCCAAGAGGCCACTTTGGGCGGTCCCGAAACGACATACCCCGAATACCAAGCGCGTTTGAAGCAGTTGCCGAAAGCCGTATTCAAAACTCAAGGCAGGTAAACACGGATGGACCAGAGGCATGCGCTGGGTGCGACACGCAGCAAAACCGGAACCGAACTAAACTGTTCAGGAGAATTGTCGATGAGATCACGATGCAATCTGCAGTGGCTTCTTGCGACGACAATCATTCCATTGATCGCCTTTAGCGCGAGCATCCTTGGTTTCTCCCGCGAAACGTTTGCGGCAAGTCAGGAAAACGGAAGAAAGCCCACGATCAGCTGCGAACAATTGGGAAGCATCAAGCTAAAGGATGTCAGCTCCATGAACGCGCAATCGGTAGCCGCAGGCACGTTCACTCCGCCGGGCGGCATGGCCATCAATAATCTGCCGCCGTTCTGCCGCGTGTCGCTCGTCATCAAGCCGCAGATCAATATAGAAGTCTGGCTACCTATGAATTGGAACGAGCGCTTCCAGGCAGTCGGCGGCGGCGGTTACGCCGGCGCAATCTCATGGCCCGCGCTCGCGGCTGCCATGCGGAGCGGATACGCGACAGCTTCCACGGACACAGGACACAGTGGATCCGCGCAGCCGGGCGGTAGCTTTGCGCTAAACGTTGACGGGACCCCGAACACGCAGCTCGTCGAAGACTTCGCCTTCCGGTCACTGCAAGAGCTAACCATTGAGGCGAAGGAATTGATCCGGGCATTCTATGCCGAGCGGCCGAAATACTCGTACTGGAACGGTTGTTCAACGGGCGGCCGCCAGGGACTGATTCAGGCGCAGCGTCTGCCCGGCGGGTACGACGGCATTCTTGCAGGCGCGCCGGCTATCAATTGGGATCGATTCATTCCCGCTGAACTCTGGCCCCAGGTTGCAATGAAGATGGAAGCTGGCGGACCCGTCGCAGCGTGCAAACTCACGACGGTCACAAATGCGGCGATTGCCGCTTGCGACAGCTTTGATCGAGTCATCGACGGAGTATTGGAAGATCCGCGCCAATGCCATTTCGACCCTGTCGCGTTGCAGTGCCCAGCCGGTGCGACGCCGGATTGCAACTGTCTTACGTCGAAGGAAGTTGCCGCGGTGCGGAAGATTTGGGATGGCCCCAGTTCCTCGGACGGAAATCGATTGTGGTACGGGCTGACGCGGGGAACGCCGCTAGCAGCACTATCCGGCAACAATGCTTTCAACATTTCGAGCGATCATTTTCGCTACTGGCTGGAGCGTGACAAGAATTTCGACTGGCACAAAATGGATTACGCCGCGTTCGAAGCAGGATTCCAGAAGTCACGAGCGCTTTTCAATCGTGTGATCGGCTCAGACGATCCGGACTTGCGCCAGTTCCGCCGCGATGGCGGCAAGGTTCTAATATGGCACGGTCTAGCCGACCAGCTCATCTTTCCGGAAGGGACAATCGACTACTACGAGCGCGTCATTGACAAAGCAGGAAGCATAAAAGAGACGCAGAACTTTGCACGATTGTTCCTGGCGCCCGGAGTTGGTCACTGTGGTGGCGGAACGGGACCGAACAGCTTCGATATGTTCGGCGAACTCGTGAAGTGGGTTGAGTCCGGCCAGGCGCCGGAACAGATCATCGCATCGCGCATGCAGAACAATCAGGTTGTACGGAGTCGCCCGCTTTGCGCATATCCCAAGGCCGCGAAGTATACGGGCGCCGGAAGTACGGACGACGCGAAGAACTTTGTGTGCGAGACGCCGTCCGAATATGGCACCCGGTGGATCAAGTGACGGATCGCGGGCGTTCGGCCTAAAGCCGCGAAGCGGCGGCAGAATGTAGCCCCGGGCGAAAGGGGCTGTTGCCCAAAGAAGCCGCGTAGCGGCGAAACAATCTTAGCCACGGGCGCAGCCCGTGGATTGTTCGGCGGAAAGAACCAAGCCCCGTAGGGGCGGCACAATCGATTTGTTT
>JACXTT010001314.1_pt1 | contig 41749 bp, 42 predicted proteins | sample 9270951 | NCBI WGS metagenome assembly JACXTT01 (sample SAMN15532306, study PRJNA645909) | rock metagenome | isolation source: weathered quartz diorite | place: Puerto Rico | collected 2017-06-21
CCGGCCACGGTCTGCAGCAGCGTGGATTTCCCGGGGGCGTGTTCCGCGTCGATGTGCAAAGGTTCGCCGCCGTGTACGTCCACGCTGACGTGGCTGAGCGCCCTGGACGCGTTGTGGAACTGGAAGCTGCGCGGGGTGAGCTGCTCATTCACACGGTCTCCGGGCGATGCGTTGATAGGGTAACTGGTGGCGACAGGAAGGACGTGGTGGTGAGACGTGACAGTGACGGGTCGTTGGCTGCAAATGCGAATCTCCCGGCATGCGAATTTCCCCTTACTGTGCTGATTCAGAAGGAAATCGAGTTGCTATGCGAAGTTCTTGGGCCAGCTTGCCAGCGCCTCGTCGGTGGCGGCCAGGCCTACACCGTGTGGGCCTTTCTCATAAATGTGCAGCTCGGCGGGCACGCCCGCCTTGCGCAGCGCCATGTAAAACAGCACACTATTCTCCGGCGGCACCCCGGAATCCTCGTTGGTGTGAAAGAGAAAAGCCGGGGGCGTTTCGCGCGTGACGCGCTTTTCGTTGGACAGCTCCTCCACCAGTTGCGCCTCCGGGCTCTCGCCCAGCAGGTTGCGGCGGGATCCCTGGTGCACGTAGTCGGTGAACGAAATCACCGGGTAGGCAAGAATCAGGAAGTCGGGCCGGCAGGAAACTCGCTCCACCGGATCCGCCGCCGACGCATCGCCCGAGTCGAAGTGCGTGCCGACCGTGGAGGCCAGGTGCCCGCCCGCCGAAAATCCCCACACGCCGATGCGCGACGGATCGACATTGTACTCCCGCGCGCGGGACCGCACGACGCGCACGGCGCGCTGAGCGTCGCGCAGCTCGGCGGGATGATGATACTTGGGCCCAAGACGGTACACCGTGACGAACGCCGCGATGCCCTGGGAATTCAGCCACAGCGCGATCTGCCGCCCCTCATGATCCAGTGCGTGCCCCCGGTAGCCGCCGCCCGGAAAAACAATCACCGCCTGACCGTTCGGCTTCGCAGCCGGCAACCAGGCGGTGATAGTGGGTTTATCGACGTCTTCCGATCCCGTCGCCCCGGGGGCCCCGCCCGGCCACAACAACTCCGGTTTCGGATCCGTTTTCTGGGCGGAGAGACAGGAACACACAAGCAGGCAGAGCCAGGCGATTCGTATACTCACCCGGCCAGCCTACCTTAATTCTTGGTCGTTTGTTTCAGCTTCTCGCGCTGCTCCTTGAGCACAGCCTTGCGGCTGAGCTTGATTTTGTTGCCTTCGAGGGCCAGAACCTTCACCAGGATCTGGTCGCCTTCCTTCAGCTCATCGCGGACTTCCTTGATGCGGTTCTCGGCGATCTCACTGATGTGCAGCAAGCCGTCGGTGCCCGGGAAGATTTCGACGAACGCGCCGAAATCCACCAGCCGCACCACTTTGCCCAGATAGGTTTTGCCGACTTCCGCGGTGGCGGTGATGTCGGTGACCATCTGGATAGCCCTCTGCGCGGAAGCGCCGTCGGCCGAGGCGATCTTCACCGTGCCGTCGTCTTCCACGTCGATCTTCACACCGGTCTGCTCGATGATCCCGCGGATCACTTTGCCGCCCGGGCCGATCAATTCGCGAATCTTGTCGGTGGGGATGGTCATCGTGTAAATTCGCGGAGCGTAGATCGACAACTCCGCCCGCGACGACGAGAGGGCCTCGTCCATCTTGTCCAGGATGTACATGCGGCCGCGGCGCGCCTGTTCCAGCGCCTCGACCAGGATCTTCATGGTGACGTTGGGCACCTTGATATCCATTTGCAGTCCGGTGATGCCGGCCCGCGTGCCCGCAACCTTGAAGTCCATATCGCCGTAGTGGTCTTCGGCGCCGGCGATGTCAGTGAGAATGGCGTACTTGTCGCCCTCCTTCACCAGCCCCATGGCCACTCCGCCTACCGCGGCGCCCATGGGCACTCCGGCGTCCATCAGCGCCAGCGAAGCGCCGCAAACCGTGGCCATGGAGCTGGAGCCGTTCGACTCCAGGATGTCGCTGACCACGCGCATGGTGTACGGGAACTTGGTGTCTTCGGGAAGCATTGGCGAAATCGACCGCTCGGCGAGCGCGCCGTGGCCGATCTCGCGGCGGCCGGGACCGCGCATGAAGCCCACTTCTCCCACGCTGAACGGCGGGAAGTTGTAGTGCAGCATGAAGCGCTTTGAGGCTTCGCCGGGCTCCAGCAGCTCGATGCGCTGCTCGTCGTCCTTGGTGCCGAGTGTCACGGTCACCAGGGCCTGCGTCTCGCCGCGGGTGAACAGCGCCGATCCGTGTGTGCGGGGAAGCACTCCGGTTTCGATGGTAATGGCCCGGATCTTATCCATGGCGCGCCCGTCGGGACGCCGCCGCTGGTTCAGAAGCTCGTCGCGGAAGATCTGTTCTTTCAGCGCATCGTAGAGCTTTGTGGCTTCAGCCTTCTGTTCATCCGGCGTGCCTTCGAGCACCTTCTTCTTGAGCACGCTGACTTGTTTGTAACTCTCCAGCTTCGGATACTTTTCCGTGTTTAGCGCGTCCTTCAGATCCGCGCCCACTTCCTTCCGCATCTTCTCGAACAGTTCCTGGTTGATGGCCGGAGGAGTGTAGTCCCGTTTGGCCTTGCCGATGGCCTTCACCATTTCGTCGATGACGCCGGCGATTTTCTTGCAGCACTCGTGGCCGAACTCGATGGCCCCGATCACCACTTCCTCGGAAACCTGCTGCGCGCCGGCTTCCACCATGACGATGCCGCCCGCGGTGGCGGCCACGATGATGTTGCACTTCGACTGACGCTCTTCGTTGTAGCTGGGGTTAGGGATGTACTTGCCGTCCACGTAGCCGACGCGCACGGCGGCCAGCACATGATGGAACGGAATATCGGAGATGGCCAGGGACGCTGCCGCGCCGACCATGGCCAGCGGGGCCGGGTCGCGCTCGGGATCGGCCGACAGGACCATGGCGATGACCTGGGTTTCGTTCTGGTAGCCTTCCGGGAACAGCGGACGGATGGGCCGGTCAATCAGCCGGCAGGTGAGAATTTCTTTTTCCGAGGGACGTCCCTCGCGTTTGATGAAACCGCCCGGAATCTTTCCGGCCGCGTACGTGTACTCGCGGTAGTCTACGGTTAACGGGAAAAACGCCGCGCCCGCTTTGGGCTCCGCGTTTGAGCATGCGGTGACCAGCACAACAGAATCGCCGGAACGGACAACGACCGATCCGTTCGCCTGTTTAGCTAGTTTTCCAGTCTCTATAGTGATGTGCCGACCATCCAGGTCGACTTCAAAGGTATGCATTCGGTTGACCTCCAACCACGGCCCGGGTTACGTTCCAGGGCCGGACTCAAGATTGAGACTGGAGTTGACTTGCGGACGGGCAGGCCCGAAAGGGCCGGGCGCGAAGCATGGGAAATCGCGGGACAACACCTGATTCCCACCCTCCGGCAGCGCGGAGAAACTCTAGCGGCGGATGCCGAGCTTTAACAACACCGCCCGGTAACGCTCCGGACTGATGTTTTTCAAATACGTCAAAAGCCGGCGCCGCTTCGCCACCATGATTAACAAACCACGGCGGGACGCATGATCCTTCTTGTGGGTCTGGAAGTGATCTCTGAGCTGCGTAAGACGCTCACTCAGGATCGCGATCTGCACCTCTGGCGAACCGGTATCGTTCCTGTGAACCCGATTCCCGGTGATGATCTGTTTCTTGTGTTCGGTCGCCAGTGCCATGCTAGAGGTTACCGCTCCTTTTGTCTTCTCTTTATCTCGTTAGTGTACCCACACAGGATAGCATAGTTCCCTGCCCAGGCTATCGCTCCGGCCCCGCCTGGTGACACAGGCATTCTTGCGTGTGTCGGGCCGGCTGAAGCCAGATACCTGGCGCGTGGAAGCCTAAGCCTCCTTAATCAGCCTCTGTAGCTTGGCGATCAGCGGCGGCACCGCGACCTTCGCGTCTTCCTTCGCTTCATATTCCAGCGCGACGTAACCCTTGTAGCTGCCCGCGTTCAGCATCTTCACAAACCGCGGCCAGTCCGACGCTTGTTCCTTCCCGTCGGCATCCCGTACTTCGACCTTGAGTTGCACGTTCACTGCGTAGGGCAGGAGCTTCTCGCATTGAGTGTAGGCGTCGCGCTTGAAGTTGCCGGTGTCCAGATTCACGCCGACCCAGGGCGAATCCACCTTCTTGACGATGTCCACAATGCGGTCCGCCCAGTCGGTGATGCCGCCGTGGTTTTCCAGGCCCAGGATCACGCCTGACCGCGCCGAATACTCCGCAGCGCGCTTCAGCACAGACACTACCCAGCCGGCGGCCTCGTCTTCCGTATTAGCCTTCGGCACCGTGCCGCCGAACACGCGGATGTGCCGCGCGCCCAGCTTCGCCGCCGCATCGATCCATTTCCGGATGTCGGCCAGTTCTTTGGCTTGCAACTCGGCCGTCGGCTGGCACATGTTTGTCCGCACTGAGATGGAGTAGATCTCCACTCCCGATTTGTAGGCCAGCCGTTTCAGCGGCAGCAGGAAGGCGTCGGACGTATCCGGAAACCAGTAAACGGTCAAATCCAGGCCATCGACGTCCAGATCCACCGCCATGCGGACCAGGTCGTCGTAGGTCATGGTCTTCTTGGCGAGTTGGTCGCGGAAGGAATAGGCGCAGATCGCGCTCTTCAGGCGTCCCTTCCCGTTGGCCCGTGCGGCAGGCACGGCGGCCAGCGCCGGCATCGCCTTCAACAGATCGCGTCGATTCATTTCGGCTCCCTTGCGGCTATCATACACCCCGGCGGCTGCCCCACAAATCCACGTGAAGCCGCGGGCTGAAGCGGAATCCTTCGCTTTTGCAGATCTCCGCCAGCCACTGCCCGCGCTCGCGCAAGACACCGGCGTCGGTACCTTCGGCCATCAACACTACCCGTGCGCGGTCGGCATCGAGCGTCGCCACAAGTTCGCGGATCTCGCCCAGGTCCGCCGAAGCCGACACCACGAACTTGAGCTGATATTCATAGTCCGCCATTAGCCGCCGCAGCACGCCCGGCTGGATTCGCGTGGCCTCATGACGCTCCCGCCACTCCCCTTCCGGGGTCGAATTCGCGAGCTTTGGCGAAATGCTCATCAGGTCGCACGCTACTGGGGCATAGACCGTTCCCGCCGTCTCAATAGTGACGTGTAGGCCGCGCTCGTGCAGGCCGCGGGTCAGATCGACGGCCTGTGGGAAGATCATCGGCTCGCCGCCGGTCACCACGGCGTGCCGGGCCTGCGGATATTGCGCTAGCTCCGCGAATATCCGTTCCAGCGGCATCTCCTCCCCTTCCGGCTTCCACGACGTGTAGGGCGTGTCGCACCAGGCGCAGCGCAGATTACATCCGCTCACGCGGACAAACACCGAGGGGACGCCTGCCAGCATTCCCTCGCCTTGCACCGAGTAAAAAATTTCGGCGATCTTCACAGCAGCGCCGGGTCGGGAATTCCGGCCTCCTCGAATCCCTTGCGCCGCAGTACACAGGAATCGCACGCGCCGCAGGGACGTCCGCTAGGGAAAGGATCGTAGCAACTGTGGGTCAACCCGAAATCGACGCCCAGTTCGCGCCCTAGCTTCACAATCTGTGCCTTCGACATACGGATGAGGGGCGTCTGGATTTTCAGGCGGGTCCGCCCTTCCACGCCGGCACGCGTTGCCAGGTTCGCCATCCGCTCGTAAGCTTCGATGTACTCCGGGCGGCAATCCGGGTAGCCCGAGTAATCGAGGGCGTTTACGCCGATGAAAATATCCGTCGCTTCCAGCACCTCGGCCCAGGCCAGCGCGAACGAAAGGAATACGGTGTTGCGCGCCGGAACATAGGTGACGGGAATATCCACGCCCATCTCTTCGGTCGCACGACCTTTGGGTACCGGGATTTCGTCGGTCAGCGCGGAGCCGCCGAACAGCCTCAAGTCGATCCTCATGGTCCGGTGCGCCGCCGCTCCGAGGTGCCGGGCCACTCGCTCGGCCGACTGCAGTTCCACCTGGTGCCGCTGCCCGTAATCGAACGAGAGCGCATAGCAGGAAAATCCGTCACGCCGGGCCACCGCGAGGCACGTGGCCGAATCCAGGCCTCCGCTCAACAGGCAAACTGCGCGCTTCATCTTTTGAGTTTCAATGCCAGGAGGAAACCGGCCGCCGGAAACAACACCAGCCCGGCGAAAGCATTCTGGAGCGAGTAGTGGTCGGCGACCCAACCGGTCAGCGGGATGAAGATCAAGCCCGCCATGCCCCAGGCAAAGCCCATCATGAGCGCGGAAATCGTTCCCGCCTGCGAGGGCACCAGTTGCTGCCCCATCACTACGTTGACCGGAATGGTGAACAGAAGCAGCAGTCCTCCGGTCACGAGGCCGGCTACCGACAGCCAGCCATCCGCATGCACGAACACCTGCAGCAGCGGCAGCGATCCGGCGAAGGAAAGAAGGATGATGCGCCGGCCGCCGAAGCGGTCCGCGAAGTTGCCGCCGGCGAATCCGCCGAGCGCGCCGAAAACCAGGTACAGGGACGTGATGTAGCTGGCTGTCTTCAAGGAATAGCCGCGCTGCATGTTCAGATACAGCGGAAGGAATTGCGCAAACGTGATCTGGACGATGGACCGGATGAAGACCAGAAAGTACAGGATGGTAAGCTGCCGCCACGCCGCGCGTATTTCCGTCAGGTTGAATTTCTCTTTCACCCGCGCCTCAGCCGCGGCGAATCGCAGGGTGAAGTACAGCACCACGGACACGACGATGCCAGGCAGAGCGGCCAGCGGAAGGCGGTCCAGGCCGAGTTTCTGTACCGCGAAGGAGAAATAGGTGGGCCCCACGGCCAGCCCCAGCGTTCCGGCGCTGATAAAGATGGCCATGGCGCGCCCGCGATTGACGTTTAGCCCCAACGTCGCGTTCGCTGTGGCCTGCGGGTGAAATGCCGCGACGCCGGCTCCGCCCATCCACGCCATTGCCAGCAGCATGGTGTATCCCGTTGAGAGTCCAAGCGAAGAGATGAATACCGCCGCCAGCGCCGGCGCGAGAACGGTGAACATCCGGGTGTGAAAGCGGTCCGACAGGAAGCCGTAGACCGGCTGCATCAGGGACGAGGAGAACACCAGCACGCCGCCCAGGAAGCCGGCTTGCGTCAGCGAGATGCCGAACCGCTCAATGAGCGCCGGCTGCAAGACTCCGAGCGCGATGGAATAGAGGTCGACGAAGAAGTGCGCTAGGCAAAACAGGATCAGCGGCACAAAAGGCGCAACACGGCTGCCTTTCGCCTGCTGTTCGATTTCGATTGCCCTGACCTGGGAAGACATCCGGTGTGAGTCTTTCCATTATAGCGAGCCGATTCTCAAGGTTCGGATGCTGGCGCCAGCTACCATGGAAGTTCATGCGCGAAGATTTTTTGGAAGTCGAGGGCGGCAGGATCTGGTACGGAGTCGAGGGCGCAGATTCCGGCGGTATCCCGCTGCTGGTGGTTCACGGTGGACCGGGGTACCCTCACGACTACCTGGAGCCGCTGACCGGGCTAGCCGCGGATCGTCCGGTGATCTTCTACGACCAGCTTGGCTGCGGCAAGTCCGACCGTCCGGCCGACCCCTCACTGTGGACGCTGGAGCGCTTCCTGACTGAACTCGGCCTGGTGAGAGACGCCCTCGCCCCGGGCCCGGTCCACCTCTGCGGCCACTCCTGGGGGACCATGCTTGCCACCGACTACCTGCTCAACGCTCCGCCGGGAATTGTTTCAGCGACACTGGCCAGCGCGGCGCTATCGATCCCCCGCTGGCTCGAAGACACCGGACGCCAGCGCGAACTGCTCCCGCCGACCATTCAACTCGTGCTCGAAGCCCACGAGGCCGCCGGCACCACGTCGACCCAGACCTACCGCGACGCGACCATGGTCCACTATCAGCGGCATCTGTGCCGCATCCACCCATTCCCCGAGGCCATGAACCGCTCGCATGAAGCTTCGAACGGAGAGATCTACGAGGCCATGTGGGGCCCCAGCGAGTTCTACGCAACCGGCCTCCTGAAGACCTACGACCGCACGCCGCGTCTGGGAGAGATCCGCATTCCGATTCTGCTGACCTGCGGCCGCTACGACGAGGCGACTCCAGAAGCGTCCGAGTGGTACCGCACGCTGTTCCCAGACGCACGCCTGGCCGTCTTCGAGTCGAGCGCGCACATGCCGCAGCTGGAGGAGTCCGAAGAGTACCTGCGTGTCGTCGGCGAGTTCCTGCGTCAGGTGGAAGAGTGACTCTTACAGCGCGAGCTGCTCTCGCGCGTAATGCAGGCACTGCTTGACGTTGTCGTTCTCCACCCGCATCTGCGCGTCCTTCGGAAGCCCGTCGAGATAGGGAAGGCGCGCCGGACGCGTCTTCTCGCGCACCAGTGCCAGGGTCCGCGCCAGCACTCGCCCGCTGCGGTCGGAAAACGTCGCCCAGTATTTTTCCGTGAGGCAGGGGACTTTCAGCGGATTCCGCGTGATCATCTCAAGCGTAATGCGCGTCTTCGGACGCGCCCGGCGGATTATGTCCACCACGCGCTTCACGTCCATGAAGCCCTCGCCGAAGGGCATCTCGGAAAGCAGGAAGCCGTCGGCGTATGGCGCCACTCCCATATCCTTGACGTGAGTGGAAATCGCATAGGGCGCCAGTTTCTCCACTACCTCCATCGGATCGTCCAGCAGCGAGATGTTGTTACCCGTGTCCAGGCACACGCCGAAATATTCGCTCGACCACCTTTGCACCAGCGCCACCATTTCGTCCGCGGTCCAGTCCTTGTGATTCTCCAGCGCCAGCGGCAGCTTGTGCTTCTCCGCCATCCGCACGGCCCGGTCCACCGCCGCGTGGGACTGCTCCACGAACGTCTGCCAGTCGGCCAGCGTCGAAAACGTTTCATAGCGCCGCCCGCCCAGGCACGCCGCGCGTACACACAGCGCGCCGGCTTCTTTAGCCGCGGCCAGAGTTTTCTCGAAGGCTTCGTCATCGGCCTTTTTCGGAAGCCCGATGAATACTTCCAGGTACATTCCCGCCCGCTCGGCCCGCGAGCGCAGTTTCTTAATCTCGGATGGCTCCATCGACGACAGTCCCAGTTGCGCGCCGCCCGCGCCCAGACCGATGCAGTGCTCCAGAAACTCGTAGCTGTCGCGCGGCCGCCATACGGTCAGATAGCACGTCGTGGCCACGCCCATCTGCGTCCGCGGCACGGCCCGTGCCTGGGATGCCGCGGCCAGCACGGCTGCCGCGCTCTTCAGCAATTCCCGTCTTGTCATGCTTACACCCTTACTATGCTCCGCAGCACCTGGTCCCAGGGCTTCCGGTACGGACGCTCCAGCATCGCCGACGCTTCGCGATCCCCCAGGATCTCTTCCCTCTCCGCATCCCACCGCAACTTGCGGCCCAGCCGCAGCGAAATGTTCGCCAGGTGGCACGCCGACGACACTTGATGCCCTTCCTCCACGTCCGCTATCGGCCGTTTCCTCGACTTCACGCACTCCAGGAAATTCTTCACGTGGCTGTCGAACTGCTCCTCGCCGGATCCGGCTTCCTTGATCGGCTTTATCCACGGCGCCGGCTTGGTGTCCGACCGGCGCGGCCCGCCCGCCGGATGCCCCTGGAACACCGGAATGGTATTGTTCGGGTCCACTCTCATGTCCGGGATCACCTCAAACCCGGCGCGGTTGATGATGAGGCTTCCCTTATTGCCGAAAAACTCCAGCCCGCCGTTTGTCCTGCGCCCGGCGCCCGCTTCATGGAACGAATACACCAGCGTAAAGCCGGGATATTCGAACAGCGCGTCCTGGGTGTCCGGCGTCTCGCCGTTATCCTCGTCCTTCGGCAGCACCATCCGCCCGCCGGAAGAGCTGACCGCGGTGGGTCCCTTCACCTGGAGCGCCCAATGCGCGATGTCGATCTCGTGCGCCGCCAGATTCGTCATCTGCCCACCGGAATAATCCCAGAACCAACGGAAATGGTACAGCGACCGCTTTGGATTGTATTTCCGCATGGGCGCCGGGCCTACCCACATCTCGTAGTCCAGCTCGGAAGGCGCTACGCCGTCGGGCGGCGCGCCGAATCCCGGCATCACATTGCGGAAGGCGCCTGCCCGCACCTGGAAGATCTTGCCCAGGTACCCGTCCCGCAACAGGTCCCGTGCCTGCTGGTAATGCTTTCCCGACCGCTGCTGCACGCCCACCTGCACCACGCGGTTGTATTTCCGCGCGGCCTGAATCATCCACTGGCCTTCTTTGACGAACAGGTGCAGCGGTTTTTCCACGTACACGTCTTTGCCCGCCGCGCAGGCCATGATGGTGAGCAGCGCGTGCCAGTGGTCGGGCGTCGATACCACCACCGCCTGCACGTCTTTATCATCCAGCAGCCGGCGAAAATCTTTGTAGCCTTTGGCCTTCTGGCCGGTGGCGGCGACACCCTGTTCCAGACGAGGTTGGTAGACGTCGGACATCGCCGCCAGGTCCACATCCGGCTGGTTCCTGAAGTCGTGCACGTGCTGCGCACCGATCAGCCCGTAGCCGATGAAACCCACCTGCACACGGTCGTTGGCGCCCAGCACGCGGCTGTAAGAAGCGGCAGTGAGCGCGCCCACCACGGCGCGGCGCGGGATCGGCATGCGACGAATTCTATCATTGTATTGATACCATCTGAGTCGCACTTCTTTATGCCAAATCCCACATTTGACGCTATCGTTGACTCCGGTGACACGTCCATTTACGACGTGAGGTCCCGCGCCGCCGGGCCGCAAGGCTCGCTGCCGATCACCGCCGAAATGCTGCTCCACCGCCCCTCCGGTGACCTGTTCGGTTGGAGCCAGAACGCCGGCATGGGCTGGGACCCGCGCCTGCTGGGCGGCAAGGAGATCGTCATCCTGTCGACACACGGCGGCATCCGCGCCGAGGACGGCACGCCCATCGCGTTGGGCTACCACACCGGCCATTTCGAGGTCGGCCTGCTGATGCAGGAAGCGGCGCGTGAGTTGAAAGGGATGGGCGCGGTGCCCTTCGGCGCGTACTGCACCGACCCCTGCGACGGCCGCACCCAGGGAACCACGGGCATGTTCGATTCCTTGCCCTATCGCAATGACGCCGCCACTGTCTTCCGCCGCCTGATCCGCTCCCTTCCCACGCGGCGCGGTGTGATCGGCGTTGCCACCTGCGACAAAGGGCTGCCCGCGATGATGATGGCGCTGGCCGGCATCCACGACCTGCCTTGCGTGCTGGTGCCGGGCGGCGTCACGCTGCTCAGCGACAATACGGAGGACGCGGGCAAGGTGCAGTCGGTGGGCGCGCGTTTCGCACATGACCAGATCACGCTCGACGAAGCCGCGCGCGCGCTTTGCGGCGCTTGCGCTTCGCCCGGCGGCGGCTGCCAGTTCCTGGGGACGGCGGCTACGTCTCAGGTGGTGGCCGAAGCGCTCGGCATGACGTTGACGCACGCCGCGCTGGCTCCGTCGGGCCACGCGATCTGGCTGGACGCGGCCCGGCGGAGCGCCCGCGCAGTGCTGGCGCTGGAATCCCGCGGGATCACGATGAAGGACATCGTGACCGAGGCGGCCTTGCACAATGCGATGGCGGTACACGCCGCGTTCGGCGGCTCCACCAACCTGATTCTGCATCTGCCGGCCGTCGCGTTCCAGGCTGGTATCCGCCGTCCAACGGTCGACGACTGGACGTCGTTCAATCGCCGCGTGCCGCGCCTCGTGGATGCGCTGCCCAATGGGCCGAAGGGATTCCCGACCGTGCAAGTCTTCCTCGCTGGCGGCGTACCCGAGGTGATGCTGCACTTGCGGCGTCTCGGGATGCTTGAAACAGGAGCCCTCACTGTTTCGGGCGAGACTCTGGGAGCCGCACTCGACTGGTGGGAGAAATCGGAGCGGCGCGCGCGTCTGCGGCAGGTCCTGAGGGACCGCGACGGCATCGACCCGGACCAGGTCATCATGGATCCGGATGCGGCGCACGCCGCGGGACTCACGTCCACTGTGACGTTCCCGGCCGGCAACCTGGCCCCGGGCGGATCGGTGATCAAGAGCACCGCGATCGATCCCGGCGTGGTCGATGCCGATGGCGTCTACCGCAAGACCGGCCCTGCGCGCGTGTTCCGCACCGAGCGCGAAGTGATCGCGGCGATCAAGGGGCAGGGCGCGAATCCCATCCAGGCGGGCGACGTCATTGTGCTGATGTGCCGCGGCCCGCTGGGATCCGGGATGGAAGAGATCTACCAGATCACTTCCGCGCTGAAGCACCTTACCTTCGGGAAGCAGGTAGCCGTCATCACCGACGCCCGTTTCTCGGGCGTCTCCACAGGCGCCTGCATCGGCCACGTGACGCCGGAAGCGCTGGCCGGCGGACCCATCGGTAAGCTGCTGGACGGCGACCGCATCGAAATCGTGGTCGACCGCATCAACCTCACCGGATCGGTCAACCTGGTCGGCGACAAAGTTCGTGTCTTCAGCGCGGAAGAAGGCACGCGCGTGCTGGCCACAAGGCCGCCGCGGCCAGATCTGCAGCCCGACGACCAACTGCCAAACGACACGCGTCTCTGGGCCGTGTTGCAGAACGCCAGTGGCGGCACCTGGGGCGGCTGCGTCTTCGACTATGACGCCATCTCAAAGAAACTCCAATGATCGAACTCCTACTTCTGCTCGCAAGCGCCGCCGATATCAGGCCCACCGGCGGCGACGTCAGGGTGCGCGACATCACGTTCGAGGGCAGGTCGGGCGGCCGCACGGCAGCCTATCTCGTTGAGGCAGCCAGGGGTAAAGGCAAAGGCCCCGGGCTGCTCTACGTTCACTGGTACGATGCCAAGGCGCGTGACACCAACCGCACCCAGTATCTGGGCGAAGCCATCGAGATGGCCAAATCCGGAGCGGTGTCGCTTCTGATCGAGACCATGTGGAGCGAGCCGGAGTGGTTCTTCAAGCGCGACCGCAAGGACGATTACGCGAACTCGCTGAAGCAGGTGCGCGAGTTGAGGCGCGCGCTGGACGTGCTGGCGGGTTTGCCCAATGTCGATTCGAAGCGCCTGGCCTATGTTGGCCACGACTTCGGCGCGATGTACGGCACGCTGCTGGCGGATACCGAAAGTGGCCGCATTACGGTCTGGGCCTTGCAGGCGGGTACTACCAGCTTCAGCGACTGGTTCCTGCTCGGCCGCCCCCGGCTGGAAGGCGAGGCCCGGACGAAGGTGGTAGCCGAACTGGCCCCGCTCGATCCGGCCAAACACATTGCCAAAGCTGCGCCGTCGCCGGTGTTCTTCCAGTTCTCCAACGACGACCAGTTCGTGCCGAGAGCCAAGGCCGAGGAATTTTTCGCCGCTGCCAGGGAGCCGAAGAAGATCGCGTGGTACGAGACCGATCACGGCCTGGACGTGAAGTCTATCCAGGATCGCATCGCGTGGCTGAAGGAAATTCTCAAGTTGAAGTAGCTTTGGCTTGGCCGCTCCGCTGATATCATGAGGTATGGTTTCGGCTGAAACCCGGGCGAAGGTGAAGGGTGTGCTTGTGGGCATCCAAAAGCGCGGCCTGCCCGCATTTGTCCACGACTTGGAGTACACGTTCGGCACCGACTGGACCGGAGATCCCGCAGTGCGCATCATCGTCAACCTGAAAGACGAGGCTGAGAAATTGCCGGATCTGGGTGATCGGCTTTCGAAGCTGTCGTTTCATATCCGCGACAGTGTACTGAAGAAGGAATCGGAAGCCTTTCCGTACATTCGCTATCGAACGTAGTCCGATAAGCGCGAAGAGTTGCAGGAAATCCAAGCTAACCAATGAAGCTTTCCTCCGACCTTTTGGATCAGGCGGAGCACCTCGCAACGAAGGAGCGCAAGAAACCGAAACAGGCCAGTCTGAGGCGATCGATTTCGGCAACTTACTACTCGATGTTCCACTTCCTGATTGACGCTGCGATAAAGGAGGTTCCGGCGCCTACTCGACATGGATTGAGAAGGGCATTTGGCCATAAGGGGATGAAAGACCTGTCCAAGAGCTTCGCCGCGGGCAAGCCGGACATTCCCGATCTTCTGAAATCCACTAAAGCGACGCCTGTTCACGACCAATTACGGCAGGTCGCGACAGCATTCGTCAGTCGCCAGGATGCCCGGCATGAAGCAGACTACAATCTGACTCGCCGATTTTACGCGGAGCGAAGCTCTCGATCATCTGTCCACACTCTTCTGCCTGCTCTTCGGCGCGACCTCAAGACGTTGAGGCCGCCAGCACCTCGTCCGCCGTCACCACCGTGCAGTACTCGCCACTCATGTTGGACAGCGATAGCGCGTGCACTTCATCGGCCATCCAATCCCGTCCAGACAGATCCTTCCGGCCGAAAGTGAAGCAGGCATCGGCGACCAGGTACGTTGTGAAACCCAGATTGCCCGCCATCCGCACGGTCGCCTCGACCGAGTTGTTCGTAATCACGCCGCAAATCACCAGCGTCGTGTGCCCGCGGCCCCGGAGACGGGCTTCGAGACCCGTACCGATAAAGGCGCTGGCGACGTGCTTCGCAATCACCTCTTCGCCCGCGACAGGTAGCGCGCAAGGCTTGAAGTCGTTGCCCGGCTGCCCGGGGCGATATGTCGACTGCGGTTCCACGGAATCGTGCTTCACGTGAACCACCGGCCGCCCCGCCGCGCGCCAAGCTGCCAGAAGCCGCGCGACGTTGTCTTCGGCCCGCGGATTATTGCGCACTCCCCAGCTCGGGTGATCGATGGCTTTCTGCAGATCGATGAGAAGCAGCGCGGCGTCGGCGGGTAGCGTCATAGTCCCCTCAGTAAAGCGCCGGCGCGCCCGCCGGACGCGTCTTCCAGCGCCGGTGGATCCAGAACCACTGGTCCGGATAGCAGCGGATCACGCCTTCAAAATGCTTGTGCAGAGCCGCCGTGTCCACCTCGGCATCGCCCGTCATCTGAATCTCCGGGTCGAAACGCAGGATAAACTTCCGCTCGGCTTCCGACCAGATCGCGTATCCCGGAATTACTCCCGCGCCCGACCGGTGTGCCAGCCGCGCGAATGACAGCGACGTGCACGCCGGCAGTCCGAAGAAGTTCACGAAGACTGCGTGATCGGGCATCGAGTTCTGATCCACCAGGATGCCTACCGCTTCGTTTCGGCGCAACGCCTGCAATATCGCCCGCGCATATTCGCGCTTCGAGATGATCGTGTTCCCCGATAGCGAGCGCCGGCGCTCCACAAAGGCGTCCAGCAGCGAGTTGTCCAGCGGCCGGACCACGACGTTCATCGGCGCCGCCATCAACGCGTGGGCAAATGCGCTTAGCTCCCAGTTTCCTAGATGCGCCGTGGCGAACAACACTCCTTTACCGCGTGACAGCGCCCGCTCGAAATGCTCGTAGCCATCGTAGCGGATCCATTCGCCGACATTGGCTTTGCCGATGCGCGGAAATTTCGCAAACACCCGCACCACCCGCGCCAGCGAGCGGAATACGCCGTCGATAATGTGCTCGCGTTCTTCCGCGGACGCGTGCGGAAGCGCCAACTCCAGGTTCCGGCGGGCGGTCCTGCGCAGCCGTGGAACACAGACGTCCAGAAACCGCAGGTAAACCGGCGCTAGCGGCGCAGTAGCCAAGACGATGCGGGCCAGCGCGTATTCGGCCGCGTTCCGAACGCCCGAGCGCGCGCGCATCTACTCGATCCAGCCGCCGCCCAGCACAAGGTCGTCCTGAAAGAATACCGCCGCCTGGCCCGGCGTCACCGCGCGCTGCGGCTCATCGAAGGTCACTTCCACGCGATTCTCGCCCGCGGGCGTGAGCGTGGCCGGCGCCGGCACGTGCCGGTTGCGAATCCGAACCTCCGCCCGCGCCGGACCCTTGAGCTCCGGCCAGGAGATCCAATTCACCTGCGCCGCCGCCAGCTTGGAGCGCAGCAGTTCGTCGTTACGCCCCACCACCACGCGCTGCGATGCGGGCTCGGTCGCGATTACGTAAAGCGGCTCGGACGACGCGATGCCGAGTCCGCGGCGCTGGCCGACGGTGAAGTGATGCACTCCCGCGTGCTCGCCCAGCTTGCGGCCGCCCGAGTCCTCGATGTTGCCGTGCGTTTCCGCGGGCGGGATGCCCTTGTCACGCAGATAAGCGTCCATGAAGCCCGCGTAATCGCCGTTCGGCACGAAGCAGATTTCCTGGCTGTCGTTTTTTTCGGCCACGGCCAGTCCCATGCGGCGCGCGATCTCCCGGACTTCGGTCTTGTTGAGTTCGCCGATTGGGAAGAGAGTCCGCGCCAGCTGCGCCTGGGTTAACCCCCACAGGAAATAGGTCTGGTCCTTCGACGCGTCCACTCCGCGCCGCAACTCGTAGCGCAGCGTCCTTTCGTTGAAGGTGATTCGCGCGTAGTGTCCGGTGGCGATGTGCCAAGCGCCCACCGAGTCCGCCATTTCCAGAAACTGGTCGAACTTGATGAAGTTGTTGCAGAGGGTGCACGGAATCGGCGTGCGTCCTGCCAAGTACTCCTGGACGAAGGGCTCCACCACCTGTTCCTCAAAGCGCTTCTCGAAGTTGACGACGTAATAAGGGATGCCGAGGCGGCCGGCGACGTAGCGCGCGTCGTACACGTCGTCGAGCGAGCAGCAACGCCCGGTGGCGCCTTCGACAGCCAGCTCCGGCAGACGCCTCTGGTTCCACAGCTGCATTGTCATGCCGACCAGGGAATGGCCGCGCTCGGCCAGCAGCGCCGCCACCGTCGACGAATCGACGCCGCCGCTCATGGCGATCGCGATGGGCTTCTCAGGCATGGACGGAAATGCTCCTCAGGTGACGCACGGACTCCGCCACCGCGTCGATCAACGCATCCACCTGAGCGGTGTCATTGCCACGTCCCAGCGAAAAACGAAGACTGGACTTCGCCTCCTCGCGTGAAAGGCCGATCGACGTCAGGACGTGAGACGGCTCCACCGCGCCGCTGGAACAGGCCGCGCCCGACGACACCGCGAAGCCGCGCAGGTCGAGTGCGATCACCATCGCCTCGCCCTCGATGAAATCAAACCGCAGATTGCTTGTATTCGGAGCGCGGCGCGCGCGGTCGCCGTTGACCCGCGCTTTCGGCACCCGCGAGAGAATGCCGATCTCCAGCCGGTCGCGCAGGGCCGCCAGACGCGCGGCCTCGGCGGCGCGATTTTCGCTGGCCCACTCACACGCGCGACCCAGCGCCACCGCCCCCGCGACATTTTCCGTTCCCGGCCGGCGGTCGCGCTCGTGATGCCCACCGTACGTGATGGGCGATAACTTCACCCCCTTGCGGACATAAAGTGCGCCGATGCCCTTGGGAGCTTGCAGCTTGTGCCCGCTGATCGAATAGAGGTCCACTCCCAGCGCCTGGACATCGGACGTAATGCGCGGGGCGGCCTGCACACCGTCAGAGTGCATCAGAGCCCCGGCCTCGCGGGCGATCTTCCCGATTTCCATGACCGGCTGTACCGTGCCCACTTCGTTATTCGCGTGCATAACCGAGATCAGAGCCGTCCCCGGCCGCAGCGCTCGGCGGATATCCGACGGGTCCACCACTCCGGACGCGTCCACGCTGACGTAAGTCACTGAGCCGCCTTCGCGCTCCACCTGCGCCGCCGTGCTCAGCACCGCCGGATGCTCGATCGCGGTGGTGATCAGGTGCTTCCCGGCGCAAGGCCGCAGCGCACCCAGCAGCGCCAGGTTATCCGCCTCGGTGCCGCCGCCCACGAAAACGATCTCACGCGGGTCGGCGTGGAGCATCGCCGCCACATGCCGGCGCGCGGTCTCCAGCCGCTGCTTGGCCATCTGGCCGAAATGATGGATACTGGACGCATTACCGTACACTTCGCCCAGACAAGGCAGCATCGCCTCGCGAACCTCCGCGGACACGGGGGTAGTCGCATTGTGGTCGAAGTAGAAATGATCCACTGAATTACCATTTTAGCGAATGCCCGCCAGAATCCCTATCCTCACGCTGACCACGGACTTCGGCACGGCCGATCATTTCGCCGGAACCATGAAAGGCGTCATCCTGTCGATCTGTCCCCAGGGCCGTATTGTGGACCTGAGCCACGAGATCGGCCCGTACCAGATCGGCGAGGCTGCCTTCACTGTCGCGCAGGCTTATCCCTATTTCCCGCGTAAGACCGTGCATGTCGTAGTTGTTGATCCGGGCGTCGGCACGGAGCGACGGCCCGTACTGGTGGAAGCCGCCGGGCAATATTTCATCGGACCCGACAATGGCGTCTTCGGCATGATCTTCGAGCGCGAGAACCATGCAGTGCGTGAAATCACCAATACCAGGCTCTTTCTCGCCAACGTCAGCCGCACCTTCCACGGCCGGGATGTCTTCGCCCCCGCGGCGGCGCATCTGGCGAAAGGCCTCGCGCCGGCGCGTTTCGGCAACAAGATCGACAACTACCTGCGCCCGCGCGCGGCCAAACCGGAGCGCACCGGGCGGCGGCAGTGGACCGGCGAGGCGCTCAAAGTCGACCGCTTTGGCAACCTCATCACCAACTTTCACGTGAAGGATTTCCCGGACCTTGAGGTTCGCCCGTTTGAGATGCAGGTTGGCTTACAGATGGTCCGGACGATGGCGGCCAACTACCAGTCAGCCGCGGCCGGCGAGCCCTTTTTGATTGCCGGTAGCTCCGGTTTTCTCGAGGTTGCTGTGAGCCAGAACTCGGCGGCGAAGCTGCTCGGCTGCGGTCCGGGGGCGCCGTGCGAGCTGACGATTTTTTAGAAAATCTGCTCGGGAGTTAACTCGAGCGCAAGCTCCGGCGCCGTGAAACGTGAGATTTCGTGAAGCCCTGCGCCGTCAAACGCATAGAGTTTGCGCATCTGAGGATCGACACTCCAGACATGCGTCACTCCCCACTTCCAGTACTCCTGAAGCTTCTCAGCCAGTTCGCTCCAGCGGTCGTCCGGAGAAACTATTTCGACCACGATCAGCGGAGCTACCGCCGGAACCGTATCCTGAGGCTCTTCGCCCACGAACAACGAAAGGTCCGTCACTCGAAACACTTTCGGCGCGACGCGCACCCGAAGTTCGGGTCGTGAATGAACTGGTTGCTGCCGAGCCAGGTTTTCGAAAATGCCGGTAAGTCGAGATTGAGTCTTGCTATGCAGGTTGTTCGGCGTACTTCTCTCCCGAATCTCGCCGCGGACGTACTCGCGATCCAGGCCGTCGAAGGACATTGACAAGTATTCTTCGGGAGAGACCTGAACTTTCGTCCCCATGTTCCTAGCTTACTCCGGCAGCACTCCCTTCTGCACCATCCAGGGATGAATCTCCACCACAAGGCGGCCGGCCTGAACCGCCGGGTCCTGCTCGGCCAGTGCCGTCACCTCGGCCGCCGAAGACGCCTTGAAAATCAGGATGCCACGTACCTGCGTGCTGTCCAAAAACGGGCCCGCCACCAGCAGGCTGCCGGTCTCCGCCATCTTGCGGATATGCGCCAGGTGCGCCTCCTGCAGCTTCTCCGCGCCCGGAACGGGATTCGGACTCCAGTTTGGCCCTTTGATCAGAAAGCCCATGTAGTAGGTTTCCATCTTCCCCTCGTCGGGAGCGCGCGGCTTCGGCTTGGCCGCCATCTCGGCGCCCGGCGGCAGGATGCCTTTCAGCCGCAGGTAAGTCACGATATTGCCGTAATGCTGGCCCGAATGATATGTGTTGACCACCAGCGCGCGGGCCGTCTTGCCGGCGTCGGCCGCATACGCGTCCTCGCAGAAGGTGAATGCCTGATTAAGCGTCGCCGTCAGGTCGGCCTTCGACGGGCCGCCGTGTTCCACTGAGGCCGGATGCGGATTGGGACGGCTGGCATCCTCGGCGCACACACGAAATTGCGTGTCGGCGATGTGGCCGAATAACTCCCGCAAGCTGCGGACCTCGGCGGTAGGGCGGTAATTCAGATCCGAAGGCGCCAGCTTGTCGAGAGCCTCCAGAATGCGTCGCTGGTTGTAGTCGTTGAAAAACTTGAGCGGCTGGGCGTGCGGATCGGCCGTCGCCCGGCCGGCTGCGAGCAAAGCAAGATGCGCGAGTCTCATGAAGACGTATTCAACGTCCGCGCGCGTTCCTTTAGATGCTATCCTCACAGCGGGTCCATGACTTACAAAGGGCGCTGGACTTCCCGGAACGCGTTCTGGCGGTTAGGCGGCGGTCTCGCTCTTCTCGCCTCTCTGTACGCGTTCCAGCAGCCCTTCCGGCAGTATCTAAGCCTGGAGCCGTACGATAACGTTCCAATGCCTCCGGACTGGCAGACGAAAGCCGAGTGGGTGTTCGCCCGGCTCATGTACCCGCAGCACCCCAACGCGCGCTTCGGCCGCTACTCTCGGCGTTACGGAGGCGTCCTCGACTGGAGAGAGGGCGGAACCAGCTGGACACAGGACTACCCGCGCGCCGACCGATTCTTCGCCGCCGCGTTGCGCCGGCTCACCCTCATTCAGGTGCGCTCGGTCGAACAGCCCGTGAACCTCGACGATGCCGATGAGGTATTCGAGTATCCCTGGCTGTTCGCTGGTGAGATGGGCGACTGGAAGCTGACGGCAGCCCAGGCCGACAAGCTCCGCGAGTACCTACTCCGCGGCGGATTCCTCATGCTGGACGATTTCTGGGGCACCGAGGAATGGGACCGCTTCGACGAAAGCATGCAACTGGTCTTCCCGGACCGGAAGGTCGTGGAAATCGACGACGTTGACCAGATTTTCCATTCCGTCTATGACCTCGACCAGCGTTACCAGATACCCGGCCAGTGGGCGCTGCGCCGCGGGTCGACCTACCGCAATGACGGCGCGGTCCCGCACTGGCGCGGCATCTACGACGACCACGGGCGCATCATGGTGGCGATGCTGTTCAATTCCGACATCGGCGATTCCTGGGAGTGGGCCGACGATCCTTCCTATCCGGAAAAATACTCCGCGCTGGGCATCCGGATCGGCGTGAACTACATTGTGTACGCAATGACTCATTAAACCGGCGTGGACGCTCTTTCTCGATGGGACACACGAGTCAGATGAACAGATCCGCTGAGACCTTGAAATAGACGGCCAAGCGCCTGGCGTGCGCCTTACTGATAGCGCGCTTCCCGATCACGTCGGATACATAACCTCTGGAGTTGAAGATTGGCACAAGATCCGCTTGCTTCAAGCCGCGCTTCTCCATCAGGTAAGCCAACATCTCGCGAGGACTCGGATCGCGCAGGGCATGATGTTCTTCTTCATAGTCCTTGATGAGCCGGACCATCAGTTCTAGAGCCGCATCTTCTTGCGTGGTGCGCTGCTCGCCCTTATCCATCAGCTTCTCGGCCTCGACCAGCAAGCGTTCGTGCTCCTTGTCCGTGTCGATCACACGCGGCAGAACTCTCGCCAACACGCGAGCGTACTTCTTATGATCAATGGCTAGCTAGCGCGCCCATTTTTTCCAACCTCCTCGCAGGTACTCGTTATGAGTGAGGAATTCCTTAACCATCGGCAGCTTCGCCCGATAGTCAACCTTCACGATCAAGCGGTAATAGTTGTGCCGGATGTTGATCAGCAGCGATTTGAATTGATCGGTATCCGGGAAATACTGCCGGACGTCGTTTAGATCCCGCCAGACTGAGCGGCTGGCCGCTTTGTTCCAGCGCATCAGTTCCTCCTCTTGATGGTCGTAGCACTGATCACGTTCATGCCTCGAGGTTCGCATAACGCGAACACACAGCCAACTAGCCCCGCCTGGTGCCCTGTTCCCCAAGAATGCACCAATCGTTCGCGAAGGGCATCCGGCGATCGAAGACTTGATCGCTAAGCAGCCTGCCGTGTTCCTGCGGGACCGCACTACCTGCTCGCGACTTCTGGCCACAAGAAGCATCCATCGACGATTTCCTCGCTGCCGTGAGGGAATGACACTACGAAACCAACGACGCTGGAGTGCATCCAGATGGTAGAATTGGACTGCCGAACCGTGACTGAGCGAATAGAGATCCATCCTGACGTTATGCAGGGCAAGCCTGTTGTCCGGGGAACTCGTGTGCCGGTCGAACTGCTTTTGCGGAAACTCGCCGAAGGCGCGTCCGTCGATGACCTTCTCGACGCTTATCCGCGAATCACAATCGACGACATCCGCGCATGTCTCGCGTACGCCGCTGACACCATCGCTCACGAGTCCGTGCTGGTGATCAGCGATCGCTAACCACCGAATGCGATTCCTGGCGGACGAAAGCTGCGACTTTGCGGTTGTGAGAGAGCTACGCTCCGCAGGCCACGATGTGTTGGCCGTGAGTGAGATACAACAGAGGTCAATCGATAGGGAACTCATGGACTTGGCCAAGGCGGACAACAGGATCTTGTTGACCGAAGACAAAGACTTCGGCTGGTTGGTATTCGCTGCGCACATGCAATCGCCGGGTGTGGTGCTGATTCGATTTCCTGCATCTGCTAGGCGCTTGCTGGGGCCGGCCGTTCGTCGGTTAATGGCAGACCATTCGTTGGAACTGACCGGCTCCTTCGTCGTCCTCCAACCGGGCTCCGTTCGCATCAGCCGTCGTCCCGAGTGACGCAGGAGAAAGAACTCCCGAAACAGTTCGGCCATCTCCGGTATCTCTTCACATATGCCATGTGGCTGTGCGCTGCCCGCTTATGTGGGGCTCTGGATCCTGGACGGACGGCCTCGAACTCTGCGCTTCGAGATCACTAACTGGCAGAATCAAAGCTGGGGGCTTCACAACATCGACAGGTTGGAGGCGCGCTGTGAAGTGGCGATCGCAGGTGACGGCTCCCGTTCGAAGCGGTGCGCGTCTGAAACCTTCCGCTATTACTTCGTACCCAACGGACACTGGGCTATGCATTCCCTTTACAAGCGTCCGGAAAGCACCGGGTTCGAAATAGATGACACGGCTCGATCCGCATCCGGAGGCCCTTGCGCGTGTACGTGGGAACTCCACCGCCTGGAGGTTGGCGATCCGGACTGCGCGACGTCTGCAAACAGAATCTTGGGCGCGGGCAAGCCCATGGGTGCTGGCTTAACGGCCGGCCAGAGAGTCTTGCACTCTGTGACGACAACGGAAGACGGCGAGCAGCAACAAGTCAGCCTCGCTCCGGCGCTTGACTGTGAAGTGATGGAAGTCGTCCATACCTGTAAGGGTACGTTCGGAATTCCGGGAGCTAAGTGGCGCTATGCGGTCACCTCTTACGTATCCGGCGAGCCCGATGCAAGCTACTTTCAGATCCCGGCAGGCTATTCGTTGCGCAAACCCCGCCCGTAGCTCTCAGCAGCGCCCTACGCCTCCAGGAATCGCAGGTACCGCTCCGCCGAACGCTGCACTGCTTCCTTCGCCCCGCTCCAGATCGTCTTGCCCGGAAAGGCTCCGTACAGCCGGTCAAACACCAGCGGCTCCTGCCGCGCCAAAATGTCGCGCACTGCCCTGGCGCCTAGCGGAATCATGTTCGGGTAGCTGTACAGAAACGTCACCCAGCGCCGGTCCATACAAACCTGCGGTTGATCGCCAGCCAGCAGCGCCCCGCGTCCCGCCGCGCCAGCCGGCCAGTGCAACACCTGGAAGCCTTCGAAGTGACCGCCGGTCCGCGCCAGCGACGCCCCGCCAAACAGCGGCTTCCGCTCCCCGCTCCAGAACTCGACCTTCGCATCCGGACTCATCACCCAGCGCCGCTCGGCCTCGTGAAGGTGGATCGGGGCGCCGCCGAACGCCCGGCTCCACTCCACCATCGTCGTGTAGTAGTGCGGATGCGAAATCGCGATCACCCGGACGCCGCCGGCTTCGCGGACGAATCGCGCCGTCTCCTCATCCAGCACCGCGACGCAGTCCCAGAGAATGTTTCCTTCGCCCGTTCGCACCAGAAACGCACGCTGTCCGATCCCGAAACCAGGATCGGTATGGATCGACCACAGACCAGGCTCCTCCTCCTTGATCGCATTACGATGCCGCGCCCGCAGATCATCGAGTGTCGTCCACTGTTGGCCGTCCCATCCCACGTATTGCCGCTCATCCTCGCAAATCGCGCACGCTTGCGGCGGCGTTGCCGACTCTCCGAACTGCGTTCCACAGGTCTTACATATCCACCTTGTCACCTTTTCAAGATACAATCGTCTGTTGCGAATGCCCACGCGGGTATCCCTCTTCGTCACCTGCATCGTAGACCAGATGTTTCCAAAAGTCGGCCTAGCCATGGCCGGCGTGTTGGAGCACCTCGGCTATGAGGTCGAATTCCGCGAGGCGCAGACCTGCTGCGGCCAGCCCGCTTTCAATAGCGGCTATTGGAACGAAGCCCGAGACGTCGCCCGCTACTTCCTCGAAACATTTCGCGGCGCCGAATACATCGTTGTCCCCTCAGGCTCCTGCACCTCCATGCTCACGCACCATGTCGCCGAGCTCTTCCCCGAGGACCCGGAAGCCCGTGCACTCCATACGCGGGTCTTCGAATTCTCGCGGTTTCTGCTCGACGTGGCTCAAACCGAGGATCTCGGCGCGCGCTTCGACGATGTTGTGACCTTTCATGACAGTTGCCACGCCCTGCGCGAGCTCAAGATCAAGGATGGCCCGCGCCGCCTGTTGTCCAAGGTCCGCGGCCTGGAGCTTCGCGAAATGGACCTCGCGGAGGAGTGCTGCGGCTTCGGCGGAACCTTCTCCGTGAAATTCGACGAGGTTTCCGGCGCCATGGCCCGCACCAAAATCGAATCTATCCAGAAGACTGGAGCCAAAACCGTGGTCGGCGTCGATTCCAGTTGCCTGATGCAGTTGCAGGGCGTTATCTCCCGCGCCGGCCTGCCCATCCGCACCATGCATTTGGCCGAGGTGCTGGCCAGCCGCTAACCCAATGTCCGCCGAATTCGACCAGAAAATCCACGAGACCCTGATCGACCCACGGCTCCAGACCGCGATCTACGCGGCCACCGGCCGCCTCATGGACCACCGCCGCAACGCCCTCGCCGGCGGCCGCATTCCTGATTATCAGGATCTCCGAACCGCCGCCAACCTGCTCAAGAAACACACCATCGAGAACCTGGACTACTATCTCGAGCAATTCGAGCAGAGCGTCGCGGCGCACGGCGGCAAGGTGATCTGGTGCAAGGATGCCACCGACGTCGCCGACTTCGTTCTCACGCTTGCCAAGGAGCGCGGGGCAAGTCTTATCGTCAAATCCAAATCGATGACCACCGAGGAAATCGACCTGAACGAGCGGCTGGAGCACCACCAGCTCGAATCGGTGGAGACCGACCTTGGCGAATACATCATCCAGTTGGCAAAGGAACGCCCCTATCACATTGTCGCGCCCGCCCTGCATAAGACCCGCTATCAGGTCGCCGATCTGTTTGAGGAAAAGTTCGGAGGCCCGCGCGAGACGGTAATCGAGAAGCAGACCATGATCGCCCGCGCCGTGCTGCGCGACAAATTCCTCCGCGCCGACATCGGCATCAGCGGCGCGAATTTCCTGGTGGCGGATTCCGGCGCGGTGGTTCTGGTCGAAAACGAAGGCAACGCGCGGCTCACCACCAGCGCGCCGCGGATTCACATCGCCGTTTCCGGCATTGAGAAACTGATTCCGCGCAACCAGGATCTCGGGGTCTTCCTGAAACTGCTCGGCCGCAGCGCCACTGGCCAGGCGCTCACCTCCTACACGTCGATACTGTCAGGCCCGCGCCGCGGCCAGGAAATCGACGGCCCGGACGAGTTTTACGTCGTCCTGCTCGACAACGGCCGCACCAAGCTTCTGGCCGACGCCTCCAAGCGTGAGTCCCTCTACTGCATCCGCTGCGGCGCGTGCCTCAACCACTGTCCCGTCTATCGCAAGATCGGCGGGCACAGTTTCCCCTGGGTCTACTCGGGACCCATCGGGGCTATCATCACTCCCCAATACAAGGGTCTGCGCCATGAGCCGTCGCTGCCCTTCGCCTCCAGCCTCTGCGGCGCCTGCGCCGAAGTTTGCCCGGTAAAGATCGACATCCCGAGAATCCTGCTCGAGTTGCGGGAGGAAATCAAGCACGGCGAGGCCAACCGGGGCGAAGCCCGCGCTGAGCGTATGGCCTTCCGCGCCTGGGGCTGGCTGATGCGCCACCCGAAGCTTTTCGAAATGGCCGGAATGGCCGGCTCATCGCTCGCGCCCACGCATTCCGGATACACGCGCGACTTCCCCGGCTGGATGCAGATCGGACCGGTCAAGAAATGGCTCAACCAGCGCGACCTGCCTGCGCCGCCGGCCAAATCGTTCCGGCAGCAGTGGCGGGAGCGAAAAGGGGCGTGAGCATGTCGCGCGACCACATCCTCCACAAGGTCCGTACCGCCCTCGGCCGAACCGCCGGCCAGCCACCTGAAGCTCCGCCTCCGGTTTGCCTCGCCATCCCGGAAGTTCCCCTGGACGCCCGGATTGCGAGCCTGCGGGAGCGCGTGGAGGCGCTGTCGGGCAAGACCCTTCTCGCCGCATCGCGCGCGGAACTGCTCGAACACGTCTCCGCGGTCATTGAGGGAAAGCGCGCCGTGGCTTCCAACGCGCCCTACCTCGCCGAGTGCGGCGTCACGTCGCTCGCCGGAGTGGAAACCGGATTCTTCGATCGCGACGCGCTGCGCCAGGCCTGTGCCGACGCCGGAGTCGGCATTACCAGCGCCGACTACGCCCTAGGCGACACCGGCACGCTGGTGATGCTTGCGAGCCGCGAGGAAGCGCGCCTCATCTCGTTGCTCCCGCCGGTCCACATCGCCATCGTCCCGCGTAACCGAATCCTCACCGGCCTCGACGAGCTGCTGACGATCGAGCCGCTGCTGGTAGACGCACGCAGCTCGGCCGTGCTCATCACCGGTCCAAGCCGCACCGGCGACATCGAGCAGTTCCTGGTCCGCGGCGTCCATGGGCCCGGCGAAATCCACGTCCTGGTTACCTGAAGGAGTGTCCCACTCGCTGTTTTCCGCGATGTGAATATGTCAGAATGAAGGTTCACACCGGAAAATGGCGAATCAACCCCTAAACCCCGAAGAAGAAGTCCTGCCTGTGCCCGAGGGCCCGTCATTCGGGGACATTCTCTCTGAGTTCGAGCACGCCCACGCGGCGCATTCGGACGGCCAGGGCCGTGAAGGGCACGTCGTCGCCGTCACCGCCGATTACGTCGTCGTCAATATCGGACTCAAGATGGAAGGGGTCGTTCCCGTCGCGGAATTCGGCGCCGAGCTGCCTAAGGCTGGCGACACACTCCAGGTTTCCATTACTGGGCGTAATTCCGAAGGCTACTACCTTCTCTCCCGCATCAAAGTCGCCAGGCCCAAGGACTGGTCCTCGCTCGAAGCCGCCTTCAACGAGAAGCGCACCATCGCCGGCATGGTAACCGCCGTAATCAAGGGCGGGCTCAGCGTGGATGTCGGCGTGCGCGCCTTCATGCCCGCCTCCCGTTCCGGCGCGCGGGATGCCGCTGAGATGGAGCAGTTGGTAGGCAAGGAAATTTCCTGCCGCATCATTAAGCTCGACACCGCAGACGAAGACGTCGTGGTGGACCGGCGCGCTGTTCTGGAAGAAGAAGAGCGCCAGTCGCGCGAGCGCCGTTACCTGGAGATCAAGGAAGGCGACGTTCTGCACGGCAAAGTCAGGAGCCTGGCGGATTACGGCGCATTTGTGGACATCGGCGGCGTCGATGGCCTGCTCCACGTGGCTGACATCGCCTGGGGACGCATCGGGAAACCCGCCGACGTTCTGAAGGTTGGCGACGAGGTGGACGTCCAGGTGCTGAAAGTCGATCCCGCCAAGCGGCGCATTTCGCTCAGCATGAAGCAGCTCACGCCCGACCCCTGGACGCTGGCCGCCGAAAAATACAAGACCGGGGATAGGGCTCGCGGCGCCGTCACGCGCACCACCGAGTTCGGCGCTTTCGTTGCGCTGGAACCCGGCGTCGAGGGCCTGATCCATCTCTCGGAGCTTTCCTGGTCGAAGAAAGTCCGCAAAGCCTCGGACGTGGTCAAGCCCGGCGACAGCGTCGACGTAGTGATCCTCGGCGTGAACGCCGCCGATCACCGGATCGCGCTCGGCCTCAAACAGGCGCTGGGAGATCCGTGGGAAGAAGCGGAACGGAAGTATGCCCCCGGAACCGTTGTGGAGGCGCCCGTCACCAGCATCGCCAAGTTCGGTGCGTTCGTCGATTTAGGCGATGGGATCGAAGGCATGATCCATGTCGGCGACCTGAGCGCCGAAAAACGGATCGAGCATCCGCAGGAAGTGCTCAAGACGGGCCAGACGGTGCGCGCTGTGGTGCTGTCGCTTGAGAAAGACCGGCGACGCATCCGCCTTGGCGTCAAGCAGCTCCAGCCGACCTCCGTCGACGAATACATCGCCGAGCATCACGCAGGTGACGTTGTCACCGGCCGCGTGGCCCGGATCAACGAGCGCGAGATGACGGTGGAACTGGGCGACGGCGTCTTTGCCGCCTGCCCGATTGGCGCGGAAACATCCTCCGGCGCTGCCCTTGCAGTTCCGGTGGGGCGTGTCGACGTGAGTTCCGCCATTTCCCAGCTCGCCGCGAAATGGAAGCAGGGCGCGGGTTCCGGCGCTTCCGGAAAAGAAGGCGCGCGCACCGGGCAGATCCGCAGCTTCCGCATCGTCGGCCTGGACGCGGCCAAGAAGAAGATCGAGCTGGAATCGGCTTAAGCTTATTGGTTGCCGCCAGAAGCCGCAGCCGCGCGTTTCTGAATCTCTTCCGACGACAGCTCTTCGATCTGCGTCCCGATAATCCAGCGGTGTCCGAAAGGATCGAGAATCGTACCGTTGCGGTGGCCGTAGAACTGGTTCGTAACCGGACGGTCAAGGCTGGCGCCGGCCGCTACGGCACCTGCGACGATCGCATCCACGTCCGGCACCAACAGATGCAGGGTCACCGCGGTCCCATTGAGCGACTGTGGGCTCACTACGCCCAACTCCGGATATTCGCCCGCAAGCATGAGAACCGCGTCGCCGATGCGGATCTCCGCGTGCGCGATGCCACCCGACGGATCGGCCAGGCGCATCACCTCCACGGCGCCAAACGCCGTCTTGTAGTAGTCCAGGGCCGCCGACGGATTTCTCACGCACAGGTACGGTGTCACTTTGGTCATTTTGCCCTCAAGAGTCGATGACGTGGCTCGCCCACGGTCCGCGGCGGGCGAGGTACTGGCTTGGATTGATGCCGGAAAACGCCTGGAAATCGCGAATGAAATGCGCCTGGTCGTAGTAACCGCAGGCCAGGGCAACCTCGGCCCACCGGACCTCGTCTCCCGAACCGATCCGGCTCACAACCCGGCGGAAGCGCCTGATGCGACAGTACAGCTTGGGTGTCAGCCCGACCTCCTCGCGGAAGATCTGGATGAAGCGGCGCGCGCTGAAGCCCAGCTGGCCGGACACCGCGGCGATCCTGCGTCCTCCCGGCGCCGTGGAAAACTCCCGCAACGCGAAGGCCACGGCGGGGTGCGGGGCGAGATTCCCTCCGGCGCGTCGCAGCAGCCACTCCTCCAGCACTTCGAATTTGCAGTCCGGAGAAGCCGCTTCCAACAGGCGGTCGCGGAGTTCAGCAGCCCCCGCTCCCCAGAGCGATTCCAGCGGGAGATCCGGGCCGTTCAGCTCGCTTGCCGGAACGCGCAGGAAGGGCCGGGCGCAGCCGGGCCTGAAGTGAACGCCGACGATCGCCCCAGCCAGTTCGGCTGTGTCGATGACCTCGAACTCCGCTCGGATTCCGGCAATCAAGCTGTGCGGGAGTTTCTCCTCGGAAGTAGCGGCGCCGCGGAGACGGATGACGAGTTGGATCGTTCCGTCCGGTAAGATTCGCTCCCGGGCGTGGGCAGCGTGGTAGCCTTCGCAATACCAGAGCTGCTGGACGAAGTCCGAAAGCGGCCAGGCCGGGATGTGGGTCCGATAGATCAAACCGCCTCTGTTCGAAAGAATAGCATCCAGCGGCGCTCCCGGACCGGGTGGCTGAACAGAACCATAAGTGGCCGAATCCAATCAGGGCGCCGGTGCGTGAGAATTTCCGCCAACTCTCCATCTGCTTGATAACAGGCTTCTCGAAGGCTTGGCATGCAAGTTGCACTAATCCGCACTGGAAAGAATCCGAGGTTCCTATGACGACCCGATACAAAAGCCTATTTTCAGTAACCTTCTCCCTGTTGCTGATGGGGGCGCTGCCCGGCCAGGCTCAAGAGTCCGGTTCGCCGCAACAGCCCGCCCCGGGCTGGCGTAAATTCGGCGAACCGCGCGGCCCGGATCAGGCGCCCGCAGGTCCCGATCAAGCTCAAAACGGACCCTACCAATCACAGAACGGACCCTATCAGCCCCAGGCCGGCCAGGGGCCTTATCAAGGTCCTCCCGGACCCGACTTTGCTCCTCCTCCGCCGCAGTTGGTAATGGCGGCCGGCACGTGGATCAAGGTTCGCGTGGACCAGCCTCTTTCGAGCGACCATAGCCAGCAGGGGCAAGCCTTCACAGCGACGCTGGATCAACCGCTGGTAGTCAACGGATTCGTCGTAGCGCGGCGAGGCCAAACGATTGAAGGCCGCGTGGCCGAAGTGGATCGGGGCGGGCGCACCAAGGGGACGTCGCGGATGGGCCTGGAACTCACTGAGATGAGTCTGGTAGACGGCCAGCAGGTGCCTCTTCGGACGCAACTGATCGAGTATGTGGCCGGGCCTTCGGTTGGACGCGATGCTACGGCGATAGCCACCACAACCGGAATGGGCGCGGCCATCGGAGCAGTCGCTGACGGCGGTTTTGGCGCGGGAATGGGAGCCATCGCGGGAGCGGCGGCATCCACTATCGGCGTACTCGTGACCCGCGGCCGGGCGACGGTCGTCGATCCGGAATCGGTGTTGACATTCCGCACCCTCGCGCCGGTGACCATTCAGACCGAACGCTCCGCGCAAGCCTTTCAACCGGTCCAGCAACAGGACTACGCACACCGGCAACTGCAGCAACGGCGCGTGATGCCGGCTCCAGCATATCCCTATTACTCTGGCTACCCTTATTACTCTGGCTACCCTTACTATTATTCACCCTGGTATTCGCCATACGCGTTCGGGCCGAGCTTCTACTTTTACTCGGGCCCGCGCTTCTACGGTGGACGAGGATACTACGGCGGCCGCGGTTACTACCGCCGGCGTTAGAGTGGAGATCTACTGAGCCGCGCACGTAAGTAAGCGGTCCTAGAAAGCCAGGGCTGGGTCCCTGAACAAGGGATCCGGCCTTTCTTTTTTTTGGACCCCCCAAGATTTACGTCCGGATGGGGAAACCGAAGGGCGCCCAATAACGCCTGATCTTCAACGGCCATGTTGAAGCTCTACGGGTTTCGCGGCAATTGCTTCTATTCACTGGGTTTCGCGTCACTTTTGATTTTAGGCGGATCGTTTGCCCAAAGCGAGGCAATGGATCTGAATCTCGACGCCTCGCATCCATCCCCCCAGCCTTTGGGCACCGGCATCACCTGGGTAGCCTACAACAACGACGAATCCGCGCCGGAGCTCTGGTATCGCTTTCGCTGGCGCGAAACCGGACAGGATTTTCAGACGATCCGCGACTTCGGTCCGGAGAGCACGCTGGATTGGACCGCGTACGCGCATGAAGGCTCCTACGAGATAGAGGTCACCGCGCAGGACCGGCTGACCGGGGAGATCGCTGCGCAGTCCGTGCTTATGCAGTTCTCTCCGCTGGCGCGCGAGTCTCCGGTGATCAGCCCGACGGCTCATCCCATGGTCTATCTTTACAGCGCCCCCGCCTGTAAAGAGGGTAATCAGATGCGAATCAACATCCGCAGCGCGGATGGCGAAACGCAGCAGACTCCCGCGTTGATTTGCGACGGCGTGAGGACCATGAACACTTATTTGGCCGGGCTGCGAGCCAATGCTTCTTACACGGTCCAGCATCTTGTGGACACGGGATCGTCGATCGTTGCCGGCCCCGCACTGAGCCTGACCACGGGTGAAGCGCCAATGGCGGCGCCGGTGTCCGCGGTCACGGGAGATTCGGCGCAGCGTGGTTTCATTTTGCACTGCCCCATTTTCCCCAATCCGCAATTCGCCACCGACCTGAGCGGAAACCTGGTTTGGTTCTACCCCGGCAACATTTCGTTCATCACGCGTCCGGCCGCGGGCGGACGCTTCTTCGGCGTCATCAACAGTCCAGGCGACGAAAGCCAGCAGCGCTTTCGCGTGTTCGATCTGGCAGGGATGACCCTCAAGGAGACCAACGCCGCCCGGATCAACGACCAACTGGTGGCGCTGGGCAGACGCAGAATTAACGCGTTTCATCACGAAGCCAGGCAGCTTTCCGACGGCAAAATGCTGGTGCTGGCGGGCGTGGAGCAAGTGCTGAGCGACGTACAGGGAGACGGACCGGTGGATGTGCTGGGCGACATGATCCTGGTGCTTGACGACGATCTGCGGGTGGTGTGGGCCTGGGACAGCTTCGATTACCTGGACGTGCGGCGCAAGGCCGTGCTGGGTGAGAAATGTTCGATTGGCAGTTGCCCGCCCTTGTACCAGGCCAGCGACGCAAACGACTGGACGCACGGAAACGCCGTGCAGGAAACACCGGACGGAGCGCTGCTTTATTCGGCGCGGCATCAGGACTGGCTGATCAAGATCGACTACAACTCCGGCGTCGGCTCCGGCGACGTGATCTGGCGGCTGGGGAAAGACGGCGATTTTCAGATCGATTCGGCCGACCCGTACCCCTGGTTTTCGCACCAGCACGACGGGGAATTCATCGACGGCGATCCGGGAAGGATTCTGCTCTACGACAACGGAAACACGCGCCATGCGGCCGATCCGCAGGGCAACAGCCGGGGACAGGCGTTGCAGCTCGACGAGGCCAGCCGACGGGCGCAGTTGATCCTGAACGCCGATCTCGGACTGTATTCCTTCGCGCTGGGGACGGCGCAGCATCTGCGCAACGGGAATTACCATTTTGAAAGCGGTTGGCTGATGCCGGAGAATGCAAGCCTGTCGACCGAAATCGACCCGTCGGGTAAGATAGTCTATAGTCTCAAGGTTTCCCAGCCGGTCTATCGTTCCTTCCGGCTCCGCGATCTCTACTCCGGGACAGCAGGAAACTAAAGCGGCAGGGCATGAGGCGGCGCAAATTCCTCAAGTCGGTTGCGGCGACGGCGATGACTCGCCGTCGCGCCCGTGCTGCGTCATCCTCGCCGAACATTATCCTGATCCTGTGTGACGATCTGGGTTACGGCGACGTCGGCTGCTACGGCTCCAAGATCCGCACTCCCAACATCGACCGGATGGCGCGTGAGGGTGTTCGCTTCGAGCATTTTTACGCTGCCAGCGCGGTGTGCTCACCGTCGCGTGCGGCTTTAATGACCGGACGTTATCCGACGCGAGTGGGCGTTTCCGGAGTGCTCGATCCGAACGACGCGAACGGGCTGCCGGACTCCGAGACCACGCTGGCCCAGATGCTGAGCGCCGCCGGGTACGCCACCATGTGCGTCGGCAAGTGGCATCTCGGCCGCCGGCCAAGATTCCTTCCGACCAATCGAGGATTCGACGAGTACTTCGGCATCCCGTACAGCAACGACATGTACCCGCAGATCCTGATGCACAACACCGATGTCATCGAGCAGCCGGTCCGCCTCGACACGCTCACGGCGCGGTACACCGATCAGGCGGTGCGCTTCATCAACGCGAACCAGTCGAATCCGTTCTTCCTCTATTTCCCGCAAACTTTTCCGCACATTCCCTTAGCCGCGTCGGACACTTTTCGCGGCAAATCGCCGCTGGGAGTTTACGGCGACGTTGTCGAGGAGTTGGACTGGAGCGTCGGCGAGGTGCTGCGCGCGGTGCGCAGCAACGACCTGGACGAATCCACGCTGGTCCTTTTTTCGAGCGACAACGGTCCGTGGTATCAGGGCAGCCCCGGTCCGCTACGAGGGCGAAAGGGAGAAACTTTTGACGGAGGCGTGCGCGTACCGTTCCTGGCGCGGATGCCGGGCCGCATTCCGGCGGGACAGGTGACCAGTTCGATGGCCACGCTGATGGATATCCTTCCCACGGTAGCCCGCCTGACTGGGGCCGGGACGCCGGCCAATCCGCTGGATGGCGTCAACATCTGGCCGCTGTTGACGGGCGATTCGGCCGACGTGGACCGCCCGCTTTTCCTCTACTTCGACGGGTGGAACCTGCAATGTGCGCGGTCGGGCCCGTGGAAACTGCATCTCGCGCGCTTCAACGTGCCTCCATACGCGCCGACCCCGCCGGAAGGCAGGATGAACCTTCCGCTGCCTCGGCCGGAGCTGTACGATCTGATGTCCGACCCCGAGGAGAGCTACGATTGCGCGGAGCACAATCCGGACGTCGTCGCGGAGATTCGGACGCGTATCGACGCCCTGCTCCCCACCTTTCCCGATGCGGTCCGAAGTGCCTGGAACGACACGAGAAAGCGGGCTGTGGACGGCACGCCTTCAGGGGCGCTCCCGTCGGCGAGACAGGATCCGTAGGGGGCTTTCCTTGGGGCATCATTTTCGCCTTGTGTTCGCCTTTTAGGCATGTTATTCTCACCCATGTCGCATACCTGCGAAAGGAGAGTTTCGGATGCCGATCAGTCAGATGCTGCTACCCGAGTTCGACCAGGAAATGGCCAATACGCGGAAGATCCTGGAATTAGTGCCGGAGGACCGGTTCGACTATAAGCCGCATGAGAAGTCGATGACGCTGGGGCGGCTGGCCAGTCACGTGGCGGAAATGCCGGGTTGGGCAAAAGCAACAATTGAAAGCGACGTGCTGGAGCTGCAGCCGGGCCAGCAACCGTTCAACGCGAAGACGCGCCAGGAGATTCTGGACAGCTTCGACAAGAACGTGGGGGAGGCCCGCGCGTTGCTGGCTGCCACCAGCGACGAACACATGGGTAAGACCTGGTCGCTGCGGATGGCCGGCAAGGACATGTTCTCCATGCCGCGCGTAGCCGTCCTACGGGGAATGGTGATGAATCACATGATCCATCACCGGGCGCAGTTGGGCGTCTACCTCCGGCTGAACAACGTGGTGTTTCCCGGAATGTACGGACCGTCGGCGGACGAGATGAAGCGCTGGCAGGCCCAGGCGGGCTAAGGCCGTTCGGCAAGCGGGCATCATCCTTTGAGGGCATCATCCTGACCCCATGGCAGGATGATGCCGGCCCATGGCATCGGCTTCGGTTCGGTTAGAATGCGTAAGGGATCTCAGACCAGCCTTGCGTGTCCGTCTCAGAACTGTAGTGATGCGCGTTTTGTTGACGCTCGCCGTAATTGCGGGCGTGACGCTGGTTTGCCGCAAGGTGCTTTCGGTCAATCCGACGACGGTGGGATTCATCTACCTGATCGTCGTGCTGGCCGTGGCGACGGGGTGGGGACTGGTGGAGGCGGTGGCCGCGTCGCTCGCGGCCATGCTGTGCTTCAACTTTTTCTTCCTGCCTCCAGTGGGCCAGTTCACCATCGCCGATCCGGAGAACTGGGTGGCGCTGTTCACTTTTCTGGCCACGGCGCTGGTGGCCAGCCACCTCTCCGACCGCGCCAAGCGGCAAGCACTGGAGGCTCGGGAGAGGCAGCGCGAGACCGAACAGCTCTACGCATTGAGCCGGGCCATCCTGCTGAGCGAGACCGACCGCTCCATCGGGTTCCAAGCCGCGCGCCATATCGCGCAGATCTTCGAGTGCCGCGCCGTGGCGCTGCACGACGCGATCTCCGGCGAAGTTTTCCGCGGAGGCCCGGCGGAGTTGCCCGACATTGAGGTCAAGCTGAAGCAGGCCGTGATCCAGGGGACCGTGCAGCGGGAGGCGGGCGCCGATATCCTGATCGCGCCTGTGACGCTTGGCGGCCGGCCGATCGGCTCGCTGGCGCTCCAGGGAATTGCTCTTTCCGACGGTGCGCTGCAGGCACTGCTGAACCTGGTGGCCATCGCGCTGGAGCGCGTGCGCACGGAGGAAGCCGCCAATCGCGCCGAAGTCGCCCGGCGCAGCGAGGAATTCAAATCCACCTTGCTCGACGCCATCGCGCACGAATTCAAGACGCCGCTCACATCGATCAAGGCTGCTTCCACGTCGATTCTGGCCGACCGGGCTTCGGTCTCGCCGCAGATACGCGAGCTGATGACCATCATCGACGAGGAGACCGACCGCCTGAGCCTGCTGGTCACCGATGCCGTCCGCCTGTCGCAGATCGACGCCGGAAAGGTCCGGCTGGACCGGCGCCCGCTGTCGGTAAAGGAGCTGGTCGGGCGGGTGTTGGACCAATTCAAGCCCCGGTTTGAGGACCGGGGAGTCAAACTGGCCATTGGCGACGACCTGCCTCCGGTGTCGGCCGATGCGGATCTGGTGGCTCTGGCTCTGCGCCAACTGATCGACAACGGTCTGAAGTATTCGCCAGCGGGCGCGCCGATGGAGATCACCGGACGCGCCGAAGGGGACCGCGTCACGATCCGCGTGCGGGATCGCGGACCAGGCATCCCGGAGCGGGAGCGTGAACGCATCTTCGATAAGTTCTACCGCCGTGACACCGCCCGGGACAGGGTTCCTGGAACCGGCCTGGGATTGTATATCGCCCGCGAAATTCTCCGCGCCCATGGCGGCGATCTATGGGTCGAAGGGGGGGGCGAAGGGGGAAGGGAAGGCGACTCGAGTGCGGGCTCCGAGTTCTGCATCGCCCTTCCAGTGGCGGAAGCGCCGGTCAACGTATGAGCGCGGGCCGCATCCTGGTGGTCGACGACGAACCGCAGATCCGCCGCGTGCTTCGCACCACGCTCACGGCGCAGGGCTACGAGGTGCACGACGCGCGGACCGCCGAAGAAGCTCTGGAATCCCTGCGGGTCAATCGCGCAGATCTGGTCCTGCTGGACATGAACCTGCCCGGCATGGGCGGCCTGGAGGCCTGCCGCGAGATCCGGGCCAGCTCGGAAGCAGCCATCATCATGCTGACGGTGAGAGACCTGGAGCAGGACAAGGTGGCGGCGCTCGATGCCGGCGCGGACGACTACATCACCAAGCCCTTCGGCACTCCGGAGCTGCTGGCCCGCATCCGGGCCGCGCTGCGGCGACTGCCCACTACGGCCGAAGGCGGACCCACGTCGCTGCGCCTGGACAACCTGGAGATCAACCTCTCGACGCGCCGCGTCATTTCAAACGGCCGCGAGATACGTCTCACGCCCAAGGAATTCGACCTGCTGCACTACCTGCTTTCCAATCCCAACGTCCCCATCCCCCACACCAAGCTGCTGCAGGCTGTGTGGGGGCCGGATTACGGCGATCAAGTGGAGTACCTCCGCGTTTTCGTGAATCAGCTCCGCAAGAAGATCGAACCGGATCCGTCTCATCCGCGCTATCTGCTTACCGAGCCCTGGGTGGGCTACCGGTTTATGATTCCGGTGTGAGAGCAAGCGGCGATGTAATGGATGGTAATCTAGAGCCAATGCATGCGCTTTTTCTGAGCCTGGTTTCTTTTATTTGCTTCGATTACGCGACTTATTTTGGAGGATCCGGGTACGAGCGTATTCATGCCGTGGCGGCAGGTCCGGATGGCTCTACATTCGCAGTTGGACGTACAACCAGCTTCGGTCCGCCGTTTACGAGTGGCGAGCCAGGTAGCAACCTGTTTGAAGCCGGCTTTCTGGCCCGGTGGGACCCAGCCGGAAAGTTGATTCTTTCGAAGCTGATTCCGGGAGGCTTACCGTGGGCGATCGCAATAGATCGCGACGGAAACGCCTATCTTGCCGGCAATGTGTTTAATCTCGGCTTCAAGACCACTCCCGGCGCGTATCGTACCTCGGCGAACGAACTTTCAGCGTTCCTCATGAAGGTGAATCCGGCGGGAGAAACGGTCTTCGCTACGTTATTCGGCGAACTCGGAGCGCCCAATCCCCGCACTTTGGTACTGGGCGAGGAGTCTAACCCTACCATATGTGGTTACGCACGCGCCGGCGTCGTGCCGCTCACGGATACGCCGATCTTCAGTCGGCCGGCTTCTTTCGGTCCGCAGACTGACACCGGCTTCTGCTCAACGATCTCCGCGGACGGGTCCCGTCTTCTGTTCTCGACTCTTTTGGGTGGCTCCGACTGGACATTTCCCTCGTCAGCCGTGCTCGATCGCGATGGCAGCCTTTACGTCGGCGGCGCAACGTTCGCCAACGACATGCCTGCGAAGAATGCCTATCAGGAGAGCGACCGGCGGCGGACGATATTCCGGCGCGGCATCGATGGCGTTTGGACGCCGCTGGGCGATGAACGGTTCGGTTCGGCGCAGGCCATTCAGTTCATTGGCGGCTCTGTTCATGCTAGCGGCGAGTCGAACCGATGGGTCAGCGACGACGCAGGCCAGCATTGGCGCGCGGCGCCCAATACGCTTAACCTCCAGGCGCCGGCGATCGTTCATCCGCTCAACACACGTTTCCTTTGCGCCGCGACCGGGTCACAACAGCTGTACTGCAGCAGCGACGAGGGCAGGACCTGGATTCCCAAGTTCTTTTTCGGCGCACGCCAGGTTGTTCCTGACCCCAAGGTCGAAGGAGGCTTTTATGTGCCGTCCGAACGCGGTATTTCTTACGTTAATCTGGCGGGCAATGCCCTGCCGGTGATCGAAGCGAATTTTGACCGCATCCTGTCGCTGACGATCGATGATACGGGAGAACAAAGTGTACTGTGGATGGTCCGCTTCGACCGAGGACTACCAGCGCTGTTTCGTTCTGTGGATAGAGGCGCGAGTTTCCGAAAGGTGATTGACAACACCGGCGTCGCGGGCATCGCTCAGGGGAATTCTAACGTGATTTACGCGGCGCGGTTTGCGCGGTTTCCCGACGACCCTCCGCTGAGGCGTAGCGACGATGGCGGTCAAACCTGGGTGGATGTCGGCCATGGCCTTCGAGGGCAGTTGACCCGTCTGGTGGTGGATCCGCAGTCCCCTTCAAAGGTCTATGCCCTCACCCTCTCTAACGGTCCCTACCGTTCGGAGGATGGAGGCGAGACTTGGCAGCCGCTGGCGGAGCCCGGGCTGGGCAATCTCTTCATCGCAACGCTCGAGTTTGATCGGGAGGGAAACCTTTGGGCCGGCTCAGTTCAACAACCGAATGGCTTCCTGATGAAGATCAATCTCCGGCAGCCGGCGCTGGAATTTTCGACCTTGCTGGGCGCGATGGGCGGAGGCTGGGTCACGTCACTGCGCGTGGACTCGGCTGGACGCGTGATCGCGGCGGGCACGACCAGCGGAAGTGACTTGCCTGTGACGAACCCCGATCTGCTCGCTCCGGTTGAATCCTTCAGGTTCTCCTTCTTAGGACGCTTCAGCGAGACAGGTACCCTGGAATCCTTGCGCTACACAGGTAACGGCGCAGCGCTACTCGAGATCGACGCAAAAGGGCGAATCCACGTGGCCGGGCAGGCTAGCGCACTCCGCCCGGGCTTCGCGGAGCCGGTAGTCCGCGGTGAGTTACGCGGGGGCGGCGATGCCTTGTGGCTGACACTGGATTCCGAAGCATCTACGGTGACTCACGCGATGTGGTTCGGCGGGAGCGGCATGGACGGCTTCACGGCGATGGCGATCGGGGCGGACGGCCTGATACGTCTGGCCGGGGTCACCACATCGCGCGATCTGCCAGTGACCGGGAACGCTGCGCAAGCCGAAGCTGCCGGATCCGATGACGCCTTCCTGGTGATTGCTTCACTGCCCGATTAACGCTCCGCAAGAAGATCGAACCGGATCCGTCCCTCCCGCGCTACCTGCTTACCGAACCCTGGGTGGGCTACCGGTTCATGATTCCTCCTGACTTCCGGCTCTTACGGAATCCTTAGCCGCGTTTTATGCCTTCCTTATGCCTTGCCAAGTACCTTCGTATTGGAGAACAAGGAAATGGCAGTACTGCAATGGACATTTCAAACGACGCCAACGCAGGCGGCTGTTGCTCCAGCGAGCGAAACGCCACACAGCTCGCTGGAGGTCGTGGTACTTCACACCACCACTCAGGGAACCCTGCAGGCCCTGAGAACCGCGGCCGGCTTGGCTAAGGGACTCGGCGCGCGCATTCGGCTCCTGGTCCCCCAGGTTGTCGGTTATCCCCTGACGCTCACTTCGCCACAGGTCGCGGCTGAGTTTACAGAGCGGCGCTTTCGCACCATCGCCGCGGGCGCGGCCATCGAGACGAGGGTCGATCTGCGGCTGTGCCGCGACAAATGGGAAACGCTTGTATCGGCCCTTGGGGCCCGATCGGTCGTGGTGCTTGGCGGCCGGCGCCGCTGGTGGCCGACACGCGAGAGCTGGCTGGCGGCCCGGCTGCGACGCTTGGGGCACCAGGTAATTTTCGCCAGCCTTGCGTGAAGTGCGCCCGGCGCTTCTGATCTCGAACGACTGAACCTTTCTCCCGGCCAGCGCCTTTCCACGAACGTGCTATAGCGACGGCGCGGGAGGGAGAGCAATCACCCCCAGAAACAAGGTGTTTTATGAGGAAAAGAACGTCCGCAATCTCCATGTGGCAGGTCGCCGTGTGCGCGGCTCTGGCGCTCGGTTGGACCACTGCACACGCCCAAGGGCCAGGTACCGCTGGTGCGACCGTTGCCCAAAATGAACGCGAGAAGCTCCTCCTCGAACGTATTCAGCAACTCGAGCAGCGTCTCGCGGCGGTTGAGGCCCGGCTCCCAGGAGCGCCGGCCGCGCCCGTAGCGCCAAGCGCTTCTCCGGTCCCGGTTCCTCCCCGGCAAGAGCGGAGCGCCACGGGGGATAGCTCGTCTCTCGCGAGCTTTACCCCGGGAACGACGATAAACGTTCTACTCGATGGATATTACCAGTACAATTTCAACAACCCGGTTGGCCGCGTGAACCTCTTGCGCTCCTACGATCCAACCAGCAACAATTTCACGCTAAATCAAAGCGCGGTGGTGATTGAACGGGCGCCTGATCCCTCACATGGCCGGCGTTTTGGCGCGCGGTTGGATCTGATGTTCGGTCAGGCTACGGAAAGCCTGGCCGGCAATCCGGCGAATGAGCCGCGGCCGGCGCCGTATCGGAACATCTATCAAGCTTACGGCACCTATATTTTTCCCGTGGGAAAGGGGCTCAACGTCGATTTCGGACGGTTCGCAAGCTCCCTGGGCTTCGAAGGCACCTTCACAAAAGACCAAATCAACTACACGCGGTCACTCCTCTTCACATCTTTGCCGTTTTACCACATGGGTTTTCGCACGTCCTACAAGCTTGGCGAGTCCACGACGGCCACCTGGCTCCTGGTGAACGGTGTGAACCAGATGGAGGACTTCAACGGCTTCAAGTCCAACCACTTTATGCTGTCCACATCCCTGGCCAAGAACCTGAGTTGGACAGGCAGCTATTACTTCGGTCAGGAAAACCGGGATCTCGTGCAGCCTCCGTTCGTCTCGAATCTTCCGCCAACACTCCCGACGCAACCGGGCCTCTCTACGACACCAGTATCTCCCCAGGCTAATGGGCGAGCGCATATTGCGGATACCTACTTGACGTTAAACGCGACGCCCAAGCTGACGCTGGTCGGGGAGGGAGATTACATCGCGAGCCGTGTCTATTCGAATTCCACACCCATCCACCTCATTGGGGGAGCAGCATATGCCAAATATCAGTTCGCGCCGGCCTTCTCTCTCGCCGGCCGGTTTGAGTACGTATCCGACCGCGGAGGCTTCCTCAGTGGCGCGACTCAATCGCTGAAGGAGGGTACCGTGACGGCGTCGTACCAGCCTGTGGACGGCTTTCAGATCCGCTGGGAGTTTCGGCACGATTGGTCGAATCAAGCGTTCTTTCTTACGCACACGCCCGGACTTTTAAAGAAGGAGCAGAATACCGCGCTTATGGGCCTGCTGTGGTGGTTCGGGGAGAAGCAGGGGGCATGGTAGATAGCGGCCGCCG
>JACXTT010001315.1_pt1 | contig 41748 bp, 41 predicted proteins | sample 9270951 | NCBI WGS metagenome assembly JACXTT01 (sample SAMN15532306, study PRJNA645909) | rock metagenome | isolation source: weathered quartz diorite | place: Puerto Rico | collected 2017-06-21
CGGCACTTGTCACTGAAGCCAACGGCGACCCCGCGGCACATTCGCGCAATGGGCCAGCCGCCCTCGTCGACGACACCTTCGCAGCCCGCGAAGGCCACGTCTCACCCTACGCACATTCGCCCTGGCCGTGATCTTCGCGCTTGGCTTCGTCTACCTGCTCATCACCGCCTTTCGGACTTCGCAACCGGTCGCTGCCTCGGCCGCCTGAGGGAGGACGGCCCTCGCTTCGGCGGCCGTCGTCTGTCAATGACTGCGATCGAACGTCCGGACCGAGCAGGCTACCGCATCGGCGCACGCCGGCTCGCCTGGCCGATCGGACTGCTCGGGCTTTCGGGACCATCGGGTCCGCCGCATTCACGATCGCCGCAGGAGTTGGATCGCCACAGCTCGCCGTGACGACGATCTTCGTCGCGTTCGCGCTCCTCGGCGGGCTGATTGCGACGCGCCGTCCCGAGAACAGCGTCGGCTGGCTGATGGCCTCGGCCGGGCTGATCGCCGTGTTCATGTTTCTCCCGACCGCGTATGGCTACTTCGTGACGGTCGATGCCCCCGGTCGCGGGCCACTCGGCGCCGAAGCCCTGTGGCTCGGGGCGTGGAGCTGGACGCCGCTCCTCGGCGCGGTCCTGCCATTGATCGCCGTCAGATTCCCGGATGGTCGGGTTGAGCAGCGTTGGCGTCAGGTCGACTGTGTCGCGGCCGTCGGCACGGTCGGGCTGGCCCTCAGCATCGCGCTGGCCCCTGGCAGCGTCGAGGCCAACTACCTCCCGATATCCGGGGCTGACCGGCTCAGCGTCCTGCCGCACAACCCGCTCAACGTGAGCCTAGGTGCCGGACCGCTCGACCTGGTGCGAGTCGCGGCCCTCGTGGTGATCGTGGTGGGGTATGGCCTGACGATCGCGGCCGTCATCGATCGCTTCCGGCGCGCAGACGGGGAGGAGCGTCTGCAGCTTCTCTGGTTCGGCTACGCGGTCGGCCTGGTCGGCTTTGCCGCCGCGTATGCGCTCGCCGCGTGGGGCTTCCTCGGCGAGCCGATCGGGGACGCGCTGCTGCCGCTCGACTTCGTCGCCTTCGGTGTCCCGATCGCAGTAACCGTGGGCATCCTGCGGTACCAGCTGCTTGACATCGAACTGGTCGTCAACCGGACCCTCGTCTACGGCTCGCTCACGACGCTGCTGGCGGCCGGGTATGCCGCGACGATCACGCTGCTGCAGCGGGTGGTCGTCGGCGCGTCGGGAACGACGTCCAACGTGATCTACGGGGTGGCCGCGTTCCTCGTCGTCGTCGCGTTCAGCCCGATGCGTGACTGGCTCCAGCGCCAGGTTGATCGCCGCCTCGGTCGACGGGACCCAGTCGCGATCCTGGGCGGCCTGAGGTCCAGCGTCACGGCCGTGCTTGACGCGCTCGAGCCAACGCGGGCCGCGGCTCGCCTCCTCGACGAGGCCATCGTCGCCTTCGAGGCGCGGGGCGGAGCGGTCTACCTTGACGACCCCGAACACGCTGTGGTGGTTCGCGGTGAGCCACTGGATGGGAGCGTCGAGCTCGAGGCGTCGATCCGATTTCGCGGACGAGCGCTCGGGAGGATGGAGCTCGGGTCGCGGCGCGGTCGTCGGGCGTACTCGACTGCCGATCGACGGGCGATCCAGGAGACCGCCGACGCGATCGGGGAAGCGATCGACCTAGCGCGACATTTGCGACCCAGAGCCCCGAACATCAAACCGTGACTGCCCGGCGCAGTGGCACGGACCTCGCGCACGCCGGGAGGCGCGCGTCGGCTAGCGGCGGCTCGCCGGGCGTCGCTGCGGGCTTCGCGCAGTCGGCGCGCGCCCGGCTTGTGCCCGTCGCGGGCTCGAGAGCGAGAGGAAGCGTCGGTACCACGCCGCAGCGGCCGAGAAGAGCGCCCCGGTGACCGCCGAGCTTGCCAGCGCCGACAGGACCTGGTCCGCCCTGATCACCGGCGCGCTGTCCGGCGAGAGCGCCTGATACGCGGCCACGACCGTCGGGCTCAGCGAGACCAGCACGAACACGACGGTCTGCAGCACGCCCAGGATGAACCCGATGATGTAGCTCGCCCGCGGGGCGAAGAAGCCACCCACGAGCTGCGGCGCGAGGGCCGAGCCGGGAACGACGAGCAGCTCCCACAGGAGTATCGAGCCCTGCCGGAGCGGGAAGAGCATCCACGCTGCGCCGCCAACCAGGAGGAGCGCGGTGGCCGCGAGGAACGCTCGCGATCGCAGCAGCTCGGGTAGCGCCTTGAGGTCCTCGCGCACGTGGGCGGGGTGGTACGCGAGCCGGAACGAATCCATGATCCCGACCCGCCCAGTCGGCGTTCGATCGGTAGCGCGAGCAGGCTTAGCAGTGGTCTTCGACCCGGCATCGGGCCGCCGCTCGCCGTAGTCGAGCTCGGCGCCGCCGTCGGTTTCGGCGCCTTCGGCGGCGGTCGCCTGGCGATAGCGGCGCCGCGCCTCGGCGCGACCGGTCTGCTTGGCGCGAGCCACGTGTCCTCCTTCGATCTCGGCGGGCTCGCCATCGTACCGCCGCGGTCCCCGATCGGTAAGCGGCCGGTGAGCGCCAGGTAAGCGGCGGGTGAGCGCCGGGTGATCGGCCGCTGAGCGCCAGGTGATCCGCAGATGGGCCGCCGGTGAGCATCGCCTGCTAGAACGTCGCGAGCCGTCCCGCCCGGCCTCGGTGGCTCCCGCCCGGAGGTCGAGATCGGTGGAGCGCACTCGTGCCGCGGTGATCGCCGCGCTGTCCGTCGTGCTGTCACTCGCTGGGGCGGTCTACGCGGTCGGGTCGAGCCCGCAGCCCGGCCCGCTCGCGGCGGTGCCATGGCTGCCTTCGACGCTGGTCGTCTCGGAGGTCCAGACGGGTGGCGCATCGGCATCGGACGAGTTCGCCGAGATCACCAACGTGGGGGCCAGCGTTGTCGACCTCGCGGGCCTCGAGCTCGTCTACGTGACCTCGAGCGGTAGCACGATCACCCGGAAGGCGTCTTGGACGTCCTCGACGCCGCTCGACCGCGGCCGCCACCTCTTCATCGCGAACACGTCAGGGATCTACGCCGCCTTCGCGGACGCGACGTACAGCGGCGGATTCGCCGCGACCGGCGGCGCCATCGCGCTGCGGGCGATCGGCGGCGCGGCGGTCGATGCGGTCGGCTGGGGGGATGCCACGAACGCATTCGTCGAAGGCACGCCCATCGCCGCGCCAGCCGCGGGCTCGAGCATCGAGCGGAAGCCGGGCGGGCCCGCCGGCAACACGGTCGACACGAACTCGAACGCCGCCGACTGGTTCGCCCAGGCCACGCCGAACCCGCAGTCGCTCGCAGCCCCGCCGGTGCCGGCTCCCGATGCGAATGTCTCGCCCTCCGCTCCTCCGACTCCGACCGTGGCACCCACTGCGGGGCCGACGGGGACCCCGGTCCCGACCCCGGCCGCCACGCCGACCGCGGCGCCACCAGATCCATCGACGCCGACTCCGACGTCCACGATCGTGCCATCGCCAACCCCGGAAGCGACCCCCGAACCGACGCTCGCGCCACCGCCCTCGCCGACGGTCGAGCCGACGATCCCACCGACGCCGGAGCCGACGGCGGCGCCGACGATCGAACCGACACCCACCCCGCTGCCCACGCCGACCGCGCTGCCCACACCGACGTCGCTCCCAACCGCGCTGTCGACGCCAGAGCCCACATCGGTCGCGACATCGACCCCTCGGCCGATCATCTCCATCGCGGCAGCGCGCGCCCTCCCCGATGGGTCGACCGCGAGCGTCGCGGGCGTGCTGACGACCCCGCTCGGTGCCCTCGAATCGGGCCGCAAGGCGTTCATCCAGGACAGCACGGCGGGGATCGCGATCTACCTCGACGCGACGGTGGTCGCCGGCCTTTCCGCAGGATCCATCGTGCAGGCGACCGGGACCCTCGATGACCGCTTCGCCGAGCGAACGCTGCGGGTCGCCCGGGTCGATGTCGTGGCGCTTGGGGACGGCCTCATCCCCGAGCCGGTCCTCTGGCCGACGGGATCCATCGGCGAGGACGTTGAGGGATCCCGCGTGCTCGTCGCCGGTGTGACCGTGGGCTCGCCGAGCGACCTCGCGGATGGACTCGGGCTCATGGTCGACGATGGCAGCGGCGCGGTCCGCGCGATCGTCGCTCCGGCGGCGCTCGGCGGACTGAGCGTGCCCAGCGGGACCGACGTGGTCGTCACGGGACCGGTCGGCCAACGCGACAGCAGCGGCACCGGCCTCGCCGGTTACCGCATCCACGTGACCCAGGCGGGCGACTTCCAGATCATCACGCCAACGCCTTTGCCCACACCGACCCCATCTCCATTCCCGAGCCCGGCCCCCACGCCGACGGCGACGCCCGCGGCGACCGCCGCGCCGACGCCAATCCCGACCCTCGCGCCCACGCCAGGCGCCACGGCCGCGCCGACGAACGAGCCGACCGCCACGCCGGCGGGATCGTCGGTACCCACGGCCAGCGTCAGGCCGAGTGCCACACCTGGCCTGAGTGCGACCCCTCGCCCGACGGCGACCCCTGGCCCGACGGCGACCGCTGGCCCGACGGCGACCGCTGGCCCGACCCCGCCAGCCGTGCTCGACATCGTCGAGGCGCGCGGGGCGCCAGTGGGCACCGTGGTCACGGTCGCGGGCGTGGTCACTGCCGAAGCGGGTCGGCTCGGGATCCCGCCGGTGCTTGCGATGGCCGACGGGACCGGCGGTATCGCGGTGCGCCTGCCGGAGGGGATCGCCGCGCCGGCGCGGGGCGCAACGGTCCGTGTCCGCGGGCCGCTCGCCGATCCGTACGGCCAGCTCGAGCTCCGGCCGGCCGCCACCGGTTTCACGGTCACGGGCCGCGGCAGCCTGCCCGTGCCGCTTGGACTGACCGCGGCGCAGCTCGGGGAGGCGACCGAGGGCCGGCTGGCCGAGGTCGTTGGAACGGTTTCGGCGCGGCCCGGCAAGAGCACCAGCGGCGACATCGCGATCGAGCTCGTGGATGTCGCGGGAACGTCGTTCCGCGTGATCGCGGACGGCTCGAGCGGGATCGCAATGACAGACCTGGTGAAGGACCATACCTATCGGCTGACCGGCATCGTCGGCCAGCGTGCCTCGCAAAAGGGTGCCCTCGACGGGTACCGTCTCTACGTCCGTGATCACGCCGACGTCGTCGCGATCGCGTCGACGACCGGCCCTGGCGGAAGCCCGGCGCCCAGCGGCGCGGCGGGCGTGCGGGTCGTCCCGATCTCGACCGCGCTCTCGGTGCCCGACGGCACCCGCGTGACCGTCGAGGGAACGGTCACGGCCGACGCAAGCCTGCTGGACTCGAGTAGCCGGCGCGTCGTGATCCAGGACGCGAGCGGCGCGATCGAGATCCTCCTGCCGAAGGGCGGCGTCGCGCCACGGTTGGCCGGGCGGCTGCGGGTCACGGGCACCACGGGGTTGGCGTGGGGGGCGCACCGCATCGCAGCGGCCGAGGTCGTCCTGATCGCCGGTGGGGGAGCAGTCTCGCCGGTGACGCTCCATCGGGCGCCGGCGGAGCGTGACGAGTGGCTCCTCGTGCGGATCAGCGGGACCGTGGCCAAGGTGACCCGGATCGGCGAGCGCTGGAAGGCCGAGGTCACCCTCGCCGACGGCTCGGCGGCCCTCGTCCAGGGCCAGGCCGGCGCCGGCATCCCGTCGACCGCGTTGGTCGAGGGTCGCAGGGTCACGGTGACTGGCATCGTCAGGCGGCCGTACCCGACGGCGAGTGATCGGCGTTTCGCGATCCTGCCCCGGTCGAGAGCAGACCTGGACGTCGCCGGCGCGGTCGGCAGGGCGTCAGGTGGTGGCGGCGCCGCCGGATCGGCCGGTGGCGCGGGTGCTGGTCCAGCCGCGGGCGCGGGCGGCAACGCCACGACGGACGCGGGCACGATCACGCCGGACACCGACCTCGCGACGCTGGGCGACGCGATCGGCAGCCGGGTGCGCGTCGGTGGCCTCGTCGCCCGGGTCGGCGACGATGGGTTCGACCTCGACGATGGCACGGCGCTCGGGCGGGTCGAGCTGCGGGGCGACCTGCTCGCCCTGCTCGGGCACCTCCGCGAGGGCGAGGCGGTTGCCGCGACAGGACTGGTCGAGCTCGTCAACGGGGCCCCGGTCGTCGTCGTCGACGCGGATGGGACGCTCGTGCGGGTGGGTGCACTGGGCGAGGGCCTGCCGATCGGCGGCGCGATTGTCGCGGCACCGGCTGGTTCCGGCAGTGTTGGGGCGCCCGTGGCTGCCGACTCGAGCGGGGCTGTCGGCCCGTGGCCCGTCAGCCTCTTCGCGCTTGGGAGCCTGGCGGCGCTGTCGGCGCTGGCGACGATCCTTCGGAGGCGGCTCGCCCAGCGCCGCCTCCGCCTCGCGATCGTCGCGCGGCTGGCGACTCTGCCGGTCAGCGGCCAGGCCCGTGCCGGGGCCAACGCGAGCGTGACGCCAGTGGCGGCTGAGCACGAATCGGCTTGACGCTCGTTCGAAGCCACGCCTACGCTTCGCCGAGTTCCGCAGCCGCGGAAGGACGAGGAGGAGAACGGGCGCTTGCCGAACGCGGACCACCGCGTCGCGCTCCCGGTAGGGGAGCGGCAGTACCACATCGACCTCGGCCCCGGCGAACTGGCCGAGTACCTCCTCCTCCCCGGCGACCCAGACCGCACCGAGAAGATCGCCCGGCTGCTCGACGACGTCGAGCTCGAGCGCCGGCACCGCGAGTTCGCCTCCGTGACCGGCACCTACCGGGGCCAGCGCGTGTCGATCGTGTCGACCGGCATCGGCACCGACAACGTCGAGATCGTGATCGCCGAGATCCTCGCGATCACGAAACGGCCGACCTTCATTCGAGTCGGCTCGTGCGGCGGCCTGCAGCCGGAGATGGGCCTGGGCGATCTCGTGATCAGCACGGGCGCCGTCCGGCTCGAAACCACCACCAGCTGGTTCGTCCACGACGGCTATCCCGCCGTGGCCGACTATGAGGCGGTCATCGCCCTGATCGAGGCCGCCGAACGGAAGGGCAAGCGCTATCACGTGGGCCTGACGGCCACCGCACCGGGCTTTTTCGGTGCGCAGGGCCGCCCGATCCCGCAGCTTCCCATCCGGTACCCTGACCTCGCCGAGGACATGGCACGCGAGCGCGTCATGAACTTCGAGATGGAAGCCTCGGCGTTGCTCGTTCTCGCGGGTCTGGCGCGATGTCGCGCCGGGGTCGTCTGTGCGGTCTTCGCACAGCGGACCACGGGGGACTTCGTGACGGGTGCCGCAAAGGACGCGGCGGAGCTCGCCTGCGTGGAGACGGGGCTCGAGAGCCTCCTGATCCTCGCCGACATGGACCGCCGCAAGCAGGCAGCGGCGACGGATCGTTGGCGACCGTCGCTCGGAATCTGAGCGCAGCGTGACTCCGGGCACCGAGCCCGGGGCACACAGGAGCTTTGGGAGGACCTGAACCCATGGCGATGGCCTACTGCGTCAAGGACAAGAAGAAGGTCGAAGTCCAGAACCCGCACATGATCACGATGAAGAACGGCAAGAAGGCGCTCCAGGGCACCTGTCCCATCTGCGGGACCAAGGTGTTCAAGATCGGCGGCTAGCCACTCCTCATCTGCCCTAGTTGGACCCCCGCCGGTCAAACCGGCGGGGGTCCTTGATTCCGCCCGTCAATCGGGCCGGTGCAGCCTCCTTCGGTAGAATTCTTCGCGAAGCATCCAGTCGAACGCGAGGTTCGCCCTGTCCTCCCAGCCCGTCATCGCTGTCGACCTCGGCGGCACCCAGATCCGGGCCGCCGTCGTCCTGCCCGACGGGAGCCGCCTCGCCCGGATCGATCGACGCACCCCCAAGGAGCACGGGCCGGAGGCCGTCGTGGAGGCTTGTCGCCACGCCGCGCGAGCCACTCGCGAGCGAGTCCCTCGAGAGGTCGGCGAGACCATCGTCGGCATCGGCGTCTCGTCGCCTGGACCGCTGGACCCGCGAACCGGGTACGTGGTCGAGCCGCCGAACCTTGGCCCGGATTTCCGCGACATCCCGCTCGCCCCCGAGCTGGGCAAGGCGCTGGACCTGCCGGCGTTCCTCGATCGGGACACGAACGTCGCGGCCCTCGGTGAGCACGCCTTCGGAGCCGCGCGAGGCGAGGACGACTTCATCTACCTTACGGTCTCGACCGGGGTCGGCGGCGCGATCATGACCGGCGGCGAGATCCTGCACGGTCCGGATGGCCTCGCCGGCGAGCTGGGGCACGTGCCGGTGACGCTCGATGGACCGCAGTGCGGCTGCGGCGGGTTCGGTCACGTCGAGGCGTATGCCAGCGGCGCAGGCCTGGCCAAGCTGGCCCGGGCCGCAGTCGAGCATGGCGAATCGCCGTTCCTTGAGGCGCGGGCGCGGGAGGTCGGGGCCGGGGACCTGTCCGCGGTCGATGTATCCGCGGGCGAGCACGCCGGCGACCCAGCCTGCGTCTCCCTCATGACCCGCGCCCGGCGCGCCATCGCGGTTGGCTGCGTCGGCTACGTCAACTCGTTCAATCCGCATCGCATTGTCATCGGCGGGTCGATCGCCGAGGCCGAGGGCGAGCGCCTTCTCCGCGAGGTGCGCGCCGCGATCCGAGACGAGACGTTCAAGGTCTTCTCGAGGGTTGTCACCGTCGTCCCGGCCGGTCTCGGTGGCGATGTCTCGCTCGCCGGCGCGCAGCCCCTCGTGATGAGCCGGCTCGAGCATGCAGCCACAGCCACGGCATCGACCACGCAGCGTCCGGTCCGGCCGGTCGCCGTTCCAGGAGGTACCCACGCATGACCGTTCGAGTCGGCATCAACGGCTTCGGCCGCATCGGCCGCCAGTCGCTCAAGGCGATCATCGAGCGCGCGCCCGACCTCGAAGTCGTGGCCGTGAACGACCTCGTCGACACGAGCATGAACGCCCTCTTGTTCAAGCACGACTCGACGTACGGCGCCTACCCCGGCACGGTCGACCACACCGACGACGCGCTGATCATCGATGGGCGCGAGATCAAGGTGCTCCAGGTCAAGGATCCCGCGGCGCTGCCGTGGGCCGACCTCGGCGTCGACATCGTGCTCGAGTCGACGGGCCTCTTCACCGACGCCGAGAAGGCGAGGGCCCACCTGGGTGCCGGGGCGAAGAAGGTGATCATCAGCGCGCCGGCAAAGGGTGAGGACATCACGATCGTGCTCGGCGTGAACGAGGGGAAGTACGACCCCGCGACGCACGACGTCATCAGCAACGCGAGCTGCACCACGAACTGCCTCGCGCCCGCCGCGAAAGTGGTCCACGACACCTTCGGCATCGACCGCGGACTGATGAACACGATCCACAGCTACACGAACGACCAGCGCATCCTCGACGTCGCCCACAAGGACCCGCGCCGAGCGCGCGCCGCCGGCCAGAACATCATCCCGACCACGACCGGTGCGGCGAAGGCGCTCGCCCTCGTCATCCCGGATCTCAAGGGCAAGTTCGACGGCTTCAGTCTGCGGGTGCCGACGCCGACGGTGAGCGTCGTCGACTTCACCGCCGACGTCTCCAAGCCGACAACGGCCGACGAGATCAACGAGGCGTTCCGGGCCGCCGCGGCCGGGCCGATGAAGGGCATTCTCGGCGTGTCCGACGAACCGCTCGTCTCGACCGACTTCCGGGGCGACTCGCGCTCCTCGATCGTCGACTCAGCGAGCACGATGGTGCTCGGCGGGACGATGGTCAAGGTCATCGCCTGGTACGACAACGAGTGGGGCTACAGCTGCCGCTGCGCGGACCTCCTGGCGCTCGTCGCGTCGAAGTTGCCTTCCCGCGCCGGCACCGCCGCCTGATGGCCGCTGGAAAGGGCAGCTGAGCGGCTCATGGACAAGCTGACCATTCGCGACGTCGACGTCGTCGGCAAGCGCGTCTTCGTTCGGGTCGACTTCAACGTGCCGCTGGAGGACGGCAAGGTCACCGACGATTCGCGCATCCGTGCCTCGATCCCGACCATCCACTACCTGCTGACCCACGGCGCCCGCGTCATCCTCGCCAGCCACCTCGGCAGGCCAGACGGCAAGGTCCAGGACGGGCTCCGCCTGCGGCCCGTGGCCGAGCGGCTGTCACAGCTGCTTGGACGGAACGTGCCGGTGACCGGCGACGCGCTGGGCATCGGGACCGTGGATGCGGTCAGGCGCCTTCGCAACGGCGAGCTGCTCCTGCTCGAGAACCTGCGGTTCCACGCCGAGGAGGAGAAGAACGACCCGGGCTTCGCCCGCCAGCTCGCTGAGTACGCCGAGATCTATGTCAACGACGCGTTCGGCACGGCCCACCGCGCCCATGCGAGCACCGTCGGCATCGCGCAGCTCCTGCCCGCCTATGCCGGATTCCTGATGGAGCGCGAGATCGCCATGCTCTCGAAGCTCCTGGAGGATCCTGCCCGACCGTTCGTCGCGATCGTGGGCGGGGCGAAGGTTTCGGGCAAGCTCAAGGTGCTCGACAACCTGCTGGCGAAGGTCGACCTGCTCATCCTTGGCGGCGGGATGGCCAACACCTTCCTGCTGGCACAGGGCAAGAGCGTCGGCAAGAGCCTCGCCGAGCACGACATGGTCGAGGAGGCGCGTCGCGTCCTGGGCCTCGCCGAGAAGAGGAAGGTCCGGGTCATCCTGCCGGTCGACGTGGTCGTCGCCAAGGAGGTGACCCGGGGCACCGAGTACAAGACGATCCCGGCCGAGAAGATCCCTGCCTCGTGGCACATCGTCGACGTCGGCCGGGCGACGCTCGAGCTGATGGAGGAGGCCCTTGCCGAGGTCCAGACGGTCTTCTGGAACGGGCCGCTGGGCGTGTTCGAGATCCCGTCGTTCGCCCATGGCACGCGCGCCATCGCCCGCTTCCTCGCGACGCGCGCCGACGCCGGCGCGACGGTCGTGGTCGGGGGCGGCGACTCGGTCGCGGCGATCCAGCAGCAGGGCCTCGCCGAACGGTTCACCCACATCTCGACCGGCGGCGGCGCCTCGCTCGAGTTCCTCGAGGGCCGCGAGCTGCCCGGCGTCGCGGTGCTGCTGGATCGGCCGAAGCCGGAGCCCGCGGCCAAGCCTAGGGCGAGGCGGCGGGTCGCGGCGAAGGCCGGCTCGTGACCGACACCCGCATCGAGCGGGTCCACGGGCGCGAGATTCTCGACTCCCGCGGCAATCCCACCGTCGAGGTCGACGTCGTCCTCCGGGACGGCACGCTCGGCCGTGCGGCCGTCCCCTCCGGCGCCAGCACCGGCGCGCACGAGGCGGTCGAGCTGCGTGACGGCGAGCGGGCCAGGTTCGGCGGCAAAGGTGTGCGCCGCGCGGTCGAGGCGGTCGACGGCGAGATCGCGGCGGCCCTCCGCGGTGCCGACGCCATGGACCAGGGCATGGTCGACCGGACGCTGATCGAGCTCGACGGCACGCCCAACAAGAGCCGCCTGGGGGCAAATGCAATCCTCGGCGCCTCGCTCGCGACTGCCCACGCAGCGGCCGCTGCCGCAGGCGAGCCCCTGTACCGCTACCTCGGCGGTGGGTACGCGCCGACCTTGCCCGTGCCCTGCTTCAACATCCTCAACGGGGGCAAGCACGCCGTCGAGTCGACGGACTTCCAGGAGTTCATGGTCGCGCCGGTCGGCGCAGCGAGCTTCGCGGAGGCCCTGCGGGCCGGCAGCGAGGTGTTCTGGGCGCTCCGCACCCTGCTGCACGACGACGGCCACTCGACCGGACAGGGCGACGAGGGCGGCTTCGCGCCGAGCCTGCCCAGCAACGAGGCGGCAGTGGAATACATCCTCCGCGCGATCGAGAAGGCCGGCTACCGACCCAGCGAGGACGTCGCGCTCGCGCTCGACCCAGCGACAACGTCGATCCTCGTCGAGGGAACGGGCGTTGATGCCGCACCCGGTCGCTACCGGCTGGAGACGGAGCAGCGGACGCTCGACACCGACGAGCTGATCGACCTGTGGTCGACCTGGCTCGACCGCTACCCGATCGTCTCGCTCGAAGACGGCCTTGCCGAGGAGGACTGGCCGGGCTGGCGCGCGCTCACGGCCCGGCTGGGCGACCGCGTCGAGCTCGTGGGCGACGACCTGTTCGTGACCAACCCGACGTTCCTCGCCCGCGGGATCGAGGAGCGCGCCGCGAATGCGGTGCTCATCAAGCTCAACCAGATCGGCACGCTGACCGAGACCGTCGGCACCATCGAGATGGCGCGCAAGGCCGGCTGGGGCGCGATGATCAGCCACCGCTCGGGCGAGACCGAGGACACCACGATCTCGGATCTCGCGGCCGCGATGGGTACCGGCCAGCTCAAGGCGGGCGCGCCCTCCCGCTCCGAGCGAGTCGCCAAGTACAACCGCCTCCTGCGCATCGAGGAGGAGCTCGGCAGCGTGGCCCGCTACGCCGGCCGATCCGCGTTCGTCCGCGCCACGGCCACAGCGACATGAGCGGGTTTGTCGATCGCGGCGCCATCGTGGCGGCCTGCGTGGGAATCGGCATGGCAGTGACCACGGCCATCGGCTTCCTGCTCGTGATCCCGATCCAGCCGATCTACCTGCTCCTGTCGTTCCCCGGCGGCATGGTGATCGGCTACTACGCGAACGCCCGAGCCGGTCGACTGCGCGGCGCTTGGCGCCGGATCGTCCCGAACGCCATCCTGGCCGGCGTGGTGACCGGGCTCAGCCTTGCCGTGCTGCTCCTCGGCACTCGAGCACTCTTCTTCTTCGCCGACAACGGCTACCCGGACTTCAACCGGACCGATGCGCACGGGACCCCGATAGGGGCGACGTGCCAGCCCGGGCGGGACTGCGTCTACCAGCGCTACCTGAAGGTCGACGCGCAAACGTTGCGTGACGCCGGCGTGACCGACGCGGCATCGTTCTCCGACCTGTACTGGGCCGGCCAGTGGGCGAGCGCCGAGCTGCTCGTCGCGTCGACAACCGGCGCCGCCCTGCTCGGTGGGTTCCTGTTCGCGGTCGCCGGCCCGCGACGGGCCCTTCCCGCGCGAGTCGCAGCCTCGGCGGCCTGACCGCGCCGAAACGCTACTTCTTCGCGGGCGCCTTCGAGGTGCTCTTCGCGGCCGACTTCGCGGCGGGCTTCGCGGCGGCCTTCGTGGTGGGCTTGGCGGTCGTCGCCTTCTTCGCGGGGGCGGCGCTCTTGGCCGGCGCCTTTGGCCCAGCGGACGCGGCCTCTGCGCGGGTTGTCTTCGTCAGCGCGGCACGCGCCTTGCCGGCCGCCGTCTGGGCGCCCTTGGCCTTATCCGCCTTGCCCGCGGCGATGCGCTGCTTCGCGGCCTTCTGTGCCCGGGCCCTGCCCACCGTCTTCGCCGTGCCCTTCGCGACGACATTGGTGCCGGCGAGCAGGTCGTTGATCTTGATGGCGAGGCGGGACTTTCGACGCGCGGCGGCGTTCGGATGGATCGCCCCGCTGTTGGCGGCGCGATCGAGCGCGCTCATCGCCTCGGCAAGCGTCGCCTGGGGATCGAGATCGCCGGGATCCGACGCGACGTCGAGAGCGCGTCGGACGAGCGTCTTCGCCGCGGCGCGGCGTGGGCCGAGGACCTCGTGGCGGCGCTCCGAGCTGCGGACGCGCTTCAGCCCGGATGGGGAGCGGGCGCCGGTCCATTTGCGGGGCGTTCTGGCCAAGTCGATGCAACCTCTTTGGATCGGTGGGTCGAGGATCTTCGGACCACGCGAGCGCGAATCGTGCGCCGGGCGCGAGGCCGGATGGTAGCAGAGGCGCCCGTCAACGTCCCTCGTAGAGCGAGAATGCGCGCATGGCCGACATCGACGGCGTCCGGCGCCAGCTGATCGAGCTCCTCGAGGCCAAGGGTGCCCACATGCCGTTCGAGGCTGCGGTCGCCGACTTCCCGACCGAAGCCATCAACCGACCGCTGCCCGACCTGCCCGCGTATACGCCGTGGCACCTCCTCGACCACATCCGGTACGCGCAGTGGGATATCCTCGACTACATCCGGAACCGCGACTACCTCGAGTCGACCTGGCCCGACAATTACTGGCCGGCGCTCGAAGCCACCGCGACGCGTGGGGAGTTCGACGAGACGATCGCGAGCTTCCACCGTGACCGAAAAGCGCTGCGAGACATCGTCGCGAATGCCTCGACGGACCTCCTCGCCGTCATCCCGGGGACGCCCGGCCACACGATCTTCCGCGAGATCCGCGTCGTCGGCGCGCACAACGCCTATCACATCGGCGAGTTCGCGATCCTGCGCCAGGTCATGGGCACCTGGCCGCCGAACCGAGAGGACTGATCGCCCGCCCGACCCCCGCCGTGCTAGGCGGCCGCCTCGGCGCGCAAGGGGTCCCGCCCGCGTGGGTGATGATCGTGTCGCGCACGGTCGGGCTGACCGTGATCGTGCTGCCGCTGGTGATCACTCGCCAGTTTCGGCTGACCCGCCCCGCGCTGCCGCTCGTGATCGTCGCCGGGTTTCTCGAGGTCCTCGGCGGCGGGATCTACGTCCTTGCGGCGAGCCACGACATCGCGATCGCCGCCGTCGTCTCGTCCCAGTTCGCCGCGCTCGCTGCCATTGGCGGGTTCTTCCTCTTCGGCGAGCGCCTGCAGCGGCTGCAGCTGCTCGGCGTCATCGTCATCGCCATCGGCGTGACCGCCCTGGCGGCATCGCAGACCTGATCGCGCGGACACGGCTTCCAGGGAGCAACGAGGCAGGCGGGCGACATGCTGCCGCCCGCCCGTGCCAACGAGGATCGTTAGGGATCGACGTCAGCTGCCGGGGCGCCACCGGCCGTAGCCGGTCGTGGTTGTCGAGCCGGTGGCCGACACCTCGCTCTTGCCGTCGGCATCCACGATCCGCAGGGTTTCGGCGCCGCGCCGCTTGGCGCGCATAGCATGAAGAGGGAGGTCACGGCGAAGGGGTTCGATCTTCGATTCGTGCGAACCGTGAGGGAGGGAGAGGTACCACCCATGCTTGAGCCAGAGGAGGCCTACCGGCTGTATTCGCAAGCCTGGAACCAGCCGGATCACACCGTTGCCCTGCTCGAGAGGTGCTGGGCGCTCGACGGCGTCTACGCGGACGACGAGGTCCCGGATGGCGTCTTCGGGCGTGCCGCGGTCGCCGCGATGATCCTGACGACACATGAGACCCTGCCCGGCTTCCGTGTCTGGGAGACGAGCCCGACAAGGATGCTGGCCGGTCGGCTCTGCGTCACGTGGACCCAGGAGGGTGGCGACCCGAAGGAGTCGATCTCCGGGTCTGACGTCATCGAGCTGGCCCCCGACGGGCGCATCGCCCGCGTGACCGGGGTGCTTGCGTCCGCCTCGTGACGATCCCCCAGGAGCGGCTGCGCAACTTCTCGATCATCGCCCACATCGACCATGGCAAGTCGACGCTGGCCGACCGGCTGCTGGAGCTGACGCACGCGATCGATCCGAGGCAGATGACGAGCCAGGTCCTCGACTCGATGGACCTCGAGCGCGAGAAGGGGATCACGATCAAGGCGCGTGCCGTGCGGCTCGAGTACACGGCCCACGACGGCCGGACCTACGGCCTGAACCTGATCGACACCCCCGGTCACGTCGACTTCAGCTACGAGGTCAGCCGCTCCCTCCAGGCCTGCGAGGGCGCAATCCTCGTCGTCGATGCGGCGCAGGGCATCGAGGCGCAGACCCTCGCCAACGTCCACCTCGCCCTGCGCGAGGGCCTCACGATCGTGCCGGTCCTGAACAAGATCGACCTGCCGTCCGCCCAGCCCGAGGTGGTCATGGACGAGCTGGAGACGGCCCTGGCGATCCCGCGCGAGGAGGTCTTGCTCGTCTCAGCCAAGGAAGGCACCGGCGTCCCCGAGGTCCTCGAGGCGATCGTCAAGCGCATCCCGGCGCCGAAGGGAGACGGAGCCGCGCCGCTCCAGGCGCTGGTCTTCGACAGCCACTACGACGTGTACAAGGGCGTCGTCGTGTACGTCCGCCTCGAGGCGGGCACGCTCCACGGCCACGATCGCATCCGGCTGATGGCCTCGGAGGCCGAGGCGGAGCTGCTCGAGCTCGGGGTCTTCCGGCCCCAGCTCGTGCCGGTCGACCAGCTCGCGGCCGGCGAGGTCGGCTATGTCGCGACGGGCCTCAAGAACGTCCGCGAGGCGCAGGTCGGCGACACGATCACGTCGGCAGCGAGACCCGCCGCGCGACCGCTGCCGGGCTATCAGGAGGCCAAGAGCCTCGTCTTCGCCGGCATCTATCCCGTCAGCGGCGAGGACTACCCGTTGCTCCGCGACGCCATCGAGAAGCTCCACCTCAACGACGCCTCGTTCACCTACAAGCCAGAGAGCTCAATCGCCCTCGGCTTCGGGTTCCGCTGCGGCTTCCTGGGCCTGCTGCACATGGAGATCGTCCAGGAGCGCCTCGAGCGCGAATTCGCCCTCGACCTGATCGCCTCGGCACCATCGGTCGAGTACGAGGTCGTCCTGACGAACAACCGCGGCACGGTCCACGTCGACAACCCGTCCAAGCTGCCGCCCGTCCAGGACATCGAGGAGATCCGCGAGCCGTGGGTCCGCCTCTCGGTCGTCACGCCGGCGGCGTACATCGGTGCACTCATGGAGCTGTCCACGAACCGGCGAGGCGCGTTCCTCGACCTCGAATACCTCGACCCGACGAGGGTCCTGATGCGCTTCGAGCTGCCGCTCGCGGAGCTCATCGTCGACTACTACGACCAGCTCAAGACGCGCACCGCAGGCTACGCGTCGATGGACTACGAGGAGGTCGGCTACCGGCCGGCGAACCTCGTACGCCTCGACGTTCTCGTCGCTGGCGAGCCGGTCGATGCCCTGTCTGTGATCGTCCACCGCGAGAACGCGACCGCGCTCGGTCGAACGCTGGTGGGCCGCCTCCGCGAGCTGATCCCACGCCAGCTCTTCGAGGTGCCCATCCAGGCCTCGATCGGGGCCAATGTCGTCGCGCGTGAAACGGTGCGCGCGTTGCGCAAGAACGTGCTGGCCAAGTGTTACGGTGGCGACATCACCCGGAAACGGAAGCTGCTCGAGAAGCAGCGGGAGGGCAAGCGCCGGATGAAACGTGTGGGCTCGGTCGAGATCCCGCAGGAGGCGTTCCTGGCCATAGTTCGCACGGACGAAGCATGATCCGGCACGCCAGGACCTGAGGACGCGCCATGGAGAACGATCTCCGGATCCTCGTCGGGCTCGGGCTGACGCTGCTGCTCGTGATGCTGCGGGTCGAGTCGGAGCGTTTCGGCGTGGCCGAGTACGACGAGCCCTTCCGCGGGCGCCGGCCCTCCGTTCTCCGCCGGCTGGCGTGGTACATCGCGGGCGTCGCCGGCGTCGTCGCCCTGCTCTTCATCCACCCAGCCCCGGAGCACGACCTGTTCCTCCAGGTTGGCGATCGGTCGGGGATCATCATCGCCCTCATCATCGGTGGCCTCGGCATCGCCCAGGCCGTCGCGCTCGCGTACCTGCACTACCACCGGCTTCGCTTTCCAGATGTCGCCGCGTACCCGGGTGGAGTCGCAAACGAGGTGCTCACGGCGTTCATCGACGAGGCCGTCTTCCGGGGCGCCGTCCTCGGCTACTTCATCTGGGCCGGCGCAAACCCGAGCCTGGCGATCCTCGGCCAGTCGGTCGTGTATGTGCTCGCGACGCGGCTCGGGGCTCCGGGCCGCGACAGGTACATGTTCGTGTTGGCGCTGCTTGTCGGCCTCGTTTGCGGCTGGGCGACGCTGCTGACCGGCGGCATCGGGGCGGCATTCCTCGGCCACGCGATCACGCGCGTCGCGGTGTTCCTGACGACCGGCCATGCCGGCCAGCCACCCGCCCGCGGCACCGAGGTCGAGGACATGGAGCGCCGCCGACGCATGCCCGAGGGCTGGAGCGCCGTCGACAAGGGCAGCGCCCAGGAGCGCTGATCGTGGCGGAGTCGCCGCCGGTCGCCCTGTACGTCCACGTTCCGTTTTGCATCTCGCACTGCCCGTACTGCGACTTCGTGGTCGTGGCCGGGCGCGACGCAAGGGGACCCGCCAATCGCATCGACGCATTCGTGGCGGCGCTGGAGACCGAGATCCACCTTCGCGCCGATGCGCTCGACGCCCGCTGCGGCGTCACGGGGTTGCGCCCGCCGCTGGCGTCGCTGTACTTCGGTGGCGGCACCCCGAGCCTCCTGCCGGCCACGACCATCGCGCGCCTCGTCGCCCTCGTGCGCGAGCGGTTCGGGCTCGCGGCGGATGCCGAGGTGACTCTGGAGGTCAACCCCGGGCCCGACGAGCGCGGCGACGCCCGCGAGCAGCGCGCCGCCGGCGTCACGCGGCTGTCCGTCGGCGCACAGTCGTTCGACGCCGTCGAGCTGCGGGCCCTCGGTCGTCGGCACGCGCCCGAGGACGCGGCAGCAACGCTCGCGGCCGGGCGCGCCGCCGGGATCCCGTCGCTGAGCATCGACCTCCTCTACGACATTCCGGGCGGCGAGCTTGCGACCTGGGAGAAGACGCTGGAGGCCGCCCTCGCGACGGAGCCGGACCACATGGCGCTGTACGCGCTGACCCTCGACGACCCCGATGCCGAGGGTCTGACCGGCCTTTCCGGCGATCACCTGCCGGTCCGCCCGGGTGCTCGCCGCTGGCGCGAGCGGGCGATGGCGGGGCAGGACGGCGATCGTGCCGCTGCTATGTACGAGCTGGCCGATCGACGGCTCGCTGCCGCCGGTTTCGGCTGGTACGAGATCAGCAACTGGGCACGACCCGGCCACCGGAGCAGGCATAACCTCGCCTACTGGGCTCGGGTCCCGTACGAGGCGGTCGGGCCGGGCGCGCACGCCTTCGATGGCGTCGCCCGGCGCTGGAACGCGGCTCGCCTCGATCGGTACGTCGCGGCACTGGCGCCTGCCGGCGGCACGCGACCGAGGCTCCCGCCGGGTGGGAGCGAATCTGCCGACGGTCCGCTCGCCGGTTTCGAGGCCGCCATGCTGGCCCTCCGAACCGTCGATGGGCTGCCGGGGCGCTCACTGGATGCGACGACCCACGCCGGGATCGAGCGGCAGCTGGCAGAGCCCCTTGCGGCCGGTCTCCTCGATCGAACGCCCGACGGAGGTCTCGCCCTGACCCTGCGCGGCCGCCTCCTGTCAAATGAAGTGTTCGGACGACTGCTGCCGACGGCTGGCTAGGGTCGCACGCGCCACGACCGGGCGTGCCATTGACCCCGCGTTGACACTCCCGGCCCCCCGGATTACGATGCCTGCACATCGTTAGCACTCTGGCAGGGAGAGTGCTAACCGAGAGTCACCCGAACGGGAGAACCGGCCTTTGGCGCGTCGAATCCGTCGCTCCAGCGGCCCGATGGACATTCGCGCACAGGCGATCCTCCGGGCCGTCATCGAGGAATACGTCACCACCGCCATTCCGGTCGGCAGCCAGGCGCTCGTCGACCGGTATCGGCTCGGCGTCTCCAGCGCGACGGTCCGAAACGTCCTCGCCGAACTCGAGCTGGCCGGCCTCCTCGACCATCCCCACACCTCGGCGGGGCGGATCCCGACCGACGCGGGTTATCGCTGGTTCGTCGAGTCGATCATCGACGCCGCGCCGCTGCCGCAGGTCGAGCAGCTCATGATCCGGCACCAGTTCGGGCAGGTGGAGTTCGCGAGCGAGCACTGGTTCCGACTTGCTGCGTCGACCATCGCCTCGTTGACGCACGCCGCGGGTCTCGCCACGCCGGCAAAGCCGGCCGCAGCGCGCGTGCGGCGCGTGGATCTCGTGTCGCTGAACGAGCACATGGCCAGCCTCGTCGTCGTGCTCCGCGAGGGCGCGATCAAGCAGGCGCTCGTCACGCTGACGACGCCTGAGGACCAGGCGAATCTCACCTCCGTGGCGGGCATCCTCAACGAGCTCGTCCACGACGTGACCGCGGACCTGGTCGTGAGCCGCATCGCCAATCTCGACCCGGCGAGCCCGCACGCCGACCTCGTTGGCCGGGTCGGCGAGCGGATCGTGCGCGTGCTCCGTGACTACGACCGGACCGCCGTCGAGGAGGTCTTCAGCGACGGCCTGCTCAACGTGATGGGGGCGCCCGAGTTCGCCCACAGCGAGAAGCTGCGACGCGTGTTCACGGCGCTCGAGAACCGGGCCTACCTCGGCCAGCTCGTCGGCGACGTCGCCGAGACGGGCCGGGTGACCGTCTATATCGGCGAGGAGAACGAGGCGCCCGACATGCGCGAGGTCGCGCTCGTGCTCGCCCCATATGGCCGGCCGGACGTCGCCATCGGCGTCGTTGGGGTCCTCGGGCCGACGCGACTGGCGTATCCCGAGGCGATCGGCACAGTGCGCTTCGTCTCGGGGCTCATGAACGAGCTCGTGGATCACCTCTACAACTGAAACGGGGAACGACAACGGACATGGAGAGACCCACCCGCGCGCAGCAGCGCGCCGCAGCGATCGACGTCTCGCCGGCCAAGCTTGCCGCCGAAATCGAGCGCCTGACACGGGAGCGAGACCTTGCCCGGCGCCAGACGGAGCTGGCCCGCGAGGAGCTGTCGAAGCTTCGCGCCGGCGGGCCGACCGTTGGGCGCGTCGGTGGCGACGGCCGCGCCGCGGCGAAGGCCGCGAACGTCGACGACCTGACCCGCGAGCGCGACGAGTACCTCGCCGCGCTGCAGCGGGAGCGCGCCGAGTTCCTCAACTTCAAGCGCCGAACCAGCGAGGAGCGAGAAGCGATGCTGGGCCTCGCGGCAGAGGGCCTCATCCGGAAAGTCCTCGCCCTCGCCGATGACTTCGACCTCGCCGTCGAGCACCGGCCGGATACTGGGCTCGACGAGGGCTGGGTCGAGGGCATCGCCGCCATCGACCGCAAGCTTCGCGTCCTGCTCGAAAGCGAGGGCGTCAGCAGCATCGACGCCCAGCCGGGCACCCAGTTCGACCCGCACGAGCACGAGGCCGTCGTCAACGTTCCCGCGACCGGACGGCGCGGCGGCGAGATCGTCGAGGAGCTGCGCCGCGGCTACCGGCTCCGCGACCGCGTGATCAGGCCGGCGCTCGTCGCCGTCGCCGAGGATGCAGGCAGCACGGCACACACCGAACCCACCAACCCCGTCCACTGAGACCAGGCAAGAGAACAGGAGCAGCGACACACATGGGCAAGATCATCGGCATCGACCTCGGGACGACGAACTCCGTCGTCGCCGTCATGGAGGGCGGCGAGCCCACGGTCATCTCGTCGGCCGAGGGTGGCAGGACCGTCCCCTCGGTCGTCGCCTTCACCAAGACGGGTGAGCGGCTCGTCGGCCTGCTGGCGAAGCGCCAGGCCGTCACGAACCCCGCCAACACGGTCTATTCGATCAAGCGCTTCATGGGCCGGCGCTGGGACGACGACGAGGTCCAGCGCAGCAAGAAGCTCGTGCCCTACGCGGTCGAGAAGGACCCGAAGTCGGACGGGGTGGTCGTCAAGATCGGCGACAAGACCTACACGCCGCCCGAGATCAGCGCGATGATCCTGCAGAAGCTCAAGTCGGACGCCGAGGCCTACACGGGCGAGAAGATCACCGAGGCGGTCATCACCGTCCCGGCGTACTTCGACGACACCCAGCGCCAGGCGACCAAGGACGCCGGGCGCATCGCCGGCCTCGACGTCAAGCGGATCATCAACGAGCCGACCGCATCGGCCCTCGCCTATGGCCTCGACAAGAAGAACGACGAGAAGATCGCGGTCTACGACCTCGGCGGCGGCACCTTCGACATCTCGATCCTCGAGCTCGGTGACGGCGTCTTCGAGGTCAAGGCCACCAACGGCGACACCCACCTCGGTGGCGACGACTTCGACCAGCGCGTCATCGACTGGATGCTGGCCGAGTTCAAGAAGGATCAGGGCATCGACCTGTCGAAGGACGCTCAGGCCCTGCAGCGGCTCAAGGAGGCCGCCGAGAAGGCCAAGATCGAGCTGTCAACGACCGCGGCCACCGAGATCAACCTGCCGTACATCACCGCGGACGCCTCCGGGCCGAAGCACCTGGTGATGAACCTGTCGCGGGCCAAGCTCGAGGACCTCGTCGGCGACCTGATCGACAAGACGAAGGCGCCGGTGCAGGCCGCGCTGAAGGATGCGGGCCTGAAGCCGTCCGACATCGACGAGGTCATCCTCGTCGGCGGCCAGACGCGTCAGCCCAAGGTCCAGGAGACGGTCAAGCTCGCGTTCGGCAAGGAGCCCCACAAGGGCGTCAACCCGGACGAGGTCGTCGCCGTCGGCGCGGCGATCCAGGCCGGCGTGCTCGCGGGCGAGGTCAAGGACGTCCTGCTCCTCGACGTGACCCCGTTGTCGCTGGGCATCGAGACACTGGGCGGGGTCATGACCAAGCTCATCGAGCGCAACACGACCATCCCGACCTCGAAGTCGCAGATCTTCTCGACCGCGTCGGACAACCAGAACCAGGTGGAGATCCACGTCCTCCAGGGCGAGCGTGACTTTGCCCAGGACAACAAGACGCTCGGCCGGTTCATCCTCGACGGCATCCCGCCCGCGCCGCGCGGCATCCCCCAGATCGAAGTGACGTTCGACATCGACGCGAACGGCATCCTCGACGTCAAGGCCAAGGACCGCGCGACCTCGAAGGAGCAGCAGGTCCGCATCACGGCCTCCTCGATGCTCTCCAAGGACGACGTGGACAAGATGGTCCGCGACGCCCAGGAGCACGCCGAGGAGGACAAGCAGCGGCGCGAAGAGGTCGAGACCCGCAACCAGGCAGAGCAGCTCACCTACCAGGCCGAGCGGACGATCGGTGACCTCGGCGACAAGGTGTCCGCCGAGGATCGCGCCGAGTTCGAGCGGCAGGTCGCCGCGCTGCGCGAGTCCCTCAAAGGCTCCGACATCGCGGCTGTGAAGTCCGGGATGGACGCGCTGACGGGGACGCTGTCCCGGGTCGCGACGGCTGCCTACCAGGCCGCGCAGCCGATGGACGGACCGGGCATGCCCGGCTCCGACGGCAGCGACGGCTCCGGTGGCGCCGCCGGCGACGAGTCCGAGGGCCAGCCGGCCGGCGCCGGCGCCCGCTCCGGCTCCGACTCCGGCTCCTCCTCAGACGACGCCGTCGAAGGCGAGTTCAAGGAGGTCTGAGCCGCAGCGGCTCCTTCACCCGAGATATTCAGACGCCGCGGACCTCGTCCGCGGCGTCTCTTCATGTCACCCAGAACTGTCTTGACTCTTCGGGCCGCTCGAACACAGGAGTCCCGTCATCTAGAACTGAGGCGGGTATTCGGCGGAGTGGTCTTGACACATACACGTCCGGCGACTCCCTGACAGTTCTGCTCGGCGATCTCAAGTTCAGGTGACATGGCGAACCCTGGCGACTCGCTGACGAGCACCCGCTGTGGTTCTGCCTGACAGGAACCAGAGCGCTCGAAGCGGATGTGCGCCCGGCGGGACGCTCGCGGGCTGGGCGAGTGCCTGTCGAGCCGACCGAGAACGGGCCGGAAATCGTGCGGCGAACGTCTTGGCATGCGCCTCGATTCGACGGCGCGACGTGCGGGCCTCCGAGATCGCCATGAGCGACCAGATTCGACCCGGACGCCGGCCTCGAGCCCGGGCGATCGCGTCAGCGTGCCGGACCTTCCGATCGAACGTCCCGAGCATCGCCTGGATGTCCGGTACCACGGTCTTGACCTCGACGACCAGGAGGGTCGTGGTCGGGCCGTGCCACGCCAGAATGTGGATCGAACCTCGTTCGCCGCCGATGTTGAACGTCGCCTCCGGCACAGCCTCCCAGCCCGCGCCCCGGAGGAATGCGAGGAGCCGCTCGATCAGGTCGGCGTGATCGCGATCGAGGAGGCGGTCGGCCGCCTCGCCTTGCCAGTCGATGCGGACCACGAGCCGCGCATCGAGGGCAGCGGCGACGCGTTCGAGGGTGTCGAGCCTGAGCTTGCCCGCCCCGCCGCGCTCGACGCGAGCAATCAGCGACTGCGACACGGCGGCTCGATCCGCGAGGTCGATCTGGCGCCAACGCCGATGCATGCGGATCGCCCGAACGACGCGTCCAATCCGAACGGAATCCACCTTTGGAGCATGGATCGAGCGGCTCATCCGGGGATCACCCGCGCGCTAGGCTGACCCGCCCATGCCCAAGCCCATCGCGATGGCGGTGAATGCCGTCATGCCCGCGCGCCTCGGCTCGGCGTATCGATCGCTCTGGTCCGCCGCGACGCTGACCAACATCGGCGACGGCATCGCGCTCGCCGCGGGGCCGCTCCTGATCGCGAGTCAGACCCGTGACCCGTTCCTCGTCTCGCTCGCCTTCTTCTGCGAGTTCCTCCCGTCGCTCGTGTTGGGCAGCTTCGTCGGCGTGATCGTCGATCGTGTCGATCGGCGGCGAATCCTGGTCCTCGTCAACCTGGCCCGCGCTGCGGTGCTCGGCGTTCTCGCGGGGACGGTCGCAAGCGGCGTCGTGAGCATTCCGATCATCCTCGGGTCGCTGCTGCTGACGGCAACGGCGGAGACCTTTGCCGACCTGGCCGCGACGAGCCTGCTCCCGCGAGTCGTGGCCCGCGAGTACCTCGGCCTCGCGAACGCCCGATTGCAATCGGCCTACCTGCTCATGAACCAGCTCATCGGGCCACCCGTCGGCGCCTTCCTGTTCGTGGTCGGCATGGCCATCCCGTTCACCGTGAACTCGATCTGCTTCGTCCTGGCCGCCATCGTCGTCGGGCGGATCGCGTTGTCGGCGGCACCAGCGCGCCGGGTCCATGCCCGGGACGACGAGGCCGGCGCGGATGCCGGGGGCGGTCTCGCCTCTGTTAGGCGCGACCTCGTCGAAGGCTTCCGGTGGCTCGTCGCCCATCCTCCGATGCGGACGCTGGCCCTGACGATCATCGCCTTCAACGTCACCTTCGGTGCCGCCTGGTCCGTGCTCGTGCTGTACGCGGGCGACCGGCTCGGCATGGACAGCGTCGGGTTTGGCCTGCTGACGACGGCGTCAGCGATCGGCGGCATCGTCGGCACCGGCGCATACGCGGCGCTGGAGCGCCGTTTCGGACTCGCCAACCTCATGCGTGGCGGCCTGCTGATCGAAACCGCGACGCACCTCGTCTTCGCTGTTACGACGTCTCCCGCCATCGCGCTCGCCACGATGGTCCTCTTTGGCGCGCACGAGGTCGTGTGGTGGACGACCTCGATCACGATCCGGCAGCGCGCCGTACCGGACGAGCTGATGGGCCGGGTCGGCGGGATCTACGGGGTCGGGCTGACGGGCGGGATCGTGGTGGGCACGCCGATCGGCGGGCTCCTGGCCAGGACCTTCGGGATCACGGCGCCGTTCTGGTTCGGCTTCATCGGCTCGGCGCTCCTGGTCGCCGTCCTGTGGCGCGAGTTCCGCCACATCGCGCACGACGACGCACCGGCCCTCGCCGCCGCGGCAAGCTGAGGTCTGTCCAACCTGCAATACCGGGCGTAGCCGAGCCTGCTAGTCGGCGGGGCGGCCTCCCAGCGGTCGGTAGCGCGCGATCTGCGCGGCCGCCTCGGTCGCCAGCACGCCGCCGCTGATTCGGGGCGGCCGCTTGGCCCGCCCGAAGACATCCGCGATCCCGAGGTCCGGATCGATGTGCGGCTCGTGGACCGCGCCGAAGACGATCTCGTCCGGTGCGGCCTTGACGAGCGCGGAGGCGCACATCGAGCAGGGTTCTGCGTTGACGGCGATGACATAGCCCGCGAGCGGTGTCCGATGGCCCGCCCGCGCGGCCGCGCGGAGCAGCTCGATCTCGGCATGGGCCGTCGGGTCGTCGCCCGATACCTGCCGGTTGGAGGCTACGGCCACGACCGCGCCTGCCGGATCGATCAGCAGCGAGCCGAACGGCGGGTCGCCTCGTTCGCCAGCCTCGGCGGCCAGCCGCATCGCCTCCCGAACGAGCGCCTCACGATCGATCGACGGCATGGGCAGCAGGGTACGGCCCACGTCCGCCCGTCTGCGATCCCGCGCGCGGCGGGCTAGCATTCGGCGCTCATGACCGAGACCGAGCTGGCGCCTGCGGACGCCTCGAGCCAAGCCACGCCCTCGTCCCGCGCCACTGGGGACGGCGAGTCGTTGATCCGTGCCCGGGCCCTGACCAAGCGCTTCGGTGCCTTCACCGCGGTCGACGCCGTCGACTTCGACGTCCAGCCCGGGGAGGCCTTCGGCTTCCTCGGCCCGAACGGCGCCGGCAAGACATCGACGATGCGCATGATCGGCTGCACGTCGCCGATCAGCGACGGCGAGCTGAGCGTTCTGGGCATGGACCCGCGCCGCGACGGCACCCGCATCCGCGCCCGCCTCGGCGTCGTGCCCCAGGCGGACACGCTTGACAACGAGCTCACCGTCCGCGAGAACCTGATCATCTACGGCCGCTACTTCGGACTGCCACGTGAGGAGTGCGAGCGGCGCGCCGACGAGCTCCTCGACTTCGTCCAGCTGATCGACCGTGGCAAGGACCTGGTCGAGCCCCTGTCGGGTGGCATGAAGCGTCGGCTGACCATCGCCCGGTCGCTGATCAACGAGCCGGACCTGATGCTTCTCGACGAGCCGACGACGGGCCTCGACCCGCAGGCCCGGCACCTGCTCTGGGATCGCCTGTACCGGCTGAAGCAGCGCGGCGTCACCCTCGTCCTGACGACCCACTACATGGACGAGGCCGAGCAGCTGTGTGACCGCCTGGTCGTCATGGACAAGGCCCGCATCGTGGCCGAGGGCTCGCCGCAGCAGCTCATCCAGCGCTACTCGACGAAGGAGGTCGCCGAGTTCCGCTTCGCGCCGGGCATCCAGGAGACGCTCGACGGCCAGTTCGACGGCCTCGCCGAGCGCATCGAGCGGCTGCCCGACCGGGTCCTGCTCTACGCGGACGACGGCGAGGCGGTGGTCGTCAGCGCACGGAGCCGGGGGCTGCACCCCGAGACGGTGCTGGTCCGACGGTCGACCCTCGAGGACGTCTTCCTGCGCCTCACCGGCCGCTCGCTCATCGACTGAGCCGCGGATCGTGAGCGCGGTCGCCGGCGCAGGCGCACGGGTCACGACCCCCGACCCACGCCTGGTCTCGGCGTGGTCGACCATCTCGCGGGTGCTCGAGCATCGGGCCCTCCAGTACCGGCGCACGTTCCGGGCCTCGATCTTCAGCTCGTTCGGCATCCCGGTGCTGTTCCTGACGGCGATGGGCCTGGGCCTCGGCGGCTACGTCGACAGGTCGCAGGACGCGGTCCTCCACGGCCTCACGTACCTGCAGTTCCTCGCGCCGGGGCTGCTCGCCGCGACCGTCATGCAGACGGGCTCGTTCGAGGCCACCTTCCCGATCCTCGGCGGCCTGCAGTGGAACAAGATCTTCCACGCGATGTTTGCGACGCCGATTCGGCCCGCAGACATCGTCTACGGCAACGTCGCCTGGATCGCGCTCCGGCTGTCGCTCGTCGGGGCCGTGTTCGCGGTTGCGATCGTCGCCTTCGGGGCGAACAAGTCGGCGCTGGTCGTCCTGGCGGTGCCGAGCGCCGTCCTCACCGGCCTCGCCTTCGCGACGCCGATCATGGCCTTCACGGCGACGCAGCGGACACCGGACAGGTTCGCGAACCTGTTCCGGTTCGGCGTGACGCCACTCTTCCTGTTCAGCGGCACGTTCTTCCCGATCGAGAGCCTGCCGTCGTTCCTCCAGCCGATCGCGTGGCTCTCGCCGCTGTGGCACGGCGTCGAGCTGTGCCGCGAGCTCATGCTGGGGACCGTGGGCGAGACGCCGCTGCTCGCGCTCGTCCACGCGCTGGTCCTGATCGCGATCGCCGCGGTCGGTGTCGGGTTCGCCATGCGCACCGTCGAGTCGCGGCTGCTGCAGGGCTGAGGCGATGACCGCCCTTCGGATCGCCCCGCTCTTCTCGATCGGCGGACAGCGCTGGCTGCGGATGATCGAGCGCAACCTCCTCGTCTACAAGCACGGCTGGCTCGTCCTGCTGTCGGGGTTCTTCGAGCCGCTCTTCTACCTGCTGTCGATCGGCTTCGGGCTCGGCCGGCTGGTCGGCGACGTCGCCGGGCCCGGCGGCGAGCCGATCCCGTACGCCTTGTTCGTCGCGCCGGCTCTCCTGGCCGCGTCGGCGATGAACGGAGCAATCACCGAGAGCACGTTCAACTTCTTCTTCAAGCTGACCTACGACAAGACGTTCGCCTCGATCCTGACCACGCCGATGTCGCCGGCCGACATCTCCGTCGGCGAGCTGGCCTGGGCGCTGATCCGCGGCGGGCTGTACACGATCGGGTTCATCGCGGTGATGGTCGTGATGGGCCTCGTCCGCTCGCCGCTGATCCTGCTGACGCTGCCAGGGGCCCTGCTGATCGGCTTCGCGTTCGCCGCGGTGGGCATGGCCGCGACTTCGTTCATGCGCACGTGGCAGGACTTCGACCTGATCCAGCTCGTCATCCTGCCGATGTTCCTGTTCAGCGGCACGTTCTTCCCGCTCGACAGCTTCCCAGACGCCGCCCGGCTCCTCATCCAGCTGACGCCGCTGTACCACGGCGTCGCACTGCTGCGGGGCTTCTCGGTTGGCGTCGTCGGACCGGACACACTCGTCCACGTCGGCTATCTGACCGTGATCGGGCTCCTCGGCATGGCGGTCGTCTCGGGGCGCCTCGACAAGCTGCTGCTGAAGTAGGTCCGGCGACGGTGGACGAGGACCGACCTGCGCGCCTCGCCGCGATCGAGCGCGAGGTGGTCGACTGCGTCCGCTGCCCGCGGCTCGTCGCGTGGCGCGAGCAGGCAGCGCGCGAGGCGCCACGACGCTTCGCCGGCGAGACGTACTGGGCGCGGCCGCTGCCCGGCTTCGGCGATCCCAACGCGCGGATCCTGATCCTCGGATTGGCGCCGGCGGCCAATGGTGGGAATCGGACCGGCCGCATCTTCACCGGCGATTCGAGCGGCGACTTCCTGTGGGCCGCCCTGCATCGCGCCGGGCTGGCCAACCAGGCGACGAGCCGTGCTGGCGACGATGGCCTGCGAGCGATCGACTGCTGGGTCACTGCCGCGGTCAAGTGCGCGCCGCCTGGCAACAAGCCGCTCCCCGCGGAGCGCGGCAACTGCGCGCCCTACCTGGCCCGGGAGCTGGCCGCGCTCGATGCCGTTCGAGTGGTCCTCGCCCTCGGCGCCTTCGCCTGGGATGCCGCGCTGGCGACGCTCTCGGTGCTGGGGGCGGCTACCCAGCGACGGAAGCCTCGCTTCGGACACGGCGCGGAGGCGATGGTCGGCCGATGGACGCTCATCGGCAGCTACCACCCGAGCCAGCAGAACACCTTCACCGGGAAGCTCACGCCCACGATGCTGGACCGGGTCGTCGCCAGGACCGTCGAGGTCGCCCGCGGCTGAGCGCCTACCTCGCCGCGGCCCAGCCCTCGACGTAGCGATCGAGGCGTTCGAACGCGACGCCGTCGAGCGTCCGGCACTCGCCAATGAACTGCTCGAGCATCGCCATCCGATGGCCGCGCCCGATGCACTCCGGATGCATCGTCACGGTGAGCAATCCACCCGCTGCGTGCTGGTACGCGTAGTGCAGCTCGCCAGTCCAGATCTCGAGCACCTGCGACGGTGGCCGCATCCCGTCGCGCCCGTTGTCGCCCGGCTCGAACAGCGGCCAGTCGTCGAGGGTCCAGTAGACCGGCACCTCGAGCAGCCTGCTCTCGGGGCCGAACGTTGAGCCCGTTGTCGTCGAGTGCCGATCACCCCGGCGGACCCGATACGGCCGGTAGTCGTGAGCCATGAGGGAGGAGTCGTAGGCGAAGCCGGCGTCCTCGAGGACGCCGATGGTCGCCTCGGAGAAGGCCCAGTACGGCGCGCGGTGGCCGCGCGGGCGCTCCCCGGTGAACCGCTCGACCGCCGCCATCGATCGCGCTTGGATGTCCTTCTGTTCCGCCTCGCCGAGCGCCGAATAGTCCTCGTGGAACCAGCCGTGGCAGCCGACCTCGTGCCCGCCGGCGAGGATCCGCTCGGTGTCACCCGGGTACAGCTCGAGCGTGGCGCCGGGAATGAACCACGACGACCGGATGCCCTCCCGGTCGAGGAGCTCGAGGATCCGCGGCACACCGACGTTGTGGCCGAACTCGGCGTGCGACATCTTGACCGGCGAATCGCCGCGGCGAATGCCATCGGACAGCGAGTCGTGGTCGAACGTGAGGGCGACCGTGAGGCGGGGCCTGTCGGGCATGCCCGCATCGTAGGCGCGCCAGCTCCTGAGAGCGGGCCGGATCGACCGTAGACTTCTCAACCCATGGCCATCGGCGACTACTACGAGACCCTCGGTGTCGAGCGAACCGCCTCGGACGCCGCCATCAAGAAGGCCTACAGGCGACTCGCCCAGCGCTGGCACCCGGACATCAACCAGGAACCGGAGGCCGCGGCGAAGTTCAAGGAGATCAACGAGGCGTACCAGGTCCTGTCGGACCCGGAGCGCCGGCAGCGGTACGACCTCTTCGGGACGGTCGGCGCGGAGGGGGCGCCGGGTGGATTCCCCGGCGGCTTCGGCGACATCTTCGACGCGTTCTTCGGGGCGGCGGCTGGGAGCTCGGGCCGCCGCGGCCGACCCGCCGCGGGCGCAGATCTGCGCTACGACCTGCGGATCACGTTCGAGGAGGCGATCCAGGGGACGACCAAGGAGATCGAGTTCCCGGTGCTCGCCCGCTGCGAGACATGTGGCGGCAACGGCGCCGAACCCGGCACCCAGCCCATCACCTGCCCGCAGTGCAACGGTCGCGGCGAGATCCGGGGCGTTCGCCAGACGATGCTCGGGCAGATGATCAACGTGACCACCTGCCCGCGCTGCAAGGGCGACGGCAAGATCGTTGAGACGCCCTGCCATACCTGCAAGGGCGAGGGCCGCGTCGAGCGGACGCGCACGCTGCAGGTGACGATCCCGCCGGGGATCGACGAGGGCCATCAGATCCGGCTCTCCAACGAGGGCGAGGTGGGGCCGCGGGGCGGTCCCGCCGGGTCGCTCTACGTCGCGGTGCACGTCGCGCCGCACCCGTCGTTGAAGCGCGAGGGGACGGAGCTGATCTTCGAGGCATCCGTCGGGCTGGCGCAGGCGGCGCTCGGGACCACGATCACGGTGCCGATCGTCGGCGGCCGGGAGGACGTCGAGATCAAGGCCGGCACGCAGCCCGGGACCGAGATCCGGCTGCGGGGCAAGGGCGTCCCGTTCCTGCGCCGGGCGGGGCAGCGCGGCGACCTGCACGTGATCGTCGACGTCGAGGTCCCGCATCACCTCTCGAGGGCCCAGCGCGACGCGCTGGAGGCGTACGCCCAGGCGACCGGCGAGATCGTGAGCGAGGGCGGCCTGCTCGACCGGATGCGCGGCAAGAAGTCGTAGGTGCTGCCTCGACCACCTTCGGGCCGCATCCCGGGGCGCGGGCGGCGCCCGAAACGCCCGACGCGGGACGGCAGGTGGCTGGAGCTCTCAGTCGAGGCCGACAGCGAGGCGGTGGAGGCGGTGACCGAGATTCTCGCCCGGGTGGCCCCGGGCGGGACGACGATCGAGCCAGGTTTCGACCTGGTCGAGGACGGGCTCGGCGCGCGGATCGACCCGAGCCGGCCCGCGACGATTCGCGCCTACGTGCCGATGCTTGACGCTGCGGCCACTCAGCGCGCGACCGCGACCGTGAGCGAGGCGCTCGGCCACCTGCAGGCGTTCGGGCTGCGGCCGATCGGCGAGCTCCGGACACGGGTCGTCAACGAGTCGGACTGGGCGACGGCCTGGCAGGAGCACTTCCACGTGCTGCATCTCGGCCGACGGCTCGTCATCAAGCCGAGCTGGCGGCGCCACAAGCGGGTCGACGACCAGGTCGTCATCGACCTCGACCCGGGGATGGCCTTCGGCACGGGACTGCACCCGACCACGCGGCTGTGCCTGCGGGCCCTCGAGGAACGGGCCGATCGCGGCCCGCTCGGCCGCGTCCTCGACGTCGGCTGCGGCTCCGGGATCCTGTCGATCGCGGCGGTGAAGCTGGGCGCGACGCGCGCGCTGGGCGTCGACATCGACCCGATCGCCGTCGAGGCGACCGTGGCGAACGCGCGCCATAACCGCGTCGGCAAGCGTGTCCGCGCCCGAGAGGGCTCGATTCCCAGCGGTGAGGGCCCGTTCGACACCGTCCTCGCGAACCTCATCGTGGGCGTGCTGATGGAGATCGCGCCGGACCTCGCCGCCGAGCTGGTGCCGGGCGGGACCCTGATCGGGTCGGGGATCTTCGTCGATCGCGAGCCGGGGGCGCGCCACGCCCTGGAGGGCGCGGGCTTCGAGATCACCGGCCGCTGGCGCGAGTCCGACTGGGTCGCGATGGAGGCCGTCGTGCCCGGCTGACCCGGGCTGATCCGAGCGCGGCGAGGTCGCCTCTTACAATCCGCGGGTGCCCCCGGTCGTCCTCCCGCTCCTGTTGATCGTGCACGTCGCGCTGGCGATCGCGCTGTTCGTGCCGTCGCTGCTGCTGCCCTTCGCGTTCCGGGCGAAGCGCGGCAGCCTCAATCCGAACAGGACCGGGCGGTTCATGCAGCTCCTGGTGGCGATCCAGGCCCGTGGCACGTTCTGGATCGGGCTCGGCCTTGCGCTGAGCGGCCTCGGCCTCGTCGGCCTGATCGGGTTCGCCAGCCTCGCACGGCCGTGGCTGCTCGTCGCGCTCGTCATCTACGCGATCAACCTGGGGCTGGCGTACTTCGTGCAGGTGCCGCGCCTGCGGAGCCTGATCGGGCTCAGCAACGGCAGCGACCCGCGCTGGCCGGCGCTGGCGCGGCGGCAGCGCTACATCTCATATGTGATGGCCGGGCTCGTCGGTACCATCGGCTTCCTGATGAGCACCAAGCCGGCGCTCTGGTGAGCCGGTGAGCGAGGCCGCGGCCGAGGTCGTGCGTCGCGATCCGGACTGCCTCTTCTGCAGGATCGTGGCCAGGGAGATCCCGTCCACGCGCGTGACCGAGGACGACCTCGTCATCGCGATCCGCGACATCGCGCAGCGGGCCCCGACGCACGTCCTGATCATGCCTCGCGAGCACATCCCCTCGGCGGCGGACCTGACCGACGCGGAGGCGACCCTGCTCGGCCGAATGTTCGGCACGGCCGCCGCCATCGCCCGCGCGGAGGGCATCGCCGAGGGCGGCTACCGCATCGTCACCAACGTCGGGGCGTGGGGCGGCCAGACCGTCGACCACCTCCACTTCCACCTGATGGGCGGGCGCCCCTTCACATGGCCACCGGGATGACGCGCGCGCCCCGCGCCGCCATGGCGATGGTCGCCCTCGCCGTCCTCGCCTGCACACCGCCGTCGGCGACCCTCGGTTCGCCCGGGTCGGGTGGCGATCCGGCCTCGGCCACGAAGCAGCTCGTCATCCAGGCGCTCGCGGCGGTCTCGCTGCAGGCGGTCGACACCGTCAAGCCCTATCGGCCGCCGGAGACGCCCGTGCTGATCGGCGCCCCGCGCACGATCGTGCAGGCGCAGCTGCCGGACGACCCCGACCACGGCTACGTCGTCATCTACTCACTCGGCTCGGCCGTCGCGGCTGAGAAGGCCGCGGTCGACCAGGCCGCCTACGTCAGGAGCGGGACCGGCGGCATCCAGTTCCCGCCCGGCTCCCACTTCGTGACCCGCATCGTGGACACGACCGTGATCTTCTTCACCTGGTCGCCGGGCGCCTCGCCGGACCAGCGCACGCACCTCATCGAGGACGCGCTGAATACGATCGGGATCGCCGTCCCGGGCGGCTGAGCCGCGGCGCTCAGATCGGGTTCGCCCCGACCCAGCCGTGCACGAGGTCACGCTTGACCTTGAGCGTATGCGTCCTCGGGAAGTCGGCCTCGGGCCAGAGGCGCCAGCCGGCAATCCGCTGATTTGGCCCGAGCGTGCCGTTCGCGGCCTTGACCGCCGCGTCGAAGGTTGCGCGGACCTCCGGTGGGGGAGCGGCCGGGTCGAAGGCGAGCGTGTCGGCGGCGGTTCGAATGGGGCCGCCCGGGGCGAGCAGGATCGCCTCGATCCGGCCAGGCGCAGTCTCGAGCACGACCGAGTCGCGCAGGCCGGCGACGCGCAGCGCGTTCTCGATGTCCTCGGGGTAGACGTTGAAGCCGTTCGGCAGCACGATGATGTCCTTCTTCCGGCCCGACAGGATCAGTCGGCCCCGCGGGTCCAGATGGCCGACGTCGCCGGTCTTGTACCAGCCGTCCGCCGTGAACGCCGCGGCCGTGAGCTCGGGCGCGTTCCAGTAACCCCTGAACAGCGTCGGGCCGCGGAACTGCACCTCGCCGTCCGCGGCCAGGCGCATCTCGATGCCCTCGGGCGGTCGGCCCACGGTGCCCAGCCCGTGGTCATCGAGGGTGGTGCACGAGCCGGTCCCGGTCTCCGTCGCGCCGTAGCCCTGGAGGACCGTCACGCCCATGTCCTCCCACGCCTGTTGCAGCGCCGGCGGGAGGAACGCTCCGGCCGAGACGAACAGGCGAAACTCGCCGCCGAGCTGGGCGTGCACTCGCCGAAAGATCAACCGCCGGATCCCGGCGGGGAGGCGCCGGGCGATCGACCGCAGCTGATCGAAGAGCTTCGTCCGCCCGGTCTTCTCGACCTCGCGTTCGATGGCGCTCCAGAACAGGTCGAGGACCTGGGGCACGACGACCATCGACGTCACCCGGTGCTCGCGCAGCGCCTCGAAGATCACCCGCGGATTGCGGCTCCGGACGTACAGCACGCTCGCCCCGACGCTGAGCGCGTAGAAGAGGCCGACCGCCTGTTCGAGCAGGTGCGACAGCGGCAGCAGCGACACGATCCGGTGGTGGAGCGGCGGGATGATCCGGTGGAAGGTGCGGTTCGACGCGATCAGGTTGTCGTGGGCCAGCATCACGCCCTTCGGCGTGCCGGTCGTGCCCGAGGTGAAGATCAGCTCGACCAGGTCGCCCGGCTGCGGCCGTGGCCAGCTCTCGACCTGTGTCTCCCAGTCGGCGGGGAGTGGCATGTCGCCCTCGTCAGGGGCGGCCCCGATCGTGTCGACCGTACTCGTGGCAAAGGCCCCGATCCCGAAGTCATTGGAATCCGGCGCATCGTGGCCAGTGCCGATGATCAGCCGCTTCGCGCCCGACGCGGCGACGATGCCCTCGATCGCCTCGCGGGACATGCGCAGGTCGAGCGGGACGATGACGACTCCGGTGCGAATCGCGCCGAAGTAGGTGGCTGGCAGCTCCGGCGTCGACGGCGACCAGGTGAGGATCCGATCGCCCTTGCGGAGCCCCAGAGCGCGGAGGCGGACCGCGGCCGCGCGCGCGCGACGGTCCAGCTCGCGATAGGTCCAGCCGCGGGTCGTGCCGTCCTCCTGCCGGATCGCGAGCGCCGGCTGATCGGCGTATCGCGCCACGGCGTCGTCGAGGAGATCGAGGAGGGTCTCCATCAGACCGTCCCGGAATTGATCACGCGCTTCATCGGGTGCTCATGCTCGCATCCTGCGATCGGTAACGTTCGAACGATCCCCGCGTTTCACTATATGCTACCGTCGTGTAGCACATTAGCCACGAGGCCCTCGTCATGACCAGGGTCGCGGTCACCGGTTCGTTCGGTTTCACGGGGCGGGCGCTCACGGAGCGCCTCCTCGCGACGGGCCACGAGGTCGTCACGCTCACCCGTCGCTCGGGCTCGGGCGACCCGCTCGCCGGTCGGGTCATCGTTCGACCTTTGGCCGCGTCCCGCCCGGACGAGCTCGCCGGCTCGCTCGAGGGCGTCCAGACCCTCTTCAACACGTACTGGCTCCGATTCCCGCGTGGCGATGCGACATTCGAGGGCGCGGTCGCTCGATCGGCAACGCTGCTCGCCGCCTCGCGAACCGCCGGGGTGGGGCGCGTGGTCCACGTCAGCGTCGTCAACGCGGCAGCGAACGCCGAGACGCCGTACGTTCGAGCGAAGGCCGCGCTCGAGGCGGTCGTCAGATCGAGCGGGCTCGAGTGGGCGATCGTCCGGCCCACGCTCACCTACGGCCCGAACGACATCCTGATCAACAACCTGGCCTGGGCGCTACGGCGGCTGCCCGTCTACGGCTTGCCCGGGCTCGGGCGGTACACGGTTCAACCGGTCCACGTCGACGATGTCGCCCGAATCTGCGTCGAGGTGGCGGGTGGCCCCGCCGGCGTGATCGTCGACGCGGCCGGGCCGGAAACGCTGGAGTACCGCGAGCTCGTCGATCGCGTTCGGACGGCGATCGCCAGCCGCGCACTGGTGCTGCCCATGCCGGCGCTCGCCGTGCTCGCGGCCGCACGGCTGCTCGGCCTCGTCGTCCGTGATGTCGTCCTCACCGGTGACGAGATTCGCGAGCTGACGTCGTCGTTGCTGACGTCGCACCAGCCGCCCCGCGGCGAGATTCGCCTCTCCGAGTGGCTGCCGGCGAACGCGGATCGACTGGGCCGGCACTGGTCCAGCGAGCTCGACCGGAACTACCGGATCGGCTGACGAGGCCCGAGGCTGCATCGCCGGGCCTCGTCAACCAGGGCTGCGTAATCAGAAGGTGACCGCACCCACCCAACATGCTCTGACGTGGACGCCCTTCGAGTCGGCGATCGATCAGGGCAATCCGCATCCGGCTCGGCTGGCGCCAGCTGGACCTCGCCGCTCGCGCTGGCGTCTCTCGGGCCTTCGTTTCCAAGGTGGAGCGCGGTCAGATTCGACACACAGACCTCGATCGATTGGATCGGATCTGTGTGGCAGTAGGTGCGGACCTTGATGTTCGGGTCCGGTGGCGGGGCGAGACCCTCGATCGCCTCCTGGACGAAGCACACGCCGGTCTGGTCGATCGTGTCGTCATAGAGCTAAATCGAGCCGGGCTGGAGACCGCGGTCGAGGTCACCTTCAACGAGTACGGCGATCGCGGATCCGTCGACGTCCTGGGTTGGCAAGCAGCCACGCGGGCGCTCCTCGTGATCGAGGTGAAATCTGTCGTGCCTGATGCCCAGGCGACACTCGTGCCACTCGACCGCAAGACCAGGCTCGGCAAGAGGATCGGGGCGCTTCGGGGCTGGGAGGTCGCGACGGTCTCACGAGTCCTGGTCGTCGCGGATCGCCCGATGAACCGGCGCCGCATCGCAGGGCTCGCGTCGACATTCGATGCGGCCCTGCCGGCGCGCGGTCACGAGATCAGACGGTGGCTCCGATCGCCGCACGGCTCGATTGCCGGGCTCTGGTTCCTGTCGGATTCTCCCGCCGGTGACGTTCGACGTGGCGCCGTCGGCCGGCTGCGGGTGAATCCTCCGCGCAAGGTCCGATCAGCGGTCGAATGACACCAGCCGTGGCGTCCGACACCGATTCCTCCTCCGAATCGCCAGCAGAGCTGGTTGCGAGCCCTCGGATCGCGTCGAGTGCTACCAGCCGTGGCATCCGACAGAAAGAGCCTCAAGGGGCACACGAAATCGTTCGAGACGAGCACGCTCCGGGTTGGGAGCCGATAGGGAGAACCGCTCGTTTGACCCCCTCAGGGGCCTGTGCCACACTCCGGCGGCCCTACCGGGGAAAGCGCACCGCAGCCGTTGGGCGACGAGCCGGATGCGCGCAGGCGAGATGAGCGCCCGAGGAGGTGAATCCCGGATTGGCAGAAGTCCGAGTGGGTGAGAACGAGACGTTCGAGAGCGCCCTCCGCCGCTTCAACAAGAAGATCCAGCAGTCCGGCATCCTCGCGGAGGCTCGCCGGCGCGAGCACTACGAGAAGCCGAGCGTGAAGCGGAAGCGCAAGGAAGCGAAGCGCAAGAAGAACGCACGGACGCCGCAGGGCTAGCAGACCCGGCGATCCCGCCCGAAGGTGCCGATACCGGTGACCCTCCGCGAGCGAATCTTGTCCGATATCAGGGCCGCGATGCGGTCGGGTGACGCGCTGCGCCGCGACACGCTCCGAATGGCCGAGAGCGCCATCTACAACGCCGAGAAGCGCGCCCGTCGGACCTATTCCGACGACGAGGTCGCCGGCGTGCTGACACGCGAGGTGAAGACTCGACGAGAGTCGGTCGAGGCGTTTCGCAAGGGCGGCCGCGAAGATCTCGCGTCGAAGGAGGAGGCCGAGATCGGGATCCTCACCGTGTTCCTGCCCGAGCAGCTCTCCGAGGCCGAGATCCGGGCGCTCGTCGACGAGGCGGTGGCCGCGACCGGCGCCGCGAGCCCTCGCGACATGGGCAAGGTGATGGGCTGGCTGGCGCCGCGGACGAAGGGTCGGGCGGATGGGCGCCTCGTGAGCCAGGTTGCCGGGCAGGCGCTGGCCTCCATCGGTGGCGGCGCCTGATGGCCGTCCCTACTCCGGCGCGACGACTGCCCAACAAGCGCGAGCTCTTCCGCCTGCTCATCGCCTTTGGCGGGCTCGTGCTGACGATGACGGTGATCCTGGGCCTGGACCTGACTCCGGGTCTCGCCCTCAAGGTCGGCGACGTCGCCCCGTCGGACGTCGTCGCGCCGCGGGCGCTGAACTTCACCAACGAGCTGCTCACCGCCCAGGCGCGGCAAGCCGCGCGCGACAAGGTCGACCCGCAATACGACTACACATCCGGCGGCGCGATCGCGGTCGCGGCCGAGCAGCTGAGCGCATACACGCGCCGGGTCGCACCGCTGGACGCGGCGTTCGCGACCGGGACATCGGCCGAGGAGCGGGCGGCGCTCCTGGACGGCGTGCTGCCGGGCCTCACCGACGCCGCGCACAACACCCTTCTCACCCTGGACCCGCGACGGTGGATCCCGGTTCGGACCGAGGCGGCCCGCGTCCTCGACGTCACCGAACTGAACGAGGTCCGCGACACGGAGGTCGCCGAGGCCCGGCTGCGGCTGTCTGCCCAGATGGCCGGTGGGCTGTCTGATTCGGAGCGCGCCCTCGCGGCCGAGATCATCGGCCCGCTCCTCGCCCCGAACAGCTCGTTCTCGGCGACCCTGACCGAGCAGGAGAAGGATCGGGCCGAGGCAGCTGTCGTTCCCGTCGTCGAGTCGATCGTCCAGGGCGAGGTGATCGTTCGCGCCGGGTCGAAGGTTGACGACGTCGACGTCGCGCGCGTCCATGCCCTCGGCCTCGACGTGCGGCGCCTCGACCTGGCCGCACTCGGCGGCTGGTTCCTGCTGTCGGGCCTCCTGGTGGCGATGGTCATCGCCTGGCTGCGCCTGTTTCGGCCGGCCTATTGGCACCGGAACAACGTCGTCGTCCTCATCTGGCTGCTCCTGACCTTTGCGACCTTCGCCCTCCAGGTCACCTCGGGTCGGCCGGCGCTGCCGTTCGTCCTGCCGATCTCCGCGGTCGGGTTGCTCGTGACGGTCCTGCTCGACGCCGAGACGGCGATCCTCGTCGGCGCCGCGGTGTCGGTGATCGCCGGCGCGGTCAACGGGCCGTCGCTCGAGCTCGGGACGTACGCCATGCTCGGCAACGTGGCCGGCATTCTCGCCATCCGTCGCGGCGACCGGCTGCAGAACTTCATCCAGGCGGGGGCCGCGATCTTCGTGGTCCAGGCCGTGGTGATCACCGCGTTCTCCCTCCTCGGCGAACGCGACATGACCGGGATCGTCCAGCTCATCGGCGCGGCGTCGCTGTCGGCCGGCGGGGCGGCGGTGGCGGCGGTCGGATCGTTCGCCGTGCTCGGCAGCGTGTTCGGGCTGCTGACGGTGTTCCAGCTGCTCGAGCTCGCCAACCCGTCGCAGACGCTGCTTCGGCGGCTGCTCGTCGAGACCCCCGGCACCTACCACCACTCGCTGATGGTCGGCAACCTGGCCGAGCGCGCCGCCGAGGCCATCGGCGCGGACCCGCTGATCACCCGTGTCGCGGCCTACTACCACGACGTCGGCAAGCTCGCGAACCCGCTCGCGTTCATCGAGAACCAGTCCGGCGGCGACAACGTCCATGACGACCTCGAGCCCGAGCAGTCGGCGGAGATCCTCAAGCAGCACGTCGCCGACGGCATCGACGTCGCCTACCAGGCGCGGCTGCCGAAGGCGTTGATCGCGTTCATCCCGCAGCACCACGGGACCGCGATCATGAGCTACTTCTATGCCAAGGCCCGCGAGGAGGCCGCGGCGCAATTCGGCGGCCTCGGCACCGAGGAGGGGCGAAGGGCGGCCGAGGCCGTCGGCCCGCGCCGCTTTCGGCACGCCGGCCCCAAGCCGCAGTCGCGTGAGGCCGCCTTGCTCATGCTCGCCGACGGGGTCGAGGCGTCGGTGCGCTCGCTCGAATCGAGGGACGAGCAGGCGATCCGGTCGATGGTGGCGCGGATCGTCCTCGAGCGGCTCGAGGACGGCCAGTTCGACGAGTGCGACCTCACGCTGCGCGACCTGAACAAGATCCAGGAGGCGTTCGTGAGCCAGCTCCTGGGCATGTACCACCAGCGGATCGCCTACCCGCAAAGCAAGGTGGTCGAGATCGAGTCACGCCGTGCCGCCGGCGGAGGCGGCTCCGCTCCAGCGTGAACCGGCGCCTCCCTGGACTACCTCGGACGCGCATCCTGTACCTGCCGCCGTGGCGCGTCGACCTGGTCACGCGGGACGGCATTCGATCACCCATCGCGGCCGCGGCGATCGCCCGCGCCATCGGGCGGGCGCTGGACGCGGCCGGCGCGCCGGCTCCAAGCTCCGTCACGGTGGTCCTGACCGACGACGCGGAGCTGGCCGACCTGAACCGCGAGTACATGGGTGCACACGTGCCGACGGACGTCCTCTCCTTCCCGATGCTCCCGCCCGAGGCCTTCCCTCGACGTTCCGGGCAGTCGCGCCGCACGAACGGCACCGGTTCTCGGCCGAGGATCCTGATCGGCGACATCGCCATCTCGGTCGAACGGGCGATCGAGCAGGCCGAGCAAGGCCGCGGCGGGCAGACGGGTGACGTGCGCTGGTCCGCGGCTGATGAGCTCCTCCTCTTGGTCACCCACGGCACGCTCCACCTCTGTGGCTGGGATCACGCGGAGCCTGCCGAGGAAGCCGCGATGCGAACCCTGGAGCAGCGACTGCTCGAGCGCTAGGCGCCCGGTGGGTGTCTCCGGGCCCGGGGACGTACCATGCCCGTCGAGCCCCCGGACGGACGTCCCGGGGCCGTTCGTGCTGTTCGGGACGCGTCGGAGGCAGGGATCGACAAGATCGTCGTCGGGCTGGGAAACCCGGGCGAGCAGTACCGGCGGACCCGCCACAACGTCGGCTGGATGGTCCTCGACCGGTTGGCCGATCGCGCCGGGTGGTCCGGTCGTGGGCGCACGCGCGATGCGTCCGCTGTCGTTGGCGGGCGGTACCGCGGGCTGGACGTGGTGCTCGTCAAGCCGCAGACGTACATGAATGAGTCCGGCATCGCGGTCCGCAAGGTGCTCGCCCGGGAGCGCGCGCCGCTGACCGAGCTGCTCGTCGTGGTCGACGACTTCGCCCTGCCATTCGGCAAGCTGCGGTTCCGCGAGGGCGGCGGACCGGGCGGCCATAACGGGCTGCGCTCGATCATCGGCGAGCTCGAGTCCGAGGCCTTCAGCCGGCTGCGGGTCGGGATCGGCGCGCCCGACGGTCGGTTCGTCGATCACGTCCTGACGAAGTTCGAGCCCGACGAGCGGCAGCGGCTCGACGAGCTGCTCGACGCGGCGGCAGACGCTGTCGAGGCCTGGGCTCAGGACGGCACGAACAAGGCGGCCACCCGGTTCAACGCGTTCGAGCTCCGGCCGGGCGACGAGGACCGCCTCGCGCCACCAGGCGAAGTCGAGGGCCCGCCCGGGCCGGACGGCATTCGTCGGACGAAGACGGGCTGGCGGCGTGTGCTCTCTCGCCGGCGCGACGCCGCCGAGGACGATCGATGACCGGCCCGCGCACGCCGCTGCGCGGCCGCAAGGGCTGGGAGCGGCGCCTGGCCGAG
>JACXTT010001316.1_pt1 | contig 41702 bp, 35 predicted proteins | sample 9270951 | NCBI WGS metagenome assembly JACXTT01 (sample SAMN15532306, study PRJNA645909) | rock metagenome | isolation source: weathered quartz diorite | place: Puerto Rico | collected 2017-06-21
AAAGGGGACGCCGAAATCGCGATCCAGCCGATCAGTGAACTCATCCGCGTAAAGGGGGCCGATTTCGTTGGGCCCGTGCCGGTGGAAATCCAATACATCTCGGTGTTCTCGGCGGCAGTTGTGGCCGGTTCCTCGCAACAGGAAGTGTCAAAGCTCCTGATCGCATATCTGGCTTCCGAGAACGCCAAAACCGCAATTCAAAACAGCGGCATGCTGGAACCCGCATCGAGAACGCCGCGCAACAACTAACACGTCACGCCGGGGAGGCGCCTTGATTTGAACGTCATCACCCAAATTGAAAAAGCGCAGCGCTTCCGCGCGCTCCATGAAGGCTCGGGCGCCTTCGTCATTCCAAATCCGTGGGACATAGGCTCGGCCCGTATTCTTGCGGGTCTCGGTTTCAAGGCCCTCGCGACTTCAAGCGCCGCTTCGGCTGCCGCGATTGGGCTCCGGGACGGCGGATTGACTCGCGACCAAGCCCTCGCACACGCGCGAACGATCGTCGAGGCGACCGATTTGCCGGTATCCGCTGACCTCGAAAACGGGTTTGGCGACTCGCCCGGAATTGTCGCGGAAACCATCTGTCTCGCCGGGCAATCGGGCTTGGTCGGATGCACGATCGAAGACACTACGGGAAGAGCAGACGCGCCCCTGTAAGACTTTGGTCTCGCCCTGGAGCGCATCACAGCAGCCGCGGAAGCCGCGCGCAAACTCGATTTTCCTTTTGCCTTGACCGCCAGGACGCACAACCTGCTCTTCGCGAACCCGAACCTGGACGAGACGATTCGCCGGCTGCAGGCATTCGAAAAAGCAGGCGCGGATGTCCTGTTCGCTCCCGGTCTCGCGGACCTCGCCGCGGTGCGCACGGTCTGCTCTTCGCTATCGAAGCCTTTCAATTTCATGGTTGGCATCAAAGGGAAATCCTTCTCCGTTCCGGAGCTTGAAGCGGCGGGAGTCAGGCGCATTAGCCTCGCCACATCGCTGTACCGCGCGGCTATGACCGGTTTTGTGGAGGCCGTCTACGAAGTGCAAAAGACCGGAACGTTCGACTTTCTCGAACGCTCGATGACCACGTCAGATTTCATTCGCCTGATGGGTGCGTAAAACATGACCACTCTCCCAAGTGCAGCCGCACTTTTCCTGTTCCTTTCCCAACAGCAGCAAGCGCCAGAAGCCGTGGTGGACGACGCCACGAAAGCCCGCGTCAACAAGGTGTTCGCCGAATACGACAAATCGGGATCTCCCGGCTGCGCGTTGGGCGTGATTCGCGATGGCAGAATCCTCTACCGGAACGGTTACGGCAGCGCAAACCTCGACTACCGGCTTCCGCTCACGCCGAACTCGATTTTCGACATTGGTTCGACCTCGAAGCAGTTTTCCGCGATGTCTATTCTGCTGCTCGAAAAGGACGGCAAGCTGAACATCGACGACGATATCCGCAAATACGTGCCGGAGATTCCGCAGTACGCCGCGGGAACCATCACCATCCAGCACCTGCTGAATCACACCAGCGGGCTGCGCGATTACCTCGCGCTTGCGCGGCTTGCACTGAAGCGCGCCGACGACTTTTACACCGATGATGACGTGCTGGCAATGATCGCCCGCCAAAAGGAACTCAACTTCGCCCCGGGCAGCGAGTATCTGTACAGCAATTCCGGCTACTTTCTGCTTTCCACCATCGTCAAACGAGCCTCGGGAGGCAAGACGCTGCGCCAGTTCGCCGAAGAGCGCATTCTGAAGCCGCTTGGCATGGGGGCAACCCATTTCCATGACGACCATACCGAGATCGTGCGCAACCGCGCCACGGGCTACGGCCGGGTCGCGGAAACCACACCGCCACGGATCAAGATCAACATGAGCACGCTCGACATGGTGGGCGACGGCGGCATTTACACGTCCATCGGCGATCTGGCTAAGTGGGATCAGAATTTCTACACCCACAAGGTCGGCGGCGAGGCAATTCTCACGCGCATGCAAACGCCCTCGAAGCTTTCATCGGGAAAAGAGATCGCCTACGGGCTCGGATTGGTGATCGAGCCCTACCGCGGCCTGCCCTCGATTTCGCATGGTGGATCGTGGGCCGGGTTCCGCGCGGAGCTGTTGCGCTTTCCTTCGGAGAGATTCTCAGTAATCTGCCTGTGCAACTTGGCGACGGCGAATCCGTCGAGGCTTGCGCGGCAAGTGGCCGACATCTTTCTCGAAGCGAAGCTGACCGGACCAGCGGCCGGCAGCGCCGCCGCGGCTGGCGCGGAGGCCAAGCCAAAGCCAGCCTCAGCGGACGCAGCGGCGACAAAACCGGCAGCCGATGCCACGATGTTTGCGGGCCGCTACCTGAGCGAGGAACTCGGTGGGACCGTCTATGACTTGAAAGCCTCCGGATCGAACCTGAAGGTCGCCGAGTGGACCTTTCGCCCCGAGGGAGGCGACTCTTACGCGATGGGCCGCATCAAGCTCCAGTTCACTCGCGACGCCGCCGCAGTGAACGGCTTCACTATCGAGGCGGGCCGCGTGCGCAACATCCGCTTCACGCGCGTGCCGTAGGACTAACGGAATCGGCCGGTTTCGCCGATTTGAATAGATGTGGGTGACAATCTCCAGGCGCGGCTAGAGTTTCTACGCGCCAACCAGAACGCCGATGGCGGCTGGGGCTACTTTCCAGGCAGGCAGTCCTGGCTGGAACCGACCGGTTGGGCAGCCATCGCATTGCACGGCGATCCGGCCTCCGCCAAAGCTTGGAACCTCATCAAAACATGGCAGAATTCCGACGGAAGCTGCCGTCCCTGCACGGCCGTGAAGATTCCGAATTGGACGGCGGCGTTGGCCGTCGCCAACGGAGTGCTACAAAAAGATCGGGACGCGGTGCAGCGCGGCGTCAGCTACCTTCTCGACACCGCCGGTGAAGATTCCACTTGGATGGCGCGGTTCGCCAAACTCATATCCCCCGGCCACACGGACCGGAATCCCAAATTCAAGGGCTGGCCGTGGCGGCCCGGCAATTCGTCCTGGATCGAACCCACCACGCACGGCATTACCGCGCTTCGCCTGGCAGGCCGCGTGATTGGTGAAAGCAAGGTCAAAGACCGGATCGAGTCCGCACAGAACATGATTCTCCACCAGCGCTGCAAGGACGGCGGGTGGAACTACGGCGCCACCACTGCCCTCGAAACGCCCCTGGCCTCGTTTCCGGAAACCACTGGGCTGGCGCTGATCGGCCTGATCGGCCGCGGCAAAGAGATTTCGGCGAGCCTGGACAAGGCGGAACAGTTGCTCACGCAGAAACAGTCTCCGCTGTCACGCGCGTGGCTTTCCCTAGCTCTGCGCATGCACGGCCGCAACGCGCCGGCCCTCGACGCCCCGGCTAGCGAACCCGACCTGCTGCTGACCGCCATCGAATCCCTGGACTGGAGGCTGCTCGCGTGAGCGAAAAACTGACCCGAAGAGAATGGGCGACCATCGCCGGATCCGCCGTCGTCGCCAGTTGGGCCGGCTTCAAGGTTCCGGTGGACAACGCGCCTGCCAAGGTTGTTTTGAAGGATGCTGGCGCAAAGTCCCCGGTGACGATCGTCAAGGCGGCTTCGTACTCGAACGAACTCGCGAAACACATGCTCGAGGGCGTGCGCGCCTGCGGTTTGGATGTGAAGGGTAAGCGCGTGTTGCTCAAGCCCAACATGGTGGAATTCGACAAGGCGACCGCCATTAATACCGATGTAGCCATCGTCGCCGCCGCGCTCGAAACGTTCGGGCAGATGGGCGCGTCGGAGGTTCGCATCGCCGAAGGCCCAGGGCATCGCCGGGACACCTACGGCCTCGCCGAAGAGGCGGGCTACCGCGGCGGCCTCGGCAAGTTCGACAACCTGTTTGTGGACCTCAACCGCGACGATGTTTCCTACGTCGAGCGTTTCGCCGACGAGGGCGGCATCTACCTGCCCAATACCGCGTTGCAGGCGGATCTCATCGTCTCGCTGCCGAAGATGAAAACCCACCACTGGGCGGGCGCGACGCTTTCGATGAAGAACTTTTTCGGCCTTGTGCCGGGCTCGGTATACGGCTGGCCGAAGAACGCGCTGCATCACGTCGGCATCCCTCGCTCGATCGTCGAGTTGAACCGGATCTTCAGGAAAACCTTCGCGATCGTCGATGGCGTCACGGGCATGGAAGGCAACGGCCCGATTCAAGGCACGCCTAAGAACGCGGGAGTGCTGGTGATGGGCGCGGACCTTCGCGCGGTAGACGCCACCTGCTGCCGCATCATGGGCATCGACCCGTCGCGCATCGAATACCTGCAAATGTCGGACTCGCTCGGCAATGCCTCGGAAGGCGCCGTGGAACAGCGCGGCGAGGCGATTGCTTCGGTGCGGACCAACTTCAAGCTCATCCACGAATTCGAGCACGCGCGGCTGGCGTAACGAATGATGTAACGGGATCTTTCGAAACAAACATGCGATACCATTCTGGTTTCCATGTTTCGCAAAGTCCTAGTGGCGAATCGCGGGGAAATCGCGGTTCGTGTCATGCGAGCTCTCCGGGAACGCGATATCCCTTCCGTAGCCGTTTACTCCGATGTCGACCGGGCCTCCCTGCACGTTCGAACGGCTGACGAAGCCGTGCACATCGGTCCTTCGCCATCCTCTGAAAGCTACCTCGTCGCCGAGAAGATTCTCGACGCGGCCAGGCGCACCGGCGCGGACGCCATTCATCCCGGTTACGGCTTCCTGTCTGAAAACGCCGAGTTCGCGCAGGCGTGCGAGGATGCGGGCGTCACGTTCATCGGCCCGTCCCCTGCGTCGATTCGCTCGATGGGTTCAAAGACCGCCGCTCGTATCCTTGCCGAAAAGGCCGGCGCGCCGGTCGTTCCAGGCACTTCCAAAGCCCTCACCGATGCGGCGGAAGCCCGCGCCATCGCGCGCGAAATCGGTTACCCGGTCATGCTCAAGGCGGCCGCGGGCGGCGGCGGCAAGGGCATGCGGCTCGTGCACAGCGAAGCGGACCTCGCCGGCGCATTGCGCGACGCAGCAAGCGAAGCCGAACGGTCGTTCAAGAATTCCGAAGTTTATATCGAGAAGGCGATCGTGCGGCCGCGCCACATCGAGATCCAGGTGCTGGGAGATAAGCACGGACACATCATCCACCTGGGCGAGCGCGAATGCTCGGTGCAGCGGCGGCATCAAAAAGTGATCGAGGAATGCCCTTCCCCGCTCGTGAACGCCATCCCGGGCATGCGCGAGCGCATGGGCGAAGCCGCGGTGAACGTGGCGCGAACCGCGGGTTACTACAACGCAGGCACCATCGAGTTTCTGGCCAACGACGCGGGCGAGTTTTACTTTCTCGAGATGAACACACGCCTGCAGGTGGAGCATCCGGTCACCGAACTCGTGACCTCGATGGACCTCGTGCACTGGCAGTTGCGCATCGCGGCGGGCGAGGCGCTCACCATCCGGCAGCAAGACGTCCGCTGGAACGGCTGGTCTATGGAATGCCGATTGTACGCCGAAGATCCGGACACGAACTTTCTGCCATCGCCTGGCTTGATCCAACAGCTGGCGATACCCTCGGGCCCGGGAATCCGCCTCGATTCGGGCGTCTATCCCGGCTGGACCGTACCGATGGACTACGACCCCCTGCTCGCGAAACTCGCCACGTGGGCGGAGACGCGCGAAATGTCGATTGACCGCATGCGCCGCGCGCTAACCGAAACTTCGGTGCTCGGCATCAAGACGAACATCGCGTTCTTCCAGGCGATCCTGCAGGACCCGCAGTTCCGCGCGGGCGCCCTGCAGACCGGGTTCATCGACGAGTTTCTGCAACGTATGCCGCCGAAAGCAGCCGGGGGTGCGCACGAGGAACTCGCAGCCGTAGTCGCTGCGGTACACGCCGCAAAGCACACGCCGTCCCAATCCGCCGCGCCCTCGCCAGGCGCCAGCCAGTGGCTCGCCGATGGACGCCGGAGGTTGCACCGCTAGCCATGGCAAGGAAAATCCTTGCGCAAATCGATTCGGCGGAAAAGGACCTGGCAATCGATCTCGATCAGTGGCTTGCGTCGCATTCGATCGTCGAAGTGGAACCCGGCGTCTATTCCGTTCTCAACGACGGCCACAGCTTCGACATACGGGTCCACGCGAAACCCAAATCGGGATGGAGCGTGGAAGTCGCCGGACGCGCGATAACGGTGGAAGTCCGCGACCCGCGGCAGCGGTCGAAACACAGCGGCGCCGCAGGGACCGCCGGGCGGCAGAGCATCCTGGCGCCAATGCCAGGCAAGATCGTGCGCGTGCTGGTGCAGGCCGGGGACATCGTGGAAGCGGGCCAGGGCCTCATTGTCGTCGAAGCGATGAAGATGCAGAACGAAATGAAGTCGCCCAAGGCCGGCACCGTGTCGAACGTGCTCGCGGCGGCTGGGGCGACTGTCGCCGCCGGCGATACGTTGCTGATTATTGAGTGAGAGGCTTTGTCGGGGTAAGGCCCATTTGCCGCATCACGCGCAAATAGGTTCCGAACGCGGCCTTGCCGAACACGACCAGCACCACCTGTTCCACGCCGGTCTGGGGACGGCCCAGGTAATCCATCACTTCCGTCAAAGCGATTTCCGCCGCCTCGTCCATCGGATAGCCATAGACGCCCGCGCTGATAGCGGGAAAGCTAATGGTCTTGACGCTGTGCTGATCGGCCAGTTTCAAGCAGTAGCGGTAGCAAGCAGTGAGCAGTTCGGGTTCGCCGGACTCTCCATCCTGATACACCGGTCCCACGGCGTGAAATATATATCTGGCCGGCAAATTGCCAGCGGTTGTGACGACGGCGCTGCCAGTCGGGCAGCCCTTGTCCTTGGCCCGAATCACGTTGAGTTCCGCCATAATCGTGGGTCCGCCATGTTTGTGAATGGCGCCATCGACGCCCCCTCCACCGGAGAGGCTGCCATTGGCGGCGTTCACAATTGCGTCCACCGGAATCTTCGTGATGTCTCCCTCTACAACCTTGAGGAGCCGGTTGTTGTCAAAGCTAACTTCGATCATTCGATTAATTGATTGTAGGCTAAAGGCCCCAGCTTAAACCAGCGCGTCGCACCAACGCAGAGGGCCGATATTCGGTGCGGCGTCCAAGTCCTCGAACCTGCCGTCACCCGGTGTTTGCTTCGCCGGCTGCCGGCGGCCGGACAGGGGCAAGGTCAGCAGGGCCGACGACATGAACGCTCGATGTCGTTTCGGCAAGGCTCGATTGCTCGGTGAAGAGGATTTGATACCGGTCGCGATCATGGACGAACGAAGCTCCTCGCGTCCGTGACGGGACGACGGTAGCAAGATATTTCAGGATACCGTACACATTGCCGTCGGACGAAGTATCGTATTCGAAAGTTTGAGTGCGGAACAAAACCGACGTGCCTTTCGCCGTGAGACGCCACGAAAGAAACGCCGAGCACTCGACGGCTTTCTCGAACCAGTCGTCGTGCGTGGCGTCGAGATCGAGAAAGATTTCCACCTGCATGTCGTCGTTGCGTGCGAATTCCCGCACCTGCAATTTGCCGGTGTGCGCGCTCGCTTTCCAGTCGACAAAACGGGCGCTCTCGCCGTGTTGATACGGACGTATGCGATAGAAGTCGTGGCTGCGGCCGCGGAACTGCGTTTCGATCTCTCCTTCGAGATCGGCGAGAAGTTCCTCAAAGCCGGATTGCGGGTCGAGACACGGATAGATCAGAATTTCGTGCGCGATAGGCACTTCAATGCGTCGTTCCGTGAAGCCGAAGGGAAATCGCGATGAAAACAAAAAGCGGTTGTCGTGTTGCGTGCCGCGCTTCGGAAACATCAGTTCCACCGGAGCTTCGAGATGCTTGCCGCTAGGCACGCAGGGAAAGTACACCATGTTCTTGCGATGCGAGGGCGCCGCCGCATCGAGCCGGGTCAATTGAATGGAAAACGTAGGCATCCAGATCTTCTCGTTTTCGACAACGATGCGGCCCTGCACCGCGCGGCGGGCGGAAATGTGTTCCGGCAGCAGGAATTTCATGCGGAGGCCCGACAGAGACAAGCGGCTGATGAAGCCCGACACCAGCATCGTGGCGAGCATCGCCGCGAGCAGCAGAAAGATGAGGTTGTTGCCAGACAAGAACGCAGCGATCGCGACCAGCACGATGGCGATGGAGAACATCATGCCGAAAAGCGTCACCTGCTGCTGAACGCCGCCCTGCAATGCGTCGCGCAGCTTCGCCCACCAGGTCCTGTCCCAGTGGATGTGATGCAGGTCGATTCTCGGCCGCCAATGAAATCGCACTCTGATGCCAGAATACAATGTGGTACTGCATGTCGAATCATCTCAGCCGGACCCTACACCTGCGCGACCTTGTCGTGATGGGCATTATTCTGGTGCAACCCACCGCTCCGATGCCATTGTTCGGCGTAGTGCAGACCGAGGCGAAAGGGCACGTCGTCACCGCGGTTCTGGTGGCGATGGTAGCCATGCTGTTCACCGCCATCAGCTACGGCCGCATGGCGCGCGCGTATCCCAGCGCGGGTTCGGCGTACACGTACGTCGGCAATGAACTGCATCCTTCGCTGGGGTTCCTCACCGGCTGGAGCATGCTGCTCGATTACGTGGTCAATCCCGTCATTTGCACGATCTGGTGCGCGAAAGCGGCAGGGAACATTCTGCCCGTAATTCCGTATGCGATCTGGGCGATCGTCTTTGCGACGATGTTCACCGTTCTCAATTTGCGGCGGATTCAATCCACCGCGAGAACGAACGCGTTGCTCGCGGGCGCCATGTTGATTGTGGTGGCGGCAGTGTTCGTCGCGGTCGCCAAAACGCTCGGCGCGGGCACGGACTTTCTCGCGCCCTTCTACAATCCGAAGACGTTCGAATTGTCCAAACTGGGTTCCGGCACGGCGCTCGCGGTGCTCACCTACATTGGCTTCGACGGCGTTTCGACGCTTGCTGAAGAGGTGGAGAATCCGCGCCGCAACATCGGCATTGCGATGGTGCTCATTTGCCTGATCATCGGCATCCTGTCGGCGCTCGAGGTCTATGCGGGGCAGCTTGCGTGGCCGTTCGGCGAAGCCTTCCCCGACATCGACACCGCGTATGTCCACGTCGCCGGGCGTGTCGGAGGTCCGGCGCTGTTTCAGATTGTGAACCTGACGCTGCTCATTGCGACCATCGGTTCCGGCAGCGGCGGGCAACTCGCCGGCGCGCGTTTGCTCTACGGCATGGGGCGCGACTCGGCTTTGCCGAAATCCTTCTTCGGCAAGCTCGATGAGAAGACCTTCATTCCTGCGAACAATGTTCTGCTGATCGGCGCGCTGTGTATCGCGGGCGCTTTCGCTATGAGCTACCAGGTCGGTGCGGAACTCCTCAATTTCGGGGCGTTCATCGGCTTCATGGGCGTGAATGTTTCGGCCGTGCTGCTCGACTGGCGCAAGCCGGAAAGCCGGTCCATCCTCCGCGCCATCATGCCAGCCCTTGGATTCATCATCTGCCTCGTGATCTGGCTCAACCTGTCGACCATCGCCAAAACCGCCGGCTTCATCTGGCTCGCCATGGGACTCGGCTACGGCTGGTGGAAGACCAAGGGCTTCACGCACATGCCGCGCTTTGAAGCGTGAGTAAAATGGGAGGCATATGCGATTCCCTTCTCTCGTCGCTCTGTTGGCGATCTTCTGCGCAGCGGCCGCGCCTGCCGCGGAGTGGAAACAGCTCTTCAACGGCAAGGATCTGACCGGCTGGAAGATGACTGGACCGGGGCGCTTCAATGTCGTCGACGGCGAGATGGTCACCGAAGGCGGCATGGGCCTGCTCTACTACGAAGGCGAGAAGTTCGGCCATTCCACCATTCGCGTAGTGTTCAAGGCGACCACCGATCACGACAATTCCGGCGTGATCATCCGCTTGCCCGAGAAGCCCGCGGACCCATGGTATGGCGTCCACAACGGTTACGAAGTGCAAATCGACGCGCGCGGCGATGAATGGCATTGCACAGGCGCGCTGTACTCGCTGTCGAAGGTCACCGAGATGCGGCAGAAGCCCGTGAATGAGTGGAACACCATGGATATCGTGCTCGAAGGCCAGAAGACTACGGTGATTCTCAACGGCAAGAAGGTGAACGAGTTCATGGGCAATCAACCCGTGCCGGAGCGCAAGCAGTGGTACGAACCGGTCCGCGGACCTCGCCCCGACAGCGGCTACATCGGCTTGCAGAATCACGACGGCAAGTCGCAGGTTCACTTCAAGTCGATCAGCGTCAAGACCAATTAACCAAGCGGCGACGTTTGGCTAGGAAGCGTTGGCTTCTTCTAGCGCGACAGAAATCTCTTCCCATTCGGCCATCGATTTGTCAATTGCCGTACGCCGGTCGCCGATCAGGTTGGACAACCGCAGCGACTCTTCAGCGGTTTTGAAGACGGCGATTTCCTCTTCCGCCTTCGCGACCTCCGATTCCATCGTGGCGACGTCGGCTTCGATCTGCTTCAGGCGGTCCTGCAAGCTCTTCAGCTTCATCGGGTTGACCCGTTTGGCCGGCGCCTGCGGCTGCTTCGATATAGGCGTGGACTCCGCCTCTGCGGCTACGACCGGCCTCTTGCCATCGCCATTGGCGAGCGACAAATCGAGCGGCGCGCCACTCTTGCGCCACAAATAATCTTCGTAGTTGCCCGGAAAGACGCGAACCTCACCGGCTTCGATCTCGAAGATCCGGGTGGCGAGTTTGTCGATGAAATAGCGATCGTGCGACACGAACACGAGCGTGCCCTCAAAGTCCTGCAGCGATTCGAGGAGCACGTCTTTGGCGCGCATGTCGAGGTGATTGGTCGGTTCGTCGAGCAGCACGAAGTTCGACGGATGCAGCAGCATCTTCGCGAGCGCGTAACGGTTGCGCTCACCGCCCGACAACACGCCGATCTTCTTGAACACGTCGTCTTCTGAAAACAAAAAGCAACCGAGCAGGGACCTTAGCTCGGTCTGCGTCTTGCGCGGCGCGGCGTCGGCGAGGTCGTCGAGCATGCGCGCGTCGGGGTTCAATTCCTTGTACTGATCCTGCGCAAAGTAGTCGACCTCGACGTTGTGGCCGAGCTTGTATTCGCCGGTGGAAAGCGGTTCTGCGCCGCTCAGCAGTTTGATGAGCGTCGATTTGCCGGCGCCGTTCACGCCTACCAGCGCGACGCGGTCGCCCCGCTCGATCACAAAGTTCGCATCGCCGAACACGAACTTCTGGCCGTAGCTCTTCGAAACATCGAGGAACTCGGCGACGATGCGTCCGCTGGGCTTCGGTTGCGGGAACGTGAAGTGAATCGCCTTCTCTTCCGGCGGAACCTCGATGCGTTCGATTTTCTCGAGTTCCTTGATGCGGCTCTGCACTTGCTTGGCCTTGGTCGCCTGTGCGCGAAACCGGTTGATAAAGGCCTCGAGCGCCTCGATGCGTTCGCGCTGATTGCGGTAAGCGGCTTCGAGCATCAATCGGCGATCGGTCTTTTGCGCGATGTACTTGTCGTAGTTACCGGGGTAGAAGTGGACGCCCTTGTTCCAGATTTCGACGATGCGTTTGACCGTGGTGTCGAGAAAATAGCGGTCGTGCGAAATCAGCACGAATGCGTTCGGATAGTCGTTGAGATAGCCTTCGAGCCAGTTGCGCGCCTCGAGGTCGAGGTGGTTGGTGGGTTCGTCGAGCAGCAGGATGTTGGGCTTTTGCAGCAGGAGCTTGGCGAGCGCGATGCGCATCTGCCAGCCGCCGGAAAACTCTTCGGTGCGGCGTGTCCAATCCGCTTTCGGAAAGCCGAGGCCGTTGATGACGGCGCCCACCTGCGATTCGATCGCGTAGCCGTCGCGCGAGGCGAACTCGTTTTCGACCCGATGAAAACGCTCTGAAATCGCGCGGTATTCGTCGCCGGCGGGGTCCACCTCGGACATGCGCCCGGTTAGCGTTTCGAGCTCGATTTCCATGTCGCGCACATCGTCGAAGACCGACATGCATTCCTGAAAAACGGTGCGTCCTGAGAGCGAGAGGCCGTCCTGCGGCAGGTACCCCATGGTGAGGCCCCGCATGACGTTGATTTCGCCCATGTCGAACTGTTCGATGCCGCCAAGGGCCTTGAGCAAAGTGGACTTGCCTGTGCCATTGCCGCCAACGAGTCCAATGCGATCTTTGGGATTGATCAGCCAGTCGAGGTTTTCGAACAGGAGTTTGTGACCGAAGCGCTTACCCGCGCCGGTAAGTTGAATCATGATGCAGGGGGTACATCTTGATTCTACCCTTTAATTAATGGATCGATTGAATCGAAAGCGACTTCTCTCTGAGCTGCTGCGTCCAGTTCTGCTGTGAGGCGTCGAACGCCAGGACGGCCTGAATCCATTGTCTGCGGCGCACCAGGTCGTTGAAACCGCGTTTCGGCGGCGGAGCGCCGTCCTGGTTGCATTTGCCCGGGTCCGCGACAAAGTGCTGACCCAAGGTCGGTTCGCCATTCTGCGACGAGTTGCCCGTGAGAAAAGGCGAAAGCTTGCTCTTCGCGCCATGCTCGCGATTCCTGATATGTAGCGTCGGAGTGCCGGTTTCGCGGGAATGACAGCCCGAGCAAGTATTCGCGCCAATGGCAAATCGAGTCTCCCTGGTGAAATCGGCGCCGACTTCGAAGACGAGCGGAGAAGGAACCGTAGCGGTTGGCCCGAGGAAACTCTGCGGTATCGTTTGCACGTCTCCATTGAAACCCTGCAGGAACGTTTTGGCCGCCTCGTTCACGGTGCAAGGCGGCTTCATCCATTTTTCCGGTGCGATTTCGCCAGGTAAGGTGGTGGATGCGATCAACTGTCCCGAAGCAGCATCGAAGGCATACTGGCGGAGTTCCCAGCTCGTGTTTCGTTTCGCCGCGAAGCGGAGTTTGACCCCATCGAATTGGCCGCGGCGCTCCGTCCACTTTGCCTTGATCCCCTCGGCCAAGGCGTCAGGCGCCGCAATGGTTGCGAGTTGCGTCCACGAACGCATCATGTCCTGCAAATCCGCTTTGGTTTGCTTCGAGATGGAGTATTCGACGATCATCGAACTCTGTTCGTCGGCCGCTTTTTTGACAATCTGCGCGAACTCAAAATGCATCTCCGCGCCGCAGGCGTTATCGCCCTCCTCCGCCTCGCCGCAGCGGAAATTCGCCAGATCGGGCCGGAAGGTCAATGCGAGTAGTCGAAACGGCGCGGTATCAAGACACTTCTTGCCACCTTCACACGCGGGCCAGGCGAACAGGAGGCGATTTCGCGGCACTGATGACAGCCCCCATGCCGCGGTGGCGGCATCGAACTGTTTCGCGCCGGCCTGTTCCAGCACGGTCTTGAAGCTCGCAAAACTGCTCAGATGCCCTGCGGGCTGCGGAGACGGGTCGTAGCCGATCAAATCCAGAACCTGGGGATCGCGCACGATCAGTACGCGATCCGAATATGCGATGTGCTCATTGACGTCCTCTTCCACGCTCTGCGGCGGAGGAGGAGGCGGCGGCAGCAAGGACGAATTGAGCAGCAGATACAAGGCGATGGAAACGCCAAGCCACCCGATTCTTGTCATACACTGGCCGATAGAGCTTGCGGCGGCGCCTCGGGTGGTTGCTCGACGGACTGCAGCGCCGGGTGAACCTGGGCGGTCAGATCGCTGTAAGGCGATACGAGCACGAAGCACGGCGGAGGCCAGAAGCCCTCGCAAAATGCGATGGCGGCATCGCCAAAACCGTTGGTATCCGACGCGATCTGCTGCAGGTCGGTAACGTCGGCTGCATCCGTGACCAGAGGAAATTTCGTGGCCGGATCCGCCGCGAACGCTGCCGCAAACGTATCATCGACCGTGATCGCGCCGAGACCCGCATAGAACTGCGCCGACCTTCCCGTGAGGTTCACCTCGGTTTTTGGAACGCCTCCGAAATCGCTCGCCTTTGCAGACGGCAGCACCCGGAGCCATTCCCCCAGAGAAAACGCCGAGACCGGCTTATAAGTCAGATACTGCGAGAGCAAGCCCTCGAGTTTGCCATACTTGGCGGTCGGAATGCTCCATGATTCCACGCGCTTCGTTCCGGTTACGAGGTCGGCGCTCATCACCGCTTCGTTCGGCGAAGTCAACTCGGCATCTCCCAGCAGCAGGTCGCGAAGTCCATTCTCATTCGCAACGACGCGCCCCATACTTTCCCAGAAATCCAGCATACAAATGGCCCCCTATTTTGGGAGTCTCGCGAATTCCTTTTGCAGGCGGTCGACAACCGGGTAGCTTCGAACCGGACTGCTCCAGTGCGCGAGTACTCGTCTGTAAAAGCGGGAAGCTTCGTCAAAACGGGACATGCGGGCGAGAGATTCTGCCAGGGAAATCCACGCGAGAACGATCATGGAGTGAAAATCGTCGCGGTGGATGGGGCCGCGCAGGCGCAGAAGCTGGTCCAAAGTCTGATTCTGAGCTTGCCACTGTTCCCGGGTTCCCTGCCACCAGGCGAGGGCCTCCAGCGTCAGGGGATCGGGCCAAAGACCCAGCGCCTGGGTGAGCAGCGGTTCAGCCTCCTTCTCTTTTCGATAGGCGTGGATGAGCCCTTCCACCTGCGCCCGCGAACCCTGGCTATGCGTGGATGGCCAGCGGCGCTCGATTTCACGGAGCGCCTCGAGAGACTGGTTCGCCAGGGCAAAATCGCCCAGCTCGAGCGCATAACGCGCGCCGGCCCGCAGGTAGCGGAGGCTCGGGCCGAACGGCTGCAGCGTGCAAAGCGTCTCGATGAAGGGCCGCGCCCGCGCCGTTTCGCCCATCAATAACAAAGTGCTGCTCAGAACCTGCAACCGCTGAAACCTGCGCAGTCCATCGCCGGTCGCCGAATCGTGTGCGAGATCCGATTCGAGATTCAAAACGGTTTCCGCGAAACGGCCTTGCAGAATCGCCGGCCCCGCACGAAGCAGGCGCGCCCAGCGCTCCCTGCGCGTGGTGGACGCCATGTTGACGAAACAGGCGTCCGCTTGCTGATAGTCGCCTTTGGTCAGGTGGGCGAGCCCGGTTCCCCAATCGAGCAGCGTGGTGGAGACCCCCTCTTTCGAGTAACGTTGCGACGTTTCGATGGCCTCGTCCGGCTTACCGCACGACACCAGATTGACCAGATGTTCACTGCGCGTGTTGTCGCTAAACGGGTCCAGTTCGACGGCGCGAACGTTGTAGGGGATCACCGAATCGAACTGCCGGAGCTGGCAGTAGGTGCTGGCCGTGTTGCGTTGGAACATCGCTTCGTCGGGGAACAGAATCGCATTGCGGCGAACGCTGTCCAATGACCGCAGAAAATCTCCGTTGAGATTGTAGTAGAAGAACTCGATCCAGTTGCGCTCGCGTTTCGTGACGCGGTTTCGAAGTTGAAACGCGCGTTCGCAAGCTTGCATCGCGGCGCCGGTTTGGGTGCTCGCCCAAAGGCACATGGCGCGGTAGTGATGGGCCATGGCGAACTGGCTATCGATCTCGACGGCGCGATCCAGGAGCGCGAGCGCGGCTTGCGTGTCGGTTCGTTCATACTCTCGCACAGCGCGGAAGTACAGATCCACGGCTTCCGGCGAGGCCGACGTCGCCTCTTCGAGGGCAACCGATGTGGACTGCAGGGAGATTCGGGACTCCCCAAATTCCTTACGCAGCTCGTTCGCGGCGCGGTCCACGAGCTTGACGAGATCCCGCTGGTCTTCGGCGACCTTGCGAACCTCGAAAACGGCCTTCTGCTGATCCGGCAAGTACACTTGCACGGCCAGCTCGAGACCCTGATTCGACATTTGAGAGATGACCCCGTTGAGGATCAGGGCTGCCCGTTCCCGCAGGGCCGCGGCGCTCAAGTCGGGCAACGTCGCCGGCAACTCGGCCGGCCGCTCGAGGCTTCGAAGCACGGCGCGAAGACGTTCGTCCGGCAACACGGCGAGCAGAGGCGATTGGCCCAGCGCCACGACCAGCAGGCGGCGCAGAACATTGGCCGGTTCCGAAAGCATTTGGGCGGCCGCAAACCCGTTGACGATCAGCCGCTGCCGGGACTGCAACGGGAGTTTCGCGGCTGTGATGCTTTGAAACAACCAACCGCCACTCGCGGCAACCGCTCCGACTCCCGCAAGCATCATCCATCGCCGGGAACGGGCGTCATCCCGCAAATCGCGAATCACTGGAAGAAGAGACTTCGGCCGGCCTTGCGGATCCGCGGCGCTGCAAGTGTGGTTCCAGGCAGGCAGAAGCTTGGAGGCCACCTTGCCAAAGGCATAAATGTCGGATCGGACGGTGGACGGCTGCCCTTGCGCAAGTTCCGGCGCCAGATACTCCGGCGTGCCGGCGTTGATCGAGCGATTCACCGGATGAACGCCATCCCCAAACATTCGCGCCAAACCGAAATCGGTAATGACCGCCCGCGTGGACTTGTTGGCCTCAGAGGCCTGCGCAGGGCCGGACGGCCCACCAGTGGACCGGAAACTCGATTCCATTGCTCTGTCCGGCTCCGTTGCGCAGGCGAGTTCCTTAGAGGCAACGATGACGTTTGGAGGCTTGAAATCGCCATGGATCACGCTCGAGCGATGGGCGGCGTGAAGGCCTTCCGCCAGTTGAATGACAATGTCTTTGCAGGTTTTCGGGTCCGGCAACCCGTTCTTGATCCACGTGCTGAGACTTTCGCCCTCCACGTATTCCATCGAGCAAAAAGGCGTGCCCTCATGCTCGAAGAGGTCGAAAATGCGGCAAACGTTCGGATGGGTGACGCGGCGTGCGCTTTGAATCTCGCTGATGAAGCGCTTGCGAAATCGCTCCTCGCGAGCAAGCGAAGGCAGAATGGTCTTCAGCGCTACCGTTTCGCCAAGCGATCGATCCTTGGCGAGGTAAACCTGCCCCATTCCCCCGGCGCCCAACGGGCGTAACACTTCGAAACGGGAACAAAGAAGCTGGCCCTGCTCAAAGACAGGCTGATCCTCCTCGGCCAGGTCGCGCACAAGCGTGATCGGATCGCCCAGAAACCCTTCATTTGTAGCCTTCAAATGCTGCTCGTAGAGTTTACGCACAGCCTCGGCAAGGTTCTTGTCCGGTTCCTGGTCGAGAAGCCCGGCATCGCCGGAATCGAGCAGGCGCTCGAACAGCGAGTCAATTCTTGCCCAGTCCTCGGATTGGTCCGGCATCATCAAATGAAGCGCTTTCTGGCCCGTGAAAGGGACATCGACTCACTGTCTTACGACAGTTTGCCGTATAACCACGCGCGGGCGACATGCCAATCGCGCTTGACGGTTCGAACGGATATTCGGAGGTAGTCCGCGATCTCTTCTTCCGTAAGGCCGGCAAAGAAACGCAACTCGACAACCTCCGCCTTGCGAGGGTCGGTTGCGGCCAGTTGCAGAAGGGCCTGATCGAGACCGGTGATGAGTTCGCATTGTTCCTGGGAGACGAGAAGAGCGTCATCGAAAGGAACCTGGACGGACGGCCCTCCGCGCTTTCCGGTATTTCGGGTGCGGGCGTGATCGACCAGAATCCGGCGCATCAGTTTGGCGGCGAAGGCGAAAAAGTGAAGCCTGTCCTGCCACTCCGTGCCCTGGCTCCTGGTGAGACGAAGATACGCTTCGTGCACCAGCGCGGTGGTCTGCAGGGTATGCTCGGCGCGTTCTTTGCGCAGTTGGGCCGCGGCCAGCCGTTTCAGCTCTCCATAGACGTAAGGCAACAACTCGTTTTCAGCGAGACGATCCCCCGATGCAAGTCGATGAAGCAACTGCGTGACGTCGTCGGGCTGCGTCTCCCCCATTGGTCTCTCCTGGTCCTGGATCTTGGCGAACCTGTAGAATAACAAGCCCAGTACCTTGCGAATGACCTGTCTTCCAGCCGGATGTGCATTGCAGGATAGCGGAGAGCTATGCCGGCTTACGAATGTGCAAGCTTGGATGGCGCTACGGGCAAAATTCAGGATTTTTGGTTTGTGGGCGTACCTTACGCTTGCCGGGGATGCCTAGTACGCCTACTCCGGCTATTCGGGCTATTACGATCCCTTCGACGGCGCGACGCCAACAATTTCGGCGGCGTTTACAGCCCGTCGCCGGTCGCCAGCCAGAGTGCGCATTCCGGGCCGAGTTCGGCCAGCGCTTTCGCCTCGTACTCCGCGGATTCGGCCGCCGAGAGCGTCTCTTTCCAGCGGCCATTCGTACCTTTGTTGATGAAGGATTTCGTGCCGCCCTTCCACATGACGCCACCCATCGGAACGATCTTTTCGCCGTGTTCCCTCATCCAGTCGAACGTGCAGTGCTCGACGATCGCAGTCCACTTCGACTCGTCGATCGGGATTTCGAGAAATGCCGCAATGCGCCGCATCTCCCCGGGCATATCTTTCTTCAGGACGTCGAAGTGCACGAACAAGACATTCGGAAGTTCGCGGATCTCCCACCAGGTACGCACGTTGTCCCAGAGCGACCAGTACGGGAAACCATCGCGATCCAACCATCTACGCCAGTATTCCCGGATGTCATCCGTCGGAGGCTCGAGCGGAGGTCCGACACGTCCCGGGCTATTGTTGAGGGCGTCGTACATCGCCTCGTTGCCCATCGCGTGGTGGTTGTAAAGGCTCCACAACACGTCGCGGCCATCGCGGCCAATGTAGATGTATTTGGCCTTCGGCGAGTACACCAACGCGTCAACAGGAAGATGCGTCTTGATGAAGCGGCGATGCGTTTGCGCCTCGAGCAGGGGCAGCTTGACTTCTTTGGGAGGAAGCCTGAAGTCAACCCACGGGGACATCGCCTGCGTGTCCTGGTCGGCATCGCCGGCAAACAGTAACTGCGAGACGATCTGCTGCATCCAGGTTGTGCCGGACTTGGCGTAGGTCGAGATGATGATATCGTCGTCGCGAAACCTAAAATCGTTCCAGACCGTAGAATCCATATGCTGGTTATGCATCTCCCGAGTCTTTTGGGGCCAAGCCGGTTCCATGTCGATCAATTCTCCTTAGCTCTTTCTGAATCGCACTCCATTAGACCACCCACCGCTCACACGCTGCAAGAGTGGCGATAAGATTTGTGTATCCGAATTCGAGAGGCGCTACATGAGAATCAGTCTGATTTTGGGGGTTTTGACAGCCATGACGACTCTTTACGCCGGTCCTGTTTCTGAAGAGATCTCATTCCCGTCTCAGGACGGAGGCGTGGTGTACGCCGACGCGTACGGCTCGGGCGACCGCGGCGTGGTGCTCGCCCATGGAATGAAGTTCGACAAGGCGAGTTGGAAGGAACAGGCAACCCGGTTGGCGGGCGCTGGCTTCCGCGTCGTGGCGATCGACTTCCGTGGTTACGGCAAGTCGCGCGGCGGCCCCAAATCGCAGTCTCCTCGCGATGAAATGTATCTCGATATCCTCGCCGCGGCAGACTACCTTCGCGGGCACGGAGCGAAATCAGTGGCGGTGATCGGCGCGAGCATGGGTGGAGGCGCTTCGGCGAACGCCGTCGTCAAAGGGCCGCCGGGAGCGATCGATCGCCTCATCCTTCTCGCTCCGGTTCCGATCCAGAATCCGGAACGCATCACGGGTCCGAAGTTTTACGCCACGGCGAAGGGCGATCCCATCACAGCGCAGGTCAGGGAACAGTTCGCCAAAGCTCCGGAACCCAAGACGCTCCTGCTGCTCGAAGGCGAAGCGCACGCGCAATACATGTTTACCACCGATCAGAGCGAACGGTTGATGCAGGCGATCCTCGAGTTCCTTTCTGCGCCGGTTAGTAAGCCATAAGATCGCGGCCGTTCACGACGGGACCCGTATAGGTGCGGCGGATTTCCTTCTCGAGGTCCACCTGATCGTGAGGCCCAAAATAGAGCTGGTGATAGAGCACGAGCAGCTTGGGCTTCGACTTGTTCGCGATTTCCGCGAGTTGCCGGGTCGAGGTGTGAAAGCTCGAATGATACTGGCCGCGGCGAGGTCCAAAGACCAGGTCGAAGCGATCGGCCGAGTAGACTTCGTGCACCAGGACATCGCACCCTTTGCAGGCTTCGGTGATCGCTTCGCTGGGGGCGGTATCGCCCGAGATGACAATCGAACGCCCCGCCGCGTCGATCGCATAACCGTAGGCATGCGGCCACGAACCATGCGGAACGGGAATGGCGCGCACAGTCACGTTCGCATCGCGGTACACGACCCCGGCTTCGGAAATCTCGTGGACGTTCACAGTCAAGGCCCGCTTGCTCAGGCCTTCGAATCCTTCCGTGCGAACCTTGATGTCCGCGGCGTACGCCTGTTTGAGATGATCGGTCATCGCCGCAATTCCCTCTGGACCGTAGACTTCGAGCGGCTGCCCGCGGCCCACTACCCACGGGCTGAGCATGAGATCCGGATATCCAAGCGTGTGGTCCGAATGGAGATGGGTGACAAAAAGCCGCGTGAGTCTGGTCGCATCCAGCGCGCTCATGCCGAATTTCTCGGCCGCCGCTTGCGCCCTGCGAACGACCCCGGGGCCGGAATCAAACAGGTACGCCTGGCCATTTATGACGACCGCGACGCAAGGGCCGGAACTCGAAGGATCGGGAATCGGAGTCCCCGAACCCAGGATGATCACTTTCGCTGGTTCCGCCGAAGAAGCGGCATGCGCCATCACTATCATGAGTGCCCCCAATGTGAAAAGAGCTGTCGAGAGTGTTCGTCGTGGCAAGCTTTGCACCTTTCGCGGCAAGTGTATCAGGACGAGGGTGTAAAATGTCCGAAAGCCCCTGCTCAGTCACCCGCTTGCACAATACAAACAATAGGAGATCTGCAATGAAAAGTCCGTCCGCCCCGACTCCTGCAGCCGCGGCGCCGGTTGTCGAAGGTGGTCCGGACCCGGGCCGTTGGAAATCACTTGCGGTGATTCTGTCGGCGGCGTTTCTGGTTGCTCTCGACTTTTTTGTCGTCAATGTCTCGATCCCGTCCATACGGGCCAATCTGCATGCGACGTTCGCCGAGGTGCAGTTGGTGATCGCCAGCTATGGCCTGACCTATTCGGTGCTCCTGATCTCGGGAGGCAGGCTGGGCGACATCTTCGGACGCAAGCGGATGTTCATGTGTGGAGTGGCCTCTTTCACCATCGCCTCGATGTTGTGCGGCCTCGCGCCATCCCCCGTGTTCCTGATCGTGGCTCGCGCGCTGCAAGGCCTTTCTGGCGCGATGCTGTTCCCACAGGTGCTCGCCATCATGCAAATCACCTTCCCGCAAAACGAACGGGCGAAAGCATTTGGCTTGTTCGGCACGGTGATCGGAACATCCTCGTTTTCCGGAAACGTCGTAGGTGGGCTTCTGGTTGGCGCGAACCTCTTCGACCTCAGTTGGCGCCCGATCTTTCTGATCAATCTGCCGGTCGGCTTGATCACAGTGCTCGCGGCCACGAAGTTCGTCAAGGAGTCCCGTTCGCCCAAGGCGCGCAAGCTCGATCTCGGCGGTGTCGCCCTGCTGACGCTGACCCTCACTCTGCTGCTCTACCCTCTGATTCAGGGACGCGAAGCTGGCTGGCCGATGTGGTCTTTCGTGTGTTTCGCGGCGTTCCTTCCGATGATGTACCTCTTCGTTCAATACGAAAAGCGGGTCACCGCGCGCGGAGGTTCGCCCCTGGTGGAACTCGACCTTTTCGAAGACAGCGCGTTTGTGACCGGACTGTTCAGCGGCATGTGCTTTTTCAGCGGGGCGGCGGCGTTCTTTCTGATTTCGACAGTCTTTCTGCAGAACGGACTCGGCTATACGCCCAAAGAGGCGGGACTGACTTTCGCCTGGTTCGCCATCGCCTTCCTCGGCAGTTCGCTATCTTCCGTGCGGATCCAGCCGAAACTGGGCAGCCGCATCATCAACCTTGGAGCCGCATTGATGATCACCGGCCTCACGTCGCTGCTGGTGCTGACGGCGTCGCGAGGCGCGGCGCTGGGCGGCCTCGAACTGGCGCCGGTGCTGTTGATCTATGGCACGGGCCAGGGCTTCGTGATGCCAACGTTGGTCAGCACTATTCTGATCAACATCAAAGGCCACGATGCCGGCGCGGCGTCCGGCGTTCTGAGCACCGTGCAGCAGGCCTCTTTCGCGACGGGCGTGGCGGTGATCGGCACGGTGTTCTTCAGCGTTCTCGGAACCGCTACGTCAACCGAGGCGTTCATTCGCGCCCTGCGAGCCGCGTTCTCGGTGAATATCGGTCTACTGCTCGTGACTTTCACACTCATCCTGCGAATCCCGCGTTTTCCGGCGCGCGATGGCGTGCGATAAGCTATTGAACTGTGCATTGCGGAGGATTCATGAAAACCGTTCTTGCTGCTATTGCGATCACTATTGCGGCCTCGGGCGCCATCAAGATCGAACTTGCTTCGAGCGTTCCGTCGCCGCAACCCGTCGGCGCCGCGATCGGATTCATTCCGAGGGTGCAAATCATGCCGCCCGGAATGTTCAACTACCGCTACGCAGTCAGCGTGAACGGAGGGCCTTTCCGCGCGGTTCGCGATTTTAGCCAGGACCCGCGGTTCACTTGGGCGCCGGAGCTTTACGAACACGAAGCGATCGTTCGCGTAACAGTCCGCAACGGGACCAACAAAGAGACGGCGGACGCGGAAGCGCGCTTCAAGATCGTGCCGAGAGTGAACGGCTCGAATGCGGTGGTGAGCCCGACCTCTCATCCTTTGGTTGCATTGTTCAGCGCTCCGGCGTGTGCGCAAGGGTCGGAATTCCGCGTCGCTTTCCGCCGTAAAGGCGACGCAGCCGTTACGCAGACTCCAGCGCGTCCGTGCAGACCTGGCATCAGCAGCAACGAGTACGTCTCAGGCATGCGCGCGGACTCCGAGTATGAGATGCATGCCGAGGTGGTGACGGACGGCAAGGCCAAACCCGGGCCGTGGACGCCATTCCACACGGGGTTACTCGATGGCAGATTTCCGCCGTTGAGTACGAGCACGAAGCGCATGACCGGAACCGGGTCCGAAGGCATCGTCATCCGCAGCGAGATCGAACCTTGGCGAACCTTCGCAACGGATCTCGAGGGCAACGTCCTGTGGTTTCTGCCCTCGGCTGCAAACTCGTTTCTGACCCGCACCCTCGGCGATGGACGTTTCCTTGTGCACGCCGATGGCCCGAACTCGGCGAATGACATGAAGCGCTGGCAATTGGTGCGTGAAGTCGACCTGCTCGGCAATACGATCCGCGAGACCAACATCAGCCGCCTTGCGGAACAACTCGAGTCTCGCGGCATCCAGTCCGAATGCAAAGCCGGCGGCCAGCAGTGTGTCCCGGGCTTTCACCATGAAGCGATTCGTTTGCCGAACGGCCACACTCTCGTGCTTGCGGGGCTCGAGCGCATGATGCCCGCGGGGACGCAAGGCGCAAAGCAGGCCGTCGACATACTCGGCGATCTGGTGCTCGACCTGGATGAGGATTTTCAACTCGCCTGGTTCTGGAATTCGTTCGATCACATGGATCTGAAGCGTGCGGCGATCGGCAATGAAAAATGCAAGGGCGGCCCTGGCGATGACGGTTGCACGCCAGTGTTTCTGGCTCCGGAAGCAAACGGCTGGCTGCACAGTAACTCATTGAGCTATGTTCCCTCGGACGGCAGCGTCCTGATCTCCATCCCCGAGCAGGACTGGGTGATCAAGATCGATTACAACAGCGGCAAAGGAACCGGCAAGGTGCTTTGGCGGCTGGGCAAGGACGGAGATTTCACGGCCAAGTCAGACGATCCGTATCCCTGGTTTTCCTACCAGCACGATGTTGGGTTCGACCCGAAAACCGGAATGCTGATTGTATTCGACGACGGTCACCGGCGTAAAGAGAAATTCCCCAAGGCCAACAATCGAGGGCAGGGATGGAAACTCGACGAAAAGGCCCGGACGGCCACGCTCGCGATGAACGCGGACCTGGGAGTGTACGCGGTCGCGGTAGGATCGGCGCAGCCCTTGGCAGATGGAAACTACTCGTGGGAATCGGGCTTCATCGATCCCGGCCCGGCGATGTTCGGGCAGATCTACAGCCAGACCACTGAAACCTCGCCGGACGGAAAAGTGGCGTACGCACAGCAAGTGTATGGCGGTCTGACGTATCGCAGTTTCCGCGTCGCCACCATGTACGGCGTGCCCCGGAAACAGTAGCGCGTTTAGCGGACGGGGGGCGTGTATAAGTCCACTACCCGGTTGCTGCGGTACAAAAGGAAGCCGGTCGTTTCGAGCGCGTAGATCACTTTTCCGTCACGGTTGACTTCGATGGAGTGTGCGCCAAACGATACGTCCTTCACCATGGCGCCGGCGGTGAAGTGGAAGTTGCCATTGCTCAAGCGTTGGGCCGAGCCAACCCAGGGGGAATAAACTCCCAGATCCGCGCTCATGACGAGAGTCGCCGTGCGCGCCTTTTCGTCGATCTTCCAATACTGTCCGCGCGTATGCGCCTCAGGATCGTTCTTTTTGCGGCGCTGGCCGTTGTCGAGCACGAGCAGGGCGTTCGATCCAGGCGGCTCGAATCCGGCGTCATGCTGATAGGAGAATCCGGGGTGCTTGTCAGTCGTTTCGATCTTGAGGTCGCCACCGTCGCCGAGGCGCCACAGAACCTTGCCGCTTCCCTTTCCGTCCTGGTAATCGACCTTGATCACCCAGTCCTGCTCCGGCAGCGAGACCGTGAGGTTGCCATCCGCGCGGCTGTAGGACACGGCGTTGCCGTGCAGCCAATCGTTCGCGACCGGCGCCAGAAATACTGGAGGGCAACCACCGCCTCCAACTGTGCCTCGACATTGATCGCCGCCAATGGCTGCGCGCGACACATCGAGATGATCGAATGCGTTCCAGAACCACTTCACCTGCAGGTCTTCGTCCAGGTCCAGCAACAGCACTCCCAGCACATCGATCGGCGCCTCGGAACCCTGCGCTCCGTCGACCAGCATTCGCTCCAGGCTCGCGATGACGATGGTGTGACCGTTCGGCAGTCGGATCGCGTCGTGGTGAAATCCGGGAACGCATTGATGGCCGTTCGGCTTGCACACCGAATGGATGCCGCGATCTTCCAGTTGTTCCGCAATTCGCCCGATATTGGTTTCGCGAATCGTATTGCCGGCCAGGTCGACTTCACTGAGTACCTGCAGCCGGCTGTTTTCTTCACCGCCAGAGCCGCCCAGCACGAGGAACCGTCCGCCCGGAAGCATGCGAGTCAAGGAGCGATCATGCAGCGGCAGATACCACACCACATTCCCGTTGAGATCCGTGGCCGTGGGGCGCTGGTTAGGCGTTTCGACGCTGTAGAGAAGGAATGGTTCAGAAGAAGAAGTTTTGGGATCGCGAGGAACTGCAAGGCTCATCGGTGGGAACAGGCCGTCGGCAAGTCCCGTGTGAAACGTCGCCGTGGCGCCGGACTTCGCCGAATCGCCAGTCAATACCTCCGCGTGCATTTCGTAATTCGAATCTGCAAGCATTCCCGCAACGTAGATGTTGCTGGTGCGTACGCCGGAACAGGGCTCGATCCCCGTGCGGAACCACTCGCCGGAATCGCCCTCGCGCCGAAAGGCCACGCGGAACCGGCTGCCTTGCGGGCATGGAAGCGCGCTGAACAAGGCCACGAGCGGATTCGCCGTCGGTGTTACGACCGGTTGCTGTCCCTTCGCCCTCGGCGCGATCCGGAAAGGCAATTCACCGTCCGCTGTGATTTTCGTTGCGATGTTTTTCAGAGTGACTTTCACTCGGGCTTCATGTTCGAACAAATCGGGACGCCATGCAAAGTTGGCCTGTGGGCTGAAATCGCGAAGAATCCGAAACGGCGCCCCGTCGACGCTGACGCTAAAACGAAACCGAAGCTTGGACATCAACTTGAGCGGGTCCCCTTCGTCTTTGGCGACCGCCACCAAGCCGATGACGGTTCCGGCTGGTTGCGGTGAGGCCAGACTCGAGACAATCCGGACGGAAGGCGCAGACCAACAAACGGGTAATCCGGCAATCGCCGCGCCGAGAACGAACATCGTGAAAGAGCGCATAAGTGAAGACAGTATGGCACACGCCGCTTTACGGGAAGGAGACGGTGGCTGGTATGATAATCCGAATACCCAGACCGTTGGGCAGAACGAGGACAGCTTTCATTGGAATACCTATTGGGCTTTCTGATTGCATGTGCAGTAGGGTTGACCGGCGTCGGCGCGGGCAGCATCACTGCGCCTGTACTCATTCTGTTCTTTCACCTGAAGCCGGCCGTCGCGGTCGGAACCGCTCTCGCCTTTTCCGCGGCAATCAAGTTCGCAGTGCTTCCGCTCTATTTGCGCAGGCGCCAGGTGGACTTCCGCATCCTCGGCCTGCTCTGCCTGGGCGGCATTCCCGGCGTGTTAATCGGCACACAAGTGATGAGTCAACTGGACACCAAAAGGCACGAGGGTGGCATCTTTCTATTACTTGGCGTCACGATTTTCACGGTCTCGATGGGCAGCTTGTACCGCACCATTCGAAACCGGCTGACAGCCGCGGGCGTCGACCACGCATGGTGGCTGCCGCCCATCGCCGCGCTCATCGGCGGTGAAGTCGGTTTCTCGTCTGCAGGCGCAGGAGCCTTGGGCGCTCTTGTCCTGCTGAATCTTACAATGTTGACTCCGGCCCAGGTAGTCGGCACGGATATGGTGTTTGGATTCACTCTATCTGTTGTCGGCGGCGGTCTGCACATCTTCTCGGGTGAATATGAATGGCCGATTCTCGTCAAACTCGTGACCGGCGGCGTAGTGGGCGCGCTTACCGGCGCAAGGCTTTCCACAGTGATTCCGCCTCGTCCGCTCCGGCTCGCCCTCAGTGTCTGGCTTGCGGTTCTGGGGTTGCAGCTGTGTTGGAAGGCAATGAGCTAACCAGACGTCGACGCGCGCGCGATGGGCGGGTTGTATTCGCGAAGGGCTCTACAAGGAACTAAGATCAAGAAATGATGCGCTGTATGAGATACTGGTTCGCCATGCGCCAGCAATTGACGTTTGTTCTCCTCTTCGTCGCAACAGTTGGCGGCGCCGCGGGCGCTCCCCTCGCGGTAAGCCTTGTTTCCAACCTGCCTTCGCCCCAACCCGTTGGAACCCCAATTGGACTTTCGCCAAGGATTCAAAACGTATCGAAGGGCATGCATGTTTTCCGCTATATGGTGAGCGCCGATGGCGGGCCGTTTCACATGGTTCGCGATTTCAGCCAGCAGCGGGATCTTACTTGGATTCCGGCCTTGTACGAACACAACGCGATCCTTCGGGTCACCGTCCGGAACAATGAGAGCAAAGAAACGGCTGAAGCCGAAGCGCGTTTTCAAATCGTTCCTCGCGTCAAAGGCGGCGCCCCGGTAGTCGCAGCGACATCCCATCCGCTCGTTGCCCTTTTCAGCGCTCCGCCTTGTCCGGAAGGAAAGCAGTTTCGCGTGGCGTTCCGCGCGGAAGGAGAGCAAGCCCTTTCCCAAACTCCGGCCCAGGCCTGCCGCGGATCCATAAGCAACAACGTATTGGTCGCGGGCATGCGAGCCGACACCGCCTACCAACTCCGGCAGGAAGTAACCGGCGGCGGCCACGAGAAAGACGGCGACTGGCTGCCGTTCCGCACGGGAATCCTCGACGGCGATATGGCGCCGGTGGCCGTAGCCGTTCCTCGAACGAACGGAACCGTGGCGTCAGAACCGGTGGTGATCTACAGCGCCTCGTCAGCAAGCGCCGGCCGGCGCCCGTTCGCAAGCGATTTGCAGGGCCGCATCATCTGGTACATGCGCTCGCCGGACTTTCTAACCCGAGTGCTCCCCGGCGGCCGTTTCCTGTCCCTTGCCGAGGGTGCGAACACGTTGAACCCCATACGCCGGAATCAGGTCGTCCGCATCTCAGACCTCGCCGGCAATACCATCCGTGAGACGAACATCGGCCGCGTCGCCGAACAATTGGAATCGCGCGGCATCCATTCCGATTGCAGGAAGGGTGGCAAGGAATGCCTTTCGTCGTTTCATCACGAGGCGATCGGCCTGCCGAACGGCCACATTCTGGCGGTTACCGGACTCGAGCGGATGATGCCCGCCGGAACGCAAGGCTCGAAAGAGCCCGTGGATATCCTGGGGGATCTCATCGTCGAACTGGACGAGGATTTTCAGGTCGTCGGCATGTGGAACAATTTCGATCATCTTGACGTCCAGCGAGCTTCTCTAGCTGACGCCAAGTGCAAAGAGGGCCCTGGCGGCGGAGGTTGCGCCGCGATTTTCCTCGCCGCCGAGGCGAATGGATGGACCCACAGCAACTCACTCCAGTACATTCCCTCCACCGGAGATTTTCTGGTCTCGATGCCGGAACAGAACTGGGTGATCAAGGTCGACTACAAAAACGGCAAAGGCAGCGGAAAAGTTCTGTGGCGTCTCGGCAAAGACGGCGATTTCGCCGCGAAGTCCGACGATCCGGATCCGTGGTTCTCGTATCAACACGATCCGGGTTTCGATTGGTCAAACGCAAACAAGCTGCTGACCATCTTCGACAACGGTCACACGCGTTTCGACAAGGACAAGAATGCACAGTCGCGCGGCCAGCAGTGGCAGCTCGACGAAGAAAAACTCACGGCGACCCTGGCGCACAACGCCAAGTTACAGGTCTACTCACCGGCCGTTGGGTCGGCACAGACTCTGAAAAATGGCGGCTACAGTTTCAACGCTGGTTATGTCGATAACCGGACGTCCCCCTACGGGCGCACCATCGAAACCGACCGGGACGGTAGGGTCGTCTTCGCGCTTGACGTATACGGACTGAACGTCTACCGGAGCTTTAGGGTAGACGATTTGTACTCCAGTCCGACGAAGTAGAGAGAATGGCCCTGATCGATCTCCACACACACACGGATCGTTCGGACGGCTCCACGCCGCCCGTCGATCTCGTGCGCCAAGCCGCTGCTATGGGTTTGCAGGCGCTTGCCATCGCCGATCACGACACGCTGGCGGGCTATGACGCAGCGCTTCCTTCAGCCGCCGAATGCAGCGTCGAACTCGTCTGCGCCGTGGAACTCAGCACGCGTCCGAGCGAAACACGGGAACCCGGCAAGCGCGAACGCTCGGTGCATGTGCTCGGCTACTGGCTCTCAGGACCGCCCACGGCGGCCTTCCGCGGCTACCTCGAAACACAGCAGGCAAGCCGCCGCAAGCGCAATGTGGACCTCGTGGCGAAGCTCCAGCAACTCGGCGTTGCGATCACCCTCGAAGACGCCGAAGTCTATGGGCGCAATCAGGTGGGCCGCCCCCATTTCGCACGCGCGCTGCTCGAAAAAGGCTACGTATCGAACCTCCAGCAGGCATTCGACAAATACCTGGCTGACGAGGCGAAGGCTGCTGTGGAGCGTGACGAGCCCGTGCTGGAGGAAGGAATCCGCCGCATCAAAGCGGGCGGAGGCCTCGCCTCTCTGGCGCATCCGGTGCGCCTCCGGCAACGCGGGCCGGCGCTCGTGCAATTGGTGGAACGGCTGCTCGAAGCGGGCCTCGAAGGCATCGAGGTCTTCCACAGCGAGCATTCGCCAGCCGATTGCGAGGAGTTTGCAGGAATCGCACGGCGCTTTGGCTTGATCCCAACCGGCGGGACAGATTACCACGGAGACAACAAGCCGGGTATCCGCCTCGGAAGCGGCATTGACGGCAACGTTTGCCTGGCCTATAGTTTTCTCGAAGAGATGCGGGACTTGTCCGCTGCAAGGCGGCAGACCGGGAACGGAACAGTATGACGGACGGCTTGACACTGACTCACCTTCGAATGCTCGAGGCAGAGAGCATTCACATTCTGCGCGAAGTGGCCGCGGAATTCCAGAGGCCGGTGATGCTGTATTCCATCGGCAAGGATTCTTCGGTGATGGTGCGGCTGGCTCAAAAGGCGTTTTCGCCCGGGCGGATTCCCTTCCCGCTGCTGCACGTCGACACAACCTACAAATTCCGCGAGATGATCGAATTTCGCGACCGGTTCTGCGCCGAGATCGGCGCCAGGCTGATTGTGCATACGAACCGGGCGGCGGTCGAAGCGGGCGCGAATCCGTGGGACCTCGGCACCGCGAAATGCTGCGGGTTTTTGAAGACCCGCGCGCTGCTCGATGCCCTTGCCGCGGGCGACTACGATGCAGCAATGGGTGGCGCCCGGCGTGACGAAGAGAAGTCACGCGCCAAGGAGCGGGTGTATTCGTTTCGCGATCCGCACGGCCAGTGGGATCCGAAGAACCAGCGGCCTGAGCTTTGGAACCTGTATAACTCGCGCTTGAATCCCGGCGAGAGCATCCGGGTCTTTCCTCTTTCCAACTGGACCGAACTCGACGTCTGGCAGTACATTCATCTCGAGAATATTCCCATCGTGCCCCTGTACTTCGCCAAGGAACGCGAGATGGTGGTGCGCCGGTCGTCGCTGATTCCCGTCGAAAAGGACATTCCGCTGATGCCGGGCGAGCGCAAGGAAATGGTCATGTGCCGGATGCGGTCGCTGGGATGCAGCCCGTGCACCGGGGCGATCCGCTCGGAAGCAGACACGCTGCCGAAGATCATTGAAGAGATGATGTTGTTCCGCCGCTCCGAGCGCGAGAACCGCGTCATTGACTTCGACCAGGAAGGTTCGATGGAGATCAAGAAACGGGAAGGGTACTTCTAAACCATGTTGCAGCCTTCCACCTCCCCTTCCACCTCCGACGTCGCGGGCGGCATCGACCTTTTTTTGCGCCGCGAAGAAGAAAAAGACCTGCTTCGCTTCATCACCTGCGGCAGCGTCGATGATGGAAAGTCCACGCTCATCGGACGGCTTCTCTTCGATTCGAAGGGTGTGTATGAAGACCAGCTCAGCGCCATCACCAAGGCTACGGTGAACGAAACCGCCGGCGCCGTGGACTTCGCGTTGCTCACCGATGGTTTGCGCGCCGAGCGCGAACAAGGCATCACGATCGATGTCGCCTACCGCTATTTCACCACGCCCAAGCGCAAGTTCATCATCGCCGATACTCCGGGGCATGAGCAGTACACGCGCAATATGGCGACAGGCGCCTCCACCGCGAACCTGGCGATCGTACTGATCGACGCGCGCAACGGCGTGCTGTCCCAGTCGCGCCGGCATGCCTTTATCGCATCGCTGCTCGGAATTCATCACGTCGTGGTCGCCGTGAACAAGATGGATCTCGTCGACTACAGCGAGGAGATCTTCGACCGGATTTGCGCGGACTTCAGCAGTTTTGCCACCCAATTGCAGATACCGGATCTGTATTTCATTCCGGTGAGCGCGCTGCATGGCGACAACATCGTCGCCAAGAGCGACAACATGCCGTGGTTCGACGGCGCGAGCCTCTTGCACCATCTCGAAACCGTCCATATCGCCAGCGACCGGAATCTTACCGAAATGCGCTTTCCCGTGCAATTGGTGCTGCGGCCGAACCAGGAGTTCCGCGGCTATGCCGGGCAAATGGCGTCGGGCGTCCTCAAATCAGGCGATCCCATCATGGTGCTGCCCTCGGGGCGCACGTCTCGGGTCAAGTCCATTTATACATACGACGGTGAGGTTGCGCGTGCATTCCCGCCGATGTCGGTAACGGTCTGCCTCGAAGATGAAGTGGATGTGAGCCGCGGCAACATGCTGGTGCCGCCGTCGCATCCTCCGCACATCGTGCGATGCATCGACGCGCGCCTCGTGTGGATGGGCAACCAGCCGCTCGACCTTCGCAGGCAATACATCATCAAGCACACCACGCAGACGGTGAAGGCGCAGGTTCGCTTCATCCGCTACCGGGTCAACGTGAATACGCTCGAAAGGCAACCGGCCTCGGAACTGAATCTCAACGAGATCGGAACCGTAGTCATCGACACCCATTCGCCGTTGTTCGTCGATCAGTACCGGCGCAACCGCATCACGGGCAGCTTTGTGATGGTGGACCCGATTTCGAACGCAACCGTCGCGGCCGGCATGGTGACCGGGCGCGACCCGAGAGTTCCCGATCCGGCGATGGCCGAAGCGCAGGCCTTTGAGTCCAGCCGGGTTCCCGCCGCGGAGCGCCAGAATCGCATCGGACACGCGGCGGTGCTCGTGTGGTTGAACGGCGGCGCCAACCTTGCCTACACTGTCGAGGGCGAGCTTTTCAAGCGCGGCTACCTGACGCACGTGATTGCGGCGCAGACGGACGGCAGCGTCATGCTGGAGCTGGCGCACAACGTCACGACGGCAGGGCTGGTGGCGATTTGCGCCGCCGACTTCCTGTATGAGGTGGAGCGCGAACGCGCCGGGGCCTTGATGGATCCCACGCAGTTCGTGGATCTCGATGCGTCTCAATTCGGCAGCCCTGAAGAGGCGGCGACAGCAGTGGCGGAAAAACTGGCCGGAAGAGGCATCACTCCGGCCGGTCGTTGAGGGATTCCAGGAATAGGAGATTGGAGCACAGCAGCATGGGAGCGGGTTGCACCTTGTGGTTCACCGGTATGTCTGGAAGTGGAAAGAGCACGTTGTCGGCCCTGCTCGCCGAGCGATTGCACGCCATGGGCGCCCACGTCGAGGTAATCGACGGAGATATCGTTCGGACCCAATTGTGCCGGGGGCTTGGCTTCAGTAAAGACGATAGGACGGAGAACATTCGCCGCATCGGCTTCGTCTGCGAACTCCTTTCGCGCGGCGGAGTGGTCGCCATCGCGGCAGCCATCTCACCGTATCGCGCTTCCCGCGACGAGTTACGCGCCCGCATTCCGAACTTCATCGAGATCTACATGAGCTGCCCGGTGGAAGTTCTGGTGGAGCGCGACGTCAAAGGACTGTACAAGAAAGCCCTCGCCGGCGAGATCCCGCACTTCACGGGTATCTCCGATCCGTATGAGCCTCCTCTGCACCCTGAAGTCACAATTGACTCGTCCACGGAAAGCCCTGAAGAGAGTCTCGCGACGATTCTGCGCGTGATGGAAGAGCGCGGGGTCCTCGGACGGCCGGAGTCCTTCTCGAGCGGCGCCGGCATTTAACGGGCCAAGGGCGGATCGCGGAGCCATGCAAAACGGATGCGCTCAAACGTGAATAATAAGGGTAGGCATGGTTCCATTCGAGGAAGTGGTCCAGTACATCAGCGGCTATGATCCGGACTTCGCCGGGTCCATCCTGCCTGCGAGCGCTGCGGAAGTTGCCGAGTTGGAGAAGCTCATCCGAGGTCCATTGCCTGAGGTCTACCTCGATTACCTTTCCGTCATGGGAAAAAGCACGGGTTGGGTCCAGATTGACGATATCGACTTTTCGGTGGACACCGCGCTCGTGTACTACCGGCGCGAGAACTGGCTCCCGGCGAGCAGGTTCCTGCGCATAGGAACCGATTCCAAGGATCCTTCGTATCATCCGTATCTACGCATGCACCCGGCGATCGAAAATCTCGAAGTCTTTGGATTGCCGGGCTGCACGAAGGAAACCTTTCGGGACACCATGTTGCGGCATGTGCGTCCGATAGCCGGATCGCTGCAGGAAATGTTCTGCCGCCCCGTCTTCCGGATCTTCGAAGTGTTCGGCCCGGCCCGGAACCCTGTCTACCTGCAGGCGAGATCCTGGAGATACGGTCAGATCGGCGAAGCCCAGACGCTATTGATGGACCGCTTCGGTTTCGAGCCTGTTCGATGGTCCAGCAGCTCGGGGCGCGGCTATCTGACGCAAGGCGCCGCGGCGGAACTTTGTCAGCGTCCAGGACGGCCGCTGAGCCTGCTGATCCGGTACGACGACCCTGTTGAGCAGGCAAAAACCGCCGCGGTTCTCGCGGAGGTACTAGACGCCGGGATATCGACTCCTGCGGCGCCTTAATGGCTGCGAGCAGCGCCATTTCCGCGCAGAACTGAGCCCGCGCGCGCGTCGGTGAGCTTGCCATCTTCCACCGCGAACTTGCCGTTCACCAGCACGTAGTCGAAACCTTCCGAAAACTGATGCGGCTTGGTAAACGTGGATTTGTCCTGCACTTTTTCCGGATCGAAGATCAGAATGTCCGCGGCGGCGCCCTCGCGCAACACCCCGCGATCCTTGAAGGCGAACGTACGCGCAGGCAGGCTGGTCATGCGGCGCACGGCATCCTCGAGCGTGAGCACTTTGCGCACTCGAACCCATTCGGCGAGGGTCCGCGCGTTGGTTCCGTAGGAACGCGGATGTGGCATCCCCTGGCCGAACACGCGTATGCCCCCATCGCTCGCGACCGCGGTGTTCGGGTACTTCATGATGCGTTCGACATCCACGCTGCCCATCGAATGGTAGACCATCTGCGCCCCGCCGGTTTCCATCATGTCGAGGATAGTTTGAATCTCGTCGTCCAGGTTCGCCTTGCGTCCACGCAACAGATTGATCTCGGAAATCGTCTTGCCTTCATAAGAGCTGTCGGCACGATAGGCGGCGACGGCGGCGTACGAATAATCTTTGTGTCCGAGGTTGGTGACCATCTGCTTCATTTCCGCGGCGATCCTGGCGCGCATCGCAGGTTCGCGGAGACGCTCGGTGATCTTTGCGGGACCATCGGCGAGAGCCCAATTTGGCAGCGTAATGCCGAGGTTTGTCGATGAACGGTCGTAGGGATATTGGTCCACCACCACGTCCACGCCTTCGTGGCGGTACTTTTCGACGAGCGCGATGGTCTTTTCGCTGTAGCCCCAGATGCGGGGCGTGTCGATCTTGAAGTGCGACAACTGCACGCGCAAGCCGGACTCCTTGCCTACCGTTACGGCCTCGTTAATGGCGTCTATGACCTTGTCGCCCTCATCGCGCATGTGGCTCGCATAGACGCCTCCTTGCTTGGCTGCGGCCTTTGCCAGCGCAACGACTTCTTCCGTGTTCGAGTACGTGCCTGGGATGTAGATGAGCCCCGTGGAAAAGCCGACGGCGCCGTCTTTCATGCCCTTCTCTACGATTTCCTGCATGCGGGCGATTTCTTCGGGCGCGGCCAGGCGGTTCGCCGTGCCCATCACTTCAGACCGCACAGAGTTGTGCCCGATGAGTGAAGCGAGGTTGAGGCCGAGTCCCGTGGACTCGAGCTTCTTGAACCAGTCCGCAAGGTCGATATGGGAACCTCCGCAGTTGCCGGTGACGATAGTCGTGACGCCGTCCAGAAGGTAGTTATCGCCGCGCGGAACCTGTTCCACGCCGCCTTCGACGTGTGTATGGACATCGATGAAGCCGGGCGAAGCCACACGGTTGTTGGCGTCGATTACGCGGTCCGCGGACTTCGCGCTCAGCTTGCCGATCTCCGCGATTTTGCCGCCTTTGACGCCGATATCGGCGCGGAACCAGGCGTTGCCGGTTCCGTCGACGACGCGGGCATTGCGGATGAGGACGTCAAAATCGGCGGCGGACGCAGCGTTGATAACGAGGGCTGCGCAAAGAACGGCGAGACGAAGGTGCATGCTTTCTTCAGGATTGTAACGTGCACCCGGGAATGGCGCGTAGCGTCGCCCAGAAGCAGTAGGGCCAATGCCCGCTTTGAACTAGACTGAAAACAATGGATACCAAACACAGTCACATCTATGTTCGAATCCCGTTCGGTGACGATTCCCCGTACCGGGGTCTTCGCCGCATTATTGAAGATGCTGGCTATCGGATGTTATCCAGGGCCGATTTACGATTGGGACCAGTCGAACAACAGATTCAAGACCTCGTTAAAGCTTCGGTCGGCGTGATCCTGATGCTCGAGTACAAGGATGCTGGAGCAGCAGACGATCGGGCGTTGCTCGAGTCTGGTCTTCCAGTGCTGCCACTCGCCTTTACCGATAGTAGTTTCCGCCCGGTCGACTTCGAGCACATGGTGATAAGACGGGTCAATCGAGCCGACCTTACCGCGGGCACGGGAGAATCTTTGGAAGTCATCCGACGTTTCCTTAGTGGACTACCTCAGGGCGACCGGAGCTCAAACCTGTCGTCGAATGAGGGCGTCGCTCAGTGGCAGTTTCTCGAGGTCTCCACTGGCATCCATAAGTGCTTCAAATCGAAACAGGTCCTCGATTTTTCGAACGATGGCGTTCCCTTTAAGTGGAATGTTCTCCTAGGAGACAACGGTTCCGGGAAAACGACGGTCCTGCGTCTTCTTGCCGGGTTGGGATGGAGTCCTGTTCCGAACGAAGGCCCGACGATGGATGCTGGGTGGACGGCCCAGATCAGTTCTTCCACCCAAATTGCCACGTTGCTACCGACACTCACCCCGATGGAGCTTAGGCCGTATTGTCTTGGCTACGGCGCTTGGCGTGGAACAACCCGAGCATCGACACTACAGGCCAACCAACCAAATCATCCCTGCGAAAACCTATTGAATGAACAATCCGGCTTACCGGATCCCGAAGAATGGCTTCTTCAAGCCGACTATGCCGCGCGAATCTCGGATCGGCCCGCAAAAGTTGATAAGGCAAAGGAGTTGATTCTTCGAAACCTGCTACCTGAGGTAAGCGATCTGCATTTCAAGGTCTCTAAGTCAGAGAAGATCGAAGTGATGGCCGAGACTCCCTATGGACGTGTGGCGCTGCGGGACCTGAGTTATGGTTACCGCTCTTCTTTGGCCTGGGTCATGGATTTGGCTGGAAAGATGATCGGTCTCGCTCCGGATCAAGACGACCCTTTCAGCCTTCCTGTCGTAGTGTTGGTTGACGAAATCGATCTCCATCTCCATCCCAAATGGCAGAAGCAACTACTGGGGGTCCTTGACAGGACGTTTAAGCACGCTCAGTTTATTGTCACTGCTCACAGTCCACTGATTGTCCAAGCCGCCCCGGACGCGAACTTAATACTCCTCAAACGGGATGGCGATTCGGTCGTCGCGCATAACGAACTCGACTATGTTCGCAATTGGCGGGTCGATCAGATTCTCGCGAGCGAACTATTCGAAGAGCAGCCGGTCCATTCGCCAGAGGTAGAAGAATTGCTGGCTCGCCGGGCACAACTCCTTACGCAAGATAGTCGAACGCCGGACGAGGAAGAGGAATTAGCAAAGCTGTCCGAGGTGGTCAAAGAGTTGCCGACGGCCGTCCTCCCGGAAGATCAAGATGCGATGAGGCTGATCCGTGAAGTAGCGGATCGTGTACGCCGTGAGGGCGTGCTGCATTGATTCGCATTCGAAAGCAACTCGCGTCACCTCAAGTGCTTATTGACAACGGTGACCCCGAACGAAATCGACTCTGCGCTGAGTGGACTGCTGGAGCAAGGACTGGCTTTGGATTCAAGTCTTCAATTTACCGGCACCAGGAAGTGTTGGCGGCTCTTGTAGAATCACACCACGGCAAATGCTGTTTTTGCGAACAATACGTGCAAGAGGACGGCGATGTCGAGCACTTCCGCCCTAAGGCACACTATTACTGGCTCGCCTACGAATGGTCGAACCTAGTATTGTCGTGTAGCCCTTGCAATTCCAGACACAAGCGGAACCTATTTCCGCTCGAAAACGAAGCGTCTCGAGCAACCTGCCATACGGACGATTTGACCCGCGAAGAGCCACTATTTATCAATCCCTGTGAGGAAGATCCGGAGCAAGTGATCGAATGGGAGGCCGAGTATCCCAAGGCGCGCGATGGCAACCGTAAGGCGCACGAAACTTTGCAGGCGCTTCGCTTGGATCTGCGAGGGCTTCCGATCACGCGTCGTGTGCGGTTGGGTGAGATCGATCGTCTATTCGATGCTCTTCAGGTTGCTGTGATCCGCTCATACGCGGAGCTGGTCCCAAAACTGAAGGATATGATCGAAAAGAAGCGACAAGATCAAAGTGACTTCGCAGCGATGGTCCGTGCGAGGCTCTCCCGAAGGCCAGATATCTTGCGACTCCTCGTGCAGATCGACTAGCTTGCCTTAGTTGGGCCAGCGCCTGAAAACCCGCGGCAGTTCGTTCGATCATGAGCTGGAAATCGTGCATCGCACCTGTTCTGAGCTTGATGGTGGAACTGAGCAGGAATATCTCTACGCACTGCGGTCCTTTACTTCGTGACGGGCGAGTCCCTGATGTGAGTCAGCGAATGCGGGCGCCTCGATTCAGGTGTAATGAAAAGAAAGGTCGTGCGTCGGCGGAGGTGTATGAACAAACAAATCACCTTTCTCAAGATTGCGCTGGCTTCGCTGGCATTTGGCGGCGGCGCTTTTGGACAACACGAACAACATCAACAACACCAGCATTCGATGGATCCTGCAAAGCCTGCAGCCGCAAACGAGAGTGACAGCCGGTCCACTCAGTATCTGTTGGGTTTGAGTTCCGGAACCAGCGTGAACCCTGCTTCCTGGGCCATGCCGATGCTGATGCAAACCACCGGCGGCTGGAACCTGATGTGGATGGGCCAAGCCTTCATCGTTAATACACAACAATCAGGCCCGCGCGGAGACGACGGATTCTATTCGACAAACTGGGGCATGCTTGCGGCTACGCACCGTCTCGGGCGCGGCAGCCTTATGTTGCGGGGCATGGCGTCACTCGAACCGCTGACTGTTTCGAACCGGCGATACCCGCTGCTGTTTCAATCCGGCGAGGCTGCGTATGGCAAGTCGATCGTGGACGGCCAGCATCCGCACGACCTGGTGATGGAATTGAGCGTTCACTATGCGCGTCCTGTCCACGACAAGACGATCGTGCACCTCTACTACGCTCCTGTCGGCGACGTGGCTCTGGGACCTGTTGCGTATCCGCATCGCGCTTCGGCGATGGAGATCCCGCAGGCGGCGCTCGGCCATCACTGGCAGGACTCCACGCACATTGCCAACAACGTATTCACCGCGGGGGTCCAATATGGCAAGGTTCGGCTGGAGGCCAGCGGCTTCAGGGGCCGTGAACCAAACGAGAACCGTTGGAACATCGACATGGGCGCGATGGATTCCTGGGCGTCGCGCCTGACCTGGCAGCCTGGTCCAAATTGGGTGGCCCAGGTTTCCGCGGGACGCTTACGCCAGCCGGAGGAGTTGCATCCGGGCGATGTGGTTCGCAGTACGGCGTCGCTCCAGTATACGCGCCCGGTTCCAGGGACCCAGGGCTGGTCAACGAGCTTCGTTTGGGGGCAGAACTACAAGACCGACGGCCAATACAGAACCAACTCGATTCTGGCCGAGACGGTGGTTCCCATTCGCCGCAAGAATCGCCTGACCGGCCGCTTCGAATGGTCCCAACGGGACGAGTTGTTCGAGAACAACCACGATGTCGAGCATGAACTCTTCGAAAAGACCGGTAAGCGTGCGTTTGGCGTCGCTGCTTTCACGGCCGGGTACACACGCGAACTGGCGAGCGTTCACGCGGTTCACATGGCGGCTGGCTTCAATGTATCGGCGTACGCGATCGCTTCGGAACTTCGCCCGTACTATGGGTCGACGCCGAAAGCCGCGAGTATCTTTCTGCGGTTCCGGCTCGATCCCTCCGAGTCACATTAGGCGAGCGCGTGCAAAAACCGGTCGATGTCTTCCGGATTGTTGTAGAAGTGCGGCGACAGGCGGACAAAGCCCTGCCTTGGCGCGGACGTGATGCCGGCCTCGCGCAGTTGTTTCACGACGTAGCGCGAATCGACGCCGGGCTTCTGGATGCTCACGATGCCTGACGCCGATTCCGTGGGGCGTTCGATCATCAGTTGATAGCCTTTGCGCTGCGCGCCTTCGGCAAGCGCGCCTGTATTGGCCAACACAGCGGGACCCACGTTCTCAACACCCACCCGCAGCAGGAACTCCATCGAGCCCTGTAAGCCATAGCAGCCAATCGTGTTCAAAGTCCCCGGTTCGTAGCGGCCGGCATCCTGTCGAAGCGCCATGTCGCGGCAGGCGTAGTCGTTATAGCCGGCGATGTTGGTCCAGCCGAACTCCACGGGCTCGATCTGGTCCTGCACTTCCTGGCGCACGTAGAGCACGGCGCAACCCTCGGGACCGAGCAGCCACTTGTGGCCGTCGGCCGCCAGGGCGTCGATGTGCATGGCGCGAACGTCGATCGGGAAGACGCCCAGACCCTGGATCGCGTCCACGAAATAGAAGCAGCCGTGGCGTTTGCAGATGTCGCCGATCGCCTGCAGGTCCACGCGATGGCCGCTGAGGTAGTTGACGAAGCTGATCGCTAACAGGCGTGCGCCTCTTGCCGCGGTGTCAATCTTTTCGAGCGGGTCGTAGATGGACAGCCAAACGATTTCTACGCCGCGCGCGGCGAGCCGCTTCCACGGAAAGAAGTTCGCAGGGAACTCCTCTTCAAACGCCACGACCTTGTCGCCGGCCTTCCAGTCGAGACCCATCTGGATCGTCGCTATCCCCTCGGACGTGTTCTTGGTGATCGCGATCTCGGACGGCTGCGCGTTGATCAGAGCGGCCGCCGCGACGCGAAAACCGTCGTAACACGCCATCCAGCGATCGTAATGAAACGATCCCCAGTAACAAGCGTCGTCCGATAAGTGTTTCATTGCATCTGAGGCTGGTAGACACAGCGGGGCGACCGCGGCGTGGTTCAGATACACAAGATTCTTCGTGACCGGAAACTGGTCCCGGTACTTTCGCCAAATTTCTGCCTGGTTGTCGAAACCCATCTACCTTACTGTACGTTAACCTTGATGAAGGATATACTTTAGCTGGGAGTGTCCATGCGCAGAACTGTCGCCCTGTTTTCGATCACTTCGCTGCTTGCTTGCTGTTCCTTTGCCTTCGCACAGGACGCCCCGGTAGCGGATAACACCAAAGACGCGAACAAAAAGCAGGCTGCCGATAAGACGGACAAGCCGAAGGAAGCGTCCAAAAAGGACAAGAAGAAAGACGTCGAGGCCATTGGAGACCGTGACGTCGGTAAGGGCATCAATTGGATCTCGCTCGAGAAGGAAATCGGCATGGGCAAGCAGTACGCCCAGGAAGTCGAACGCCAGGCGAAGATCGTTGATGATCCGATCATTGCCGAATACGTCAATCGCATCGGCCAGAATCTCGTCCGCAACTCCGATGCCAAGGTCCCCTTCACCATCAAAGTGATCGATGCCGAAGAAGTGAATGCGTTCGCCCTGCCGGGCGGCTTCTTCTACGTGCACACGGGGCTGATTCTCAAGGCGGACAACGAAGCGGAACTCGCGGGCGTGATGGCGCACGAGATTGCGCACGTCGCCGCGCGGCACGGCACGCGGCAGGCAACCCGCGGGCAGATCGCGAACCTCGCTACGATCCCGCTGATCTTCTGGGGCGGTTGGGCCGGATACGGCGTGCGTCAGGCCACCAGCATCCTACTGCCGATGACCTTCATGCAGTTCTCGCGCGGCTTCGAAAAGGAAGCCGACATGCTGGGCCTGCAGTACATGTACAAGACGGGTTACGATCCGACGGCGTTTGTGGACTTCTTCGAAAAGCTGCAGACGCTCGAGAAGCGTAAGCCAGGTACGATGTCGAAGGTGTTCGCCACGCATCCGCTCACGGAAGATCGCATCAAGGATTCGCAGAAGAACATCCAGGAAATTCTCGAGGCGAAGCCGGAATACGTATTGAACCGTTCGGAGTTCAACGACGTAAAGGCCCGCCTATATGCGATGCACAACCGCCGCAAGGTGGACGACAAGGACGCCAACCGTCCTCGCCTCCGCAAGGCGCCGGGCTCGGGTCCGGTGGACGCGGAAGACAAGAACGGCAACAAGAAGACCGATGAAGACGAACGCCCGACGTTGAAGCGCCGTCCGAATTCGGATTAAGACAGCATTTTCCAATCCAGAAATGAGCATGAAACGGTAAAGTGATTCCAACGCGGAGGGAGCATGAAAGTGCAGAGTGATTCCAATGCGTAGGGAGCATGAAACGAAAGATGAGAATGCTGGGGTGGAATGTCTCCTTTCTGAGAACGTGATGTAAGCCAGGGATGGGTCTAGAGGGAAGGGGGCGGCGCTTGAGCCCCCTTCCCCGGCCAGCACTGGAGAGACCAG
>JACXTT010001317.1_pt1 | contig 41683 bp, 45 predicted proteins | sample 9270951 | NCBI WGS metagenome assembly JACXTT01 (sample SAMN15532306, study PRJNA645909) | rock metagenome | isolation source: weathered quartz diorite | place: Puerto Rico | collected 2017-06-21
ATTCTTGGTGCCATGGGACTGTGGGCACTAGACAACAATCTAAGCAGAATACTATCTACCAAAATGGATACAGCAAGACTAGTTCAGATAAAATCAACTGTAGGAGGTTTGATTATGTTGGCAATGGTGTTTTTCCTTCAAGTCCCACTTGCAATCAAATTTTCCCAAATACCATATCTTGCATTACTTAGCATAGTAGGCTTTGGGGGGTCGCTCTACTTTTTCTTGCAGAGCTTGAAGAGAGTTGGCACCATTAAGACTACAGTGATGTTCTCCACGGCATCAGTTTTTGGACTTGTTTTTTCTTTCATATTTTTACATGAGCAAATAAGCTTGTACCAAACAGCTGCAATCACAATAATGCTTACTGGAATTTACCTAATAAGTAAAAAAGAGAAAAAAGAAAAGCAGATCCCCAAGTTTTGAATTTATCCTACCTTACAAGAAATACAATAAACAAATAGTATACAGCAAGATATTCTTTCAATACCAAATTGAGAAATTAATAGAGTTTATTTCTTATCTACTAAAAAATGTGATCACAGGTTTTATTATCTTAACATAAGAATGGGATCGGCCGGATTTGAACCGACGACCTCAGGTACCCAAAACCCGAATCATGCCAAGCTAGACCACGATCCCGATGTGATTGCACAAAAATGTCCCCAATTTAATCTTCTCATGTAGTTATTATTTTAAATAATAAACCAAATTAAGGCTAGTAATTGCAATTACAAGATTACGTCAACGCAGGAAAGATAGCATCAGAAGTAAGAGAGAACGCTAGAAGAAAAAATCACGTAGGCTCGACCTTAGAAGAGATATGCAATTCAATTGAAAAGGAGATAAATAGCAAGGGAGGTAAATGTGCATTTCCTGTAAATGTGAGTCTAAACGATATCGCTGCACATTACACAGCAGAACCTAATGACAAAACAATAGTCAAGGACACTGATCTTTTGAAAATTGATCTTGGAGTTCAAATAAATGGACATATTGCAGACACGGCCGTAACAGTCTGCTATGATCCAAAATATGATTTTCTGGTACAGGCTGCAGAATCGGCTCTAAAAGAGGCCATGTCAATAATACGAGTTGGTACAAAATCAAGCGATGTCGGTAAAACAATAGAGAACACAACAAAACAAATGGGAGGAATACCTATTGCAAATCTCAGCGGTCACTCTCTTGAACAATATACAATTCATGCAGGCAAGTCTGTTCCAAACATATGGTCGATTGGATCCTTTTCATTCCAATCTACAGAGGCATATGCATGCGAACCATTTGTTACAACCCAAGAAGGATCAGGTTTTGTACGAGAAGGAAAAATCAGAAATATTTTCTCACTGATCACACGAAAAAGAACAAAAGAAGAAGATGCCAACAAATTGATTGATTTCATATGGCAAAGATTCAACATGCTCCCTTTTGCACTACGTTGGCTCATTCCAGAATATAGTGAAAAAAATGCAAGAGATTTACTTGATAAATTAATCAAAAACAAGGTTGTAAGATCGTATCCAATACTTGTAGAGGCAAACAATCAACGAGTTGCACAGGCAGAACACACATTCATACCACAAGACAATAGTGTACTTGTAACTACCATTTGATTTAGGTATGCACCAGACTAGTTGAAAATAATTTTTTTCCTCCACCATCGCATGAAGATAAAGATACCACCACCTGCAACTGTAAAGCCTGCATATACTAGCAAATGACCTATACTTTCAGACATTACACTCTTGCAATGGCATCCCATATGCTCATCTATTTGCGCAGGGCAATGACATGAAATGTTTTCATACAATCCATACCCAATTAGAGAGACTAATAGGCCTGAAACAATTAGTACAGCACCAAGTGTTTTCATGTTTAGCACGTACGGTACCACACCGTTGCTTAAAAGAATAGCGGTAGGATGAACAATGACACGCAGATACTAAATTAAGTAGTATATGAGACAAATCACTTTAACATACAAAACGTAAAGAGGACTTGTAGCCTATTTGACAACTTCGCCAAAGATTTTGTCTATTATTATTTGACCTGTACCGCATGCAGTACATTTCCCAGTAGCTTTAAAAACATAGTCACTTTCTACAAATTTTCGTTTGGAAACTTTGTTACAACTAGTGCATTTTTCCACAGTATAAGGATCAAGCACTTCATCTTTTTTCTTGAAAAGTCTCATTGTGACACCCCTAATGTATTTCCAACCCCAACCACTAGCACGCATTGACCAGATTTGGAATTTCCTCGTATGACATCTTGTAATTGTACCAGTACCTTGTCGGAAGAGTCTGCAATTTCCTTTTTCATCAGAGTTATTGCTTCCTTAATTGATTGTTTTACAACAATTGCATATATCGGGATGTTGTGCTTTGTTGCTACTGCTTCTATCTCAAATCTTTCGGTTCCAACCCCCCCAATTGCGGCCCCAAATCCATGAGCTATTGAACCAGTATCTTCTCCTTCCAGTTTCAATGCGGCGTCAACCATTACTAGCATGTCTATTTTTTTCTCAGTGATGATTTTTTCAAGTGCGTCTGCAGGTCTGCCTACTGTTGCGGCCGGACCTTCGGCTTTGAGGAGGCATAATTTTCTTCCCTCAAAATCCTTTTCACTCCAGACAGTTTCAAGCGAGATAGATTTTTTTTCTGTGTCAAGCATCATTTTTCCGACAATCATAGGGCCTATTCCATCACCTATTGGTTGTCCTTGTTTGAATGCAGATACTGCAGTTTTGAGTGCTTCTGCTTCTTCCATTATAAACGGCATCATCATTTGGAGCGGCAATATCAAAGGAAAGTTGTTTTGTTTTTTTGCCGTCAAAAAGAAATGTCTTACAGTTTTGTATAACAGATGTAGAGTAGTGACTGCTTCAAGAATGTTGATTATTTGACTTGTTTGCATATGAGTAATGCCAGGCGATAGACTTTTCACTTGTTCCCGAGTAGAATCCTCTCTAGTTCTCATGATGTGTCTTATTTTTGGCACAATCCCATTCGGATCCATATCAACTGGCATTATAGTGAAATATTCAAAATACCTGTCAAGCAGGACAGTTGGATCTGATGAAGGTTTTACAGTATTTTTGACATAAGATATCAATTCTTTTCTTGTATCATCGCGATATCCTTTGAGCTTTTCCAGCCCTTTGTTAATTTCAGAAGACGTAACCTGGAGTTGTATTTTTTGACCATACAACATGAAGATGAATATTGGTAAAATCCAAATTAACCACATCAGAGGGTTTGAGTTATCACTTGAGCTGAAAAGTTTATCCAAGTTTGTACCCAAAAAATCCAATAGCAAAAATACCATTTTTTACTAAATTAAATCTTTCAGAGATTTCATCAAAAATATACACAGACCATGGCGTGTTGAGAATATTAAGAATCGTCATCCGGCTGAGGGCATAGATGGCATTTCCTTGAGTGCGGAACATGTCCATTGTCGTACTCACTTTCCCCCTGCCATTGTTTCTTGGTTTTCCCGTTACCTCTGTAGGTTATCACAGATTTACAGGAAAAGCCAAAAAACACACCCCTATGTCATGATATCAAGTCCTTACCTGAAACCACAAACATGGCAAGTGTGTATCTTGCTTTTGCAGTCGGATGACTGGCATATTATACGACATCATGACATAAAAGGCCTATCAATATAGTTCGCATATATTGAAATGATAAATCTCAGGATACAGTTAGAAAAATTAGAATTATTTCAAAAAACATGATTAAATCATTTTAAAGATTACTAGTGCCAAATAGAATCGATGAATCCAAGTGAGATTGGAAACAAATTAACAAAACTAGTAAGATGTACCACATCGTGGGACAGACATATACGAGATTTTTATTCAGTTGATGCAAGCTCGTACATGCTAAGACCCCAAGTTATCACATTTCCTAGAAATGAACAAGATGTTGTGAAAATCATAAAATTTGCAAAAAAATACCACATCCCAGTAACACCAAGAGGAGGAGGTACTGGACTTGTAGGAAGTGCATTAGGAAGAGGAATAATTCTGGACATGAGAAATTTCAATAAAATAAAAATCGGTAAAAAACATGTCATAGTGGGAAGCGGAGTATACAAAGGAGATCTTGACAAGACTTTAAAAAAATACGGTAGATTCATAGGACCAGATCCATCGATTGGACCATTTTGCACTATTGGAGGAATGATTGGCACCAATTCAAGTGGCGTTCATTCTTTAAAATATGGAAGTACAATAGACAATCTAATTCAGGTAAAGATGATAAATTCTTCAGGCGATGTCATAAAGCTTCCAGACATACACAATCTCATGAAAAATCCAGTTCCTCCAGGAATTGCAAAGTTGTTTCCCAAGGTCTCAAAGAACTCTTGTGGATATAGAATTGACAGAGTGTTATCAGAGAAGGACTTGCATAAAATAATTGCAGGATCAGAGGGAACACTGGGCATCATAATTTCTGCAAAATTTGTAACACATAGAGTTCCAAGAGCCATAGCATTATGCATAATACATTACAAGACGTTATTACAAGCAGCAATAGACAGTATCAAGATAACAAATCTAAAGCCATCTGCCCTTGAGGTAATTGATAACAATATAATAAAACACATCAAGATCAAAGTGCCAACAAATTCAGGATGTCTTCTTTTTGTAGAATTTGACAGTAATACAAAACACAGCATAAAACAGATTCAAAACATCACATCAGGCAAGATAATCAAGATAGAATCCAACAAAGATAATATCAGAAAATTATGGAACTTTAGAAATTCAGCATTAGCGTTTAGTCTCAGAAGCATAACAAAGAATGAGACAATGCCTACACTAATAGAAGATGCAGTAGTTCCAGTAAAGAGGTTACCACTTTTGTTAAGTATGCTTGATATGATTTCAAAGAAATACAGTCTCAAAACAATAGTGTATGGTCACATTGGAAATGGAAATTTGCATATAAGACCAATTCTAAAACACAAAAACATTTCTAAAATCAGAGAAATTGCAACAGAATTTTTTACAGGCGTAATAAGCATAGGAGGAAGCATAACAGGTGAGCATGGCGACGGCTTGGCAAGATCAGAGTTTGTGAAGGTGCAATATGGAGAAGAAGTTTATGCCATTTTTAGAGATGTAAAAAAACAATTTGATCCTCAAAACATACTAAATCCCGGAAAGATAATATCCAATGGTAAAACCATGACAAGAAACTTGAAGTTTTGATGAGAGTTTATTTTATTCCAGTACCAAGTGGAACATCTTCTGTTACAGTAAGCCAAAATGGTTTATCATCAGAATCTGCGGCCAAGAGCATTGCACCTGATTCTATCCCTGCAATTTTTCTCGGTTGTAGATTTACAAGTGCAATAACAGTTCTTCCTACAAGTTCTTCGGGTTTGTAATATTGTGCACCACCTATTATGACATCTCGTTTTTCGTTTCCAAGATCAATTGTTCCCTTGATTATTTTGGATTTGCCAGGAATTTCCTCTACTGACAAGACTTTTGCAACACGCATATCTAACTTGGCAAAATCATCATATGTTATTAGGTCCACATAAAACCTCTGACGGTTAGGATTAAAATTGATTTCGAAACTAGAAATTTTCATTATAACATAAATATGAAGAGATGAGATTTTCTACATGGTTCAGATAAAAGCCTCAGTCGAAATTGATGCCTCAGTCGATAAGGTTTGGAGTATAATATCAGATCTTGATTCTGAACCAAAGTTTTGGAAGGGAACTAAAGAGGTTAGAAATATTTCAAAAAACGGAAATACTGTGATAAGAGAGGTTACAATTGCATTCAAGGATTCAAAATGCATGCAGACTGTAACTATATACCCAAAGGAGAAGATTCACGTACAGTTTACCAAAGGAATACTTGATGGTACCAAGGTGCTTACTATAACACAGTTAGAAAATAAAACAAAATTAGACGTACTTTGGGATATCAAACTCACCGGTATGATGGGAATGTTTACAGGAATGATAAAAAAACACATCCAGAGCGGCTCAGAACAAGCTTTGCAGAGCATAAAGCAAGAAGTACAGAGGTAATCATTATGTATCTTATAGATGCAATAAATTATTTTCTTGTAGCAATTTTTCTTGGTGTTTCGCTTGCATGGACATTTTTGATAAAATCAATGTGGCATACATTTAGGGATTCACCGTTTTTAGACAAATTTGATTCCAAGGTTCATCACAAACCCAAGGTGTCTGTGATTTTGCCTGCAAGAAATGAGGAAATGTTCATAGAGTCATGCATAAACTCGTTGCTAGATCAAGATTATGAAAATTACGAAATAATAGCAATAGATGACATGTCAGACGATAACACAGGACAGATAATTCAAAAAATTGCCAAAAAGAATTCTCGAGTCATACATGTCTTAGCAGGATCAAAACCTGAGAAATGGATTGGAAAGAATTGGGCATGCATAGAGGGCTTTAAGAGATCATCCGGTGAGCTCTTGTTATTTACTGATGCAGATACGACGCATACCAAGAAAACAATTTCTTTGGCAGTTGATCATCTCTTGAGCAAGGATCTTGATTCTCTTACAGTTATTCCAAAAATGTTGTGTCTTGATTGGTGGACAAGAATCACACTACCTGTCTTGTCCACATTTTTGCACACTAGGTTTTCTGCACTTCGAGTAAATGATCCTTCTAAAAAGACAGGATATTTTTTTGGGAGTTTCTTTATCATCAACAGAAAAACATACGAGGCAGTTGGAACCCATGAGAGTGTAAAAAGTGAGATAGTAGAAGACGGAGCACTAGGAAAAAAAGTAAAGGAACAAGGATTCAAGATGCAGATGGTACGAGGCGAACATTTGGTAGAGGCAGTATGGGCAAGAGATTGGCCAACACTTTGGCATGCACTAAAAAGACTGATGATTCCCCTTTACATCCAATCAAGTAAGACTGCAATTGGTATCTTTTTCGCGGTACTTTTCTTGCTATTTATGCCATTTCCCATTCTTGCATATTCGGCATTTTTTGTAGGTCTTTCAGATTCATTCGATATACTGTTCGGAGTTTCTCTAGTTTCTGTAGGGTTATTCTATCTAGGAAGTATAATGGATGCAAGGAAGGGACTCGGACTAGGGTTCAGACATGCATTATTTGCACCAATTGGTAGTGCAGTCATAGTGACAGGATTTGCAAGTGGGATTTTGCATGCAAAGAAAAATGATGCAGTTACATGGCGTGGAAGGACATATTGCATATCAGAAACAGTACAGCACCCCATAAGCTTTTGAGTAAGAATTATACAGTAACACAAAGTACTTGAATTCTTGGACAAGACCACTGCAATTCTTGGTGGAGTATACGGAGTAATTGTACTAGTTCTAGTATTTGCATTTGTGTTTGAACAACAAAAGCCAGATATGACAAACCAAACATCATCTCTAGAAAATATCGTCCAATCTAGTCCAGGATCGCAGCTAAGTTTAGCAGATCTTTTTGCAAGATCTCAAGAGGGAGTGGTCCAGATAATCGTACACAAAACAGGGGACAATGCAACAGACAGAGCAATAGGATCAGGTATTGTATATGATCTCGGAGGACACATAATTACAAACAATCATGTTGTAGATGATTACCAAAAAATTAGAGTTGTGTTTCATAATGGTCAATCTTATCCTGCCAAAGTAAGTGGTACGGACAAATTTGCAGACCTTGCAGTAATCAAGGTGGATGCAGACCCACAAACATTTCATCCATTGCCGTTGGGTGATTCTTCAAGACTCAGAATAGGAGACGAAGTCATTGCAATTGGTAGTCCATTTGGGTTAAGTGAATCAATGACATCAGGCATAGTTAGCCAATTAGGCAGAGTGTTAAACCCACCAGATATAGGGGCATTTTCTATTCCAAATGTAATTCAGACAGATACTGCAATAAATCCTGGAAATTCTGGAGGTCCTCTTTTGAATACTAGGGGAGAAGTCATAGGAATAAACACTGCAATTCAGACCCAGACAGGAGAGTTTTCAGGAGTAGGTTTTGCCATTCCGTCAAACACAATGAAAAGAATTGTACCTGCACTGATACAGTCAGGAAATTACAAACATCCATGGTTAGGAATATCTGGAATATCTGTAGACCCAGACTTGGCTGACAGTTTGAATCTTCCAACACGTTCAGGATTTCTTGTTGAGAACATAGTTTCAGATAGCCCAGCCGCCAAGGCAGGCCTCCATGCATCTAACTTGACCAAGACAATAGACGGCATCAAATACAAGTATGGAGGAGACATCATCACAAGTGTTGATAAAAATCCGGTTTCAAAGCTGGAAGATCTTCTAAATTATTTACAAGACTACAAGTCCGTTGGAGATAAGATGCAAGTACAGATAATTAGGGAAAACAAGACCATGGATGTAACTTTGGTTCTACAAGAAAGACCCCACAGTCAATAGAATAATTTACAAGAATTTGTGACAAACTTTGATCTATATGTTGTTATTTTTTTGACATGTGCTTATTAGATGAATACTATTGAAAGAAAATAATGCATTATTGGTTTGTTTTTATTTTTGTGTTGGCAGGATTTGTTATTTTACCATCATATGCAGAACCAGTAATGAAAGACAGCGGCTTTGTAATACAGAATTATGTGACAGGAATATGTTGTAGTCCAACTACTATGGCTTTTGAAGGAAATGATATTCTTGTCTTGTCTAAAACTTCGGGACAGGTTCACCTGTTTAGAAATGGAGTACTCCAAGACAAGCCAGTCCTTCAAGAAAATGTAACAAGTATTGGAGAACAAGGAATGCTTGGAATTACAACTGTTGGAACCAAAGTGTATCTATATTTTACAGAATCGGCAAAGATGGGAGGACATCCACTTGGAAAGCGCGTATACAGTTATGATTGGAATGGTCAGCAGCTAGTCAACAAGACTTTGATAAAGGATCTTCCTCAGACACAGACATATCACAATGGCGGAGCAATGGTAACTGACAAGAATGGCTCAGTGTATCTAGTAGTAGGAGATGCAGGAAAATTTGGAAAGCTGCAAAACCACCCAACAGGCGAACCTGATGACACATCCGTAATCTTTAGGCTTGTTCCTCCTGGTCCATACTATGCCATAGGAATACGAAATAGTTTTGGACTAGCAATTGATCCAGTGACTGGAAAACTGTGGGATACTGAGAACGGCCCAGATTATGGGGATGAAGTCAATATTGTGCCCCCAAATTTTAACAGCGGATGGGATGTTCTCATGGGCCCTGCAAATAAGACTCAGCTAGCAAAAATTCCTGCGTTCCAAGGATATACATATCACGATCCACAATTTACATGGTACACGCCAGTTGCCCCTACTGGAATATCTTTTTCAGATCCACAAGGATTTGGAAAATACAAAGATAGTGTGTTTGTTGGAGATTGTAATAATGGAAATCTATACAGATTCCAGTTAAATCAGAACAGGAACAGTTTTGTTTTCAACAGTCCACAGCTTGCAGATAACGAAGTAAATCCAGGAGACTCGATGGACGAAATAATATTTGGTACAGGATTTGGATGTATAAGCGATGTTATGACAGGACCAGATGGCTTTTTGTACATAACATCACTTTCAGATGGAACAATTTACAGAATAGTTCCACAGTATAGCATGACAGCAATAATTGAAATTATTTATCCATATGTAGCATACATAGTTGGAGCCATAATAGCAATAACAATATTTGTAATATATAGAAAAAAATCCCATAAGAAAATATCAATATAGAAAAACTAGCACAATCCAAAAAATCAAACTAACAATTACTTGAGCTCTTGGAGAAAAAAATTAGGTTTTATCAGATAACAACTAAAAAATAAAACACCAAGAATTGAACAAACATCTCATACTAGCAAGCATAGTGTCAATTGGCTTGATAATTGCAATCTCTAGTGTTCATGCTTCAGAATCAGTATTATCAAACAAGATGCTAGCATCAGTCAAGGCAGAAAAGGATCCCATAATAGAAGGCCAATTCCCAACCATAGTAGGTAATGTAACAAATGAAGCCTACAAACCAATTACAAACGCAAATGTTTTGATAATGTTTGGAACCACCATAGTATCTACATCTACTGACGAACACGGTAAATTCAGATATCAGGCAACGTCGCCTTCAACACGTGGAATCTATGAGGTAGATATAACCATAACAAAAAACGGATATACTAAGGCACTTGGCAAAAACACCTTTACTGCAGCTCCAAGACAGACTACAACTGCAACAAGGACCATAACTGGTTTGCCAGTTGAAGCTGGAAATTACACTGTATTTCTTGGCAAAGTCACACAATGGAATTTAGAGACTACTTGCTTTGTTAGTTTTGCTGACAAGTATATGAGATTTTTACATACATGCGATCTGTATAACATGGCACCAGAATATTTCAAGTCAGACCAACAGGTCATACCAATGGTTTCAGTGATACACAGCAATCAGACATATCGACTATTCCCAGAGAGTATCTACATCAAGGCATCAAATATGGCAAATGATACATTAGAGACATTTGTATCAAGTACATTTGCCAATTATACCACACCATAAGAATATCTTACCGTGTACGAATTATCAAGAAATTACAGAACTAAGGATGAATGTTTCCAGTACATAACACAACTATGTGATGTAAGATAGATACAATGTCAATCATGTATGCCATCCAGACAGCAGTACAAGTATTTTAAATTTGGTGTAAATTGCGGTTGCTTTTAACTCTCAGTTAACTATGTTAAGGAACAAAGTATCACAATTTTTTATTAATCAATGGTATACCTGAGAATATGTCAAAGCAGCCATATCGTTCAGAACTTGGAATGATATCAGACATCTTACGAGTGGCCATGGATTATGGCAGACAAGGTACAATCATTACAACAATATCAAGAAGAGCAAACCTTTCACACTATGCTGCTACAGACAAGTGTCAAAAACTGATAAATTTTGGATTGATGGAATCAAGATCTGATAAAAAAAGCAACTTCTTTAACATCACTGAAAAAGGAATGAGATTCTATGAAGAGTTGGAAAGATTTACAGAAACAGTCCAAGCAATAAAAATAAGGTACTAAATTCCTATTCTTTTACTGTAAACAACGATATCATTCCTGCAGTAAGGTGATCAGTAACATGACAGTGATACAACCATGTACCAGCATTATCAGGATACATGTCAAGTACCTTCATACTCATGGGCAACAGTTCCACCATATCAGTTCTCATTCCATTCATTAGCAGTGTCTCACCATGCCAGTGAGGCGTATGCAAATCTACTTCCGTTCCAACATCCAACATATACCATCTCACATGAGTGTTGACTTTCATTTCCAATCCCGGCAGATTGCCATATACATAGCCGTTGATAGAATGCATAAGGTTACTTTCGTGAAATTCATCGTTGTCCTTGTCTACAGATGAGGGAGATTGGACGAAGGTTTGTATGTTCTTGTCTATGTAAGGGCTGTTGTTCTCATTCATAACAGAGAACATTGTGACAAACTCTTGGTCTACACCCTTTGGAGTGCCATCAGAATTTGCTTCTCCATGTCTTGTAATTATGATAGGACCTTCCAGTCCAGCATAAGTATCAGATACTTCATCAACATGTGAATGATACATCCACACAATAGAACTTGGGTCATGCGGACCTGGACCTGCTCTTGTCGGAACTTTCCAAGTATATGTATAGACACCACCAGGTAAGATAGATTCTCCAGGCTTATCAGAATCTTTTACCCCGTCATTGTATGGTGCCCCTTCTGATGCCTTGTCATATAATACTCCATGAGGATGGATGCTAGTTGGAATGCTACAATTGTTTTTGAACACAACTTTAATTACATCACCGACCTCGGCATGGATAACTGGCCCAAGTATGCCCAGATGTTCCCATTTTGCACCCAATGTTTGAGGAGTTGCAAATGTAGCATCGGTATATCCACGATAAAGACATTTGATGTATGTGCTACCGATTCTGTCCTTACCATTCATTGTATATATTGATGCAATTGTGTCATCTTTAAGCGGTACACCTGTTACTTTATTTATGCCAGTTGGAGCATAATCCCATTTTATTTCATCTGATGCAATATAATATGTTCTTGTTTTTCCAGAATAGTTGTAATCTTGTAGATTCAAAATATTTTCATCATAAGAATTATGGTTATGATCGTTTCTTGTCAGATATTGATATCCAACAACAGACGCAAATGCCGAAAAAGATACTAAAAGTACAACAAACATTATAGTCATGAGATTCACAAGATTTCACACATTAGGCCTGCCTAATTGTATCATCTATTTATTTTTCTCAGACATCACAAGCAATGAAAACATGTTTTGATTCCAAAAATTTAGAAAATCAATCAAACATTGTACAATAGTTTACATTGTCAAATTTTGATCAAAACCAGCAGACAATATACAAATAAAAATTTTGAAATGATTTTTTTAAACACAAGATCGAATTATTCATTTAAGTTGGATAAACACTCCAACAACTTAAATAGAATTCTTCCAGACAGGGTTTGAGAAAAATGAAAACTCTATCATTTCTTGTCATAGTCATTATTGCAGGGCTTTTAGCTGGAATAATTCATGGAATGCTCAACATCATATTGGTAGAGCCATACCTTGATAATGCAATAGGGATTGAGAATCAGCGGTTGTTTGCAGAAGGACAAGCCAAGGACACTCCACAGTTTTGGCAAAAATTTAGCGATTACAGAATATGGCAAAAACAGGGATCAATAATTTCTGGCGCGATACTTGGAATTGCTACTGGTGCATTATTTGGTTTGGTATTTGCATATTCAAGACAGGGCCTTCCCGGTAAAAATAATGTAGTAAAGGCACTCGTATTATGTGCAATAATGTGGGCCACGATTTTTTTTATTCCGTTTTTGAAATACCCTGCAAACCCCCCAACAGTAGGTGATCCTTCAACCATAACACTTAGGGCCAGCACATATGTCATATTCATTTTAGCATCAGGTTTGGGTGCACTAGGATTTTCTCAAGTATACAAGAGATTGAAGAATAAAAAATTCTTGGCATTTTTTGGATATGCCATATTTATTACAGTGGTATTTCTTATCATGCCACCAAATCCTGACAAGATTTCGATATCAATGGATTTTGTAAATGGATTCAGAGCAATTTCTGCTGCAACAATGACCATATACTGGATCTCAAATGCATTAATACTTGGCTGGCTATGGACTAGATTTAGACCAGACGCATCAACAGCAATGTAACCAATGGTAGATGAAACCAATAATTGGTAAAAAATTCCCGACAAATGCTCTTCATATCATAAAATCGGAGTTTTTTATCAAAAAATCAGAAAAATAAATTTCAGAAAATAAAAAAATACTAATTTTTAGCAATATTTGTCACATCAATACCACATGCACAAAATACCGGTATTGTCTAAGGATAAATACAACAGACAAAGCTAACATGACTAGTTGAGCAACCTAATACTTGGTTCAGAGATACTAAACAGACTAGTTGACGGCAGAACACCATCAAGAGAAGAAGCGTATCTCTTGTACCAAGATGCCAAAAATGATCCTTCAGAAATTTACAAAGTATCCCAGTTTTTGCGAACCAAGAAAAAGGGCACTATTGTAACCTATTCTAGAAAGGCATTTTTCAATTTGGTCAATCTTTGTCGTGATACATGTTCCTATTGTACTTACAAATCAGAGCCCGGTCAGGCCAAAGTTTCCATGATGTCAAAAAACGACGTTACAACACTTGTCAATATTTCTAAAAAATATCATTGCACAGAAGCGTTATTTGTTACAGGAGAAAGACCAGAGCAAAAATACCAAGAAGCAAGAGAATGGCTAAAAGAGAAGGGATTTTCAAGTACTGCAGAATACCTAGTTGAAGCCTCGGAAATTGCGTTAAGAGGAGGACTATTTCCTCATACCAATGCTGGAAATTTAACAAAAGAAGAGATGCGACAACTAAAGAAAACAAACGTAAGTCTTGGACTAATGCTTGAAAATGTAAGCAAGAGACTTGGAGAAGATGGCATGCCACACCAATTTGCCCCAAGCAAGAATCCAAATGCAAGGATTAAGACACTTGAAAATGCCGGAGAGCTAAACATACCAATGACTACAGGATTGTTGATCGGAATAGGAGAGACTCCACAAGAATTGATTGATTCCATTTATGCAATAAAAGAAATTCATGAAAAATATCACAATATCCAAGAAATGATATTACAAAACTTTCAACCAAAACACGATACTCAAATGAGATCAAGTCCAAGTCCGCATGAAAGATATTTTAAATCAATTGTTGCATTGACTAGAATAATCTTGCCAGACATGAATATCCAGATACCTCCAAATCTCTCACTTGCATCATATTCTTCATTTTTATCTGTTGGAATAAATGACTGGGGAGGCATATCACCAATAACACAAGACCATGTAAATCCAGAATTTCCATGGCCCAAGATTAGCGATATGGATGCAAGATGTTCAGAAGCTGGATTCCATCTAAGAGCAAGATTCCCAGTCTATCCAGAGTTCTTTGACATGGTAAATCCAGACCTTAAAGAAAAGATGTCAGTAATAGCAGACTCTGACAACTTGGTTGACAAGGAGTATGTGAAATGATCATCCAGACGGCATTGTTTGATTCATTATTGAGAAACTCTGATCCTCTGATATCAAGCGTGCTTGACCGCGCACTGGATGAAAAAGAGATCACTGTAAAGGAGGCAACCAGTCTATTTCAGGCACAAGGGATTGATTTTCACCTAGTTGGAATGGTAGCAGACGAATTGCGAAGAAGAAGGGTAGGAGATATTGTAACATATGTTGTAAATCGTAACATCAATTTTACCAACGTGTGCATAAAACAATGCGGTTTTTGTGCATTCAGCAGAGACTTTAGACAAGAAGAAGGATATTTTTTGCCAATAGAAGAGATAGTAAGACGAGCAAAAGAGGCGCGAATGCTTGGTGCAACAGAGGTATGTGTCCAGGCAGGATTGCCACCAGATATGGATGGAAATACATATGAAAATATTTGCAAGGCAATCAAGACTCAAGCGGGAGACATTCACATACATGGTTTTTCACCTGAAGAAGTTTTGTACGGTTCTATCAGATCAAATGTTTCAATAAAGGAATACTTGTTAAGGCTAAAAGATGCTGGTGTCAATTCACTACCAGGTACTGCTGCGGAGATTTTGGATCAGGCAATGCGAGACAAGATATCTCCTGGAAGAATAAGTGTGAACAAATGGATAGAGGTAATCAAAACAGCACATAAGATTGGAATACCATCAACATCCACCATAATGTTTGGACATTTAGAATCACCAGAAGACAGAGCAAAGCACATGGCATTGATAAGAGATATACAAAAAGAAACCGGAGGCTTTACAGAATTTGTCCCGTTAAACTTTATCCATACAGAAGCTCCAATGTACAAGGAACACTGGAATTATAACATACGAAATGGTGCAGATGGTAGAGACGTTCTACTAATGCATGCAATATCAAGAATCATGTTCAATAATTACATCAATAACATACAAACGTCATGGGTTAAGGAAGGTGCAGGCATGGCCCAACTATCGCTTTTTTGGGGAGCAAATGATTTTGGAGGGACTCTGATAAATGAGAGTATTTCAACAGCAGCTGGAGCAGAACATGGGCAGCTGTTAAAACCAAAAGACATTAGACATCTAATAAGACAGGCAGGAAGAATTCCAGCCCAGAGAGCTACGTCCTATAAGATACTCAAGACATTTGCCTCAGAAGAAAGTACAGATCCGCTTGATGAGATACAAAATGTATCACAGTTTGGTTCCTATCATGAATTGATAAAACTTGATGGATATAGATACAAGAACAACAGGCGAAGCTAGTTGTCATACTGTCATGACATACTGAAGAGATCAAGGGAATTACATCTTGATGAATGTGAAACAATAACGATACAGAAAGATATCATTACCGTAAGAATAACCGATTCAGAAATAGCAGAGATAAAACACAATAAAGAAAGATCTTGTGCAGTACGAGTCATTGATAAAAAAAAGATAATCGCTGCAAGAACTACAGAAAACGAGGAAAATTTTTTGGAAAATATCCTGCAGACACGAGATTTTGCAAAATCAAGAAACTTTTGGAAAACACTGCCATTTCCCTCAAAGAAGATAACACTTGAAAAGACATATGATTCGCGTCTTGCCAAAATTTCAGACACATCTGCAATAGACATTGCAGAAGAGATGGTAAACTCTGCAGTCCACAAGGACATTACACGTATTTCAGGATCATTGAATATCGTGTCAGAAAAATTTCATGTTATGAACACAAATGGTATTGACTGCTCAGACGACTCTACATTTATCGCAGGTACAATCAATACAGAATCTGAAACTGGAAACCTCTCAGTCAGTGGTATTGGTGCTGATTGTTCACGAACCATGGATGGATTTTCTGCACAGAAAATAGGCCAAGATTCGTTGGAGATGTGTATTAGTTCAATTAATCCACAAAAAGTTGAGCATGATACATATGATATAATATTTGATCCTTACGCATTTGGGGATCTGTTATCATTTGTTTTTTCTGCAAACTTTAACTTGAAGACATATTCTGAAAAACGAAGTTGTTTCTCAGGCAAACTAGGAGAAAAGATTGCAAATGAGAGCCTTGTTGTGATGGACGATCCACACATACCTGAGGGAATAGGCAGTAAACCATTTGATGACGAAGGAACTATTACCACTCCACAATATTTGATTAAATCCGGAGTTCTCTCAGGCTTATTTTCAGATTCTTTTGAGGCATTCAAGAATGAAAAGAATTCTAGTGCAAATGCGGCAAGACCCGGCTCCCCAATGGGAAGATCTGCCCAGCCTCACACCATTCCACAGCCACACAACATCAAAGTCATAGAAGGAGATTGGGTAAGAGAGGACATCATAAAAAATACAAAAAAAGGTCTATTGGTTGGAAGATTGTGGTATACATATCCCATAAATCCAGAACAAGGAGATTTTTCCTGCACTGCAAGAAGCGGAATAAAAATAATAAAAGATGGTAAGATATCAAGCCCCGGCAAGCCTGTAAGAATAGTTCACAACCTCAAAACATTGCTTGCAGACATTTCATCGGTTGGAAATGATTCAAAAAACATTCTTCAATGGCATTCACTGCCATCTATATCACCAACCATTAGTGCAACAAATGTAACTATAACGCCACTTTAGACAGATTGTAGAACAAACTGCATCCCTATCCCAACTACATACAACACAAGCAATAACACTCCAGACTTGATCCCCAACTTGTTTTTGAACATTGGAATCAATGCAATAATAGTAATTATTGTGACAAGTATCATCTGATCTTCTAATATGGGTGTATTTGGTATTTTGGCCGTAATTCCCTTATAGCTCATGGCAGCAAATATTGCCACAGACAAAAGTAAAGTATTGTTCAATATTTTAGAGCCAAGCACATTTGCAACTGCAATAGATGCACCACCTGCGCCTTTTCGGGCAAGAAGTATCATTGATATTTTTTCAGGCATCTCACCTGCAATTGGACTTACTATGACTGCCAGTATTACCACAGACACCCCAAGATCAACTGAGACTCCCTCAAGGGCATGTACAAAAGGTTCTGCACCTATGAATATTCCAACCGTACCGGCTATGAAGAGAATCATTGCACTGGTAAAGTGTTTTTTTGGTTTGATTTGTGAATTTTCATGTAGATTTTTTTCAAGCGGTATTGTTTTCCTTTCTTGCTTCATCTCACGGAATGCAAATGCAAGATATACTGCAAACATTCCTGTAAATAACAATCCGTCAATCAAATCATAACCATCTATAAACAGCACTGCACCTGCAACAGCAGTCAACACAAGGAAAATTTTATCCAGTCCAAATTCTTTTACATCAATGAATTTTTCTGGCGCCTTGGAGAGTCGAGTCGTAGCAATTATCAACATTATTGCAAGCCCAAATGTCATCATAAACAAATTACTTCCAAGCGCAGAGCCAATAGCAGTACCGTACGAACCATCTTTTGCAGCAGCTACTACAATTCCTATCTCTGGCAGCGTTGTTGCTATGCTAAGAAGAGTTCTTCCAACAAATCTTCCACCCCACCTTTCAGCAAGATGCTCTGCACCATCAGACAATAGCCAACTTGCAAAGATGAGTTCTCCCAGCCAGCCAACAAGTACAAGTATATTTTCTGTCAATGTACACTGCACCTAGTCTTGCTCTATTATTTGTGACGACATGAAAATAAAGTAGAAAGATACTAGTATTCTAGTCCTTGACAATAATCATCGTAAGCGTTGATTTTATCCCATCTAGTTTTCGTACTTGAGTGGTTATTGCTTCTCTTAGTGTTTCCATAGAATCAGATTCAAGCACCATCAAGACATCATAAACACCATACACTGGATATACTTCCTTTACATGCGGAATTTTTTTTATTTCATTTACAATAGTGGTCTCTTTTCCAAGTTCTGCATTAATCAGGACAAATGCACTGTGCATGAAATGTTTGCATACGGCCAGAATAAAAACAAATTGAAATTGTTCAAAAAAGCTATCAGTAAGCTCAAAAAATTCACCTAGCTAGAATTAATAAGGTATATTACCGTACGAATACCGTAATATGAAGCCCCGAATGACATACATATCAGTTGAGATGGCAGATCACTTTGCAGATTTCATCATAAAAAGAGACGAACAGGTGCTGGATGCAGTAAGGACACGAACAAGGGACTTTAGCACTATATCCATCCTAAAGCTATTGTATCAGCTCAGATGTAGCCCCATGACATTCTCGGATCTATACGTCAAGTCAAACATACGAATGAAACGATCATTTCTCAATTATCTACACCTGTGCATGTCATACAACTTTGTAAGAAAGGAGCCAAGGGGGCCCAACATGGTATATTCCATAACAGACAAGGGAAGAACTATGCTTGATCTATTCATGCAAAAGAACAACTGAGGACATAATTCTTTTATTATAATCAGACAGAGCATGAATCATTGGCAATTACTTACAAGGATGCAGGAATTGATATTAAAAAAATAAAGCAAAGCCAAGCAAGCATTGGAAATCTCATAACTTCTACTCACAGGTTACAAAAAAAAGTAAAAACAATGTCTGGATTTGGCCACTATGCAGGAATTGTAGAAATACCAAGTGGTACATTGCTTGCAACCCACACAGATGGTGTTGGAACAAAAGTAATGATTGCACAAATGATGAAAAAATATGATACAGTCGGAATAGACTGCGTTGCAATGAATGTAAATGATATAATATGTACAGGTGCAGTTCCAATATCTTTTGTTGATTACATTGCTGCAAACAGAAATGACCAAAACATTTTCAATAAAATAGTTAGAGGACTGGTAAGAGGGGCATCAGATGCTCAAGTGCCAATTGTAGGAGGCGAGACTGCCATTCTTCCAGACCTCATAGCAGGAAAAGATTTTTCTTTTGATCTGGCAGGCATGGTTGTCGGCATTCTCAGCAAAAAAGAGATGATTCTAGGGGACAAGATAAAACCAGGTGATTCCATAATTGGGATAAACAGTAGTGGATTGCATTCAAACGGATACTCGCTTGCACGCAAAGCGCTCTTGTCAAAATATTCCATACATGACAAAATTAAAGGCGTTGGAGTTTTGGGAAAGGCATTACTTGAGCCTACCAATATCTATGTGAAACCTGTTTTACAATCAATCAAGGAATGCAGGATTCATGGCCTTGCACACATAACAGGTGGATCTTTTACTAAGTTACTAAGACTCAAAAATACAGGATTTTATTTGGATAACTTGCCCCCTGCACCACCCATATTCCAGGCAATAGAGGATCAAGGAGTAGAAAAAGAAGAGATGTACAAGACGTTTAACATGGGTATTGGGTTTTGCATCATAGCGCCAAGAGAAGAATCAGTTAGAATAGGTAGCATCTTCAAAAAACACGGATTTTCAACAAGAGAGATAGGCAAAATTGTAGAAAAAAGAGGAGTCTACATCAACAAGATAAGATTAGCATAGTTTACAGCTGTAAATTCCCCACCAGATTAGAATTTAATACCCAAATTAATTCAAACAAGGCGTGCAAATAGAGACTACATTTGAGGATGCATGCAAAGAGATATGTGAAAATCTTCTTGCAATCTCTAGTCCTACAAGCAATGATGTAAAAAAACAGGTCAAAAGAATTTGTACAAAATATTCGTTAGAAAGGATTCCAAGAAATTACGAAATACTTGCATCAGTTACAGGTCAAGAATACATAAAACTACAAAGGGCACTGGTAAGAAAACCTGTCAAGACAGCATCAGGCGTGGCAGTAATTGCACTAATGCCAAAGCCATATGCATGTCCACATGGGAGATGCACTTATTGTCCTGGCGGAATTGAATACAACTCTCCAAATAGTTATACTGGAAGAGAGCCATCTACACAGAATGCAATTTCAAACAACTATGATCCAAAAAAACAGATCCTGGACAAGCTTGAACATTTGATTGCATATGGACACGATAGTACAAAACTAGAACTTGTCATCGTTGGAGGCACATTTCTTTTCATGCCACGCAGTTATCAAACTAATTTCATAAAAGCATGCTTTGATGCATTAAATGGATTTGATTCTCCTGACTTGGAGACAGCAAAGAGAAATAATGAAAGGGCAAATTTCAGAAATGTTGGATTTACCATAGAGACCAAGCCAGACTACTGTAGAAAAGAGCACGTAGATTGGATGCTAGAATATGGTGTTACTAGAGTTGAGATAGGCGTTCAGAGTCTTCACGACAGAATATACGAGATTGTAAACAGAGGACATACATACAAAGATGTGACAGAATCATTTGAGATTTCAAAAAATGCAGGATATAAGATTGTAGCCCACATGATGCCAGGTCTTCCATCCATTACACCAGAAGAAGATATTGAGGATTTTAGAAAATTATTTGCAGACCCCCAGCTAAGGCCAGACATGTTAAAGATATATCCCACCCTGGTGCTTGAGGACACTCCACTTTATTCCATGTACAAGGAAGGAAAATACAATCCATATTCAGATGAGGACATGGTTAGGGTTTTGACAGAGATTAAAAAAATAATTCCAAGATGGGCAAGAATAATGAGGGTCCAAAGAGAGATATCATCAGACCAGATAATTGCAGGACCAAAACTCGGAAATTTAAGGCAAATAGTGCAACAGAACCTAAAGAAACAAAACATCTCCTGTAAATGCATCAGATGCAGAGAGGCAGGACTCTCAGAAAGCTCAATCAATATAGACGACATAAAGATGCATAGAGAAAATTATGACTCATCAGGAGGAGACGAGGTCTTTTTGTCATATGATGATTCATATGATAAGATATTCGGATTTTTAAGACTGCGAAGACCAATTGGCAATATTCACAGAAAAGAAATTACAGAAAATACGTGTATAGTACGAGAACTTCATGTATACGGCAAATCATTGAAGCTTGGAGAAAGGGAACAAGATAGTATTCAGCATTTAGGATTAGGAAAAAATCTCATGAGTGAAGCAGAAAAGATATCATCAGAAGAATTTGACGCCAAGAGGCTTTTAGTAATAAGTGCAGTAGGTACAAGAGAATATTATAGAAAACTTGGTTATACCCTCCTTGGCCCATACATGTCAAAGGAATTGAGATAATGGAAGAAGAACAGCAGATAATTGGCAGAGGTACTTGGATTGATAAACTAGCAGATGATCTTGTACAGAGAGAGAAAACACTAGGAAGAAAAACAGATCTGCTCAGAGTGGAAAGTGGCCTTGGAGCATCAGGCATACCACACATTGGAAGCTTAGGAGATGCAGTGCGGGCATACGGTGTAAAACTTGCTTTAGAAAATTTTGGATACAAGTCAGAGTTGATTGCATATTCTGATGACTTGGATGGTCTTCGCAAGATCCCAGAGGGACTGCCAGAGTCATTAAAGGAGCATCTTGGCAAGCCAGTGTCATTTATCCCGGATCCATTTGGATGTCATGATTCGTACGGACTACACATGAGCAGTATTTTGCTTGACGGTCTTGACAAGCTTGGAATAAAATACAAGTTTCAGAGAGGTGTCGACACATATAGGAATGGACTACTAAAAGATCAAATCCACACTATTTTGATAAACAGTGAAAAGATTGGCAAAAAAATTGCCGAGATGGTAGGCCAGGAAAAATACCAGGAAACCTTGCCATATTTTCCAGTATGTGCAAACTGTGGCAAATTGTACACTGCCACATCATACGAGTATTTAGCAGATGAAAAGAAGATCAAATACAGATGTACTGATACTACAATAGGTTCAAAGCCACTCAAAGGTTGTGGCCATGATGGAATTGCAGACATTACAAAAGATTTGGGCAAACTACCATGGAAGGTAGAATTTGCTGCAAGATGGCATGCATTTGACATAAGATTTGAAGCGTATGGTAAAGACATTATGGATTCGGTAAAGGTAAACGACTGGGTTGCAGAAGAAATCTTGAATTTTCCGGCACCAACTCATGTCAAATACGAGATGTTCCTTGACAAGGGCGGAAAGAAGATATCAAAATCACTTGGAAACGTGTTAACATCACAGGCATGGTTACGATATGGAACTCCAAAGACAATTTTGCTATTACTATACAAGAGAATCACAGGTGCACGAGAGGTAGGCATTGATGACATTCCAGGACTAATGGATGAGTACAATGAACTTGAGAACATTTACTTTGGAAAGATAAAGATTGACAACGAGGCCAGGGCTGTAAGATCAAAGGGTCTGTATGAATATGTCAATTTGTTGAACCCTCCAAAATCTGCCAGTCCATATGTAAACTATAGATTACTAATTCAGCTATGCAAGATATTTCGCGAAAATAGAATTCCACTGGTTACCAAGAAACTTGTAGAATATGGTACAGTCAAAGAATCAAGTCCAGAGATAGAGAATTTAATCACACTTGCAGGAAATTATGCGGATGACTATGACATCCCAACAAAAGTTGAGATCCAATTTGATGACATTTCAAAACAAACACTTGGTCAGATTACAAACATCTTAGAGGGTGAGGAAGAACCAGCGGATCTGCAAAATACAATTTACCAAATTGCAAAAGATAAAGGCATGCAACCAAAGGACTTGTTTAAGATGCTGTATCAAATAATACTTGCATCAGATAGAGGGCCAAAGATCGGACCCTTAATCATAGACATTGGACGAAAAAAAGTGGCAACATCAATTAAAGAATACCTTTAGACATGGCACACAGCGAACACAATAGACCAAAAGGCAGCGGAGTGATACTTATTGCAATTGGAATTCTCATCTTCTTTTTTGCTCCAAGATATTATACAAAAGACTTGGTTGGGGGCATGATACTTATCATATTAGGTTTTGTGCTGGGCGGAATCGGATTTTATCTTGCCTTTTTGAAGAAGCGAGTATAACTTCAAGACAAAAAGGAATACTTTTCTTACCTCACGTCAAAGTTTTATCATGGGACTCTTTGGGCGCTCAAAGAAGGAGACAGAGAAAGAAGAAAAAACAGAAGAGAGTCCAACCCAAAACAATGTAAAAGACTCTCATGAAATTGTAGACCTAAAAAAAGACATCCAGGATGCAGCAATAATGCTAGAGTCACATTCTCATGAGATAGAAAAAACAAAGACTGAACTTGATGCAATAACTGCAGAGGCAAAGACAGTAAGAGAAGAGATGGAGTCTGCAAATGTAGAAATTCAGGCAATAAGAATAGAACGTGATTCTTTACTAAAACAGATAAAATCTGCAAAAGAAGAGCTTGATCTTGTCAAATCACAGTATTCTCAATCAGAGATAGAACAAGTCAAACGACAGATAAACGATGTAAATGAAGAATTATCAAAGATAAGATATGCAAAGGAAGCTGAGATTTCAGAATTGGAATCATTAAGGGCAAACATAACATCTTCCAAGGAAGAACTTGAAAAAATAACAACATCAAGAGAAAACCAAGAGCGAGAGATAGAATCTCTAGAAGCTCAGCGTGAGATGAAAAAGAAAGAGATATTCCTATCAAAGAAAGAACTAGAATTTATTGAAACACAACTTGCTAGTGTAGGAAGAAATGATGATACAAAAAAGATTGTCGAAGCTGCAGGCGCAGTTGCAGCATCCATCAACGCAAAATATGAAGCAACAAAAAAAGAGCTTGAGATAGTCAAAGTTGCACTAACGAGAACTAAGGAAGAATATGAGGAAAACAAAAAAGAGTTTGAGATCTTAAAAAATAAAACTAGTGCAAAAAATATTATTCCATAATAACATGGAATTAAAATTAGACAGCCTTTTAAGATATTAGATATATACAGGCTTGTGAACGAGGCATTTGTTCTATTAAATGTCGATTATAAACAACAACAGAATGTAATCGAGGCCGCAAAAAAAATTCCAATAGCAAAAGCAGTAAAAACAACTTATGGCATATACGATGTTTTGGTAATTCTAGAGTCAAACAATATGCAAGAGATCAAAACCGCAATAGATGTGGATTTGCACAAAATAAACGGAATAAACAACATTACATCGCTTATCGCAGTAAACTAAATTGGCTCAAGAATATGAAATAATCATAGTAGGAGGAGGCCCTGCAGGGCTTTCTGCAGGCATATTTGTAGCAAGACAGAAGATATCTTGCCTTTTGATCTCAAAGGATTTAGGCGGACAACTGAACCTAATTCCAAAACTTGAGAATTATCCAGGAACAATAATGTCAAGTGGTCCATTGCTTGCAAAGACCCTTGAAAATCAATTTCTCATGTTTGGTGGAGAGATGGTATACGATACAGTAGAGAAAATAGACGAGTCAGAAGAAGGGTTAACTGTTAAAACAACAAGATCAGAATACAAAGCAAAAGCAATTGTTGTGTCTCCAGGAAAGGTACCAAACAATCTAGGCGTAGAAAATGAATCTAACTTTGTAAACAAGGGAGTACATTATTGCACAAAGTGTGATGCTCCATTTTATCAAGGAAGAACAACTGCAGTGATTGGAGTTGGTGCATATCTATTGGAATCAGGAATATTACTTTCTAGAATGGCATCAAAAATTTATCTAATTTACAAAGGCGGGGCATTGGGAGGAGACAAGGAGATGATCTCAGCAATTGAAAAGAAAGAAAACATCGAGCTTGTTCCCCAGTCTTCTGTAAAATCACTTTCTGGTGGAAACAATCTACAGTCAATTACCCTAGTAAACAATTCTGGACAGGAAAAAATTGTAAACGTAGACGGGTTGTTCATAGAAATGGGTTCAAAGATAAATTTAGAATTCATAAAACATTTGGTAAAGATCAACAGTAAAAGCGAGATTGAGATAACAAGTGATGGTAAGACATCGCATCCTGCAATATTTGCAGCAGGAGATGCTACAAGCATACCGTATAAACAGATTGTAGCTGCTTGCTCAGGAGGAGCAACTGCTGGGTTATCGGCGTTTAACTATGTTGAAAAACTCAAGGGCAAACCCGGAATACGGGCAGACTGGAAGAAGACCATCGGAGATACTGTCTTTCATTATTAGGCTAGATTAATTTTAGATTTGGTTAGTTGCCCTCTTAATACTAGTGAAAGCACTACTGAGACACACGATATTATTGTGGCAGTTAGAAATATCAGATTATACGAATCAACAGTAGGAAATGTCCCAACTATTCCAGGAAGCGAAATCTTGTGAGTTTGCATGTACATTGCAGCAATTGCAGGTCCTACAGAGGCGCCAACTATTCTTATCAATGTACTCATCCCAAGTGACGCCCCAACGTCAGTTTTCGGAGTTGAAAGCATTATCACGTTCATAGCTCCTACATTTGTAAGAGATAGACCGGTTGATAATATTGCAAGATTAACAGATACCAGCAACTCTGTAGAGTGATTTAGATACAAATCTGCAAATCCAATTGTACTGATAATACTTCCTGCAATTATTGGTTTCATGGACCCGAGCTTTGATATAATAAAACCAGAAGTTGGTCCAAAGATCAAAAGTACAAGTGCAAAAGGAAGTTGGACATTACTTGTCATCAAGGGATTTTCTCCAAATCCCAGAGGTATTGGACTGCGGATAAGTACAGGTATTGTTTGAAATACCATGAACATTGACATTCCTACAATCATCACCATGATATTAGAAGGCAGAATTATCTTGTTTGCAAGTATTTTTAAATTTACAAGTGGTGAGTTTGATCTTTTTTCTATTATTACAAACAATGCCATGTAAACAATTCCAATTGTTACAATTCCAAATATAGTAAACAAGTTAGATGCATCATTATTTTCCACCATTGTAAGCGCCATTAGAAATGCACTGATGGAGACTGTGAGGGTTATGGCTCCCTGTATGTCTATTTTATTCTTGGAATTTTCTCTGTTTGTTACCTGAATATGAGATTCGTCCACGTGTATGAAACGTGTAATTATTACAAGCAAGGCAAAAACAACTGGAATTATAGACAAGAAAGTAGCATGCCAGCCAAAGTTTTGTATCAAGTGACCTCCTGCAACAAGACCAATTACTGCACCTGCTGCAAACATTGAAGATATGATGCCTTGTCCTATGGCAAGTTTGTTTCGTGGAAATAGTTCTCTGATTATGCCAAAAGCTATTGGAAACATGGACATTCCTATCCCTTGGATTATACGTATTGCAAGCATTTGGTAGATATCAGTGACAAATCCTCCCAGCGATACACCAAGTGCGTATATCCCCATTACTACTAGCAACATTTTTTTTCTACCATAGATATCAGAGAGTTTTCCAGTAATTGGGGTCATTATTGCACCTGCAATTAGGTAAGTAGTAAGTATCCACGATGACATTCCATATGATATGTGAAAATCTTTTATCAGATCAGGAATTGCTGGGACCAACATTGTCTCTGCATACATCACCATTGTTGCAATCAAACTCAGAATTGCAAGTGTTTTCCACGCAGATGATGAAATCTTTTCCTGAAGACCACCAGTATCGGAGTTTGAAATGCTCATGTCATTCAGTCCTGTTAATTTTCTTTGCAGGAATCAAAGCCTTGTCAGACTCTGAGAACACTACCAAGTTTTTTGAGATTTTGCGGAGTGTTTCAAGAGTCAGCTGCATATCTGCATCAGAAATATTTTTTGTAGAAGATTTTCTAATCCTAATAGCGCATTCAATCATGGATTCCCATAATGAGTCAGCCTTTGGTGTAAGATAGATGCGGTTTGCTCGTCGGTCGTTTGAGTCGGGTTTTCTTTTCAGGAGATTTTCTTTTTCCATCTTGTCAATTATTGGAACAAGTGTAGCACCTTCAATTCCTACCTTCTCAGCAAGATCCTTTTGTGTCAGACCAGGTTGAAGCATCAATGCCCAAACTACACGCCACTGACCAAGTGTGACTCCTACATTTTTTCTCAGTTCTACATCAAGAGACCTTTGAAATGCCTTTGCAGTTGCATTTACTACATATCCTATGCTATTTTCAAAGTCATATTTGATCATGTTTAGTGTGCTGATGATTAGTACACTAACGATATAAACCTTGATGATACAAGTATCGATTTGCTTATATCGCCTACAAGCCCCAAACGCAGCATGGTCAAAGAACCAAACGTGGTAGGCGTAAAGGTACTAGAACAAAATGGTATCAATGTAAAGGAACTGATAAAGGCACTAGTTTACAATGCGTCAGTAGAATTTACAGCATACTATTACTTTACAAATCTTAGAGCCCACTGTGTAGGAATGGAAGGTGAAGCACTCAAGGGAATAATTGAAGACGCAAGATTAGAAGACCTGAGTCATTTTGAATCTTGCCTGTCAAGAATTTACGAACTGGGTGGAAAATTGCCACTTGATGCACAAGAATTTATCAAGATGTCAGGTTGCGAATTCTTACAACTCCCAACAAATCCAATAGATACCAAAGCAATCTTGGAAAAATGTCTAAAAGCAGAACAAGGAGCAATTGTCAACTGGAACAAGGTTTGCCTTATGACACATGGAAAAGATCCTGCTACATATGATGTTGCAAAAGACATTCTAAGAGAAGAGATTGAACACGAGGCATGGTTTTTGGAACTACTTCATTCAAGACCATCAGGTCACATGAGAAGAAAATTCCCAGGAGAAAGACCACATACTCAGAAACACTCACGTGCTCTTGGATAATCAATTCTTTTTTGCATCTTAAAATCATAAAATTAGATAAATCTAGCGTATGAAATTAGATCTATCATATGATAGCCATAATTTGCGGCCTTCCAGGAGTTGGAAAGAGCACACTGGCAAAAAATCTTGCACCAAAAATGAATGCAGTTGTCTTGTCATCAGACAAGATTAGAAAGGAAATATTTCCAACGCCTACATATTCCCCATTTGAGCGAAAACTAGTTTACGATATCATGACAATTATTGCAAAATATCTCAATTACACAAAAACAAATTGTATTTTGGATGCTACTTTTAATAAAGAAGAATCAAGAATTGCCATAAAGGAAAAACTAGGTCTTGATGACAATGAATTTAAAATCATAGAATGTTCTTGTCCAGAAGAAGCAGCTCTTTCAAGACTAGAAGCTCGGAAAAACGACTATTCTGATGCAACCAGAGCAATTTATCATAGAATGAAAAAAATCTACGAGTCCGTAAAATTACCTCACATTACTGTTGATACTACTTTATCAGTAGATGTAAACATAGAGAGAATTATAGATTATATCCAGACATAGTACATCAGGGAAGATCTTCAGAGTTTGTCGTGCAATATCTGTGAACCCATTTTCCCGATGGGCTCTTTGCAATGTCTTCGCCAGACTTGATTGGTGCATTACACTCTGAGCAGACAGTCTTGAATTTTGCTTTCATGATATCATCACAGGGTACATCATAGATAAACCATTGAAAGTGTAATGAGATGATCAACTTGGTCAGATCATTGCAACAGATATTTTTTATCAAACAAGTTATTTGGTTTTTAAGAACATCCCAAGCCTGACTCAAAAAACATATCAATAAAAGCCTAATAGGTCATACAGTTTCTGATGAAGTTTGTCCACGTATAGAAATAGTATCTTTCTAGTTTTTGTGTTTATTCTAGTTTTGAGTATGTCACTGCCTGCATATGCATTACAAAGCAGTATGATAGACCCTAACTTGCAGATAACATTAGAATATCCTGAAACGATAAAACCCGGATACAAGTTTGTCATATCATCAGTGATAAAGGCAACATCTGATCAGATCTCAAATATAACTATCACAGTGTCCTCTCCAGGAATATACCAGACAAACAATACATTTAGTCTTGCAAAACTTGCAAAAGACTCTACTTTTGGCAATAATTTTGAGATGAGGATAAAAAATGACATGCCAGATGGGGCCTTTGTTGTAAATGTCCAAGCCACATATTTTATCAAGGGACTGTTTGATGCAAACCCTGTTAAAAACACATTTACCCATGCTTTTAAAATAAATGTCCAGTCAAGCCCAATTCTGAGTTTTGACATCCAAGCTCCAAGCAATGTATTTTCAGGAGAATCATTTTCAATAAAGGGCACAGTAAAAAACCAAGGTGCTAGTGCACAAGATGTACAGATTTTTGTATATTCTCAAGACATCAATCTAGAGGGCAAAAAGTCATTGTTAATATCAAATCTTGACTCTGGAAAAAGTTCAGATTTTGAGTTTATTGTAAACGCACCAAAAGACCTCGACATACCAACTCATGCAACAATTCATGTTAATGGAACATACATGGATGATTCCAACAAGACACATTCAGTACAAGACTCGATAAGCATATTTGCAAGACACAGAGGAATGATGGAGATAGGTGATGCAAATGGCATCTGGCTTGGTACTTTTTTCATAGCTCCTGTAGTAGGAGTAGGTACAATTGTTTCAAGTGCAATAGGCTTTTTCATATTTTTGTGGCATTATAGAAACAAGAAAAAATCAAAAAAGGCAAAGAATGCAAAATCATAACACCACCCTTAAATTAACCTGAGATTGGTCCTAGTTTGACATATTATGGTAAAGCCAGTAGTTTATGGTGCAATAGGCGGAGGAGTAGCAGTTGCAATAGCAGTCATTGTTATCTTTGCAATACATTCTTCCACCGAACAATATGCATTGAGTGTTGAACCCAGAACAGAGATGGTCATGGGCGTAGGAAATGTTGTTCGTGTTTATGTACACAACACAGGTTCGGCACCTTTGACAAATGTCAAGATAGATTATGGAACCACTTCAGACACTTTGCCAATTTTGAATCCAGGTGAAAAACCAATGTTTTCCCCACCAGAGGGTACAAAGATGGTAACAGTGACAAATGATCAAGGGATAACAGTAATGAAGTCTCTTACAGACTCGATGCAATAAATCTAGAAATTAATTTTATTATCAAATCCTATTTTCAAATATGCCTGTTAAAAGATACTTGAGGAAATTGGCAAAATCACATGGATTTGTCTATTTCCACCGTTTGGTATTCTTCAGGGTTTTCTTCCTTTAGCCTTTGAAAGTATATCTCTTCATATGGCATTTTATCAACTGGTAAAATTTCTATTTAAAGAAAAGATTCACCAATCTTGCCTAGATGGGTCAAATATTTCACAACAAATTATTATACAGAAGTGAATTTTTAACTGGGAAATTCTTTGATATGCATGTGGCAGATGATCTCCTAATTAAAAAAATAAAGGACAAGATAGATAAAAACGAAAATATTCTGCAAAATAAGATAGACAGCGTGCAAAAGATTTGGGAAGACACAGGTCTTGACCCAAAAGACCCTTCATACCTCATAGAAAAAACAATGAGGTTTGAGATGGCGCAAAAAGAAATTGATAGAGTTTTTTCGTTATTTCGAGAGACTATTGATAACTACAAAAAGTTGTGTGAAATCATGGAAAAGTCAGATGAATCATAAACATTTATTGTCAAAAACAAAAGAGATTTTCACATATTAGCGCATCGTGCTTTAGATAATTACAGCCAGATATTCAATCAGCCACAAAATTTTATTTGGTGGTCTATGCTGGATTCGATTTCATGTACAGTTTTTACTAGATTATCAATGTCAAAAGGTTTGTAGACTATAGCATTTGCTCTAAGATCTTCTAATCTGTCCGAAGTATCTAGTGATAGATCCGTAGTTACCATTATAACAATAGCATCAGGATTTATTTTCCTTATCATTGACAGAGCGTAAAGACCATCAGTGTTTGGCATTATAACATCAAGAAAAGTAATGTCAGGACGGAACTTTTCATAGAGTTCAACAGCTTCCTTACCATTGCGTCCTGTTCCAACCACTTGGAATTTTTTTATTTCCAAGAGTTCTACAAATAAAGATGAGACATCAGGATTATCATCTACGACTAGGACAGTTTTCAGTTTTTTCATTTCTACCACATCATTAGCTGTACCGTATTTACTATTTAAGGGGTTTCCATGTATCGTTTTTACCATTCGAAGGAAAGTATATCCGAAATATAAAGTGGATCATGGGCCAAAAAGCTCATCCAATGGGAAATTGCAAGTAAAATTCACCAAAATTGATATATTACACCAACGTAGAAAGATACAGCATACCATGAAAACAGTTACAGAAAAAGTAGAAAAAACAGAAAAGGCAATTCTTGACGTAAACGACAGTTCTAAACTTTTGTCACAGTTAACAGATGTATTATCAGTATTATCAAAAAATGATGCCTTGACAATATTTCAGATGGCAGGAGACGGAATAAAATCAGAGATTGACACACCTGCAAGAATAGGCCTTACAAAAAAACAATACTACACCAGACTAAAACAGTTAGTCGATCTGGGATTAATTACCAAACGTAACGAGTCATACATACAGACTGCATTTGGAAAAGTTGTATATCAGAAACACATCATAGGCCTTACAAATAACATCAAGAACTCAAAATATCTCCAAATGGTTGATGTGCTAAAAGCAGATCCAAAATTCAACGATAAGGACATCATGGAGTTTATGTCAAAAGTAGAGCCACAGATTAGTGCTGACATGCAAGATACTTCTAAACCTTCCACTATAACATGGTCATGGGAAGAAATGATTTCAAAGGTTTTAGAAATAATGGAGTTTGCAGAGAAAGAAATTATTTTAGTTTCAAGATTTACTAATGAACTAGTAATAAACACAATGATAAAAAAAGCAAACAGTGGGGTATCTGTTAGAGTACTATCAGATACAAATCTTATACGTGGCTTCTTTGAGAAAGCTGGACCAATAAAAAACAATGATAAAAATCATAAAGAAAGAATAAGCGTGGTTTCAAATCCATACTATCCAACACCAATGTATCGCAAGTATGTTGATGTACCATTTTGCATTCTAATTGTTGACAAGAAAAATGTTGGAATAGAAATTATAGACGGATATGATTCAAGCAAATTCAAAATGGCAGTTTTTTCAACAGACAGGCAGTTTGCTAGCCAGTTACAAGATTTTGTTGAGACCCTATGGTCAAAGGCCAAAGAAGATCCGCCACAATTAGTAACAAAATCATCTTAAGAAAATCATAACCAAGTATTAGTCACAACAATACCTACCAGAAACATAATTTGAATTAAAAACAAACTGTATCGAAGGATTGTTCTTGTTTGTTTTACTATTCTTTTTTCTTGATAATTCTTTGAGACCCTCATTATAAAATATGAAACGGAAAGACAAGTACCAAGACTTAGAATTAACCCCACAGTATTTATGAGATCCAAGTAATAGAGAGTAGCAATAAGTATCATTAGAGATAGTATAACGGATTGCATCAGTCTGAATGTATTTTTTATACCAAGTACTATCGGAAATGTACGCCTTCCATTTGCTTTATCTCCAGCGATATCACCAACATCTCCCAGCGGACCCAATGTAAACCAAAACATGAATGCAATCAATGGAGAAACTCCACCAAGATATGAAAATTCACCAGATGCAAAAAAGCCCATGAATGCAGTGATACTTCCTCCTGCTGCGGTGACAACAGTTTTCCATACGAATCGATCTTTCAGATGAGTTTTTTTATGAGAATACAAGATTGCCAGCGCCAAGAAACCAAGTGACGAGATTCCAGTTTGTACATTTATGGAAAATGCAAGTAAAATTGATACTGCAAAAAATCCTACGGTATAATACAGAATCTGCAAATAGTATGATTTTGTAGAGCTTATGCTGTTTCGATTATTTACTTTGTCTACATCATAATCAGTAAGATCATTATACAAGTAGGTGGCAAGAGCAAGAAAATATACAGATATACTAAGTTGTGTCAGGACTAGAAAATCAGGAATTTTTGTTCCAGAATCAAGAAAAAAAGTACCCAGCGCAGCTAGAACAAAAACATAGACCAACATTCTGGATTTTAAGATGGAAAAGAATACACTGTATTGCTTGATGATCTTTCCAGCAAGATTAAACCCATGCAAGTTCTGGACTAGGGTCATTTCAGCCCACCATTTAGTTCACTGTTTAAAGCGAAATATTGATACATGTTCTCTATATTTGGATAAATACATGCTCAATTATAACTTTTATGATAATTTGCCTAAAAATATGAAAAATATATCATAATTATGACATTTTATGTAAATTTTCACAAATTCAAATGTAATATTACAATCATTACTCCCTAGCAAATCATGAACAATACAAAAAACAAGATATCAAAAATACATAAAACTATCAAGGAGGCAAACAAGATCCAGAATACAGTTGCAAAGATCGACTTTACAAATCAGCATGCTATTTTGTTTTGTATTATTAACTAGTTTTACGTTTTTTGCAGATGGTATACCATATGCAAGTGGAATGGAAGGACTAATTCCAAAATTAGAGCCAACCCAACATATTTCATCAAATCCTAATCTGTATGTTTCAGCAGAAAACTCGTTGTTTAAGAATTATTTTGCAGGACCGCAGGTAATTGAGGTGATAGTAGCTGACCCGGACATTAATAGATTAGACCAGGCATATGGAGAACCTATTGTAACTATTAATGGCAAGAGATTAAGAATGGCGCAAACTACAGACGGTAGCTGGCATGCATTTTTTGCAGACATGAAGCAAGCACAGCGTGCTGATGCAACCCAAGTGAGTAATTCTGGAAAAGGTTTGGATTTTGGCCAATTCTGTTCAAGCGAATCATCAAAAGCAACAGGAGTTGATTTTTCAGAAACGATGGGAATTGCAGTGGCTAGACATTTTAGTGGAGCATCAAACGGGACCCAGCCTTTTGGAACATGTGCTGCTGTAAACATTGGCGGTGTAACAAACATTTTAGGCGGAACTCTGCTAAATCATGTTGTAAAACAAAATACAACATTGAATAGTCAACCACCGGGAGGAAGACTAGGACAGATTTCCTCCAACAATGTTGCATTTTCTAATGCATGGCCTGTGATTCAATTGTTTGATTTTTCTGGATTTCCAGAAACAGTTACCATTCAATATCAAAAAGCAGGGGGTGTGCAGACAGTTGATCTTGTTTTTGACAGAATTCTTGGAAATTTAATCAAAGGGTTGGCCAATAGAATTTACTTGCCACGAGGGGCCGAAGTACAGGCAGATTTACTTGATCCTCAACTCAACATAGACCCCACAGTGGAAGATTCTTGGACCTGGGGTACTTCGATGACTAACCATACTGTCTATTATGGAGCATTTTCAAGAAACGGAAGCCCAGATGCCGATGGGACAATAGGAATGCAGGATTTGACTGGAAATTTGACATCGCTTATGTTCAATCATAATGGCATACTTACAACAAATCCCCGTCCACAAGGAGTCAAAGTAGTAGAAGCCCAAAACAATGAAATACAAACCGGATTTCTAGACAGCAGCGGAAGACACAGAACCCAATCAATTAGCGGAGCATCAGGACCAATAACGTTACTTGAGGTCCAGCCAAATGTCGGCATATTTGCAGACTATGATGCAGGAGGAATTGCAGACTTGAAGATAATAGACAATGCAATGAGAGATACATCATTCATAGCAAGATACAATGATGTGTCATATACCATAGTGGTCAAGTACTTTACAGCTAGTCTGACCATGGGAATGCCACATGATAATGTACCGGTACATAATTCCCAAGTAAAGCAGACAGTAACTCATAGTCCAGACAATGTTTTTATCTCATTTGTGAAACTTGCCATTGTCAAGAGTTTGTTCCTGTACCAGTTCTTTACCACTCTGGGTTTTAATGTAATTCTCTAGATAAAAACACAGAATCAGATTTTTATTCCAATTACAACAGGAGTACCTTTTTTGTACACTGCAATTTGTACTAGTCTTGCCATGATGCCATATTTTTTCTTGCGAAGTTCTATTGCCTTTTCAGATTCAGACTTGTTTGCAAAATAAGCAACTGCATCAATCCAATTTCCTTTAGGCTCTCCCCTGAAATTGCATGGAATAATTCTGACATGTTTGTTGCCATTCAAGCGCTTGATTTTACCAGAGGTTTGAGGTGTTACCACATATATGATACCATTGTCTATAACATACCATACAGGTGTTTTTACAGCCTGGCCATTTTTCCTATATGTCTCAAGGCTGAGGCATTTTGAATTGAGAAATTGTGTTAGATTATCAGATGTCATATCATAGGATCTAAACTGGTCAGATTAAAAGATGACACATGTGGCCTTCTATTTTGAACCCTAAACACCATTGGAAGAATATGGTATATTTTATAAGATCTTCTTATCCAACACAGCTTGACTGGTAAAATTGGGATCAAATAACATAGATAATGCATTGCTTGAGCGTTTTCAAAAAGAGATCTGGAATAAAGTTCCACACATGGAGAACGGAGTGGTAGTTAGTGCAACTCCACTGAAAGACATAGCCCAAGACTTGAAAGAATGTGCAAAAAAAGAATTCAATCTGAATCTTGATGACAAGGACCTTCACATTTTTGGCAAATTTGACTCTAATCTATTAACAGGCTCAATCAAGGTAAGACCAGCTGTTAACATAATTCATGACGCTATTGTTTCTGGAAAACTCAAGAGTGGACAGGTAATATTTGAAGCCACATCAGGAAACTTTGGAATAGCTCTTGGACAGCTATCCAAGATTGGCCTTGATGTAGTTGCGCTAGTATCAAGGAAATTGCAGGAAGGAGTTTTTGAAGAATTGCGAAATGAAAAGACTCGTATCATAAATCTAGACATGGATATATGCCCTGCACCAGGAATGAAGGACAATCCAAATGTCTTGGCTGCAAGGGCTACTGCTGCAAATATCAGGTCACAATTATCAGAGCTTGGATTTGACCCCATAGTATTTGACAAGGCAAACACTGAGGTACAAGAACTTTTAGCAAAACAAGACATCATAAACTTGGCAAAACTTCTTGCTAGAATTTATGATTGTTTTTGCCCAGAACAGTATGACAATGAGATGAATACAGATGTGCATAGAAAAGTTACTGCAGTTGAGATAGATCAGCAATTACACGAGAAAGGACAATCCCTTGATGATTTCAGGATTGTCTGTACATTTGGTACAGGTGGAACATCTGGAGGTTTGAGTAGGTATATCACTGAAAAATACGGAAAAAAATCATTGCATGTTGTATTTCCACTAGGAGAACAAGATGTTGCAGGAATTAGAACAAAGAGCAAGGCAGCTGGCTTGAAGTTTTACGAGCCTGACAGATATGCAGGGCAACACGAAGTAGATTTTGAGCAAGCAAAGCGTTTGCTCAAGTTTTTTGTAGACAAGGGATACGACATGGGAGAAAGTAGTGCACTTGCCCTGTACGCCGTAATGCAGATGGCAAACTTTGGAGGGTTTGGAGGCAAGTTTGTTGTCATAGTTGCAGATGGCATACAAAAATACAAAAAGAATCTAGAATTAACGAGTAAGAAACAAAGTAGGATTCAGGTATCCCTCCAGGAGGCTGTATCAAGTGTAGGAGACTATGACAAGGTAATCTGGATTCACACGCAATACACTCCAAGAGAAGAAGGAATAGAGATGATTGCAAAGACCTTGGGAATTGATAAAAGTAAAGTGTTTGTACCAAAGGCAAGAGATGTCGAGAGACTACTTGCCACCCAGCAAATTCCAGACGAGATGAACAAGGTATTAGAAGGATCTCACAAATCTTTGCTAGTATGCATGGCAGGTTATACATCTTTGAATGCAGTCAAGGTGCTTGGAAGCAAGGGAATTGCAACAGAGAGTCTTACTGGAGGAATATCAGCACTCTCTCAAGGAAAAGGCAAGCAAATTGGAGAGCTAGTACGAGTAGCTACTGAATAGCATAGCAGCGTATTTTCATTTTGTTTTAATTTATTGTGATTTTCTTTTTCCAAAGATAAACACTGAGATTGATACACCGACTGCTATTGGAATTCCAACCTCTGACAACAAAATAGCGTTGTCAATATCATTATTTTGGTTTTGATCCTGTTTTTGTTTCTCAATATTTACTTTAGTATCAAGTTGTTGCTGCAGTGTATGTGTCTGGTTTTCTGAAATTATATACACTATGCCAGGATTGTCATTTGCAGCATATGTAATACCGGTCAAAGTGTTTGTCGCAATTGCGTATGGATGCTCACCAACTGGCATCATCTCAGATACAGCTCCAGTGTTGCCATCAATTACGGAGACTGTTCCATTGCCCGAGTTTGCAACATAGATTTTGTTTTTGATATAATCTATTGACACACCATCAGGATTTGAGCCAACCTTAATTGTTGACAAGATTTTGTTATTTGTTCCATTAATTACAAAGAGCTGTGATGTAGGAGAATCGGTAACATAAACCATATTCGTATAGTTGTTTACTGCTACTCCCGTTGGACCCTTGCCTACAGGTATATTATCTGAAATAATGTTTTTTATTGTATCAATTACAGAAACCGTTCCAGAACCAGAATTTGTTACATATGCTTTATTGGTTTCAGGATTTACTGAGACTGCAGTAGGACGCACCTGTACTGGAATGGTAGAGACAATTTCATTTGTTTTTCCGTCTATTACAGATACTGTTCTATCTTTCATGTTTGCCACATAAATGTAATTTGTCACAGGATCTAGCCCAAGGCCATTGGGTTGTGAACCAACTGTTATGTTTGCAGTCATGGCAAGTGTTTTTTCATCTATTACTGATATGGTAGGTGAGCTAAATTTTGAAACGTAGACAAGGCCAGTATTGGGATTTGCTATTATTCCGGTTGGACTTTCTCCCACTATAATTTGTTTGATTACGGTGTTTGTATTTGCATCAATTACAGAAACAGAGTCATTGCCAAAGTTTGTGACATAAACTCTACTGGTATGTGGATCAATCGATATAGCCCAAGGGTTTGCTCCAACGCTTACTTGTGATATATCAAATGCAAAGACTGGCAAAAACCCAGATATTAAAAAAACAGATATTGTAATGCACGAGATCAATACTTGTTCTTGCTTGATTTTATAATGAAACATTAGTTCATTGACAATACCATGTCAGGTTTATTTGAATCAACTTTCCCAATATTCAGATATAGCACCTTTAGTAAAGACACTCCTCATCCATCGTAGCCATCTGGTCCATTCATTATAGATCAGAATCTTTCTTTGATACATATGAAATGCATGTGCACACATGTATAGGGTATACTATTGCAAAAACTTTGGAATTCTCTTCAACAAGTGGGTCAAAGAGATTCTTTTTGGGCCAAATACAATGAAAATAAGACATGCGGATAAAAGAACTACATCAAACTCCCATCCGTTTGGACCAAAATATCCACTGCTCCATTTCAAGTGAAATATAACACCCAACATAAGTAATGATGCAACGATTGAACTGATTCTTGTCAGAATACCCACAATCAGAAATATTCCAGTCAAAAATTCTCCAACTGATACCATTGTGGTAAATTCAATTGGAAGTCCCATTGGTACCATTTGCTTTAGAAAATCAGGATTTTCAAGTTTGAAGTAACCTGCCATTAAAAAGACCATTCCAATGGACAGACGTATTCCAAAATATGTTAAATCCTGAAAAATAGCTCTTTTGCTTTGACTATCTTCTAAGACCATGTTTTGTTTTATGTAATGGAGTATAAAAAAACCGTACGTGTGAAAACAGTCATAGTTGATCCTACTGAAATTGGTTTTCTTAAAATAAAACCACTGCCTCAATGTCCGACCTCTTTAAGGGTGAAATCTCGTAAAGCTATTTTTTCAGGCGCTTTGTCCTGCCGGCGGACTTGTTGAGCTCTACCGCAGCACAGACCAATGACTTGAAGGCACTCTCGTCGATCTTTTCGCCTTCATGGATGTCAATTGCTCGCCTCACATTCCCATCTAGGCTAGAGTTGAAGAGTTTGGCAGAGTCCTTCAAGGAAGCCCCCTTGGAGAAAGTCAGTTTCACAACAGACTTGTACGACTCGCCAGTGCAGATTATTCCATCATGTGACCAAACTGGAGTTCCCATCCACTTCCACTCCTCAACAACTTCCAAGTCTGCTTCCTTGATGAGCTTGCGCATTCTGCTGAGGGTTTCTCCGCGCCAATCCCTGAGTTCGGCGATTCTTTTTGAGATAAGATCAGATGCTGATTGGCCTCTACCCATATCCAACTTTTTCATGTTCTTATACTAGAAGTTTCAAACATATATCATTTACAAGCTGGAGCTAATCTGACGAAATACTAGTTAGAGAGGAATGCGTATTATGAATATGGAAAAAATCGTGTGTAGGAGGAAAGAATGCTAAAAGAACTGTTTAGCCAAGACACAGTGCCGCATACTACCAACATACTAGTAGGAAAGCTTGGCGAAGTTCTTGTCAGGGCAGTTGGAGAAACTCTTGATTATGCCATAAACTGGGGTAGACTTTGGTCATTATGGCCAGTACACCTCGAAACCGCTTGTTGCAGTGTAGAATTTGGTGCAGCCTCAAGCCCACGATACGATGTTGAAAGATTTGGCATCATTGAGGCATTTGGCTCTCTTAGACAATGTGATCTGATTGTTGTAATGGGAACAATTACCAGAAAGATGGCTCCCAGATTAAGAATGGTTTACGATCAAATGGCTGATCCAAAATATGTTATAGCTATGGGAGCTTGTGCAATTACTGGAGGATTATACTTTGATTCATATAACGTGCTTCCGGGTATTGACGGCGTAATACCGGTTGATGTGTACATTCCAGGATGCCCTCCTAGACCTGAAACACTAATTCAAGGTACAATGTTACTTCAAGAAAAAATCAAGCAGATGAAAATAACAGGATAGATTTGCATCATAGCTAAAAAAAATATTCTGCCAATCAATTTTTTATTTTATGAAATAAATCTACACCCTATGATATAAGGAAGAAGATTCATTACATATTATTGCAAAGAGACAGGTATTCAGAATGGTTTGTCCCAAAGTTTGGACCAAGAAATTTCAGACTTTGTTGTGGCATACTCTTTTTACCATACACTGGAATGGTGGTTTCTTTTGTATCTTGGGGTTCGTTTGCAACTAACTTTTCTATAGAAAGACTTGTTGCAATATGTATTCTATACTTTCTTGCACTCGGAGTTTCAGCACACTGTCTTGATGCATTAGGAAGTAAAGTCAAACCCTGGGGAATTTTATCGAAAAGGAAAATCTTGGTAGCTTCTATCTCATCCTTATTGATAGCATGTTTCATTGGTCTATACTATGCCATTTTGTATACACCACTCTTATTTCCGATAGGAATTGTGGAAACATTTTTCCTTTTTGCGTATAATCTAGAATTATTCAAAGGTAAGTTTCATAATAGTACGGTCTTTGTAATATCATGGGGCATACTTCCTGTCTTTGCAGGGAATGCAATTCAAACAAATAGTATTTCCCCTACAACTTTGATACTAGCAAGCATAGCAGCCTCACTAAGTATTCTTCTTCTAAAAACATCAAGGAGATACAAGAGGCTCATGCAGGATCCCCATGGCATAGAAGATACATACAAAGAAGAAATCATTTTGAAGCTTGTGAGTTTCGGAGTTATTACTGCTACAATTTCATATTTTCTCTTAAGATATGCTTAACTGAATCCAGTGGCATATAACATCATGGAAGCTGAAATGAAACAAATAGGAAAAACGTTACTTGAAGCTCCAGTAGGTTATGTTGAACAAACATTATCTGATATTATCAAAAAGCCAGTTTATCTCAAAGTCATTGAACAAAATTCTACATCTTACACGAAATATGTAAGAAAGGTCGTAATTGGATACGATAAGTTCCCTATTCTTCGCGCCATCGTAACATTTGACTCAAAAAATATTCCAAAACCGGTAATGACTGCACTTTTACAAAAAAAAGAAAGCATAGGAAAGATCCTTCGTAACAATAACTTGTTAGCACAAAGAAGACCCATATCAATTGACATGGATTCTCAGAGAAATACTGTTACTAGGGAATACGATATTTTTTACAACAATTCAGTTTGGTTTCACATAATAGAGGAGATAAGATTAGATTTTCTTCGTGCTTGTAAGGATGGCTGAAGTACCTAGAGTAAGGAATCTTATTTCTACGCTCA